>JGI12630J15595_10000136_pt1 | contig 12523 bp, 13 predicted proteins | sample JacPinW_OM2H0_M1_FD_15595 | JGI IMG/M metagenome (IMG submission 15595) | reverse complement strand
CAGTCCGAGCGTCGCGGCCAGGAACGGGGCAATCAGCGAATTGGTCGGCGCCTGCCAGTGGATCGTGGTGAACGGGATGCCGAGGCCGATGTAGGGAAGCACCGAGGCTAGGTTGAACCAGAAGAAGATCTGGACCAGGACCGGTGTACCCCGGAAGAACCAGATGTAGAACCAGCTCACCGCCGACACCACGGGGTTGGGCGAGAGACGCATCACGGCGAGCACCACACCCAGGGCGATGCCGATCAGCATGGCGAGGACGGTCAGCTCCAGTGTCGTGACGATTCCTTGCAGGATCAGGCGTTGCGAAAGAAAATGGCGCACCACGTCCCAGTGCAGGTCGGGGGCGGTGACGAAGGTGTACACGACCTCCGCGGCGATTGCCAGCACGACAACCGCCGCCACCCAGCGACCGGTGTGGCGGACCGGGACCGCCTTGATCGCCGCCGGACGCGGTCTCAGCGCCTCAGCCACACCGGCTTGATTACCTCAGTACGAGGGCACGCAGCTGGAACCGATCGAGCTGTTGTCGTTCAGCTTGACGTCCGAGCTCTTGATGCCACCGTCCGCCACGCCCCAGGTGTTGAGGATCGTGGTGTAGTAGCCGTTGTCCATCAGGTACTTGACGGCGTCCGTCATGGCCTTTTCTAGTGGACTGCCTTTGACGAGGGCGATGCCATAGGGTGAAACGCTGCAGGGCTGGCCACCGAGCTTCATCTTGCCAGCGCTCTGCTTCACCTGGAAGTCGGCGACCGGCTGGTCGACCCACATGATCTCGGCGCGCCCGGACAGCAGGGCGGAATTGGCGTCGGTCTGCTTGTCGAAGCTGGTGACCGTGATTTTCGCCTTGCCGGCTTTCGCGCAGTTGTCCGTGTCACCGGCAATCGGCGTCCCGCCGACCTGCTCTCCCATGAAGCCCCAGGCATCACTCTCTTCCGTGGTGCCGGTCTCGACCGCCACCGTGTGTCCGCACATGTCCACCGCGGTGCTGATCGTCGGTCCCCCGGTGGCCTTCACGATCCAGGCCTCTCCCGCTTTGTAGTAGGTGATGAAGTCGATGCCGCCGTCCTCACGCTGCTGGGTCGGCGTCCAGCTGGAGATGCTGAACACGTAGCGCGGCGCGGTCGCCTTGAGCTGGGGGATGATGTCCGCGAAGATGACGTTGTTGAACGTACAGGCGACGCCCATCACCTTGCAGATCGCTTTCCCGAAGTCGATGTCCCAGCCCTCGATGGCACCCGTTTCCGGGTTGACCGATTCGTTGGGCGCGTACGTTGCATCGGTAGCAATCTGCAGGGGCGCCAGCGCCTTGACCGAATCCGGGACCTCGGCCGCGATACTCGCCACCTTGGTGGGCCCGCCCGAGCTCGACGCCCCCGGGCTCGTCGAGGTACCGCCGCAGGCCGCGAGCGTCGTGGCCACGGTGATCAGGACCATTGGAAAACGCTTCATGCTCCTCCTCCCCTTGCGGTCTTCAAAAGCCTGAAATGAAGACGCTGCCAGAATTGTAGGCGAATGCCAAAGACACCCAACCTCGATGCCCAGGTCGACGGCCCCCAGTACCTCGGGCCGGCGACCTTCCTCAAGGCGCGGTCGTTGAGCGAGCCCGAAGAACTCGATCAGTGGCGTCCGGACGTCGCCGTCATCGGCGCGCCGTGGGACGATTCGACCACCTATCGACCAGGTGCTCGCTTCGGACCCCGCGCGGTGCGAGTCGCGAGTTATCAGCCGCCCAGCTGGCATCTCGACCTCGAGGTAGCGCCTTTCGAGGTGTTGAAGGTGGTCGACTACGGCGATGCCGTCTGTTATCCGGGATTGACCGACCAGGCGCACGAAGCGATCCGCGCCCGGGTCGCCGAGGTCGCCTCGCGAAAGATCGTGCCGATGGTGATCGGCGGCGACCATTCGATCACCTACCCCTCAGCGACCGCGGTGGCCGATGCCTACGGCCGGGGCAAAGTCGGCATGGTGCACTTCGACGCCCACGCCGACACCGGCCGTGACAGCTGGGGTAACCTCGCGTCGCACGCCACGCCGATGCGGCGGCTGATCGAATCAGGCGCGATCCCCGGGCGGAACTTCGTGCAGATTGGGCTACGCGGCTACTGGCCCGAGCGCGAGACCTTCGAGTGGATGCGGGCGCAGGGTATGCGCTGGCACCTGATGGGCGAGCTGCTCGACCGTGGCGTCGACACGGTCATTGAACAAGCGATCGCAGAGGCGCTCGACGGTCCAGAGCTGATCTATCTCTCGGTCGACATCGACGTGCTCGATCCCGGCTTCGCGCCAGGCACCGGTACGCCGGAGCCGGGTGGGATGCAGCCCGCCGACCTGCTGCGCGCAATCCGGAAGATCGCCCTACGCACGAATTTGGTCGCAATGGACCTTGTCGAGGTCTCGCCCCCGTACGATCATTCGGAGATCACCGCCCAGAACGCCAACCGCTGCATACTAGACGCGATCTCGGCCCTGGCCGTGAAGAAGTCAAAAGGAGCGAAGCCGTGAGTACTGTCGCCGAGCCGATCGCCCCCGGCCGCGTCGTCGAACTGATCGCTAAGGAGGAGGAGCGGTTCCGGTCCAAGCGGCACCGGTCCGACCAGCTCTGGAAGCAAGCCAAGCAGGTCATTCCTCGGGGTGTGCCCTCGTCCTTCCAGGACGCGGCGCCCCAGCCGGTCTTCGTTGACCACGGCAAGGGCAGTCGTATTTGGGACGTCGACGGCAACGAATACGTTGACTTTCACAATGGTTTCGGCGTCATGGTGGTGGGGCACGCCCATCCGCTGATCGTGAAAGCGATCAGCGAGCGTGCCGCCCTCGGGACGCACTTTGCGCAACCGGTCGCCGACGACGCGGTCGTGGCTGAGGAACTCGCCCGGCGGTTCAAGCAACCCCAGTGGCGTTTCACCAACAGCGGCACCGAATCGACGCTGGACGCGGTTCGTCTTGCCCGGGGATTCACGGGACGCGACCGGCTCATCAAGATCGAGGCGAGCTACCACGGCCATCACGATGCATTGCTAGTTTCGGTTGAACCACCGGCAGACCAGATGGGCCCCGCCGATGCACCCGTCTCGGTGTCGTACAGCGCCGGGACCCCTCAGGCCGTCGTCGATCTGGTGACCGTGGTTCCCTTTAACGACCTCCAGGTCCTGGAGCGCACGCTGGATCGGCATCGCGGCGAAGTAGCTGCGATCATCGTCGAGCCGGTGATGATGAACATTGGAATCGTGCTCCCGGAGGAGGGCTACCTGGCGGGCGTCCTCGAGCTCGCCCACCGGCATGGCGCGCTCTTGATTTTCGACGAGGTCAAGACCGGTGCGACGATCGCCGCCGGCGGCGCGACCGAGCGCTTCGGCGTCACGCCCGACCTGGTGGCGCTCGCCAAGGCGATTGGCGGCGGATTGCCNTGTGGCGCTGTGGGTGGCCGCGCCGATGTCATGGGCACCATCGACGAGCACAAGGTAGTCCAAATCGGGACCTTCAATGGCAACCCGCTGACGATCGCCGCGTCGAAGGCAACGCTGATGTCGGTGCTGACGCCGCAGGCCTACACCCACTTCGATGCGCTGGCCGAGGCGCTCGAGGGCGGACTGCGCAAGGTGATGAGCGACTACCAGCTGCCATTTCATGCGATCACGTTGGCGGCGCGCGGCTGTATCACCTACCGCAAGGAGCGCGTACGCAATTACCGCGACTACTTAACGATCGATAAGAAATACGCCTACCTCTCGTGGCTCTATCAATGCAACCGCGGCGTGCTGATGGCGCCCGGNGCCGAGGAAAACTGGACCCTCTCGGTCCAGCATTCGGAGGACGACGTGCTTCGCTACGTCCGCAACTTCGAGGAGCTCGCCAAAGACCTGACGACCTAAGCGACCGGCACGCCCGTCAAGTAATCGAAGATCAGCTGCGACCAGGATTCCATGTCCAGGTAGTAGCTGCGCATCTCGTCGAGTGAGAACAGCGCGCCCGCCAGCTTGTCGACCTCGCGGATCGAGATTTCCGGCCGGTCGCCCTCCACCAGAAAGATCAGCCCGACATGCACGCGTCCCACCGGCGTCGTCTGGTCGTTGATCGCGCCCAGCAGCCGCGTCGAGAAATGGCCATCGTAGACGACCTCCTCCTCCCACTCGCGTCGCAGTCCCGCGTCGATGGGATCGGCGGCGCCGGCTACGTCCTCGGGATTGATGTGCCCGCCGACGCCGAGCGAATAAAGGTGACGAAGGCGCCGTTCGCTGGAGCGGCGCAGGCGATGCGTGAGGAAGTAGCGGTCACCGTGGCGAAAGACGACGTAGGGGATGATCTGTGGCTCGGCCGCGTCCTCCTCGACCTCGCGCCGTGGCCGGAAGCGGTAGTTCGCCCGCACGCGCACCAGCAGGTCATCCAGAGCAGTGGCGCGAAACCCCGTCCACTCACTGCCGGCAAACAGAAGGTCCCTGGGGACGACCAGGACATCCTCGCGCGCACCCACGGCAAAAGTCTAGTTTGGTTAATGCCCGCCAGTTGTTTGCTGCTGGTTGTCACCGGACGCGTCCGGGGTCGGCGTTGGCCGCGAGACCGGCGCGGGCTTGGGTGTAGGCGTGGCTTCGGGCTTGGCCGCGGGCGTGGCCTCCGGGGCGGCCCCCGGGGTGCCGTGCTCGCCGACCACGCCGGTCGGCTGGGTGGTGGCGGCCTCCGATTGATCGATCCGGTTGAGTTCGTCGTTCGCGGCCAGGACGAGTTCTTTCACCTTCACGACGTCATCGGCTCGGGCCGCGTTGGCTTGCTCGACGGCNGCCAGCTCNACGCGCAGTGTCTGCACCGCTGCCTTCGCCGCCTGCGGGTCAGCCGGATTCTTGAGCGACGCCGCGGCATCATTGATCGTGATCCGGAACGCGCGCAGGCTGTTCTCAGCAAGGAGTGGCTTGTGGTTCGTGGTCATCGCCTGCGCCTCGCGCAGCCGCTCGCCGGCGAGCTGCAACTGCAGCCGGAGCCGATCGTTGGTTGGGGTGAAAGTGAGCCGGACGCTCTCTTCCAGTTGCTTGACGGGATAGAGCGGGTTGTCGGGCAGGGCGGACGGCGCGGCGAAGGCGGAACCGGCGGCCGCCAGCAGTGCGACCGTCGCCGCCGCGAGCGCCAGGCCGTACCGGCGATAGATGGGGAAGCTTGGCATCCGCAGGACGCGGCGCTGCGGAAGAACGGCCTGGAGATTGAGCCAGAAGGGCGCGAACGCGACCGGCGGTGCGGGCGGCAGGGTAACCAGGAGCAGGTTGAGTTCGCGGACCTCGCGCAGCTCGCCGGCGCAATCAGCGCAGGTGGCGATGTGGCTATCGATCCGGCGGCGCTCGTCCGCGGCGAGCATCCCGTCGGCATACGGAATGAGCCAATCGCGGGTCGTTGTGTGACTCAACATTCTGATTCCGGCCTCTGACTGATCAAACGGAGGCAATTCACGCCGTATTCGCCTCCTCTTCGGGGCGCGCGAGGCTCCCGAGGCGCTCCCGCAGGAGCTTCTTGGCGCCGTTCAATCGCGACATCACGGTGCCCAGTGGAATGTCGAGCGTCTTGGCGATCTCGTCGTAGCTGAGCTCGCCAAACGCCTGCAGGGCGATGGTGTCGCGATAGTGCGACGGCAGGCTCGCGATCGCGTGACGCACCGCGCGCTGTAGATCGTGGCGGGCGGCGATGTCCTGCGGATCGCCGTCGCGGCTGGCGGGGGGTTGTTCCATGCCGTCGAGCGAGAGGATGGGCCGGCGGCGGCGCAGCGCGTCGGTCACCGCGTTCGCCGCCACGCGGTGCAGCCAGTGCTTGAAAGGCTTGTCGTGTCGGTAGCCGGGCAGGGCCTTGTAGACCTTGATGAAGACGTCCTGGGCGACATCCTCGGCCAGGGCGAGCTCCCCCAGCGCCCGGAAGGCGACGTTGATCACCAGCCGGTGATGGCGGAGCACCAGCTGGCGGAAGGCTTCCTGATCTCCCGCGGCGCTCCGATCGATCAACCGACGTTCTTCGGCATCCCCCTCGGGTGAGGGGGCATCCTGGACCATAGCCACCCGACGGTGTGACGCTAGCCCGAGGATGGGCTTGCGACGGACCCTACCGGGCGGGTCTTGGGCGCAATTGGCGCAGGAAGCCGCGGACCTGGCCCGCCGGGTCCTCCGGAGCCTTGCCAATCGCATCCAGCAGGGCGCTCGCCACGATGACGCCGTCAGCCTTGCCTTCCAGCGCCGCCAGGTGCTCGGGCTTCGAGATGCCAAAGCCCACCACCACCGGAAGGGTCGTGTGGCGGCGAACCGACGCGACCAGCGGCACCACTGCCTCATCGAGATGGTCGCGCGCGCCCGTCACACCGGTGACGGCGATGCAGTAGACAAACCCGGTCGCCGCCCGGCAGGCCGCGTCGATCCCCGCCTCGCTGCTGGTGGGCGCGACGAAAAACACCAGATCGATTTGGCTGGCGTCGGCGGCGCGGCGGAGGTCGGCGGATTCGGTCGGAGGCAGGTCGGGCACGATCAGACCGTCGATGCCAGCCTCGGACGCCGCGCGACAAAACGGTTCGAGGCCGAACGCAAGGATGGGATTGAGGTAGGTCATGAAGAGCAGCGGCACGTCGGCCTTTTTCCGCGCCGCCGTTGCCGCCTCCAGAGCCCGCGCGACCGTCATGCCTTGCTTCAACGCCAGCTGGGATGCCGCCTGGATGGTGCGGCCATCGGCCAGCGGATCGGAAAAGGGAATGCCGAGCTCGATGGCGTCGGCTCCCGATTGGGCAGCGGCCTCGACCAGCGATGGCGTGACGTCGAGGCGCGGATAGCCGACCGTGAGGTACGCGATCAGCGCCAGGCGACGCTCGGCCTTAAGCCGTGCGAAGGTCGCCGCAATTCGACTCACCCGGCGCTGAAGTCCCGGACGATGTCCAGGTCCTTGTCCCCTCGACCGGATAGGTTGACCAGCACGATCGCCTCCGCCGCGAGCTCGGCCGCCAACGGTATCGCGTGGGCAATCGCATGCGAGCTCTCGAGCGCCGGGATGATGCCCTCCAGCCGCGACGTCTGATGGAAGGCCGCGAGCGCCTGCTCGTCGGTGACGCTCACATACTCCGCCCGCTGCTGCTCGTGCAGGTACGCATGCTCGGGCCCGACGCCGGGATAGTCCAATCCGGCGGAGACGGAGTGCGTCGCCATCACCTGGCCGTCCTCGTCCTGCAACAGGTAGCTGAACGAGCCGTGCAGCACACCGGGACGGCCGCCCACGATCGAGGCCGCGTGCGCCCCACTGTGGAGCCCACGACCAGCCGCCTCCACGCCGATCAGGCGGACCGGGTCGTCGTAGAACGGCGCGAAGATCCCGATCGCGTTGCTCCCGCCGCCGACGCAGGCGACCACCGCCGTCGGCAACCGCCCGGTCTCGGTAAGCATCTGCGCACGAGCTTCGCGCCCGATCACCGACTGGAACTCGCGGACCATCAACGGGTAGGGATGCGGACCCACCGCCGATCCGATCACGTAATGCGTGGTGCGCACATTGGTCACCCAATCGCGGATCGCCTCGTTGGTTGCATCCTTGAGCGTCTTGCTGCCGCTCTCGACCGGCGTCACCGTGGCGCCGAGCAACTGCATCTTGTAGACGTTGATCGCCTGGCGCGCCATGTCATCGACGCCCATGTAGACGTCGCACAGGAGCCCGAATTTCGCGCAGACGGTGGCGACCGCAACGCCATGCTGACCCGCACCGGTCTCGGCGATGATGCGGCGCTTTCCCATCCGGCGAGCGAGCAGGACCTGGCCCAGGGCGTTGTTGATTTTGTGCGCGCCCGTGTGGCAGAGGTCTTCACGTTTCAGCCAGATCTCGGCGCCGCCGGCGTGTTCGGTGAGACGATCGGCACGATAAACCGGTGTCGGCCGGCCGCTGAAGGTCCGCGAGAGGTACTCAAAGTCCTGGCGAAAGACGGCGTCCTGGCGCGCCGCGTCGAACGCGGCCGCCAGCTCCTCGACGGCGGCCATCAGGGTTTCCGGGATGTACTGCCCGCCATAGCGGCCGAAGCGGCCGCGTTGATCCGGCGTGGCCTGACTCATGTCCGATCCGCCTCGCGCACCGCAGCGACGAAGGCTCGCAGTTTCGCGTGATCCTTGCGCCCGGGCTCGGCTTCGACCCCGCTGCAGACATCGACCGCCCAGGGATGGAGTTCATGCACGGCGCCGTCGACGTTTTCCGGCGTCAATCCCCCGGAGACGACCACCGGATACTGACGGGCGACCGCCTTTGCCTGCAGCCACGCCCAGGCTCGCCCGGTGCCGCCAATCCTGTCCGGCGCCCAGGTGTCGAGCAACGGATGGTCCCCGCGGCCGAGCGGGAGCGCAGTCAGGTCTTCCCCGTCCTGCACACGGAACGCCGGCAGGTTGAGGAGGCCGAGGGCCCGATCCTCCTCTGTCAGCGGCCGGTAGACCTGGATCGCGGTCAGGCCGCACGCGTCAGCCACGGCGGCGATCTGCTCGGGGGACTCGTCGATGAAGACGCCCACCCGCTCGACCCCGCTCGGGATCTCGGCAATGACCGCCTTGACATCATCGACGCCAACCTGGCGCTTGCTTCGCGTGAAGATGAAGCCAAGCAAGTCGACGCCGAGCTCGATCGCGAGCTCGACATCGTCGGGCCGCGTGTTGCCACAAATCTTGATCTTCGTCATCGTCCGCTCAGCTCCCGCACTTTTGCCTCGAGGTCGGGGGCCCGGAGCAGCGACTCGCCGACGAGCGCCGCGTTGACGCCCAGACCCTGGAGCGCGTCGATATCGGCTCGACTGCCAATGCCACTCTCGCTGACGATGACGTGGCCGGCCGGTATCAGCGGACGCAACCGTGCCGTCGTCTCCTTGACGGTGCGCATCGTCGTCAGGTCCCGGTTGTTGATGCCGATGATCGCGGCATCGACCCGCAGCGCTCGTTCGACCTCGGCCTCGTCGTGGACTTCGACCAGGGCCTGCATACCGTAGCCGCGGGTCACAGCGAGCAGGTCGCGCAGGCGAGCCTCGTCGAGGATGGCCACGATCAACAGCACCGCGTCGGCGCCCGCCACACGCGCCGCCATCACCTGCACTGAGTCGACGATGAAGTCCTTGCAGAGGAGCGGAACGGCGACCGCCGCGCGGATGGCCTGCAGGTGGTCGAGCGTTCCACCGAAGAACTCCGGCTCGGTCAGCACCGAGAGCGCCGCGGCGCCGTTGGCCGCGTAGCGCCGCGCCAAGCCGACCGCATCGTAGGGCCGCTGCAGCCAGCCACCAGAGGGCGACCGCTCTTTGCACTCGGCGATCAGCGCCACCTTGTCCGCCACCAGCGCTCGACGAAAATCCGCCGGCGCAGGAGCTTGGGCCACCGATCGCGCGAGTCGGCCGGCGATGCCGTCGGCCTTGAGCTCCGCGATCGCCGCGCGCCTTGACTCGAGGATGCGTTCCAGGATGGGCGCGGCTCGGGTAGCCATCGGGCTAGGCGCGAGCTGCGGTCTTTTCCAGGACTCCTTTCATCCGCTTGACGCCCTCCTCGATCTGGTCGATGGAGTTGGCGTAGGACAGCCGCAAAAAGCCCTTGCCCTCCTCGCCGAACGTGCTCCCGGCAAGCAGTGCCACGCCGCCCTCGTTGAGCATCCGGTCGGCGAGCTGTCGCTCGTCCTGGCCAGTCTCGGTGATGTTCGGGAACACATAGAATGCGCCGAGCGGCTTGTGGCAGCTCACGCCCGGAAGGGCATTCAGCCGATCGACGACGAGATCGCGGCGACGCTTGAACTCAGCGACCATCGCCTGGACCGCGCCGTCCGATCGCGGCGAGAGCGCCTCGATGGCGGCCATCTGCGTGAAGGCCGCTGCGCACGAGCTGCTGTTGATCATCAGCGTCTCGAACTTCTGTGCCAGCGGCAGCGGCGCGACCGCGAAGCCGAGGCGCCAACCGCACATCGCGTACGCCTTGCTGAGTCCGTCCGAGTAGATGGTCCGCTCCAGCATTCCGGGCACGGTCATGATCGACGCGTGATGACCGTCGTAGGTGATCTGGCCGTAGACCTCGTCGGTCAGGACATAGAAGTCGTGCCGCATCGCGAGCTCCGCGATCTGCTCGAGATCGCGCGTCGACAGCACGCCGCCCGTCGGATTCTGCGGCGAGTTGATGACCAGCAGCCTCGTCCGTGGCGTGATTTTCGATTTGAGCTCCTCGATGTCGAGCCGGAAGTCGTTGCGCTCTCGTAGTGGGACGCCGACCGGCGTTCCGCCGGCAAGAATCGCCGCCGATGCGTAAATCGCGTAGCCGGGGTCGGGGACGATGACCTCATCACCCGGGTCCACCACCGCCAGCATGGTGAAGAGCAGCACGTTCTTGGAGCCGGGCACCATGACGACCTGCTCCGGCTTGACCTCGACCTCGTACCAGCGTCGGATCCAGTCGGCGACGGCCTGCCGCGCCGGCATCAAACCGCCGGCCGGCGTGTAATGCGTGTAGCCGTCGCGGAGCGCGCGCTCGGCGGCTTCGACGATGTTCGGCGGGGTCGGAAAGTCGGGCTCGCCGATCTCGAGATGCACGATGTTGCGGCCCTGGGCCTCGAGCTTGCGCGCCTTGGCCAGCACCTCGAAGGCGGTCTCGGTGCCGATCTCACTCATGCGGCGTGCGAATTTCATTACTTCGTCATCCTCTCACGCCGAACGGACCGAGGTCGCCGCGAACGGGCAACCAGTCGACCACGACATCCTGGACGCGTGCCGCGCGGGGGCCTTTCCGAAGCAGGTCGAGGAACCGATCCAGCGCCTCGGCGCTGCCCTCCGCCTCCACTTCCACGGCGCCATCGTAGCGGTTGCGGACGTAGCCCTCAAGGCCCAGACGGCGGCCGTGCGACTGGGCAAAATAGCGGAAGCCCACCCCCTGGACATCGCCGAGGATTTCGGCCTTGAGGCGGCGGCGGTCGTGTGACGCCAGGCTAGGCGTGCGCGAGCGGGCCGGTGGTCACGACCACGGAGACNCGCTTGGGCGCATCGGGGATCGCCTGGAGCGTGCGCCGGACCACCGGCAAGTAAGCCTGCACGAGCTGCCGGGCCGACTGCTCGGTGGGCGCGCCGATCACGAGCCGCTGCTCGTCGCAGTGGCAGCAGGTCGCGGTGCCCTCCCAGAGGTAGTAGGCAGTGTCAGGCAGGTTCAGGCTCAATAGCAGCTGAAGCTCCCGCCACACTGCACTCCCCTGCATTACCCCTAATGCTACTCCCGGGATCGCCCCTAAGCTAGACCCAAATGGACCTCACGGCGGCGCTAAAAAGCCGGGCCAAAGCTCTCGGGTTCTGCGCGATCGGGATCACGAGTGCGGACCCGTTCGAGGAGGCCGAAGCGGCGGCCGCCCACCGCACGGCCGAAGGTCTCATGGATGGCCTGACCTGGTGGAGCGAGGCGCGGGTCCATGCCAGCGCCAACCCGCGACGCGGGACGCCCGATGCACGCACGGTCATCGCCCTGGCGTTCCCATATCCGTCGCCGACTGAACTGTTCCCCTCCCCCGCTCGCGGGGAAGGGCAGGGTGGAGGCCATGGCCCCCGCGGGCGAATCGCCGCCTATGCGCTGGGTCGCGATTACCACGAGGTCATGGTCGAACAGATGCAACCCTTACTGGCGATGCTGCGCGAGCGGGGCTACACGGCCAAAACCTATGTCGACCACGGCTGGATGCTCGACCGCGCGGCAGCGGCGCGGGCCGGCATCGGCTGGCTTGGCAAGAACACCAACCTGCTGATCCCCGGCATCGGTTCCAACGTCTTGCTGGCTGAGATCGTCACATCGGCGCCGCTCGACACCGATGCGCCCCTGAAGAAAAACTGCGGCGCCTGCGATGCCTGCATGCGCGTGTGTCCCACCGGGGCACTGGTCGCGCCCGGCGTGCTGGACAATCGCCGCTGCATTTCCTTCTGGACCATCGAACACCGCGGCGTCATCCCACGCGATGTCCGCCCCTTGATCGGTGACTGGATCTTCGGTTGCGACTTGTGCCAGGAAGTCTGCCCGGTCAATGCACGCCCGGCAGCGCCTGACCCGACCGCGCTGGCCGCCTTCGGTCCGGCCATCGAGGCGCGGCCCCGGCTCGAGGCGTTGTTGACGCTCGACGACGCAGCGTTCCAGCGCCGCTTTCGCGAGAGCGCGCTGTGGCGGACGCGACGCGCGGGGCTGCTACGCAATGTGTGCATCGCGCTCGGCAACGTAGCCGATCGCGGATCAGTGCCGGCGTTGGCCGGCGCGCTCGACGACCCGGCGGCTCTCGTGCGCGGGCACGCGGCCTGGGCGCTGGGACGGCTCGGCGGCAGGACCGCTGGTGCCGCGCTTACGCGAGCGCTTAGCCGCGAGGCCGACGCCTGGGTGCGGGACGAGTGCGGGCTGGCGCTGCAGGCGTGTGGGCCACTCGCCGTCCCGTCAGCGGTTTGACCGCGCTGCCCTCTTCCGCCCGAGCCAGCATGAAGAGCAGGTCCGAAAGCCGGTTCGCGTAGCGCTCCACCTCCGGGTTGCGCAGGTGACCGGCTTGCTGCAGGCCAACGATC
>JGI12630J15595_10000135_pt1 | contig 12537 bp, 8 predicted proteins | sample JacPinW_OM2H0_M1_FD_15595 | JGI IMG/M metagenome (IMG submission 15595) | reverse complement strand
CGGAAAGAACTTCGGGAGGTGATTGGCGGCGAGCAGCACCGACTTGTAGCCTGCAATGCCAGCCTGCGATGACAGGGCGTCCATGCTCTGCGCCCGGCTGATGCGCGGCACCAGGTCGAGGCTGAAGGCGCTGACTTTCTGTTTCGCCAGGGCCACGACCACGTCCGCATTGGTGGCGGGCTGCAGGAAGCTGATCAGCACGGAGCCGGGACGGAGACGGCCGACTTCATCGGGCGTGGGGGGCTGGACCTTGAGGACCGCGTCGCTGCCCAGGGCGGTGGCCGCGTCGGTCACCTTGGCGCCGGCATCAATGTAGGTTGCGTCGCTGAAGAACGCCGACGCACCGGCGCCGGCCTCCACTCCGACCTCGAGGCCGGACTTCACCAGTCCCCGTGCTGCTTCCGGAACGAGCGCGACGCGTCGCTCTCCGGCAAGGGTTTCCTTCGGAACGCCGATCTTCATACGAGCAGCGCCCGGGCGGCGGGCACCTGGCGGGCGAATTCGGCGACGTCGAAGTACACCCGCTCCCCGGTGAACAGTCCGTCGCGGACCGGGAAGAAGATCACGACGCGATAGCGGAGCTCGCGGCCGCTCGGCTCGATGCCGAACAGTGGCCCATCCATCCGCCCAAAAACCTCCGATTCCTCGACGATGCAGTCCTCGGCGTCGATCCGATTCAGCAGCGTCAGCTTGACGTCGGGGATCCCGCGCCAGAGGCCGCGGTAGAACTCGCGAACCTCGTCCTTGCCACGCCAGCGCTGGCCGAGCGGCACCACCTCGTACTCGCAGTCTTCATGCAAAGTCGCGATCAGGCGTTCCAGCTCGCGTCGGTTCTCGGCGCGCGCGTGCTCGATCCAGAGCTTGTAATTGGCCTGGGCGATCGGACTCTGCGCCCGGGTTTCGAATGGGCTGCTTTGCAGCCCGACCTGCGACACATAGTAAGGATAACAACGGCCCGCTAAGATGAAACGCGTTTTGGCCGCGCACAAGGTAACGATGATCCCGGGCGACGGGGTCGGTCCGGAAGTGAGTGAGGCAACCCGCCGGGTGCTGGAGGCGACCGGCGTCCAGTTCGATTGGGACGTCCAGAACGCCGGCCTTGCCGTGATGGAGAAAGAGGGCACACCCATGCCGGCTCACGTCCTGGAGTCGATCCGCCGCAACAAGGTGGCGATCAAGGGGCCCCTGACGACCCCGATCGGGAAAGGCATTCGCTCGGTCAACGTTGCGCTGCGTAAGGAGCTCGACCTCTACGCGCTGGTCCGCCCCTGCAAGAGCTATCCCGGGGTGCGCTCCCGCTACGACAACATCGACCTCGTGATCGTGCGCGAGAACACCGAGGACATCTACGCCGGCATCGAGTTCCAGGAAGGCAAACCGGAGACGGAACGAATGATCAAGGAGATCAGCGCCGCGACCGGCAAGCCGATCCGCCCCGACTCGGGCTTGAGCATCAAACCGATCTCGGTCACGGCCAGCGCGCGGATCGTCAACTTTGCCTTCAATTACGCGCGCTCGCACGGCCGCCGTAAGGTCACCGCCGTCCACAAGGCGAACATCATGAAGTTCACCGACGGCCTCTTCCTGCAGGTCGCCGAGGAGATCGCCAAAGAGCATCCCGACATCCAGTTCAACGACCGGATCGTCGACAACATGTCAATGCAGCTGGTCCAGAACCCGCGCGAATACGACGTGATTGTCATGCCCAACCTCTACGGCGACATCCTGTCGGACCTGTGCGCAGGCCTGGTGGGCGGCCTCGGGCTTGCCCCGGGGGCAAACCTGGGCGACGAGATCGCCCTCTTCGAAGCGACCCATGGCAGCGCCCCGAAGTACGCCGGCGCCAACAAGATCAACCCGATGGCGATGATGCTGTCCGGGGTCATGATGCTGCACCACCTGGGCGAGACCTACGCCGCCAACATGCTGGAGGGCGCCATCGCCGAGACCATCCGCGAGGGACGCTACGTCACCTACGACATGAAGGCCGAGCGCAACGATCCGAGCGCGGTCGGGACCAGCGAGGTGGCCGATGCCATCGTGGCCCGGCTGGAGAGGGCGCGGACGCCGACGACCATATAGGGAATGAATTCGGCCGACCGCGGGTAGACTAAGAAGCAGAATGGCCAGTTACCGCGAGTTGCTCAAGAACGTCAAGTCACGGATCCGTGAAGTCGACGTCCGGCAACTCGATGCATCCCGCACCAGCAGCGAGAGGCCGGTTCTGATCGACGTTCGCGAGCAGGACGAGGTCGAGCAGGGCGTCATTCCCGGCGCCATCCACATCCCGCGCGGCTACCTCGAGTCGCGGGTGGAGCAATACATTCCCGACTACAACACCCCCATCGTTGCCTACTGCGCAGGGGGAGCCCGGTCCGCCTTCGCGGCCGAAACCCTGCAGCAGATGGGCTTTACGAATGTCACCTCGCTGAAGGGTGGATTTGGCGCCTGGAAGGATGCCGGGCTCAAGTTCGTCGTCCCGCGCGATCTCACCCCGGCACAGCAGAAGCGGTACAGCCGCCACGTGTTGATTCCGGAGGTGGGGAAGGAGGGGCAGCTCAAGCTGCTCGACTCCAAGGTGCTGATCATCGGCGCCGGAGGGCTGGGGTCGCCCGCGGCGTACTACCTGGCGGCGGCCGGCGTCGGCACCCTCGGCATCCTGGACTCGGATGTCGTCGACGAGAGCAACCTGCAGCGACAGATCCTGCACAACACCAAGCGGATCGGTCAGCCGAAGGTCGACTCGGCCCGCCAGACGATCGAAGACCTGAATCCGGACGTCAAGGTCGTCCCACACCAGACTCGCCTTACGCGCGACAACATCATCGACATCTTCAAGGACTACGACCTGATCGTCGACGGAAGCGACAACTTCCCAACTCGGTACCTCATCAACGATGCGAGCGTGTTGCTGAAGAAGACCGTCGTTCACGGCAGCATCTTCCGCTTCGACGGCCAGGTGAGCGTCTTCCAACCGTTCGTCGGTCCCTGCTACCGCTGTGTGTTCCCGGAGCCGCCGCCGCCGGAGCTGGCGCCGAGCTGCGATGAAGCCGGCACCCTCGGGATCCTGCCCGGCATCATCGGCTTGTTCGAAGCCAATGAGGCGGTCAAGATGCTGCTCGGCATTGGCGAGCCGCTGGTTGGGCGGCTGTTGATGATCGACGCGCTGACTGACGAATTCCGGACGCTGCGACTGAAGCGCGATCCGAAATGTCCGGTATGTGGCGAGGGCGCGCATTTCAAGGACTTCGTCGACTACGAGGTCTCGACGGCGATCCCGACCCCCGCTTGATGGATTCGCCGAACGGACTGACTCGCGTTCTGGTCGTGATGGCCCATCCCGATGATGCCGAGTTCGGGGCGGCCGGTACCGTGGCCCGCTGGGCGAAAGAAGGTCGGCAGGTCACCTATCTGATCCTGACCGACGGCAACCGCGGCAGCAGCGACCCGGCCATGACCGCCGAACGGCTGGCCCAGATTCGTCACGCAGAGCAGCGAGCGGCGGCCCTGAAGCTCGGGGTCAAAGATGTCTTCTTCCTCGGCTACGACGATGGCTCGTTGCAGCCGACGCTTGACCTCCGGCGCCAGATCACCCGTTGGATTCGACGCACCAAGCCGGACGTCGTCGTCGCGCCCGATCCCACCCGCCGTTGGAGCGGCCAGCGCTACATCAACCATCCCGACCATCGCGCCGCGGGTGAGGCGGCGTTGGACGCGATCATTCCTGGCTCGGACACCCGCCTTGTTTTTCCCGAGCTGCTCGACGAAGGGCTGGAGCCGCACCACGTGAAGGAGATCTACCTGACCGGCTCGAACGAGCCCGATGTCTGGGTCGACATCAGCGAGACCATCGACCTCAAGATCGAAGCGCTTCGCGAGCACAAGAGCCAGGTCGGCGATTGGGCCGAATTGGACCAGACCATCCGCGAGCGGGCGGCCGAGCAAGCCGCCGGTCAGGCCTTTCCGGTTGCGGAAGGTTTCAAGTACTTCAAGCTGAGCGACTGACATAACTCGCCCGTTGGGGGAAAGCTAGGTCGCGGAATCCTCCCCCTCTGGGGGAGGGTAGGGTGGGGGTTGCGCTGCGAACATATGTTCGCTAAGATGCGTGGACATGTCGATCGAGTTCGCACTGGATCGGCTCCTCGTCCAGGATGAGTTCCGCCGCCACCTAACGCTCGACCACACCGTTCCGGCACGCGAAGCCCGCTATGCCGGCTTTCCTGGCGCCCTGGACCCGCGGTTGGGGCAGGCGCTGGCCGCCCGCGGCATCAGCCGCCTTTATACGCATCAGGCTCAAGCCGCCGACCTGGCGCTGGCCGGGAAGGACGTCGTCGTTGTGACGCCGACGGCGTCGGGGAAGACGGCCTGCTACAACCTGCCGGTCCTCCAGGCGATGCTTCGCGATCCCGAGGCCCGAGCGCTCTACTTGTTTCCGACCAAGGCTCTCGCGCAGGATCAACTCGCCGAGCTGCATGGCCTGGTCGGCGCGCTCAAAGTCGACCTCAAGACCTACACCTACGACGGCGACACGCCCGTCAGCGCCCGGCAGGCAATCCGGCAGGCCGGCCACATCGTCGTCACCAATCCGGACATGTTGCACACCGGCGTGCTGCCGCACCACACGCGCTGGGTCAAGCTATTCGCCAACCTCCGCTACGTCGTGATCGACGAGTTGCACGCCTACCGTGGTGTCTTCGGTAGTCACCTGGCAAATGTGCTGCGCCGGCTCTGGCGCGTCTGCGCCTTCTATGACAGTCACCCGGTCGTCATCTGCTGCTCGGCGACGATCGCCAATCCCAAGGAGCTGGCCGAGCGGCTCACCGGCCGCCCGATCACGCTCGTCGACGACAACGGCGCGCCGAGCGGGCCCAGGCGCCTGCTCTTCTACAACCCGCCGGTTGTCAATCGTGAGCTCGGCATCCGGCGCTCCTCGACGCTGGAAAGTCAGCGGATCGCCGAGACCTTCCTGCGCAGCGGCGTGCAGACGATCGTCTTCGGCCGGACGCGGCTGCAGGTCGAGATCCTGCTCAGCTACCTGCAGCAATCCCTGGCGAACCGCCTGGGCCAGGCGGGGACGATTCGCGGCTACCGCGGCGGGTATCTCCCGTTGCAGCGACGCGAGATCGAGCACGGCCTCCGCGACGGATCGGTGCGAGGCGTCGTCAGCACCAACGCGCTCGAGCTTGGCATCGACATCGGCCACCTCGACGCCGCCGTGCTCTGCGGCTATCCCGGCACCATCGCCAGCGCCTGGCAGCAGATCGGGCGTGCGGGCCGCCGGCGCGGCGCCGCGGCCGCAGTCTACGTTGCATCGAGCAGCCCGCTGGATCAGTATTTGGTGAACCATCCAGAGTACTTCCTGGGTCTCGACCCAGAGCAAGGGCTGATCGATCCCGACAACCTCCTGATTCTGAGCGCCCATCTGCAGGCGGCGACCTTCGAGCTGCCCCTCGCGAACGGCGAGGCCTTTGGGCAGGCACCCGTCGCTGAGCTGCTGCGCATTCTCGAGGAAGACGGCGCCGTCCACCAGGCCGGTGACGCCTGGCACTGGAGCGCCGACGCGTTTCCGGCGGAAGGCGTCAGCTTGCGCAGCGCCAATGCCGACAACGTCGTGATCGTCGACGTCACCAGGGGCGCCAGCGTCGTCGGCGAGATGGATCAGTTCTCGGCGCCGACGTTCCTGCACGAAGAAGCCATCTACCTGCACGAGGGTGCGCAATACCATGTCGATCGGCTCGACTGGGGCGAGAAGAAGGCCTACGTCCGGCCGGTGAAGGTCGACTACTACACGGACGCCAACCTCGCGGTCAGCATTAAGGTTCTCGAGACGTTTGCGAGCCGGCCCGCGGAGCAGCTGACGGTCCACCACGGCGAGGTGCGCGTCACGGCGCTGCCCACCATCTTCAAGAAGATCCGCTTCCACACCCACGAGAACATCGGCTCGGGACCGATCAGCCTTCCCGAGCAACAGCTGCACACCACCGCGTTCTGGCTGGAGATCCCGGCCGAGGTCGCACGGCAGTTTCCGCGGCCCGCGATGCAGGGCGCCCTGCAAGGCGTGGCCAACGTCGTCAGCCAGGTTGCCTGCCTTTTCCTGATGTGCGATGCGCGCGACCTGGGAGCGTACGCGGAGACGCGCGCACCTCATACGGGGACGCCCGCGGTTTTCGTCTACGAACGGTACCCGGGCGGCGTCGGGATGAGCGCGCGCCTTTTCGAGACCGCCGCGGCCGTCATGGTGGCCGCCCACGATCTCGTCCTCAGCTGCGGATGTGAGAGCGGCTGCCCGTCCTGCGTCGGGCCGGCGCTCGAGGTCGGAGAGGAGGGCAAAGCGGTGGCGCTGCGCCTCCTGGAACTGGCCGCCCGAGTTACTGCCGCCGTTCAGTGACCGCCGACCTCGTTGCGCTACGCGAGCGCATCGCTGCCATCACGGCACGTCCTCGCAGTGCGGCACCACCACCTTCCCCTTTTCCCTCACCATTTGGGGGAGGGCAGAGTGGGGGGCGCCTCCCACCCAACTGCACCGAAGAGGCGACGCCGTTTGGCCCAGTAGCGGTTCGCCGCGAATGGTTCCCGGACGATGGGAGCCAGGAGGTCGGTGCGCTTTCGACCTGCCTGGGATACGCGCCGGACGAGCTCCGGCGCCCACTCTTCCTCGACACGGAGACGACGGGACTATCGGGCGGGACTGGCACCGTCGCCTTCCTCGTCGGCCTGGCCTGGCGGGAAGGGGACGGGCTGACCCTCGCCCAATACTTTCTTTGCGACTTCGACCAGGAGCAGGCGCTGCTCTGGGCGGTGGGCCAGTGCATCAGCCAGGCCGGTGTGCTGGTCAGCTACAACGGTCGCAGCTTTGACTGGCCACTCTTGCAGACGCGGCTGGTTTTGCGACGTGCGGCATGGCCGTCGCCGCCCCACCTCGACTTGCTCACGCTGGCGCGGCGGATCTTTCGGCCACGCTTGCCCGACTGTGCGCTGCAAACCATCGAGCAGAGTGTGCTCGACCTACATCGTGCCGACGATCTCCCCGGCAGCCTGATCCCGGGTCGTTACTTCGCGTGGCTGCGCCAGGGCGACCCGCGCGCCCTCGAGCCGGTCTTCCTCCACAACCAGCAGGACGTGCTCTCCATGGCGCTGTTGCTCGCTCGCTTCGAGACATTGCTTGGAGGGGCCGCCAGCATGCATCCGCTCGATCGCTTCGGCCGCGCCAGGTTTTACGAGGCGCGCGGGTTCCAGGTCGAGGCGATCCGCGAATATCGGGAGCTCTGGCGGGAGCATCGGGTTGGGGGCGCGCTACGAGCCACCCGTGGCGCGCTGGGCCTTCGATTGGCGCGCCTACTACGCCAGCAGGGCCGGTGGGAAGAAGCGCGCGCGGTGCTAGAAGAGTGCTGGCAGACGCAGACGTATCCGTACCCGGCGGCGATCGAGCTGGCCAAGCTGCTCGAGCACCAGGCGCGTGACCTCGTCGCGGCCCGGCGGATCGTCAGCGACGCCCTTCGGCTGCTCGCCGTGGCGGTGGTGTCGAACGTGCAGTGGCAAGCCGACCTCGAGCGCCGGCAGCAACGGCTGGAGCGACGGCTGGGTCGGGACGATGCCCGCGCCTTTGCTCTTACTGGGTGAAGTTGTTCGGCCCGTTGGGCGGCAGGTAGGGGAGGGGATTGGTCGGCTGGCCGCCGTAGCGGTACTCGAAGTGGACGTGCGGCCCCGTCGAGTTCCCGGTCGACCCCTCGTAGCCGATTAGCTGGCCCTGATGCACGCTGTCGCCGGCCTTCACCTGGAAGCCGAGCAGGTGACCATAGAGCGAGAAGAAGTTATTGCGGTGGGCGACGATGATGTAGTTTCCATAGCCAACCAGCTGCCCGTTGACGACGCTGGACGAGGCCGCCACGACGACGCCGTCGTCGGCGGCGAGGATCGGTGAGCCCTGGTTGTAGGCGACGTCGACGCCGGCGTGGAAGTGCGCATAGCCGAAGCCCGGCGGCTCGAACGCCTGGGTACAGGGACCGAAGACCAGCGTGATGCTCCCCTGCTGCAGGGGCCAGATGAGCGGGTACTTCGTGGAGTGGCCGGCTCCCGCATTGGGCAGCGTGAAGAGGTTGTGCTGCATCCAGAACTGCGCTTGCTGCCAGGCTGCCTGTTCAGCCTCCGCGATCAGCTGGTCCTGCCGCGCAATCTCCATATCCGCGATTCGCTGCGCGAGAGCGGCCGATTGGCCATCGATGGCGGTCAGCTCCCACTTGACCTGCGCGATACTCTGGCGCAGCCGGTTCTCGAGGTCCTGCTGGTGGGCCTGCTGCTGGATGAGGGCGGCCTTCTGGTCGACGAGGTCGGCGCGATTCTTGTCGGCCTCTTTTTTCTTGGCCTTGACCAGGTCTTGCTGTTCGTGGAGCTGCAGGTCGACCTGGTGGATGTGGTCGATCAGCCGGTTGGCGAGATAAGTCAGGTGCTCGATGGCGACCGCGCGGTTGAGGAAGCCCTGGAAGTCCGGCGCGGCTAAGAGTTGCGCCAGGGGATCGGTGTTGGTCTTGTATGCGCTGCGGACGAAGGTGGAATATTCGGCCTTCGTTTTTCGGAGCTCCATCTGCTCTTCGGCGATCTTGGCGTCGAGGGCCGCAATCTGGCCTTCCAGCTCGGCGATCCGCCGCTCGGCGGCCGCGATCTTATCGATCGTCTGGTTGATGGTGTCGCGGGTTTCCTGCAACTGCTGCTGGAGGGCAATCTCCTGGGCCTGGGCTTTCTGCAGGTTGTCCTTGAGCGTCCCCTTCAGCTTGCCGATGATCTGCAGGCGGGCCTGGGCATCGGTAATCTCGTCGGCCGACGTCGGTAACGCGTTCGCCAGCAAAACACTGACACCGACGCCGCCCGCCACGAGCAGGCGGAGGCCGGTCCCCCTCAGACCCATGCTGCCAGTGATAGCGTCGGAGTGTTGCGGGCAGCCCTGCGCCCCGGTCACGGGGCCGCGACGTGCCGGTAACGGCGAATTGGCCGCGGGCAGTACGCCGATCGATCGGCCGGTCAGCGATGGCTATAATTCGGAGTCGCAACGCGGGAGTAGCTCAGTTGGTAGAGCGCAACGTTGCCAACGTTGAGGTCGCGAGTTCGAGACTCGTCTCCCGCTTTGAACGCACATTCTGGGCCAACTCCTCGAAGTAGGGTGCCCACGACGGCCGAGGCCGGAAGCTTTCGATGCGGCGATCCTCCACGACGACGATGGCCAGGATGCTGGAGGCGATCTTGGCCCGCGCAGACTGCCGCATGTTGGTACGGGAGGCGTTGCCGTGATCCGGGCCCGCTCAGTGTCGATAGCGGCCAGGTCAGCCTGTAACTCGGCCTCAGAGCGGCCGTACAGCTTCCACGCCTTGACCGCCCGCTCCCGGCGTCCTTCAAGCGCACGGGGATTGGTTAGAAGGGCGTGGGACGTGCCCAATGCGGCAGTAGACTCAAGATCGTTCTCGTCAACTCTCGAACAGGAGCGCGAAGTATGGCCCCAACTAAAGCGGCGACCAAAACCACACAGAAACGTGCGAATGGCACCAGCGCGAACGACGCGGCATCCAAGGGATTCAGCGCCGAAGAAAAGGCGGCGGCGCGCGAGCGTGTCCGGGAGCTCAAGGCCGAGGCTGCGAAGGCGGATGGGAGAACGGAGCTGCTTGCGGCTATCGCTAGGATGCCGGAGCCGGATCGCGCCATTGCCAAGAAGGTCCACGCACTGATCACAGCCGCAGCACCGGCTCTCACACCGAAAACGTGGTACGGAATGCCCGCATACGCCAAGGACGGCAATGTGATCTGTTACTTCCAAAACGCAGGGAAGTTCAAAGTCAGATACCAAACGCTTGGCTTCAGCGACAAGGCGAAAATCGACGACGGCGCCATGTGGCCGATTCAGTACGCGCTCAGCGAGTTGACTTCCACCGAAGAGGCCAAGATCACCGCGCTTGTGAAAAAGGCGGTGCGCTGAGCGGCGCCGTCGCGCTCGCCTTTCCTTGAGCGGGCCTACGCTACCGGCCGCCTAGCCTAGTTAGCATGAGAGTCGTTCGCATTAATTCTGGCAGGGGAGGAAACTCCAATGAAGGATAGGCAGAAGTCCGCCAAGAACGCCACCGGCAGGGCGTCCAAGGGATTCACGGACGAGGAACGCGCGGCGGTGAAGGAGCGCGCCAAAGAGCTGAAGGCGGCCGCGGGCGAGGCGGACGGGGAAAGCGACGTACTCGCGAAGATCGCCGAGATGCCGAAACCGGATCGCGCCATGGCCGAGCGGCTCCATGCCATCATCAAAGCCAGCGCGCCAGTCCTCTCGCCGAGAACCTGGTACGGGATGCCCGCCTATGCCAAGGACGGCAAGGTCGTCTGCTTCTTCCAAAGCGGGCAGAAGTTCAAGACGAGGTACGCGACGTTGGGCTTCAGCGACGCGGCGAACCTCGACGATGGCGACATGTGGCCGAACGCCTTCGCGCTGACGAAGTTGACCGCCGCCGACGAGAAAAGGGTCGGCGCGCTTGTGAAGAAAGCAGCGAGCTGAGGACTGAGCTCGACACCGGGCCCCGCGCCAGGCGGGAGGCCCGAGACCGATCAGAAATCGAGAAGCGCCGGTCACCAGAGCGCAGCTAGCATGAGCAATAGCAGCCGCATGCCTCGCTCGATGGACGTCTCACGCCCCCCAGTGGCCGCTGAACCGCGCCACCCTGCCGACAGCCACGACCTGATCCGGGTCCACGGCGCCCGGGTGAACAACCTCAAGGACATTTCCGTCGACATTCCCAAGCGCCGCCTGACCGTCTTCACCGGGGTCTCCGGCTCGGGCAAGAGCTCACTGGTCTTCGGCACTATTGCGGCGGAGTCGCAGCGGCTGATCAACGAGACGTACACCGCCTTCGTCCAGTCCTTCATGCCGAGCCTGGGCCGGCCCGACGTCGACAGCCTGAGCGGGCTCAGCGCCGCGATCATCGTGGACCAGGAACCGATGGGGGCCAACGCCCGCTCCACCGTGGGCACGGCGACCGACGCCAACGCCCTGCTGCGCATCCTCTTCAGCCGCCTCGGACGGCCCCACGTCGGGCCGTCGTTTAAGTTCGGGTTCAACAACCCTGAGGGGATGTGCCTGCGCTGCGAAGGGCTGGGTGCGATCTCCGATATCGATCTCACCCAACTCTTCGACGACTCCAAGTCGCTCGCAGAGGGCGCGATCACCATCCCCGGCTACAAGGTGGACAGCTGGTGGACCGTGGGGATCTTCACCGCGTCGGGTTTCCTCGACTCGAACAAGCCGATCCGCAAGTACACCAAGAAGGAGCTCCACGACTTCCTCTACAAGGAGCCGGTCAAAGTGAAGATCAAGGGCGTCAACCTCACCTACGAGGGGCTGGTCCCCAAGGTGCAGAAGTCGTTCCTCTCCAAGGACCGCGAGGCGATGCAGCCGCAAATCCGGGCGTTCGTGGATCGGGCGGTCACCTTCACCCGCTGCCCCGAGTGCGGCGGCGCGCGGCTCAACGCGGCGGCCCTCTCTTCGAAGATCAAGGGCCGGAGCATTGCCGACTGCACCGCGATGCAGATCAGCGACCTGGCCGAATTCGTGCGGGGCCTCGACGATCCGTCGGTCGCGCCCATCATCTCGACGCTATCGCAGACGCTCGACTCATTCGTCGAGATCGGGCTCGGCTACGTCAGCCTCGAGCGCACGTCGGGTTCGCTCTCGGGTGGCGAGGCGCAGCGGGTCAAGATGGTTCGCCACCTCGGTTCGAGCCTGACCGACGTGACCTATGTCTTCGACGAGCCGACCGTGGGGCTGCACCCGCACGACATCCAGCGAATGAACGGCCTGCTGCTGCGGCTGCGCGACAAGGGCAACACCGTCCTGGTGGTGGAGCACAAGCCTGAAACGATCCAGATCGCCGACCACGTTGTCGACCTGGGCCCGGGCGCCGGGGTCCACGGAGGGGAGATCTGCTTCACGGGCACGGTCGACGAGCTGCGAGCATCGGACACGCTCACCGGCCACCACTTTGACGACCGCGCGCGACTCAAGGAGAGCGTGCGGACTCCGAACGGAATGCTCGAGATCCGGGATGCCACACGAAACAACCTCAAGGGAGTGAACGTCAAGGTCCCGCTCGGCGTGCTCACCGTGGTTACCGGGGTCGCCGGTTCCGGCAAGAGCTCGCTGATCCACGGTTCGATTCCGCGCAGCGCCAACGTGGTCTTCGTCGACCAGGCGGCGATCCGCGGGTCGCGCCGCAGCAACCCGGCGACCTACACCGGGCTGCTCGACCCCATTCGTACCGCCTTCGCGAAGGAGAACGGGGTGAAGGCCGCCCTCTTCAGCGCCAACTCAACGGGTGCTTGCCAGAACTGCAACGGAGCCGGCGTCATCTACACCGACCTGGCGATGATGGCGGACGTCGCCACCGTGTGCGAGGCGTGCGGCGGCAAGCGGTTCCAAGCGGAGGTGCTCGAATATCAGCTCAACGGCAAGAATATCGCCGAGGTGCTGGCCATGTCCGCCGCCGAGGCGGAGGAGTTCTTCGGTGCAGGCCCGGC
>JGI12630J15595_10000132_pt1 | contig 12565 bp, 11 predicted proteins | sample JacPinW_OM2H0_M1_FD_15595 | JGI IMG/M metagenome (IMG submission 15595) | reverse complement strand
GCGCGCCGCGTTCGCCGCTTGCGGCGGCTGCGAGAGCGGCGTCGTCCCGGTGAGGAAGCCCGCGAGCCAGGCGCGTTGGATCGGACTCGCCGGCCCGACCACGCGATTGAGCAGATCGATCTCGTCCTCGTGGAACGGAGCGGTCTTGGGAATGGTCGCCAGCGCCGCTGCCATTTCGCCTCTCCTCACACCGCAAAACCGGACTCGACGGCGCAAGCGCCTGACGTCGCCACGGCAATTCCGAGCTCGCGGGTTGCTCCAACGGTGCAGGGATAGAGGCTTGGCCTGCGCATCTCGCCCGCGGTTTCCATCGGCGCCCCGCTACGGAATGCGCGGCAACACGCCGGCAAGGATGAGAACGATGAAAACGAAGGCCGTCGCGACGGCCGCGTAAACCGAGAACGGAACGAGAGAAAAACGAGCGGAGCGATGGTTGGACATGAATAGCCCTCGGCGAACACCAGGAGCAGCTAATAAAATATTATTCTGCGCAGACGCAATACGTTGGGACAAATAAGAAAATAATTTCTCCTTTCTCGCATGTTATGCAACGACATTTCATATCTTCGAACGTACGCAGCAGCGATGACTAGGGCCGATCGCGCTCGTTTGTATCCCCGTCATGCACGGGCTTGTCCCTGCAGGCATTAGTTGAGACGATTGCCACACTCGCGGTCGTCATCGTCCGCGTATGCGGACGATCCAGTAACCCTCCAAATGTCCGGTTTGGGACATCTTCGACTCAACCTGCCGTGGCGTGATTACTGGATGCCCCGCCATGAAGCGGGGCATGACAACCTCCCACTTAACCTCATCTCCATGCTGCCGCGCGCTTTTCCACGAATGACAAGAGTCCCTCGGCTGCTTCGGCAGACTGTCTCTTGCGCGCGTGAATTTCGATGAGGCGGTTGAATTTCGCCTCGTCCAAACCGCCCCAGGCCGATTCCATCGCCAGCACCTTGGTCTGCGAGATCGCTTCCGGTCCATTTTGCAATACTTGATCAACGACCCGCGCGCCGGCCGCTTCCAGTTCGGCGAGCGGCACCACGTGATGCACAAGGCCGATACGGCGGGCCTCCTGCGCATCGAATCGTTCCCCGGTCAGCGCGTAGCGGCGCACCTGACGCACACTGATGGCGTCATTAAGCTGCGGAATGATGATCGCCGCGGTCAACCCCCAGCGTACTTCCGCTATCGAGAAAATCGCATTATCGGCGGCGATCACCACGTCGCAGGCGGCAAGAATACCGGTACCCCCTCCGAAGCAGGCCCCTTGCACCAGGGCCACTGTCGGCACCGGAGCAAGATTAAGTCGTTGCACCGCCTCGGCGGTCGCACGAGAGGCACGGATGTTTTCCTCCGCCGAGGAAATACGCACGGCATTGAGCCACTTGAGATCTGCGCCGGCCTGGAAATGCTTACCGTTGCTTTTGACAACGACCGCCCGCAGCCCGGCCACCGTGTCAAGGGCGTCAATGGTGGCTAATAGGCATTGGATGAAATCGCCGTCATAGGCGTTGTTGACCGCAGGGCGGTTGAAAATCACGGATGCCACCTTGCGCTCATCGACCTCCAACAGCACGGCGTTGGTCTCATTCGGATTGATCATTGCACCTCTCTCCGGAAGGCAGGCAGACTGCGCGTAAGCGTATCGGCTCCGACGAAACGCCGGGACTGATCGCGTGAACCGATTTCCGAGTCCCGTGAAGAACTCCTTCGAACGTACGTTCAGCGTCAGCCCTGCAAGCGAGTGGATATAACGGCAGCGTCAGTCTGTGTTGATGCCGGCCGCCCGGATCACGCCGGCCCATTTTGGAATCTCGGCCTTGATGAAGGGCGCCAACTGTTCGGGTCCGGTGGTCGCAGGCTCAAACCCGAGCGTGACGAGCCGGTCTTGTACTTCGGGGACGGCCACGGCCCGGACCATATCGTGATGCAGCAGTGCCACGATGTCCTTCGGCGTCCCGGCCGGGACCAGAATTCCCACCCACACATCGCACACGACATCGCCATAGCCCGCCTCGCGCATGGTCGGAATATCAGGCAACTCGCGCACCCGCGTCGATCCGCCGACGGCCAGAGCACGCAAGTTACCGTCCTTGACTTGCGGGATCGTTGCGGCGGGCGAGCCGAATGAGATCGGGGTATGACCGGCGACGGCCGCGGCGATTGCCGGTCCGCCGCCGCCATAGGGAACGTGTACGAGATCGAGATTGAGCGCGTGCTTGAAGAGCTCGCCGGTCAGATGCGCTCCTGTTCCGACGCCGGCCGAGCCATAGCTGTATTTGCCCGGGTTCGCCTTTATCAGCGCAACGAGCTCTTGTATCGATTTCGCCGGAACGGCGGAATGGACCGCCAGCACATGCATGGTGGTGGCGGCAATGCCGACCGGCTCGAAATCGGCGATCGGGTCGTAGGGCACTTTCTTGTAGAGACTGGGATTCGCGGTAAATCCAATGCCGTCGACAAAGAGAATGGTATACCCGTCTGGCGCGGCCTGCGCCGCGCGCCCCGCGCCGATATTGCCGCCCGCACCCGGCACGTTCTCGACGTAAAACTGTTGCTTGAGATGCTCAGATAATTGCTGCCCGATCAAGCGCGCGACCACGTCGGTTTGCCCACCTGGAGCAAACGGAACGATCACGCGCACCGAATGCGAGGGATAACTTTCAGCTTGGGCCAGATCCAACGAGACGGGAAAGAGAGCGACCCCGGCACTGACCCGTAGAAAACGTCGACGCGCAAGCTTCATGGCATCCTCCAGAACACTCCGGGAAATGTCGCATTTGCCACCGTGGGTCAAGGCAAGCTCATTGCGCGATGCGGCCCCCAACTACGTGTTTGAACCCGCCCTACTCCGCGGCACGATCGATCTACTAGAAGGAAAAATCGCATGAGTGACACGCTTCAAGCTTTGCTCGATTCTGGCGCGCTATATCTCGCAGTTGGCGCTGTCATATGCATTGTGCTCGGAATAGGCGCAGCCAAGCGGTTGTTTCAGCGTGGTAACAAAATCAAAACTCCTCTGGAGTGAGCCCCGCGCGTCCGCCCTACTGGTCTTTGCCGCAGCCAGGAATATTAAAGATGAGCACGTTGCTGCACGACGCAATGATCCTGACGCTCGATGCGAATAATATGATCATCGAGCAAGGCTACGTTCTCGTTCGCGGCGATCGCATCGCTGAGGTGGGGCACGGGCGTTATACCGGGCCGGTCGTGGCCGAGCGCAGCATCGATTGCCGCGATCGCCTGATCGCGCCGGGGCTTGTCAATGCGCATACCCATTCGCAATCGAGCACGATGGCGGGTTTCGGCGACCGGCTCAGCCATCCGGCGTTCATGTGGCTCACCCAGGCCCACACCTCGAGGCGAACATCCGATGAAATCCGCCTGAGTGTGCTGTTGACGGCCTATGGCCTGCTGACCAGCGGCACAACGGCAGCCATCGACCACTTTCCCGGTCAGCGGTTTTCATTGGCCGACATGGACGCCGTGCTGTCGGCCTGGAGCGAAACTGGGATGCGAGTGGCGCTCGGGATGCGTTTCTTCGATGGCCCGTTTAGCGACATTTTTCCTTCGGCACCCATTCCCGATGACCTNAAATCGCGCATCGGCGCAGTCGAGCTGCTCAAGCCGCAGCCGTTCGGGGAATTATCAGAGCTGATGGAGGCAACCATCCGGAAATGGCACCGCCGTCCACGCCTTTCGGTTTTTCCGGCGCCATCGAATCCGGATCGGTGCAGCGATCAGGCGCTGCTGCTCTGCGCCGAATTGGCCGAACGCCATGACACCGGCATCCACACGCATCTACTCGAGACCCGCAGGCAGGCGGAGCTGGCAAAGGAGCGTCACGGCGTGACCACGGTCCGACATCTTGCGGATCTTGGAGTGCTCTCGCAGCGCTGGTCCTGCGCTCACAGCATCTGGCTCACGGATAGCGACATCGAGCTCATGTCCGACCACAAGGCAACCGCGGTGCTCAACCCGGAAAGCAACAGTCGCCTCGGCACCGGAGTTGCGCGCGCGCCCCTGATGCACCGCCATGGGGTCAGGCTCGCGCTCGGCACGGACGGCTCAAGCTGCAATGACAATCTGGTCCTGCACGAAGCAATGCGGGCGCTGGCGACCGCGCACCGTCCTTTGGAGCCGGATCGCAGCCGCTGGATCTCTGCGGGCGAGGTGCTGCACATGGCGACGGCGGGCGGTGCCGGCGCTCTGCGTCAGGAGAAACTCGGTTGCATCGCTCCCGGCTTTAGCGCCGATCTCGCTGTTTACCGCCTCGATGCGCCGTGGTGGGTGCCGGTCAACGACGTGGTCAGCCAGATGGTATTTGCCGAGACCGGAGCCAGCGTCGAGACCGTGATGGTCGACGGGTCCATCGTCATGGAAAATCGCATCATCCGAACATTCGACGTCAATGATCTGGTGAGTGAAGTCCGGGCAATGACGCGCAGCTTGCGAAGGCGCAACGCCGACCTGTTCGACGTGGCTCACGATATCGCCAATTCGGTCCCCTGACCGGGGGCCTGTTATGAGCAGCGAGACTGAGAAATCGGGTTTAGGCACCGCGGACGTAGCACGCGGTCCCACTTGAACGGTATTTGTGGCCTCAATCAACACTCGCGCGCGTCGATTCACGGGGTTCAGTCATTGTCAAAAACAGTGCCCTGGACACGTTGTTTTACCCGGAAGATCATGTGCGCCTGGGCCGAGGGAGGGCGCCATTATGGACCTCGAAAGTTGGCTGCGGAGCCTTGGCCTCGAACGGTATGAGCCAATATTCCGCGAGAACGCGATCGACGCCGACCTCCTTCACGATCTCACGGAGGATCATCTTCGCGAGATGGGTCTCCCGCTTGGTGCTCGTCTCAAGCTCCGAAAAGCCATTAATGCGCTCGTTCTGGGTGCAGAGCCGATCGGTCCGGCACTGGCCGTCGCGCCCTCGGGCCCGCCCGCAGACACTGCCGAGCGCCGCCAGGTCACCGTGATGTTCTCGGACCTAGTCGGTTCGACGGCCCTTGCCGTCAGCATGGATCCGGAGGACCTGCGCGAGATCATTTCGGCCTATCAGAAGTGCGTGGCCGAGACCGTGCANCGCTTCGGCGGNTTCGTGGCGAGATACATGGGCGACGGTGTCCTCGTGCATTTTGGTTATCCCCGGGCTCATGAGGACGACGCCGAGCGGGCCGTACTGGCGGGGCTCGAACTGATTAAGGCGGTTTCGGCGCTTAAGTCGTCCGCTTTCCTGCAGACCCGTATCGGAATTGCGACCGGGCAGGTCGTCATTGGCGACCTCATCGGCTCGGGATACGCGCAGGAGCGCAGCATCGTTGGCAAGACGCCGAACCTCGCGGCCCGCCTGCAGGGCGCCGCTGAGCCGAACATGGTCGTCATCTGCGACAGCACGCGCAGGTTGCTCGGCAATCTCTTCGACCTGGAAGACCTCGGGCCCAGGGACCTCAAGGGCATCGCCGGACCGACGGGGGCCTGGGCGGCCCTGCGGGCGAGTTCCGCGGAAGGCCGCTTCGAGGCGATGCACGCCACCGGCCTGACCGCCCTCGTCGGACGAGAAGAAGAATCCGAATTGCTGCTGCGGCGCTGGTCCAAAGCGAAGACCGGTGAAGGCCAGGTGGTGCTGCTCTCCGGCGAGGCCGGCATCGGCAAATCGCGGCTCACGGCCGCGCTTCTGGAAAGCCTCTCCACCGAGCCGCACACGCGCTTGCGCTATTTCTGCTCGCCGCAGCACACCGACGGTGCGTTCTATCCGATTATCGGCCAGTTGGAGCGTGCGGCAGGACTGGCGCGCGACGATACCCCGCGAGCGAGGCTCGACAAGTTCGATACGCTATTGGCGCAAAGCTCAACGTCACCCCAGGATGCGGCACTCCTTGCCGAACTGCTGTCGCTCCCGAACGACGGACGCTATCCCGCGATCGATCTGGCCCCGCAGCAGCGCCGGCAACGAACGTTAGACGCGCTCATTTTACAACTGCAGGCGCTGGCACGCCAAAATCCAGTGTTGATGATCTTGGAGGATGCGCATTGGACCGACCCCACGAGCCTGGAAGTATTCGGTCAAGCGGTGAGCCGCATCGCGACACTTCGCGTATTGTTGATCGTGACGTTCCGGCCGGAATTCGATCCGCCCTGGATCGGACGACCGCACGTCACCGCCCTCACCATCAATCGGCTGGCCGAGCGGGAAGTCGGCGCCATGATCGACCGCGTCGTCGGCAACAAGCCCATCTCGGCGAGCATCCGGCAGGACATCATCGAGCGCGCCGACGGTATTCCGCTGTTCGTGGAGGAGATGACGAAGGCGGTGCTGGAAGCGGATAGCGAAAGTGAAGCGGAGCACGCGGTTGCCGCGGTTCCGTCGCCGGCTCTGGCGGTCCCCGCAAGCTTGCACGCCTCGCTGATGGCGCGGCTCGACCGGCTCGGCCCGGCCAAGGAGGTGGCGCAGATCGGGGCGGCGATCGGGCGGGAGTTTTCGCATGCTCTGCTGGCCGCGGTGGTGCGCAAACCAGAGGCGGAGCTCAATTTGGCGCTCGACCGTCTCGTTCAGTCTGGTTTGTTGTTCAGGCAAGGCGTGCCGCCGCATGCGAGCTACCTGTTCAAGCATGCCCTTGTGCAGGACACTGCCTATGGCACGCTGCTGCGCGAGCCGCGTCGTGCGCTGCACGCCCGTATCGCCGACGTGCTGGAGAGCCAGTTTGCGGAGATTGCCGCGAACCAGCCGGAGCTGATGGCCCGGCACTGTGCCGAGGCCGGCCTGATCGAGAAGGCGGCGGGCCTGTGGGGCAAAGCAGGACAGCGGTCGCTGGAGCGCTCGGCGCTGGTTGAAGCCGCAGAGCAGCTCACGCGCGCCCTCGACCAGATCGCGGCCTTGCCCGCCACTCCCGCGTTGCGTCACGAACGGATCAAGCTTCAGGTCGCGCTCATAACCCCACTGATACCTCTCAAAGGGCATGCTGCGCCGGAAACCAAGGCGGCTGCGGAGCAAGCACGTCTACTGATCGAACAAGCTGAAGCGATGGGAGAGCCTCCCGAAGATTCACTGCTGTTTTTCTCGGTCCTCTACGCCTTTTGGGTCGCAAACTATGTGGCGTTCAGCGGCGACGTAGTACGCAGCCTTGCGGCGCAGTTTCTGGCGCTCGCTGAGAAACAAGGGGCGACAGTCCCGCTCATGATCGGGCATCGCCTCATGGCTATTTCCTTAGCGAGTACGGGAGACATCGCGGAAGGCCGGGCCCACTATGATCAGGCGCTCGCGCTGTATGATCCTGCCGAGCATCGTCCACTGGCAATGCGTTTTGGCCAAGATGCTGGGGTGACAGTCTTGTGCCATCGGTCGTGGGCTTTGTTTTGTCTTGGTTACCCCGAGGCCGCGCTCGCTGACGCCCAGAACGCGTTCAAGGATGCGCGCGAGATCGGTCACGCCGCCACGTTGATGCATGCGCTGGCGTACGCGTCGTTTACCCACATTCAATGCGGAAATTACCTGACAGCAAATGCGCTCGTCGATGAACTTGTCGCGTTGGCGGACGAAAAAGGCGCCTTGCTGTGGAAGGCGATAGGAATGACGCATCAAGGTTGGCTTTTTGCCCGGACCGGCAAGGCCTCGGACGCAGTTCACATGATCACATCCGGACTCAACGCATGGCGATCAACGAGAGCAACGGTGTGGGTGCCGTTGTATTTGTCGTATTTAGCCAGGGCCTATGCGGACATCGGAAATTTCGAGGACGCTTGGCGCTGCATTCGCGAAGCGATAACCGCGGTGGAAACAGCCAAGGAAAAGTTGTGGGAGACGGAAATCCACCGAACCGCCGGAGAAATCGCGCTGCTGTCGCCCAAGCCCGATGCGGCGAAAGCGGAAGCGTATTTCGAGCGCGCGCTCGGGGTCGCGCGCGCGCAACAGGCAAAGTCCTGGGAGCTGCGTGCGGCGATGAGCATGGCGCGGCTCTGGGACGACCAGGGCAAGCGGGATGCGGCTTGCGGCGTTCTCGCTCCCGTCTACGGCTGGTTCACCGAGGGCTTCGACACGCTCGATCTGAATGAGGCCAAGGCTTTGCTCGACGCGCTGGCTTCGTAAGGGCACCGCGGGCGCGAGCGGAGCCGGCATATAAGGTCCGCAATCGGCACCGAAAAGACCCACGAGTAGGTCTGACTTAAGCTTGCTCATCGAGGCAAAGCGGACTCGATGTGGCTGGCCATTGATTTTGCCATGATTCAGCCAAAGCTTTCGCACTATCATTTAATTGCGCTCAGGGGAGGGAAGGGCTTATCCACACGTCATTCCCATGTCGTCGCACATAAGCGAGCCAACGAGTTCAGGCTGGCGTGGCTTTGAACGGCCAGCCGCGGCTGCATTGTTCGCTGTTCTATTTTTCGTGCACGGCACAGCGAACGCGCAGGACAAGGGCACCCTCAATCCCGAGCCGTTGCCGCCGCTCGGCAAGCCAGAAACTCGCGCCACGCCGGCCAGGGAGCTGTTCGCCCGCAAGACGACACCCGCCGCGCTTCCGACGCGCTCCATCGGCTTTTATTCCAAAGGCTGCCTCGCGGGCGCCGTCGCGTTGCCAATCAACGGCGAAACCTGGCAAGTGATGCGCGTTTCACGCAACCGCAACTGGGGACATCCGAGCCTGGTAGAGTTCCTCGAACGATTGTCGGAGCGCGCGGCGAGGAGCGGCTGGCCCGGACTCCTGCTCGGCGACATGTCACAGCCGCGTGGTGGCGCGATGCTCAACGGGCATGCGAGCCATCAGATCGGCTTGGATGCGGATATCTGGCTCACGCCCATGCCCGACCACGAGCTGACGAGGGAAGAGCGGGAAGAAATGATGGCCACGGTAGTGGTCGCCAAGGACCGCAAGGATGTCGATCCGAAGGTATGGACGCCGGCGCACGTGGCGCTGATCAAGGCCGCGGCCGAGGATCCGCAGGTCAACCGCATGTTCGTCAACACCGCCATCAAGAAGGCGGTCTGCCGCGACGCCGGTAACGATCGCGAGTGGCTGCGCAAGGTGCAGCCGTGGTTGGGACACGACTGGCATTTCCATGTCCGTCTCAACTGCCCGCCCGACAGTCCGGAATGCGAGGCGCAACCGCCGCGTGATGCGGGCGACGGGTGCCGCGGCAAGGAGATGCATCGCTGGTCCAGCGACCCGATACCCGACGCGACACCATCGAACCCGCGGCCGGGGCCCAAAATGGCTGATCTGCCGGCGGCCTGTCGGCAGGTGCTGAACGCGCCATAGCGCCATTCCATCTCCCGCAACACCACAAGAGCGCCGATCTCGGTGGAGGGCAACAGGCCAGGCTCAAATTTGGGCGCACGGGGACGAAGTGATCGAGTTTCCACAGCTGTCTGCCCCTGGCAGGGCCGGCGCATGGGCGTGTTGAGCTGCTCAATCAGATCATCTGAGACATTACCCAGTCATTCAGTAAACCTGTCCCCGAAGCGGCGGAAATTTCTGCGGCGCATGCTTACAGGCCCCCACCTGCGCCCCGAAACGTACGGATCAGCCGATCAGTGGGCACGTCCCATAGCTTGACCGGAATACCCGGCCCTGCACCCCGCTACTTACCCATCCGCTTTACCGCTGCTCAGGGGCGCCGCGCACTGCGAATAGCCTGGTCGGAGACCGCAAGGACGGTCGAATCGAGGCAACAGAGATAAAGTCGTCTCCTGTTGGATGAATTAGAGATTGCGAGCACAAGGGAACCACGAACGTGGCGCTCGGCATCGGCCAGGTCACGGCAGCCCATTGTCCAGATCAGGCAAGGTCATTCATGAATTCCTCTCAACACCGCATGTAATAAATAACGATTTTCATTTCCCCCTTTGTTAATACATCGGGACGAACGCGCATTCGAGCGTCGAAGGAGATTTCCATGCCCGCATACCCGACACGGGTTTCGCTCCATTCGGATGCAAACGCGGCGCCCACCACGGAATGCGGTTCTCGCCGTCAAATCAGGTCCGGAAAACACACCATGGCCGAGACCTCATTTCATTTTCAGCGCTAGCGCCGGCGGTCGCCCTCCCAGCCCCCCGCGTGATCGCCGGCCTACCGGAGCCGCCGGGTGTGTCTGCACTCGGCGGCTTTCCCCCAAACCATCGGCATTAACTCGTCTGGGTAGGAAGCACGTCCGATGTCAGAGAGATGGTCAGAGTCGATCCCCACTCGGATCCCGCAGGCGTCTTCACGTTCAAACTTGCCCACCCCGGGCGAGAATGGAAACCTGGCCGTGGCCGCAGCACGCCCCGTCGTATCGGGCATGGGCCCCGAGGCGCGTGATGCGGCCGACGAGCCGGCGCGGGTCGCGAAAACCAAGCAGAATGGAGGACGGAACATCGAACTCGTGGCGCTTGGCAGCATCGCCCCGGCACTGAAGGCCGACTTGCCGCTGGCCATCGAGGATTATGCGCTAATCGGCGACTGCACGACGGCCGCTCTCGTGGGTCGTAACGGCTCCATCGATTGGCTGTGCTGGCCACGGTTCGACAGCCCTGCCTGCTTTGCGGCCTTGCTCGGAACATCCGAGCACGGGCGATGGCGCATCGCTCCCGTGGATCCGGCCGCCCGCGTGAGCCGCGCCTACCGCGATGGCACGATGGTGTTGGAGACGGTCTTCGAAACTGCAGACGGCAGTGCTGCCCTGATTGATTTCATGCCCATCGGCCAGGCGAATTCCTCCGTCATCCGTTTGGTCGAGGGGCGGCGCGGCAAGCTCGCGATGCGACTGCACCTGACGCTGCGCTTTGACTATGGGGCCACCGTCCCGTGGGTGACACAACTCGAAGATAAATCCGGTTTTACTGCCACCGCTGGTCCTAGTCGGATCGTCTTCCGCGCACCGCTCCCGTTGCATGGCGAGAATTTCGCGACCGTCGCAGAGTTCAACGTCGTACAAGGAGAATGTGTGCCGTTCGTCCTTACCTATGGCCCATCCCATCTGCGAGTACCCGCGGCGGTGGATTGGCGCGCCGCCTTGCATCGGACCGAAGCGTTCTGGCGTGATTGGTCGGGCCGATGCACGTATGCCGGTCCTTGGCGAGAAGCGGTCCAGCGTTCCCTCTTGACCTTGAAGGCGCTGACCTTTGCACCTACCGGCGGGATCGTCGCCGCCCCCACCACATCGCTGCCTGAGCAACTCGGGGGCGAACGCAATTGGGATTACCGCTACTGCTGGCTGCGCGATGCCACGTTCACCTTGCTGGCGCTGAGCTCCGCTGGCTATCGCGAGGAAGCGCAAGCCTGGCGGGATTGGCTGCAGCGCAGCGTGGCGGGGAGCCCGGACCAGATCCAAATCATGTATGGCCTTTCCGGCGAACGGCAGCTGATCGAATGGCAAGCGTCCTGGCTGCCCGGCTATCAAGGCGCCGCCCCGGTGCGCATCGGCAATGCCGCCTCCGATCAGCTCCAGCTCGATGTCTTCGGGGAGCTCATCGATGCCACCTATCATGCGCGGAAACACGCTCTTGCTCCGGTCGCGTCGGCCTGGGCGCAGCAACAGACGTTGATCGAGCATCTGGAAGATATCTGGGAGCTGCCGGACCATGGCATCTGGGAAGTGAGAGGCGGACGTCGCCAGTTCACCTATTCAAAGGTCATGGCGTGGGTGGCTCTCGATCGCTCGGTGCGCGACGCCGAGCGGTTCATGCTCGAGGCACCGTTGGAACGGTGGCGAGAAGTCCGCGACCGCGTGCACGCCACGATCTGCAGACGCGGGTTCGACGACAGCCGCAACACCTTCACACAGAGCTTTGGCAACAGGGAGCTCGATGCGAGTTTGCTGTTGCTGCCGGTCGTGGGCTTCTTGCCGCCGAACGATCTGCGCGTGCGCGGCACCGTCGCGGCGATCGAGCGAGAGCTCATGGTTGATGGCTTGGTGAGGCGTTACCGCACCAACATAAACGTCGACGGTCTGCCCGCGGGGGAAGGCGCCTTCCTCCCCTGCAGTTTTTGGCTCGCCGACAACTATACGCTGCAGAACCGCGACGCGGAGGCACGTGCCTTGTTCGAGCGCTTGCTGTCGCTCCGGAACGATGTTGGGCTCCTCGCGGAGGAGTACGACCCTCACGCGCATCGGCAGGTCGGAAATTTCCCACAAGCATTCTCGCATGTTGCTCTGATCGGAACGGCCTTGAACCTGCACGCCGTGGGTCCGGCGCAACGGCGCGAGCCAGAGGCCCCGCCCCTCGCGGCTTCGATGCCCTCAGTCCTCCGCGAAGGGGTTCTTGAGTGACCGCACGGCCCGCGCCGAGCCGCGCGCCGCGCGCATCATGTCGATCAGGACGCGCAGCGCGGCCGGGACCTGCCGGTGCCCGGAATAATAAAGGAACAATCCCTCGAACGATGGCGACCAGTCTTCCAGCACGCGGACTAACTGGCCCGAGCGCAAAAACGGCTGGGCCAGAGATTCGAGCGTGTACGCGATCCCAAGTCCGTCAATTGCCGCGCGAAGTGCCAAATCGGTATCGTTCACCATCACTCGGCCTTCCACGGAAATCCGCCGCGATTTGCGATTGCGCTCGAACAGCCACATCAATACG
>JGI12630J15595_10000128_pt1 | contig 12811 bp, 13 predicted proteins | sample JacPinW_OM2H0_M1_FD_15595 | JGI IMG/M metagenome (IMG submission 15595) | reverse complement strand
TGGTTCAGGTCAATTCGGCATTATTCTGCCGCTGGTCGGGTTCAATCTTGGCGTAGAGATTGGCCAGCTTTCGGTCGCAGCCGTCGTGCTACCCATTCTGTGGCAGCTTAGAAACAGGCCCGGCCTGATGCGCCAATGGGGGCCCTTGGGTTCGGTCGCGGTTACTGTAGCGGGTAGCTATTGGTTGCTGGAGAGGATCCTACAAAATTAGCCGTTCTTGCCGACGCCATGCAACCCGCTCGCTCGACCTTTATAGATCGTGATGCTCAGGCCGCCTTCGTCATTAGGATTCGGTTCGCTAAACCCAATAACTGCATGAGTGCCTTCTACCCCGTTGTGGGCTAGCTATTTCCTACTCGTCGGGTTTCTTTTCGTGCTAAGTAGTTCTGGCACCCTCGCCAGTTTTGCCCAGCAAGAAGTAAACTCGCCCCAATTTGCGCCTCCCGTCGGCGCTCCCAGTCCATCTGTCCAGAGCGACCCGGTTGTCAATAGCATCCTTACACCTTATTTCGAGGCTTCTTTGGCTATTCGCTAACGATTACTGCTTTTTCAGCGCCACGACTTGCTCGACCAGCGAACTATTGGTGAAGTCTGGAAAAATTCTGGGGGATATCCCGGCTTCAGGCATCAGGGCGCGCATGGGGATGTAGCGTCCGGTGCCGACCTCAATAGTTCGAGTAACAAGGTCAACGTAAGCCATTTCATACAGCTCGGTTGTCCAATACCGATCTGCCGGCCTACCTCTCAGGCTTGACGATCCAACGAATGCCGCAGATGCACGGCAATGAAATCCAATAGAACAATTGACGGGTGCTACTTCCCAATTTCGTCGCTAGAATAGTCAAATTGATGGCTCGTTTCTTCCACGGAAGCCGACCCTTACACAGAATGAAATTCGCAGCGGCTGGGAGAGCGAATCGCGGTTATCCCCTTGTATTCTAACCTGCCTGATTGACCGGGCCAGCGTAGAATTCAATGAGCTCCGTGGACCGACGAGATAAGCGAGCACTGAAGATAAGCAAACCCGTCAGACCACTTTTACGCTTACGAGAAGACAAAGATCCGAAAGAAGTGGTGCGTGAGGTTCGGTTAGCGATACCCGGACCTTGATCATTTTAAAGTCCGACCGGTCTGGATCCGATCGGCCACACGCTCGCTCGCTCGCCTCACACGCTTATAGAGTTCCCGGCCGATATAGGTGCTGATAATCGGTTTAGCTAAAGACCAGAGCTTGTTGATGGCGCGGGACTGGTCCTTGTCTGAGGCAGGACGCTCTACGTCCCTTGGAGGCTTCGATCGAAGAGGATCCGGCGACAGATAAACTTCTTTCCGACGTGCTGGAAGGCGTGAAAGCAAAAAACCTGTCAGCACCGCACCCATCACCCAAGGCCAAGGATATTTGTGCATGGACGCTCTCAGCCGGCGCGAAAGATTGTAATTTTCTTTCAGCTCGCTCACTTGAACCGCCATTTTTTGGCGATCCTGTTCGAGCCGTTCTGCTAGGAAGTCTTTGTCTTCGACTGGCTCAACCATTCTTTATCCTTCTCAAGATCTTTGAATGTCATTTGAAATACCGGCTTACGTAGCCGCATTCGAAGCAGAAAAAAGGTTATTAGACTGGAAATGGTTAGGATTGCGCCGCAGATCAGGGCGCTCCAACCCCAGGCCAGATGAAAGAGGAGCGCGACCAAATACAACAGAAACGTCCCGTACATAAGGACACTGGAGACGGCGAGAACGAGCATTACCCCAAGCATGACTAGAAGCCCAATGAAATGACTGGACGCTTCCTTGGACTCGACGGCCAGCAGGCGTGCTTTCAAATCAAAGTAGTCGAGGAAAATCGATGCCCAGCTCGCCGCTGGTCGGCCCTGCATCGCTTGCTGCGCGCTGGATTTCTCTACGTCCATCTGGGGCTCACCATAAATTCGAATGAGCGGTCCCTGGTGGTTGTCTGGCGGGTCACTTCTTTTGAGTCATTCAAAGCAGAGAAGTTGACCCAGATTCGTTTTTAACGCTCGGGCCCCCAGCATCACTAGCTATAAATATTTCGAGAAACCAGAATCAATTGCGATATTTTGAAGAACCTGAGTCGAAAATCAGTCGATATGTTAACCAGGGGCGACAGATGCAGCGCTCCCCCCTTGCGAAAGCTTCTAAAGGACATATCCAACACGACTTCAAGGAGAGCGCCAACCACTGACCGTAAAATTATTTTTAGGCGCAGCCCAATGGAGCGAGCAGAGATCGCTGAACTGTTTTATAACGCTCTCATTAATTTGGACAACCTGGAAAAGCTGGATCGGTTCCTTTCAGCCAAGGTTCAATGGACTCTCTCAGCAGCTGATCCCCACACTGTGGGTGAGGAATCCCCTCCGAATGCCATTACATTTTCCGGGAAGGAAGGCTGCCGACAATTGGCGCTGTACTTGCAAGGGAGCTTAAGAGTTTTTTCCGGAGATCTCACCGGCTGTATTAGCCATCACCAATTGGTTTTCGTATTCGGAAGGGTGCGATTGGGGGCGCCTGCCCTCGATCAATCCGCGGAAACTAACATCGCCGCCAGGCTCACATTCCACGGCTCTAAGATTATTAAGGGCCAGATACGGATTTCATGGCCGCTAATCTTTTAAACATGATCCGAATTATGCCGGTAGACGCCGACACTGACACTGGGAGTTAAGATCCATTTGGCTACACTGTGTAGAAACAGATCGATTTTCTCAAAGATTCCTCCGTCATCCAAATCGAAGCCGCTGAAGCGGCTACAACGGATGACATGTGTGGACGGAAGGCTCGGATTGCTATCTTGCAAGCACCCACGTCTCAAATTTGTACGGCCCGATTCTTGCAGTTAAGCGGAAAGACTCAGGAGGAGCATCCGATGAACGGAATGAAGTTGACAAGGCAGCAGCAATGAAATCATCACCTGAAATATCAAACCCATCCGCGCCCTACGGCGCGAAACATTATCGACATTTTCGGGGGTAGCGCTGAGCGATCTGACGACTTAAAGCCGGAGTGTCCACCGACGAGAAAGAAGGATTATTGGACGAAACAACCGGTCCTGAGGAATTATCAGCAAAAGTAAAAGACCAAACAGCTGGACTGAAAGAAAACGCAAGTGCAGCCGCCGACCAGGCTCGTCGGATTGCAGAGGCGGCTTGGGATAAGGCGAAGAGTAAACTAAGAGATCTCCAGTCGCTAGAAGCTTTTGTCAGAGAAAAGCAAACCCAAGCGATATTGGTTACGTTTGGCATTGGTTTCCTACTTGGTTTGCTCTGGCACAAGTGAGCTAGTCTCATTGAGTCTGAATGTCCTTAGAGATTCCGGGCTTCCTATACAATCATTGCCGAGTCAGGCTGCTTGCCAGTCCGAAATATCGAGTAGAGAACTCAGCTGCTCGGAATAGACTCGAGGAAAGCGGGATTACGCGTTTTTTTCCGGACTTTATCTTTCTTTGGATTCCCTGGCGCGCTGCGGTTCTTCTTTCGGTGGCAGCTCAATTTCCTTTCTCTCCACCTTCACTGCGTGCTTCTCTGGCTCAATATGTGAGCCGTAGGTATTTGCATAGGCCTTGGTGAATTCTGCGCCGAAGAGCAGGATTTGGGCGGAATAGAAGATCCAAAGCAGAAGTGTTATCAGCGAACTTGCGGCGCCATAAGCTGAGCCTGCTGCCCCGCTGCCCAAATAGAGACCGAGCAGGAATTTGCCGATTACGAAGAGAATCGCCGTCAGAGCAGCGCCCGTCCACACGTCGCGCCAAGCGATCTTCGCGTCAGGCAAATAACGAAAAAGCATCGCGAACAGCAATACGATTATAGCCAGATCGAACACATAAAAGACCGCCAGTCCCAAATAGTGGCCACCAGGAACTATGCTTTGAAGGTAGCTATGCAGGCCCCTGAGTAAATTTTCCACTGTTAAGGATACGAGAAGTAGGAAACAGACGCCGCCCACCATCGCAAATGACAGGAATCGCGCTCGGATGAAACCCCATATCCCTTGATTTGGCTTCGGCTTTACAGCCCAGATCGTATTCAACGCGTCCTGCAGCTGGCCAAAGATGCCGCTTGCACCGAACAGAGCAATTAAGATTCCAATGGCGGTTGCCAAAATACCGGCTTTAGGTTCTGCGGCACTATTGGCGATGTCTTGAAAGACCTTTACTCCGCTGGGATCCATGAGGTAGCTCAATTGGTCGAGAATCTTTTGCCGAGCCTGCTCATTGCTACCATAGATCAACCCAAATACACCGAGAAGCACGAGGACCAGTGGAGCTAATGAGAAAACTGTGTAATAAGCCAAGGCCGCGCCTAGCTGCGGACATTTGTCCCGGCTCCATTCCTTTACTGCGCTCTTCAAAAGATCTAGTGCACGCGCCGCATGTGATTTGCGCGTTTGCGTCTGCCCTTTTTCTGTTTGTTGTGTCCGCTGAGGGGGACCAATAATCGTCTGAGACTTGGATTCGGCTGAAAGTCTGGGTTTCGAAACTCTTCTTGGGAGAGGAGTCTCCTCTTTCGCCAGAGATGCAGTCCAGGATCTTACATACCTCTTAGCGATGTTAAAGCCGATGGCTAATAAAAGTTCTACGCCCCAGAAAAGAAATCTTGGCTGACGTTTGCCGGGTTTGTCTGTAAACGTATTGCCCTCTTGTACTCGGCGTGTCCTTCCACGCGGAAATTCGCGCGGGTTCCGATTTATTGGGAGGATCGTTGAAACTAGCGATACGACATTTTTGCCTGAGCTCATCCAGGCATAAATGTTGCCGCGGATTGACTTTTGTGGGTCGCGTTTATAGCTGCGAAAATGAATCATCTGTCTTACCTTCGGATAGCTCGCTAAGCTGTCGGTTGCAGACAGGAAACTTTCCCTTAACCTACGTTTTCCTTGCTGGGCTATCGATAGGGTAGCTAGCTCCCTTACTGGATCAGTTCGTTGCGATGCGTCTGTTCGGCTGCCTGTCATTCGCCTAGAGTAAATCAGTTTTGCGTCGCGTGGGCTCTCAGGTCAGTAAAGGTGCTGACATGTTTCTCCCATGCTTCCTCAGTTAGAAAGAGAGAGCGCTTCGGCAGAAAGGTTTCCAAGCGTTAGGGAGAGTCTTTCAAGCGCGCTATTTCTTGCAGGTAAGACCTCTTGCCTCGGCTCCTCAGCTTGTCGATTCGGACCCTACGAATCGCTCAGGGCGTTCCCACTTTGCGGTTCGAATATTCTTAGGGGGCCAAGAATGGCAATCGGCGGGATACGTGATCGGCCAATCCGAGCGCTTAGTTGTCCTCACGCGAAACAACTGTCGCAAGCGGGAAACCGATCAGGAAGCACCCATGGCATAGATTTTGGATGAGTCCCGAGATGGCTGATTTTGCGGAAACGTCTTTACGGTGAAAAGGGCGTGGGAACGGAACACCTTCTCCGCCTGCGGTGACACAGGTGAAGTAAGAGACAATAGCGAAGAGGAAGGTAACGGATGACTTTCGGTCTGCGATTCCGAGAAACCGCGACTTGCGGGAGCAGGGACGCTTTAGGTGTCCTCCGGCTGCTCCGGTTCGTCTTCGGTGGGTTTCCCGATCTTTATCTCGTCGACCCGGGTCCCGGTGTCCGTATCGATGTAAATCGTACGCTCAACCTTCGTTCCGTTCTCCTCGCCTTTAGTCTCGTCATTCTCATCTTCCGGCTTGATGCTTTCTCCTTCTGGATTCACACCCACCGTTCGGAGGTGGTTCAAAAAGCGGCTCTATGGAACGAGCGTGATGATCAAATCAGGAAGCGCTAAGCGCGTGGAATGGAAGAGAGTCGGCACCGCCCCGTGGGGGCAGCGCCCTGATGCCTGAAGTCAGGGATCCTCGTGAATCGGATCCGAAACTTGCTGTTCTCCGCGCTTGCCGCCGGTGACGACAGCGACGCGCCGGCTCAGGTCAAACAGTTTGTTGTTGGCATTACTTTTCCCTCGGATCTAATCCTATGGGCTTCAGGGCCTGGGGTGTTAACCGGTTTCATGGCAAACCGTGTCATATGACTGCCGGATGCGTCAGGCACGCAAATGTAGGGTTAACAAAATTGCCTGTGCTACGAAATATAAAAAGGGCGCTATCCAGGGGCAACTCACCGGATCGGAAAAGATAGAAAAGGTGGCGCGCTGTGACTGAGTCCAGCTAACCGACCGTTGCGGTTGGCAAGCCCCACTAACTGAGAAAATAAATATCCGGTTTATCAACTACTCCAGCCTTCTGCATGGCTTCGCGCAAGTCAGATGAGTTACCAAACTCTCGCGCTTTTTGGACATCTTCTGCTTCAAACAACAGGATCACCTCGTTTGGATCATCGATACTTCGCAGCAAATGCTCTTGTTTGAGACCCGCTTTTTGCCGGGCCGCTGAATGGGAATCATAAGCTGCTTTCCACGTGGAAAAGTCGGCAACTTTGTGGCGAACGAGCAAATATGGCATGGCTTGATATCTTCTTTGGGGGGATTGCGTTGTGCTCTCCAGAGCGCGTTTTCAAGCTGAGCGTTCTGGTCAATCTGGTCAAGCCGGAACTGGCGCNCATCTGCGACGTCATCGCCAGGGGCATCGCTGGCGCGCAGAAAAATCCAGGGAATCGCTTAGAGTTTGTGCTTTGATTGAGACTCCAGTCGGCCTTATTGAATTCGAATTTAAACCCTCATTCCCTAACCCGATGAACAACGACGAACTTCGCGAACTCAACAAGAGAAGGAAGATCCATCAGCTCGCCTGGGTAACGCGAGATTTAGAAAAAAGCATGAAAGCGTGGGTTGACAATCTGAAGGTTGGTCCTTGGACGGTGCTCACGTTCACCGAGAAGACGTTGAAATACTTGGACGTCGATGGCAAACGAGTCACTGAACCCTTCAAGTTTTTGATCGGCATAAGCTGGATAGGAGAAATTCAGGTCGAACTGATCCAGCCGGTGTATGGTCCGATGATCTACGAGGCCTTCATTCAGAAACATGGTGAAGGGCTACATCACTTTAAGGAGCGCGTCAGTCAGGACGACATCGATGAGGTAATTAAGGAATACAAGGAAAAAGGCATCGAGGTGACGCAGACAGGACAGTTCAGAGAGGACTTTCACTATTATCTAAACACGGAACCGAAACTGGATTTTGTATTGGAACTGGGAAACTGCCCTCTATTGAATTTGCCGAAGGACGAGTTCCCAACTTATCCGCCGGAGAAAGCTTAGCAGAAGTTGGCGGGCAAGTTTCCGACAAACGCGTTTGATCTAGTGCTTGAGGCGAAGCAAAGCGCGCCAGCGCTGCATCATCTCATAAGACGCTCTCAGATTGTCCCCTTTTTAATCGTGTGGCGCTCGTTTCAAGGCGTCTGCCCGAAGTGCGGAAACGTTCGGCCCGAAGCGAGGAAGCCATCAGGAAGCGCTCAGGGAGAGGATAAAACTAGGTCTGTTCACACCTTTAATTCTGGCCGTGTCCTTGATCTCCTGTATTATCCGGTCCGAGTTCATCTCCCTCGACCTCCCTCAGTCTCTCACGCGTACCGCCGAAGGTTCCTTCGGGGACTCGCTCAACTTCATCCTCTCGTTCTAGGTTCTCTGCGTTCGTTTCCGTTTCTTCTGGTTCTGTGCTCATCTCATTTCCGTGGTTGAGGCATGTTCGCGTGAGGGACGCCAGGAGGACCTACAAGCTTGGAATGCGAGAGATGACCTGGAAGGCACCGGGCCCTGTGGGGGCAAACCCCAGATGCGAAAACTCGCGCTACGGACGACGTTAGAACATTGCTCTCCGAGGTATTCCTGCGGTGTTGCTGCCGCTCCTAGAGGCAATGATGGAGTGTGCACTGCTGATCCGTGTGTTTAGAAATTGGCTGTACCTCGCAGCCTTTTTTTATACGATTGCTGCCTCATAAGAAAGGCATTCCCCCCATGCAAGAGCAGCAAAATATTGACCTGGTAAAAAAGCTTTATGAAGCTTTCGGCAGAGGAGACATCGACACGATAATCGACCACCTTGCTGGTCACTTCGTTTGGCGTTTTGACGCTCCTCCAACTGTCCCTTTTGCAGGAGACTATAAGACCCCAGACGAAGTTCGCCGCGGGTTCTTCGGATCCCTCGCCCAGTCTCAAAAAGGCCAGGCGCTGAGCCCTGAGGAATTTATCGCCCAGGACGATAAAGTGGTGATGGTAGGTCGTTACAGCGCGACGGTAATCGCTACCGACAAAAGCATCGATGTGGCAGTGGTCCACGTGTTTACGATCCAAAATGGAAAGGTAACGCGATTTCTGAATTTTAACGATACGGCCAGGATTGCCGAGGCTTATAAGACGGACTGAGTTCTACATTCAACGTCCGCCAGTTACCGCATTATCAGCATGGGCTAGCTCGTTCTGGTTGCCCATCGGCGGAACGCGCGCCGGTTTGCCTCGCGATCGGCTCGCGCGCTCAAGTTTCATTCGTGTCGGCGTTGATAGCGGCACCTGAACCCCGCGCGCCGTTTCTCTATGCTCCGATAGGCCACGAAAAGACCTACCCAAACGAGATTGCGCCAGCTCAATTGCATTGGCTTAATCGGATTGTAGCTTTTCTCGACTAGCATCGCCTCAACGCCACCCTCTCACTAGAGCATATTTGGCAAACTACGATTGACAATATAGTCGAGTTCGCGACGAACGGACCTTCCAGCAACCGGTTAGCAATTAACCGAACTCTTTAATTTTGGCGTCGACGGCGCGATCACGTTGAATGCTTGACGATGCTTAGCCTGAATGATATTCCTTGTTTTTACGGTATTTATGAGATGATAGTCTTCGCGTTGTCGAAGCCGTAAATTGACCGTAGCCTGCAGTATACACTCTTGCGACTAGCTGAGGCTAGCGGGTGTTTAATAGGAGCAGCCATCTGCCCAGAACTTATAGAACAGTGATTGGAAGGACGCCGTTTGGCGTTGTTCCAGCGCAGATTGGATCGGTAGAGAGCCCGAGAAAGATTGGTCACGGGTCGAATAACTTGGCCATATTGCTCGCAGCTTTGATCAGCGAAGCGATGCTCCATATTTGCGATGCGCAAATCGAGGTAAATGCTTATATCTCCGACCCAAACCCTGCTTCGAATAAAGTTTTCGTAATCGATACGGCAACTAATACAATTGTCGGCTCTCCTATTTCGACTGGAGTTATGCCGATTGGCGTCGCAGTCACGCCAGACGGTCGGTATGTCTACATCGCCAACAATGGCAGCAGTACCGTGTCAGTGATCGATGCCGTGACTGACAAGGTAGTTGGTTCTGTTTCGGTCCCTGGGGGGCCCATCGGTGTTGCAGTCACGCCTGATGGAAAGTACGCCTTTGTGACAAGTTCGGTCTTTTTTACATTTACTGGCAATACCGTCTCCGTGATTAACACCGCTACAAACACGTTGGTAGGTCCACCGATAACCGTTGGAAGCGGACCAATCGGAGTCGCTTTCACACCAGACGGCAAGTTCAGCTACGTTGCAAACTTCAACGACGGCACTGCCTCGGTGATCGACACCGCAACGCGTACCGTGGTTGTAGCATCTATTCCGCTCGGATCTCCCTCTGGTACCCCGGTCGGCGTTGCTGCCACTCCAGACGGTAAGTTTGTGTATGTCGCCAACGTTAACGCCAGCACGGTCTCGGTAATCAGCACGGCGACAAATACAGTGGTGAGCTCAATTCCTGTAGCAAACGGAGCCGTTGGGGTCGCGGTCACTCCAAACGGCAAGTTTGTGTATGTCAGCAACGTTAACGGCAACACCGTCTCGGTGATCAACACGATCACAAATACTGTAGTCGATTTGATCACAGTTGGAATTTCGCCGATAGGCGTGGCCGTAACTCCTGACGGCAAGTTTGTCTACGTCGCGAACAGCACCATGAATAGCGGCGGGGCCGGTGTCGCCTCCGTTTCGGTAATCGCTACGGCCACTAACACGGTGATTGACACCATCAAGGTAGGCGTTTTTCCTTTTGCTTTCGGCTCCTTCATTGGACCGAACATTATTGTATCGCGAGGCGGCCCGCTGCTAGTTGCCAGCGACGCGGCACTCACTCCTCTGGGCTTTGGGCAGTTCATCGACTTCAACGGAGGAACCCTGAAGGCTATCGGGAACTTGGTCACGTCGCGGACAATTTCCCTCCTAGCTAACGGCGGGATCGTTGATACGAACGGCTTTAATGCAATTTTCTCCGGCAGCATCATCAATTCAGGTTCGCTGACCAAGATCGGTGCCGGCACACTGACCTTGTCTGGCACTAACACCTATACGGGAGGCACCATTATAAACGGTGGAACGCTAGTCGTAGACGGACCTCAGTCGCTTGGGTTTGGTAATGTGATTTTGAACAACGGAGTTCTGACAGCGGATCCGCAGACGATTAACGTGTACGGCAATTACACTCAGAATGCGGGCGGAACCCTCCTGCTCACTATCGGTGGCACCGGACCCGGCCAACACGATTCTCTGAATGTAAGCGGCCTCGCAACCCTGGGAGGCACATTGCAGTTAGTTCCGACCGGCGGTTTCGTGCCAAAGCCAGGCGACAAACTCAGCATCGTCAGGGCTGCGGGAGGAATTTCAGGTGAGTTTGCTAACGTCCTCAATGGGTTCAGTGTATTTCGGACCGAGCTTCTCTACGGCAGCAATTCGGTCATCTTAGATTTCTTGAGCGCACTGTTCACTCCATTTGCGAAGACACCTAATCAGATCGCGGTAGCAAATGCTCTGGACCGCGTGTCCACTGACCCGCGAGAGTCCAGCTTGCTGAGTTTTTTATACCGAGAACCTACGATTAATCTCTCGGCTGATTTTGATAAAATTGCACCGGACGAACTAAGCTCGCTTTACGAGATTAGCTTCTCATTTGCCAATGTGCAGGAAGCTAACATCGAGAACCGCCTTGGTGATATTCGGTCGGGTCTTAGCGGATTCAGTTCTTCGCTCAGCCTCGCTGGTTCGCCGGCACCGATCGTCGATGGAAAGAGTGGTAAGACAATAGAGAAGAACCCGGTCCTAACGCCAGCGGCAGAGAATCGCTGGGGTGTATTCGTGACCGGTAACGGTGACTTTGTGAATGTGCAGGGCGACAGCAACAGTCCCGGCTACAATTTCACTACCGCGGGAGTGACCATCGGGATCGATTACCGCGTGACCGACCACTTTGCAGTCGGTCTAGCGGGTGGATACGCTTACACTGACAACAACCTAATCGATAGCGGTCGGGCGACGGTCAACAGCGGGCGTGGCGGAGTCTATGCTACCTATTTCACCGACGGTTTTTACCTCAATGCTTACGCCGGCGGCGGCTACAACAACTACGATGTTCGGCGCGCGAGCTTGCAAGGCTTCGCGACCGGAAGCACCGATGGAGCCGAGTTCAATGGCTTTTTTGGAGCCGGGTACGATTTTCACTTGGGTAGCCACATTACCCTCGGCCCGATCGCTTCGTTGCAGTACACGGCCGTGCATGTGTCCGGTTACCAGGAAAATGGCTCGTTGGCGCCGCTGGATATTCACAGTGACACCCAAGAATCATTACGCAGCAATCTGGGACTACGCCTTATCTCACTGTGGCGCGTAGGCCCCTTCCAGGTGATCCCCGAATTGCGGGCTAGTTGGCAACACGAATTTAAGTACAGCGCACTACCGATTACTGCCCAATTAGCGAGCGGTGCGGATGGCGCTTTCACAGTGCACGGTCCTGGGATCGGACATGACAGTGCTTTGATCCATTCCGCGATCGAAGTTCGCTGGAACGATCGGTGGAGCAGCTTTGTCGGTTACGATGGGAATGTCGGGCGCGGCGGTTATGATTCCAATGCGGTGAGCGGTGGCCTGACTTATCGGTTCTAATATAATTGTTCTGGCCAGTCTTCAAAAGTTCAGACCGATAGCAACAACGCAAAATGGCAACGCTAACAGGATCAGCAAGATGGCGGAGCTACGGCCGCTGGGCGCTTGCTTCACCTCGGCGAGTGTGAGCGGCTTATCTTCTAATGTTGAGAATGTTGGCATAGAACTCTTGAAACAGAAGCACCGCAACCGGGATTGATCAAACTAGACTGGCATCGAGATCTCCAGGATTAGCGAGTTTTTAACTTGGTCTTCATTCAGCCCGCCGGGTGGACTGTGCGTTTAGTTCCACGAAGTATTCACGAAGCGATCGCGGTTTCCGCCCCAGAATGGCCCGAAGCGTCACGGCGCTTCCGAGCAAGCTGTGAGCGTCGTACCAATCATACATCTTCTTTAGTTCTGCCATTTGATCATCGTCGTGCGGCACGTTGGTTTTCTTCACCCATTCTCGAACGACAGTGTCTCGACGTCGATCTTTCGTCCGAGCGTTTTAATTTCGGAGTCTTCCGAGGACTGGTCTCGCCAGGCGGACTGAGCAATCATAGTGCGAGATCGGAGCAGCGAAACGCGGCATGTCGGCTTGCACTTCAAGTCGTCATCAGCAGAGCTGCGGCGATGACGCAATTGAGATAGCGAGGCATGCATAGACGTTCGCTTGGGCCTGACTTTTCTCGCGCTTCTGCTGGACCATAACTTTCGATGGAGGACGTAAATGGTCGCACGCACTAAAGTCGCGGCTTTGGACAAGGCCGCACGAACCGCCATCATTCTTTCCGGGCTCTTTGGCTTCCTAATATTCTTCGTCAAAGATGTGCAGCCGGCGGTATTTGGGACTTTCGCTGACCTAGTCATGGCGAACTACGATCCGGAGCGGAACAAACGTGTCGTCCAGGTTATCACTCTGACCATTTGCGGCGTCGTCATGATCGCTTGGGGAAACGGCAGTGTCGATGCGGCTCCGTGTAG
>JGI12630J15595_10000118_pt1 | contig 13091 bp, 8 predicted proteins | sample JacPinW_OM2H0_M1_FD_15595 | JGI IMG/M metagenome (IMG submission 15595) | reverse complement strand
ATCGTAGCGTCCCTTGCCCATAGCCTGTGGAGTGGCCGCCTTGAGGGATGAATGGGCGTGCTTTGGTGGCGTGGAATCTACACCGAGTTAGAGTGAAGCGGGGCCTCTCGCAGGAGCGCCTTGCTTATGACGCAGAAGTGGACCGCTCATAAGTGGGCAGCCTTGAGCGGCAGGAGGAAAATCCAACAGTCGACGTTTTGGAGCGACTTGCGAAGACGCTAAGGGTCCCTCTCTCGGGGCTGTTCAGGAACCCACGAAAAGGAGTGCTCCCCCCAAGCCCGTTGCGGTCTGGGCGTCGACCATCGCGCTAACGCTCGGCACTGAGCTACGCTCACTCCCCATCTGGTAACCGTGACTGTGCAGCTCATTTCTTACGTCGGCTATCTGAGGAGAAGCGGACCGCAATGTTGCATTGCGGTAATCTCAGGTTTTGACCCCAAGCGGTCGTAAGCCGGGTTGAAATCCCGCAGCGCAGTAGTCTCCTGCGTTGGGGTGGCTAGGCATCCCCATGACAGGTGAGGGTCGGGCTGCGCGCCCAACTTATCAGGATTCTTGCGACCGATGGGCCACCGCTCTCCGGAGTTTGGAATGTTGACTATCGGAGGTTGAATACGCAGAATGCTCACAACGGCAGCTCGTGGCTTGCAGGGGGCGTCGGTGATCGCAGACAGAAACTGGGTCAAACGCACTCTCGACTTCGATCCCATCGACGCCCCGCCACCCGCGAGGACCTATTCGTTTTGCGCCGGCGGCCGCTCCTACTGCATCGGCCGAGGAGTTCCGGCGCAAGATCATCGATTTTGACTCGGAGTCGTTGGCGGGCCTTCAATTCATGTCATTCACTACCGCAACCGGTCTGTCGCGGTCCCTGGCCCCCAAGGCTGGCACCCAAAACTGGCCCGAAGCCCTGGCGCAAGGGAAACGCGCCACTTTAGGAGCCGATGTTTCTGGGTCAGATCTGTAGATCTACAAGGGTTTTGGGAGATGGAGCTCGATCTGTAGTGCGATTACGTGCTGAGCCAGCATTCTGGCGGGTTGAGAGAGCGGAGCATCGCGATGGCTACAAAGAAAGCAGGGGCGAAGCGGAGCAAAGCCAGGGATCCACTGCGGCGGGTCAGCGCCGGTTTGGGCTGGGTCAGAGACTTGCCAGATCCCCGCGACTACATGTTCAGCGCACCGGTCGGGGTGCTGAAGGCGTTGCCGGACAAGGTTGATCTGAAGCCCCAGTTTTCCATCTACGATCAAGGACGCATTGGATCGTGCACTGCCAACGCCCTAGCGGGAGCAATTCAGTTCGATCGGTTAAAGAACAAGCAGTCCCCGGATTTCGTGCCGTCCCGGCTCTTCATCTACTTCAACGAGCGGCAGATCGAAGGGCACGTTGCCAATGATGCGGGCGCCCAGATTCGCGACGGGATTAAGACCCTGAACAAGCTCGGCGTCTGTCCGGACAAGGATTGGCCGTATGACGATACGCCCGCCCTCTACGAGGGCGGTCCGTTTCCCCAGAATTCCAAGCCGGCGGAGAAGCCGGACCAAGCGAGCTATCANGACGCACGCAAATACGTCATCACCAATTATCAACGGTTGACGCCGACGCTTAGCCAATTGCAAGGGTGTCTGGCCGCCGGCTTCCCATTCGTGTTTGGTTTTACGGTCTTTGCTAGCTGGTATTCGAAAAACCCACGGCCCGCCACCATATCGCTCCCGACCTCGAATGACCAAGCGATTGGTGGTCACGCCGTCATGTGCGTCGGCTACGATAACGAAACAAGCCTCTTCAAGATCAGGAACTCCTGGGGGGCGAGTGCCGGCAAGAGTGGATATTTCTTCATGCCGTATGTTTATCTGACCTCCGCAAATCTCGCCGCCGACCTCTGGGTTATTAATGCGGTCAAGGATTAACCCGCGCTCCTCCCGACGGGTACTGTAATTAGGACACTCTTCCCGGCAAACTACGACACTTGCCCTCCTTGGCCACCGTTAAGGGGGAGCGTAACTTGCCCCGCGCGTATTCAGCGGGGCTTTTCTTTTCCGACACTCCGTCACGGGAGGCAACGCCACGAAATTCGATTACTGGGCCGAGCACGAGGAGACCCTGGGAGCCATCATTACCCATTTGCTGGTGCACGAGATCGGGCATCACTTCGGCTTGTCCGACGACGATATAAGGGCGATTGAGACGAGCGCCACTTGAGACTGGCATAATCCCGACGCAGGCTTTCCGAACCGACTATCCGATTCGGCCGCCGATGGCGAGACGATTACGATCTTAGTCCTTTACCGCAAGAACATTCACTATTGCCTTTCGTACCAACATGGACGCGGGCCATGCTGGCGCCGCGGGTCGCTTCGACTATCTCAGGGAAGTAGCGCTCGGCTATGCTTTCGCAATCAAGGTTGCGGGCGCGATCAATGTCTGCTGATCGGAGTGAAGCGGCTATTGTTGTTGCGATGCGGTAATACGTGCTTTTGGTTCACGGGTTTCTCCATGGGGGTCCGGCCAGCTCGAATGCCGCATTTGTTGAGCCGTTCCGTCGGGGTCTTGCCGAGTTCGGATATGTTCGAGGGCAGCAATGTGACGATCGAATTCCGCTGGGCGGAGGGCCACTATGATCGCCTCGCGCAGTTGGTGGCCGATCTGGTGCGGCGTCAGGGCGGTAATCGCTGCGTTCAGCCCGCCCGCGGCGCAGGCGGCCAAGGCGGCCACAGCTACGATTCCGATCGTGTTCGAGTCCGGGAAGGATCCTGTCAAGGCAGGCCTCGTCCCAAACACACGGATCCGTACGCTCAACCGCATTAAGATTAGAACCTAAGCCGATGGCCGCGGCAAGTACGCCATTGCCTATGTTGGCTGCGTGCTGATTGAAAAGAGCCTCAGGGCGTGGCTATCTATGCTAAAATTCACCCCATTCGCTGCGAGAGAATTCGATGAACGACAGCTACGGTGCCCAGGCTGGCCAAGGCGGCCCCGTTACAATTGCGTGCATCAATAAAGCGACAGTCGATCTCGGTGTTCCGTTCGACAATCTAACCGCTGCTCTGCAAAAATGTTATGATCAGCACTTTCTGCCGGTGTGGGGTTACCCCGTGAAGCTCTACAATACGAAGGCCGCCAAGCCTTCGGATTGGCAATTCATGTATTTCGATGACGCAGATACCGCGGGTGCACTCGGGTATCACGATCTCACGCACGATGGGCAACCGATCTCGAAAGTGTTCGTGAAGACCACGATCAAGGACGGGGAGCTTGTGAGCGTCACCGCGTGTCACGAGCTCTTCGAGATGGTCATCGACCCCATCGCCAACCTGTGGGCGGAAGCGGCCGACGGCACAGAGTACGCTTATGAGATGAGCGACCCGGTGGAAGAGGATACATTTGAAGTCGACGGCATTGCGATGTCGAATTTCGTCCATCCTGCTTGGTTCGAGCCGTTTAAGCATCCGCCGGGAACCAAGTTCGATCATCTCGGACTGCTGAGGAAACCCTTCAGCATGACCAAAGGCGGCTACGTGATTATCAAGAAGAAGGGCAAGGTGTCCGAAGTGTTCGGATCCAAAGCAAAGGAAAAGCGCTTCGCGAGGGAGAACCGGGTCGGTCATCGCAGCGAGTATCGCAAGCCCACGGGCCTACGCATCAAACCGACGAGGGCACGCTAGGTAAGCGTTTTGGTCATTCGAATCATTTCAGGCCGCCTGGGCCAGCTTGTACGACCAGGTGGGAACGACGGGATAGCGATTGACATCCTCGATGCCGACCATGATGCGCTCCTAGAGTTCGTGCTCGGCGACACTCGGATATGGCGCAGGACCGAGCGAGCGAACTTAGAGAAGAAGCCCTCGAGTAGGGTGCGAAGCACAGAAATTCAAAATAGCCCTCAGGACATCAATGCTGTCCGGAACCTGCAGACAGGCTCAACCGATGGATCATCAAATCTGATGACCGCGTCCTGTGGCCCTCCCACAGCCTGAATATGATCGCTGCCGCACAAGGCCCCGTGCACCATGTGGAACCCGAGTGCTCGGTAGACCTCGAACTGCTCCTCACTGAAGAACTGATCACCCGTTGGCTCGTGCGGAAAGAGACGGTAACGCCCCGCATAGTCACTGATGTAATCGTTCTCGTCACCAGTGAGAGAAGTTTTGACGTACATGAGATAGCCGATCTCACCGTCACCGTAGTCAATCATACCAATTGCTACGTGCGGACCGGCCTGCGGCTTTGCTGAGCTGGCATCCGTCGTACCGGCTGCCGAGGACATCATTATCAGTGTGGTTTTGCGGATGTCCTCCCAAGGCAAAGTGATGCGAACGCCTAAATCGATTCGGGCGTAGCGCTCGAGCCTCACGAGTGATGGGAAGCGCATGGTGGCGTCGTGCTCGGCGTCGACGGCGATGATAAAGCGGCAGCGGCGTCGTAGCAGCTCATAGACGCCGAGGTTCTCGATATGGCCGCCATCGGTTAAGTAGATCTCATCGGTATCTTCATAGAGGCGCCCCATGATTTCCGACCAGAGGAATGACATCGAGCGGTGTTTTGGAATCCAGGCGCGCCAGCGTGACTTCTCGATCCGGACGGTTCCGGTCGGTGCCCAGTAGGCCGGGTTCTTCAGCCAATAGCCGAGGCGGACATTGAGGACCGCCAAAGTCGGCGTGAGCGGACGCACTGAGCTCGTTCCCATGTTGGAGGAGGCAGCGGCGCCTGAAATTGCCATTGCGGTCGCGAGGTCGAGGTCGCGGGCGGCGCGCTCCAATTTCTCCGTCGGCGCGTAGCCGGTCGCTTGGCTCCCGATCCAGTATTTCGAGAAGAGGAAAAAATCGGCGTTGCGGCCGCGACGATTGGCGTAATCGGACCGTTGGATGTTGAGGGCGGCGTTGATCAGGTGACAAGGCGCGTAGGTTTCCGAAAGCTCGCTAAGGCGCATGGTGTCGAGCGCGTCGAAGTCTCGGCCTTGCGCGGACCTGGACTGTTCACTCAGCCGAGTGGTCGGATCGAAGAGGTACGCCTTGCTGAGACGATCACGATAAAGTCGGTGCAACGAGTTGGCGTTCGGCGTCAGCAGCCAAGAGAGTAGGAAGAACAGCAGTCCGCTGCTCAGATAAAGGAGCGCCAGGGGTCGATCAATCACCCGCCCCATAATTAGACGACTTACCTCGTTGGCGGCCGTTAGCAACCAGGAGGGGGTGTGCGCTCCCGACGGTTTATCGGGGAGATCGTTAATGATGCCCCAGTAGCAGAGGTAAAGATAGGCGACCCAGATCAATAACGGCAGCGCNGCGCCGGCGATCCAGATGGCGACTTTGACCGCGACGGCGGCAAGCTGCNTCATCCAGCCGGAAGCTGTGGTCGCCGTCTTCACNAGCTCCCCGAACTGCTGTCGGAACAAGGTTACCGCGGCGGCAACTGGGGTGGCGATGCCAGCCAGAGTCTGGATCCAGCTCGTGATCAGGCCAAGAAAAACGCCCGTTTGAACGCCCGCCTTTGTATCCGCGATATCAAACATGCCGGCAACCACGAAGGGTTGCAGATCCAAGAAAAAAACGATTGCGATCGTTACCAAGATTCCCGCACCCCAGGATGGCAGCTTCGTACGGAACTCGGATCGCTTGTCGGGCACCAGCATGGATCGATAAAGAGCCCATACAAAAAAGAACCCCAGCGCCCAGAGTGCGAGCACCAGTGTGATACCGAAATGGATCGGCAGGTATTGCTCCAGCGAAATGCCAAAGACGACGTGGTGCAGTAATGCCGAACGATCGGGATTGCCCCAGATGCTGAATGCCGCCAATAGCAGCAGCGCGGGAAGCACAAAACTGAGGTTTGCAACCAGGCCGCGTACCACAATGGCCAGGCCGGTTAGGACGTCCCATAAGCCGGCCGGAATGAGATAGTTCGAATAGTTGCGGATGTGGCCCACGGCGTCGGTATCGCTGATCTCCTGCGCGAGCTGCCTGCCGGTGGCATTGCTCGGCTGATTTCCAAAGACGAATTCACCACCGCTCTTGGTCATCGTGCAGGTGAGGGAGCACCCGATGTAACCGCCACCAGCCACTGTGGATAGGTAATCCACGTTGCGCAGCGCGTTATTATGATTCAGCGCTTGCAACGCACCGAGGCACACCGCCGCCGATCGCAAACCGCCCCCAGACAGCGCCAGTCCAATCGCCTCAATGACTTCGCCTGTGTATTCGTAGCTTTCTCTGAGCGGCAGTTCCGGTCGAGGCGCCTCACCTTGTTCTTCTCGTTTTTTATTTAGCGCCCGTCGCCTTTTATTGATAGCTCGGATCTCGTCCGGAAAGATTAAGACATTCGCATTTTCAGGGATTGGTTTTGCGGTGATTGACATAATTCTTGTTCCATCAGTTTGGGCGAATGACCTCAGGCATTCAGAAAATAGCAGTCAACGAGAGTGTCAATTGACCACACCATGGCCCTGGCGCGCGATGTGGAGACTACTCATGCCTGTGGCAGGCGCGACTAGCCTACCGCACTGCTGAGGCGATATGCCGGGACGCCCTCTCGGTCGGAAGTCTTGGAGACAGCAGTACCTCGATTTGTTTGCTCTTGCATGCCTGGGAAAAGTAATCCAATCCACGATAAGTGTCCACGGTATCCTTGAAACCGAGACATGCAAGCCGGTAAATGATCTGCCTGCAAAGGCTTCCTTCGAAGTAACCTAGTGATCGAGCTCTGCTCTGTTTTCACTGAAGACTCTTTGGAGCTCATTCGGGTCTCAAGCCGCCGGTGCGCACCACCTCAATGAGCGAACGTCCGCGAAATGAATGTAACCCAGAAGTAGTGTCGGCTCCATTCAGCCCGCCAACGTTCATTCATGTACGCTCGATTGCCCTCTCTGTCGTAGCCATTTGCGTGCGTGCTCGACGTTATGCAAATGGAACTTGCGGCCGGTAATCGCCGCGAGCGTACGAACGGCATGCGCGCGAACTTCGGGAGGCACACTCTCNTCCTGAATCCGCTTAGCCAGCCCTTGGATAGCGCGAGGCTTTTGATGCATCAAAAATCGCGCGACACTGTCTCGCTCCTGCGTGTGCTTTACTGACAGCTTATCGGGTTCAGCAATAGAGACCCGAAATCCTCTCTGTTCATAAAGATACGACAGCGTCTCTTCGGCCACTTGCCGAACGAACTCTAACAAAGCTGCGAACTCTGCCCTGCCGAACTCGACAGCCCGCGCAACTGATGCATACCGCTGCGGTACGTCTTCGGCCGTGCGTTCCCACAGTGCAGTCTTAAGGTGGGCGCATAACTGCTGCAGCGCAGAATGGTGCGCACTCACGATACCAAATATCTCCTCTTCTTTATCAAGATCTGGCGGATTCAATTGGTCCAAAGTAAGTACGATTCGCTGGATTGTATTCTCACGCGCTGTCATCCTCGTTAGTGCGACGCCAATGCTGCGCGCTGCAGCAACCCTGCGACTGGGCAGGGGTCTCAATTGCCATTTTTCGGTCAGGTACTTCAACACGCTCGTATGATCGAACTGAACTGCTTCAACGCGACGATCGACCCAGGGAGATACAAGGAGTGACGGAACACGCACGCCGAGCCGATCGAAGCTATACTCTTCACGGTGCTCATCTGGCGGAACAGCCGACGGGGGCTCTACATGATCGTAAAATCCACCATGCTCGTCATAAAAGACAATGAGGAGCGTGGATTTCCATAGATCTTCATTTCCCCGGATGGCATTGTAGACGTCCGCAATTAGCTTCTCCGCCTTCATAATGTCGTGCGGCGGATGGTCGTCATTCTCATTAATACCCATGAAATCGGGTTCAATAAAAGAAAACGCAGGAAATTCCTCTGCCGCTCCGCGAGCATCGTCGAAAAATTGGCGGATATAAAAATAGCGCGCCGCGTTGTGTGGCTCACGTTGATGTTTCAATACCCAGCTTTGCGGCACGTCGTGAAAATAAACTTTCCAGTGAATACCCTTTTCCGTTAGCCGGTCGAAAATAGTATCTTGGTCCTGCTGAAAATACCCCGGCAAGTCTGCTTTGTGTGTTCCATCGCTTGGCATGTTAACCCGGCCCTTCGACGTGCCGGTGAGTGCAAAAAAGCGGTTCGGCCACGTAGGTCCCGGGAGCGACGAGAACCAATGATCACAGATTGTGAACTCACGTGCGAGGCAGTGCAGCGCGGGAAGAAAGTCCAGCGGGTAGTACGCCATTATGTACTGACGCGTTTCCGGGGGCTTTTTCGGATACGATCGTGCGAAATCAAGGACAAAGCCGGAATTTCCGTTTTCCAGCTGTGCAAGGACATGCTCGACCTCATGATGGGGATCGAGCAGCATTTGCCGCTCCGTTCCCGGTACCTGAGCAAAGTCCCTGCCTTCGGTATCCTTATTCACCCGTGGATGTGCCTGATCGATCCCCTCCAACTCCGGGTACACTGCTTTCATGCATCCAATCATCTGATCGAATGAATGATTCTCAAGTGCCAGCACTACCACGTGTGCAATCGGATCCTCTGCCATCGGGTCTCCTCCAATGGGGTATCATCTGTTGCAACCGACTTCTTTCGGCCGCACTTCGCTTGGAGCTTTTACGCACCCTGTTGCTAATCTTCAGTCGCGCCCTCTTGGCGCCCCGCTTCGCCTAAGCCAGCGTTCGCAGACATTCTTCACGGACAACTACAGGATTGCGACGCGCTGCCCGCAGTACCAAGAACAAACGAACCAGGCGCGACGACCACCAAGCTGGCTTACACGAACAACGGCGGTATAATTACCGGACCCGAAGTCATCGGCGGTTTTCTGAATAGTAGCCGCCAAAGCGTTCACCGCTTTGTCGATTTCTTGCGCATTGACCCTGTAATTGCAGCGAATTGACCAAGCGCAGCTTCATAAACGGACCAATTCATGCCAGAGCTTAAACCCAGTCAGGCCGCGTGCGTCTTGCCTCAAGCGAGGCCTTCGGGACCACGTCGTGCCTCGAATCCATCGTCAACCATGCGGCGTATCGTCATCGCCGGTTGTTGCTGGGCGCCCGATCGCACGATCGCCGCCGCCACCTTCCGCAGGAAGTCGGCGGGAAGCGGCGTCTCTTCCGGCTTGCCATACGGGCAACCAAGCGGGAATCTCCAATGGCGGTTGACGCAAAAAGCGCACGGACCCTCGGTCCTCGCAAGAAAGCCGGATCGACTTCCGGCCGGATCGACATAGAACAATTGACCCTTCGCGTACGCATCTTCGAGAACGGCCGCCATCATCAGACCGGGATCGTAATAATCGGCCATCAGGGTCGCGGCGGCGTCTCCCCATGTTCGTTGGATGTGCACGATCACGTCTGCGGAGCCATCAGGCACCTCGAACGCGCCGAATGCGCTAGCGCTCGGCGGCACGTATCGTATCCGCGGATCGTCCTGCAGGAACCGCGCGCACCCCGGGAATTTCTTGCGAAAGTCCTCCCATCTCTGCGCGCTCATTCGAAATTGCGGCAGGAAATTCGTGCCATAGGAAAAATGCGGCGTCACAACGAGACGGGTCGAGATGTTGTAGTCGTGGCCGGCGACCGTACCTGAAAATTCCAACAGGCAGGGATGGTCCAGATTCGCGGTCGCACGCAGGAGCGAGAAGGCCCCATCTTCCGGGGCATCGAGCAAAGCCGGTTCGGCTTTGATCAGGTTACCGAGGGCGTAGCGAAACATGTTGAACGCGGCCTCGCCGACCAGGAACAGCACTGCGGGGCGCGTTTGAATCAGTTGCTTGATAGCCCAGGCGTTCTTGCTCACGCAATTGCCGATGATGGTCTGCACGCTCTCGCTCGTTCCGCCAAGCCATGGCGGTCCCCAGTGTGGCGAAGCGCAAGCCACCATATCCAGTTGGCACACATCTTCGCCAACCCGCAGCCGCGCATCTTGGTGCCCTTTGCCGTGGAGGAACGTCTCGAAGCGGGCAAGCACGGGTACGATCCGCTGGTAGTAACCGATCTGCTGGGCGTAGATCGTGGCCTTTCGACCGGCAGGCACTTCGAGTCGCGCGGCGATTAGATCTCCACGCTGGAAACGGTTGTGCGGCGGCTGGACGTCCAAGAGCAGCACGTGGCGCGGCTGACCAAGGCTGTCTGAGAGTGGAATTGTCGAGTCTTGAGCCTCGCCGTCATAGCGGACTTTGAGAGCGTAGCCCGGTGCGTCGCTCGGCCTGTCGGCGGAGACGATGACACCCGCCTTGGGCGCGACGATGCGGTCTCCCTCAAGCAGGAATTGCTCTGCAAAGCGAAGGTCGAAGCGCTCCTGGTAAACAGATCGGTAGCGATAATAATATGCATATTTGGTCCAGGAGTCGGCGCCGTTGTCATTCGAGAAGCTGGGATAGCACCAAGACGCACCGGTTTGTCCGGGAAGAAACGCGGTGAGATTTGGGTTGATCCCAATCGTCATAATCGGCGCTTTGCGGCAACCGTCCATGATCTCCGCGTCCGGAAACGAGGGAGTACGTGTCGTAGCGTTCAACCACGCGTACGAAGCAGGATCGCCCTGCGGGAAATTTTGCGTTGGCGTGTTCGAATCGAAATCAAACGAAGGATATGGCCCGTAGGGTTGTTGCTCTGGATGCTGCGGCCAGAAAAAGCTGCACGTGCCGCATGGCCGCACGTTGAAGACGAGCTCGATCTCCAGCGGGTCGCCGGTTGGGCTCGGCGTGCTCTGACGCGGCGGATCATAGGCCATCATCGCACTCGGCCAGCGCGCGGCGCTTGCTGCATGCCGAGTGACAACACCTTTTCGGGGGTAATCGGTAAGTCGCGTATGCGCGCACCCGTCGCGTGAAAGACCGCGTTGGCGATGGCGGCCGAGGCACCGACAATACCGAGCTCGCCCACCCCCTTGGTCCCGAGCGGGCTCGTCACCGTGTCTTGTTCGGGAACGAGGATCACCTCGATTGGCGGGACGTCTGCGTGCACCGGGACGCGATAGTCGGCAAGATTGCACGTGACGAACGTGCCGGCACTCTGATCGACCACGCTTTCCTCGAGGAGGGCCATGCCGATGCCCCCGACAATGCCGCCGATGAGCTGGCTACGGGCCGTGAGTGGGTTGATGATGCGGCCGGCCGCAAAAGCCGCCACATAGCGCGACACCCGAATTTCCCCGAGTTCGGGATCGACACGCACTTCAGCAAAATGCGCCCCGAAAGCATATTGTGAGAATTTCGCCGCGGCGGCCGAAGGCGCTGTGGTCGCACTCATCGATAGCGACGGCAGGTGATTGCGAGCAAGGATTTTGGCTGATGGTTCCGCGCGTGTCGGCGCGGTCTTGAGCCGGAGGCACCCGCCGGCAGCGACCACCTCGCTGGCTTCGGCCCCGTGCAGCGGTGAGTCCGGATCGGCGATCGCCAAGGCGACGAGCTTGTCAATCACTTGAATCGCGGCCGCTTCAACCGCGGGGCCGACGCTGTTGAGGGTGCGCGATCCACCGGACACTGTGGTCGCCGGGAGATTCGAATCGCCGAGTTCGACCTGAATGCTGCCGATGTCGAGCCCCAATACATTGGCCGCAATGGCGGCGATCGCCGTATAGGTCCCACCGCCCATCTCGTGCGTGGCGCTTGCGACGACGGCGTGGCCGTCAGCAAAGATCTCCACCGATGCCGAGGCCGGAGAGCGATTGGCGGGATACGCGGCGCTTGCCATTCCCCAGCCAAGCAACCAATGCCCCTCCCGCATGGATCCCGGCGCGGCCTTGCGCTTTTTCCAACCGAATTTGGCGCTACCTTGGGCGTAGCACTCCTTGAGCGACTTGCTCGACCAGGGCACCTGAGTCATCGCGTCGACATCCGCGTAGTTGAGCAACCGAAGCTTCAGGGGATCGATCTTGGCAGCGTAGGCGAGCTCGTCCATTGCGCACTCAAGTGCAAAAAAGCCCGTCGATTCGCCGGGCGCGCGCATCGTCGTCGGCGAACCGAGATCGACTTTCACCAATGTGCGGGCAAGAGCACCGTTGGGGCACGCATACATCATGCCCGTCTTGGCGCTCGCAGGTTCGATGATGTTGTCGAATTGCGACGTGGTGGTCGCCGCTGAGTGGCGAATCGCCAGCAGTTTACCGTCACGACCGGCGCCAAGCGCGATCTGCTGCAGGGTCTGCGGCCGGTAGCCGAGCGTCGTGTACATTTGGCTGCGCGAAACGGCAAGCCGAACCGGGCGACCCGCGAGCTTGGCGGCGATCGCCGCCAAATAGACGTGTGGCCAAGTCACCCGTTTGCAGCCGAACGAGCCTCCGACAAAGGGCGACATGACGCGTATTTTCGCCGCAGGTATACCCAGGATCGCCGAGACCACCGTGCGTACGCCAGCGAGCCATTGCGTCCCGTCGTGCAGCGTCAACTGGTCGCCATCCCAGCTTGCGGTCGTGGACGGTGGTTCGATCGGATTGTGGTGCTGGTACGGGGTGGAGTATTGCTGATTGATCTTGATCGGCGCCTTAGCGAGCGCCGTGTCGGCATTGCCCCATTTGACATCCCGAACGCCGTCCGCCGCCTTGACCGGCTTTGCCATCGCCAGCGCCGGGGGTGTATTGGCCGGCGCGTAGGTGATCTTGACGAGGTCGGCAACAGCTGAGGCGGCTTCGAAGCTTTCCGCCACAACGACCCCGACGTGTTCGCCGTAATAGGTAATGTCCGGCCCTTGCAAGGGCACCAAGCTCTGGCCCTGCGACGGGATAGGCTTTAACGGCTTGTGAAGCGTCGGACAGTTCTCATACGTGATGATCTGCAGCACGCCGGGTTGGGCCGACGCCAGGCGCGTGTCGATCGACGCAATCCGGCCCTTGGGGATGGTGCTGCACAACAGGACCCCGAAGGCGAGATTGGGGAGTTTCACGTCGGCAGCGTAAGAAGCGCCTCCCGAGACCTTGAGGGCGCCATCAACGCGCGGCAGCGGCGTTCCAAGCAGGTCCATTATTGCACCCCCGTCGCCGTTGCGAGCGCCCGGGCGATCGCGTTTTGCGCCATCGTTACTTTGAAGCGATTGAGCCGGGCAGGAGCTGCCCCGGCCATGCCCGCAGCAGCCGCGGCAGAAAAATTCGCCATGGTTGCCGGCTTGCCGGCAATGGCAGCTTCCGCCGCGGG
>JGI12630J15595_10000110_pt1 | contig 13318 bp, 8 predicted proteins | sample JacPinW_OM2H0_M1_FD_15595 | JGI IMG/M metagenome (IMG submission 15595) | reverse complement strand
CAGGCGCTGCATGGCGGCATCCATATCTTTCTCCGGAAACCCCTTGCGACCCATCGCCAGCATGAACTCCTTGCGCAGCGGCTTCGATTCCGCGAACGCCAGAAACTCGTCCTCGCTCATCGCCGCAAAGCGCGGCAGAAAGGCGAGGTTGAACGTCGGCACACGCACCGCTGCTGCGGGCATCTCGTCTATGAAGCGCATCAGGGCGCGCATTTTTGCGCGCACGACCGGATCGCGCGGCGTGAAGCTCGCGGGTGCGGGCGCGATCTCGTCGAGGTATTCGATGATGACCGAGGAATCGATTACGATCGCGCCATCGTGGTCCAGCGTCGGCACCACCCCGTTGGGATTGAGTGCAAGGTATTCCGGCTTGAGCTGATCGCCGGCAAGCAGGTCAAGCTTGACCTCGGCGAAAGATAGCTTCTTTGCGTTCAGCACGAAGCGCACGCGCTGGCTGCAGGTCGATTGCGGTGCGTTGTAGAGGGTAAACGACATTCTTACCTCTCATCATCATTGGTTTACGCAGATCATATTAACACACTCCTTCTATGGATCATTCGTGAATACTTCAGCGAGCTGCGGCAGTTTGGCGCTCAGGTGGTCGTATTTTTGCTCCCGATTGCAACAGATTCCTCCAAACTACGCGTATTTCCGACAAGCCACCGACATCAAAACGATGTGTTGCTCGATGGAAAACAGTGGCAGGCAGATTTGATCGCAGTGATTGGGTAGGATTCCACGTGCAGCATTCATATGCCGCACTTTCAGACAGCGTTTAGACGACCGGAGCGCCTTGTGAAATCTTGTAAGTTGTAACAGCGATCCGGGGACGACGACTGCGCCAATTCTGCGAACCATGGCGACTCTCGGGCGCATGCCGCCCAAGCCGCACGAAGAAATGAAGCTGGGCAAGCCTAGAGCGAAACGGAACGAAAACTCCAAGTCGCCCAACCAAAAGAAAAAGAGGCTCAGCTAACGCGCCATTCATGGGTTGCTTTTTACGTTGCGAGCGGCCTCGATCGCATCGCCCACTTGTGCCAGCTTCACCTGTTTGGTGATCCCCCAGCGCAACAGGCTTCAAATCCAACCGATCGAGGTCATGACAAGGAAGGGGTAGGCATAGGACGACAGCGGCGCTGAGGTCGGCCGCAGTTGCTCGCCCCAGAAATTTCTTGCGGCGGTGATGGCAAAGAGGATCGCGCTCGCCAGGGCCGTGAGCTACGCTGCGCCGTTGACTGGTTGGTTTCCTTCTTGCAGAATCCCCGATGAAAGGCGCAAAACCGTGGCATCCTATCGGCGGATCGAAGTCAAGCCTATCGCAGGAGCGCTCGGCGCTGAAATCGCCAGCGTCGACCTGGGTATCTTGGACGATGAAACGTTCAAGGAAATAGAGGCCGCCTGGCTCGAGCATCTTGTGGTCTTTTTCCGTAGCCAGACCATCACGCCCGAGCAGCAGGTCGCCTTTGCCAAGCGTTTCGGTAAAATCCACTATCACCCGTTCATGAAAGGGATGGACGAGCATCCCGAGATCCTCGAAATCATCAAGGAGGAAGGCGACACCAGAGCGTTCGGGGAGGTCTGGCACACCGACCAGATGTTCAATCCGAAGCCCGCGAAGGCGACGATACTTTACGCCAAGGAGACGCCTGATGCGGGCGGTGATACGCTATTTGCCAACATGTACCTCGCTTACGACGCGCTATCCGATCCGATGAAAGAGATGCTCAAGGTCATCAAGACCTGGAACGTCGGGGACCGCAAGAAGCTGAGCCGGAACGATGAGATGGGCTCCACGAGAGACGGTCGCTACGCCGGCAACGAGAAGATGGCCGCCAAGGTCCGCGACCCTGGCGACCAGAAGACGGAGTCCGCGCATCCGCTTGTGCGGACCCACCCTGAGACCGGCCGCAAAGCGCTCTACATAGGCAATCACACGCAAACGCTCGACGGTTTCAAGAGCGCCGAGGCGCGGCCGATTCTCGATTTTTTGATGACGCATGCCGTTCAGCCAGAGTTTACCTGCCGATTCCGCTGGGAGGTTGGTTCGCTGGCGATCTGGGACAACCGCTGCACCCAGCACCGCGCGCTCAACGATTACCCGGGCAAGCGTCGGCGCATGCATCGGATCACCATCGCGGGTGATGCGCCGTTCTGAGGTCGGCAGCGTGCGATTAGCTTTGGCGCCAGTAGCAGGCTGCCGCCGGTAGCGCCTCCGTGGTCCGCAATGGGCTACCTCAACGTAGGACCCAAAGATCTCAATTACGTCCGCACTTGAATGAGCGGCGGACGTAAGGGTGCACGACTGCTAAGCCCGGAAGCTAGAGAGCAAGCAGCCGGGTCACTGCGGCCTGATGCCGGCCGCTCGAATGACTTTGACCCATTTCGTGCTTTGCTCGGTGATGAAGGAAGCAAACTCGCTTGGCGTGTCCCATTGCGCCACGATTCCAAAGGATTTAAAGCGGTCGACGGTTTCCGACCGTTTAAAATCCGCCGCCAACGCGGCGTTGAGCTTATCGACGATCGGTTGCGGCGTGCCGGCGCGGGCGAAAAAGCCCTGCCAGCTGCTGGCGTCGTAACCAGGCACCGTTTCGGCAAGAGGAGGTACGCCGGGTAGTTCGGAATTTCCCTTGACCGAGAGCACGGCGAGAACCTTCAGTTTACCAGCGTGGATCAGCGGCAAAGCCGGCGGAATATCGACGAACTCCATCGACACATTGCCGCTGGCGATGTCGGTGAGGCCAGGAACCGCGCCTTTGTATGGAATGTGACGAATATCTGTGCCGGTCATGGTCTTGAACTCTTCGGCGAAGATCTGATGCGGGGTGCCGATGCCGGACGATGCATAGGTCAGCTCGCCGGGTTTGGACTTCGCCAGCGCGATTAGGTCTTTCACCGAGTTCACCGGTAGCGTCGGAGAGACGACCAGGGCGAATTGGGTCAGGCCAGTGAGCATGACCGGCGCGAAATCCTTTGCGAGATCGTAGGAGACCGACTTCATCACATACGGCAGCAGGATAATGATCGAGGGTGCGTGCAACAGCGTGTAGCCATCGGGCGCGGCTTTGGCAGCGTAGGAGATGCCTATTTCGCCGCCGGCGCCGGGTCTGTTCTCGACCACGAACCTTTGACCCAACGCGCGCTGCAGGACTTCCGCTTCATGCCGCGCCATGATGTCGGTCGATCCGCCGGGCGTGAACGGCACGATGACCGTCACCGGCCGGCTCGGATAGTCATCAGCGGCAATGGCGCGCCACGGCGCAACGCCAATCAACGTGCACAAGACAGTTGCGAGCGCGATAGTCCCAGGGTTGTTCATGGCATCCTCTCGGCACTGCTCACCTTAGACCGTACAAAAGGAAATTGCAGTCAACAATGGGTTGGTCAAAACGGCAGGGATCAAGCCTGATTGACGCAATTCTAGTCGGCAAGCTGGGCACCCAAGAGCCTTCTCAATGCCGGCCCGCTAGGTCTGCTTACAGGGGTGCTGCAGATGTAAGACCCAGGGACCGGACAGCCCTGAACCGCTGCCTTTGACCCCAAGGCGACATTGACACTGCAGGCTCAATCCCACCAGAAGCATGATGCGCTCAACCGAGCAAAGCTATTGCAACGTTCGTCGGTACTCGTTCGGCGTCATGCCCGTGGCNCGCCGAAACGCGCGGGTGAAGCTCGATTGCGAGGAAAACTGGCAATTGAAGGCGATCTCCGAGAGCGATGCACGTCCCGTCGCGATCATTGTCTTGGCGCTCTCCAGCCGCCGTCGGCTGATGTAGCGATGCGGAGGCACGCCCATGGTGGCGGCAAATGTGCGGGTGAAATGAAAGATGCTGAGACATGCGACATTGGCGAGGTCGGCGACGGTGATGTCGTCGGCGAGATGCTCTTCGACGTATGCGAGAACACGCCTCAATCTTCTGTCATCCAGCCGGTGTGGCGACTTTATCGGCGTGTGGCGCGCGTGGTGCGCGAACTCCGTGATCGTCATTGGTGCAGCCTTGTGTAAGTCATTCACGCCGCGAATATGCGAGGCCGACACTATTTCGTCCAACGAAACTATTGTATAAGAGTTATTCCTACTGAGAATTAATCAGAAGCGACCTCCGACGGGCATGGACATCCGGCAAATCGAGCTCTTCATTGCGGCGGCCGAAGAGCAGCATTTCACGCGCGCAGCGAAGCGCGCGAACATCGTGCAGTCGGGCCTCTCGGTGGCGATCCGCGCGCTAGAGGAGGAGCTCGGGACTCTGCTCTTCGTGCGGAACACCCGTCGGGTCAAGCTGAGCGAGGCAGGACGAATTTTCCTGCCCGAGGCACGGCGCATCGTGCTCGCGACCAAAGCCGCCCGCGATGCTGTCCTGGCGGTCAGGGGAGGTCTCGCTGGCCGCCTATCGATCGGGACGATCCAGAACCTGCACCTTTTCCTCGATCTGCCACTGCTCCTTCACGAATTCCATAAACATCACCCGAAGGTCGAGATCGCGGTGCGTGAGGGAGCCGGGGCCGACNTTTTGGTGGAGCCGCTACGCAACGGGCGGCTGGACCTCGCCTTCATGCCGCTCGCGGGCGCGCCGCGCGGGGGCCTGTTGGTAGACCCGCTGTTTTCCTCGCCGATGGTGATCGCCGTTTCGCCGGAACACCGTGCCGCTCGGCGGACCACAATCGCACTGAACGAATTGAGCGAGGACGTCTTCGTCGATTTTACGCCGCGCTGGGGCACGCGCCAATTGGTCGATCATATGTTTGCGCTGGAAGATGTTGCGCGGCACACGGAATTCGAAGTCGAAAACTACGAGCTTCTCTTTCAGTTCGTCACCCGGGGCTTCGGGATCGCCGCCGTTCCGCGGGCGATGATTGAAGGACGCAGGCTCTCCCATCTGGACATCGTGCCGCGGCGCAAAGGCCTTGTCCTCCCGGAATGGCAGATCGGGCTGTTCCGTGCCAAGACGCAGAGCCAGCTCTCGCCTAATCCGCCGGCGGAAACCTTCCGGGCAATGATTACCGAATGGATCGGCGGCAAGCGAAAGCCAAAGGCGGCAAGCGCGGATAGTCCACGACAATAAGTGGCCGCGACGGGCAATCCACGTGCTCGCAATCGACGGCGCAGGTGTGCCGAGACTGGAACGTGCGAAGTTGGGCACGAGCGTTGCGGTTAGCTGAATGCGATTCGTCGCGGATATGTCGCGCGCCTTCCCGACCTCGTTGCGAAGGTTACCGTTAGGTCGGCTGTTGGCACTTCGCGACGATTCGTCGTGACGAGTAAATTCGGTCGCTATTGGAGGCATAGCAGACCTGAGCGAGCGTTTAGTCCAGACCAACTCGGTCGAAAATGACCCAAACCGGAAATGCGGCGAGGGCTACTCGATCACCTCGTCGGCGCGCTGCTGGAGCTGCAAAGACACGTCGAGGCCGAGCGCCTTGGCGGTCTTGAGGTTGATCACCAACTCGAACTTGACCGGGGCCTGGACGGGAAGCTCGCTCGGCTTCTCGCCCTTGAGGATGCGATCGGCATAGATCGCCGCGCGCCGAAACTGATCGAGCCGGTCATTTCCGTAGGACAGCAGGCCGCCGAGTTCAGCGAAGAAACGGAACGGATAGATGGCAGGGAGATGGTGGCGAGCGGCCAGCAAGATGATCTCCTCGCGATGGCCGGTCGTGAAGCCATCTGGCATCATGATCAGGCCGCTATTCGGCTCGCGCGACTGTGCCGCAACGACGGATTCGAGCTCGGACCTGTCGCGAACAGGTGCGGCGATCGCCTCCACTGCGAAGGACGCAGCGGCGGCTTTGAAGGGGTTCAGGTAAACTTCGGCATATGTCGCCGTTGCCGGGTTGAACAGGAAGGCGACCCTCGTGACACGCGGGGCAATCTCCTTGAGCAGCTCCAGCCACTTGCCGGCCATCGTGGGTTCCGCATTGGTGAAGCCGGTGACGTTGCCGCTTGGCCGGTTGAAGCTCGCGACGAAGCCGCTACCGACCGGATCGGAAACGGCCGTGAAAATGATGGGGATGGTGCGCGTTTGTTGCAGCAGCGCCGCGGTGGTGGGTGTGTTTGCCGAAAGAACGAGTTCGGGCTGCAGCGCGACGAGTTCCTTGGCGAACCGTTGCATCGACTCCGCGGCGGCCGCCCAGCGAGTGTCGATCCGGATGTTGCGGCCCTCCGCCCACCCCAACTTCTCGAGTCCCACCCGGAATGCGGCCACGAAGGCCTGTACTTCCGGGTCGCTCTCGGCAAACCCCATCAGCACGCCAATACGCTGCATCCGGTCGGGCTGCTGCGCGCGCGCCGCCAGCGGCCATGCCGCCGAGCAGCGTGACGAACTCCCGCCGTCCTAAATGATTGAACCGCATTTGCCCCTCAATGCATTCGAGGCCGGATCACATTCTACTCGAAGTGGCAATCGTGGTCAGGGGGGTGCACCGGGGACCCACGGAATGGCTGCTTTTGGCACGAAGTGTGAGTGCGGCCACATCCTGCTTACGACTTGATTTAAGACTGATGCTAATAGGCTGCAAAAACTCTATTCTGGCTGATCATGTACTCGCGGGGAATTTCTCCGATAAACTCTCTATCGCCCACATCGAGACGCGCGGTTAGGGTGCGGTAAATCCGCGGGAAGGGTCGTGATGCAGCAGATCGCGGAGTGGCTGGAAAGATTCGGCTTGTCCGAGTACGCCCAGCGCTTTGCCGAGAATGATATCGATTTCACGATCCTCAGTGACCTGACCGATCAAGACCTCGAAAAGATCGGTATTGCGTCACTCGGCCATCGTCGCAAGCTGTTGCGCGCGATCGCCACTCTCAAAAATATCGAGAAGGGCACGTCCGCGATGGCCGTTGGATCATCTGCCGCACCGCTGACGCTGGACAGCGCCGAGCGACGCCAAGTGACCGTGATGTTCTCCGACCTTGTTGACTCGACGGCGCTCTCTGCCCGCATGGACCCGGAGGACCTCCGCGAGCTCATCTCAGCCTATCAGAAATGCGTTGCCGAGACCGTGCACCAGTTCGATGGTTTCGTGGCAAGGTACATGGGCGACGGTGTCCTCGCGTATTTTGGTTATCCTCAGGCCCACGAGGATGACGCCGAGCGGGCAGTACGAGCGGGGCTGGAACTGAGTGGCGCACTGGCCCGGCTCAACACACGGACGTCGCTGCACACTCGAATTGGCATTGCCACCGGCCTAGTTGTGGTCGGTGACCTCATAGGATCGGGTGACACACAGGAGCGCAGCATGGTTGGCACGACGCCAAACATCGCAGCGCGTCTGCAAGGGACTGCCGAGTCGGACATGGTTGTCATCTGCGACAGTACGCGCAGGATTATCGGCAATCTCTTCGAGCTGGAGGACCTCGGGCCAAGGAATCTGAAGGGCATCGCCGGGCCGGTGCAGGCCCGGGCTGTGCTGCGGCCGAGCTCCGTGGCAAGCCGCTTCGAGGCGCTGCACGCGACCGGCATGACCGCGCTCGTTGGGCGCAAGGAAGAGTCCGAATTGTTGCTTCGATGTTGGTCCAAGGCAACCAACGGCGAAGGCCAGGTGGTGCTGCTGTCTGGCGAGGCTGGCATCGGTAAGTCTCGTCTCTCAGCCGCAATTATGGAGTTGCTTGCGGACAAGCCGCATACCCGCTTGCGCTATTTCTGCTCGCCGCAGCATACCAACAGCGCGCTCCACCCGATCATCGGCCAGATGGAACGGGCTGCTGGCCTCGCACGCGACGACAGCGTGCAAGCGAAGCTCGACAAGCTCGATGCGCTCCTCCAACAGTCCTCCACATCCGCGGAGGACGCTGCGCTCATTGCCGAAATGCTGTCGCTGCCGAACGATGGGCGCTATCCCGTGCTCGAGCTTGCCCCGCAGCAGCGCCGGGAAAGAATGCTGGACGCGCTCATCCGGCAGATGGAAGCCCTCTCCAACTCTGCTCCAGTGCTGATGGCCTTTGAGGACACGCATTGGGCCGACCCCACGAGCCTGGAGCTGCTCGGTCGGACCGTGAGCAAGATTACCGGCCATCGAGTACTGCTGATCGTGAGCTTTCGGCCGGAATTCGAGCCGTCCTGGATTGGACCGACGCAAGCGACCGTGCTCACTCTCAATCGGCTGACCCCCGATCAGGTCGATGCCATGATCGATCAGATTATCGGCAACAAGTCACTGCCGCCGAACATCCGGCGGGATATCGTCGAGCGCACGGACGGCATCCCCCTGTTCGTGGAAGAGATGACGAAGGCGGTGTTGGAGGCAGAGTGCGAGGGCGAGGCCCGGCGGACCGTCGCCATGGTTCCCTCTCCGGCTCTCGCGGTCCCTGCAACTTTGCACGCATCGCTGATGGCCCGGCTCGACCGGCTCGGCTCCGCCAAGGAGCTCGCGCAAATTGGGGCGGCGATCGGGCGGCAACTCTCCCATGTCCTGCTGGCTGCGGTAGCGCGCAAGCCCGACGCGAGGCTGGCAGCGGAGCTCGACGCTCTGATTCGGGCGGGTCTGCTCTTTCGGCAGGGGGCGCCGCCGGACGCGACTTACTTGTTCAAGCATGCGCTGGTACAGGACGCGGCTTATAACATGTTGCTGCGCGAGCCGAGGCGCGAGTTGCATGCCAGGATCGCTGAAACCCTCGAAAGCAGGTTCAGCGAGATCGCCGAGAACAAGCCGGAAATATTGGCGCGTCACTGCAGCGAGGCGGGACAGATCGAGAAAGCGGCGGCACTCTGGGGGAAAGCGGGATTGCGGTCGGCGCAGCGCTCGGCGCTGGTTGAGGCCACAGAGCAGCTCAGGCGCGCGCTAGGCCTGATCGCGACTTTGCCCGGCAACCCCGCTCGGCGGCGTGAAGAGATCAAGCTGCAGGTTGCGCTGATAACCCCGCTCCTGCATGTCAGCGGCTATGCGGCGCCGGAAACCAGGGTTGCTGTTGAGCGGGCACGTCTGCTGATCGAGCAAGCTAAAGCGCTCGGAGAGCCTCCCGAAGACCCACTGCTGTTGTTCTCCGTTCTCTACGGTTTTTGGGTAGCCAACCTCGTAGCGTTCAACGGCGACGTGATGCGTGAGCTTGCTGCCCAATTCCTGACCCTCGCCGAGAAGGAGAGCGCGACGGGGCCACTCATGATGGGCCATCGGCTTATGGGCCTGTCCCTGCTGCATACGGGCGATATCGCTGACGGACGAACGCATCTCGACCGCGCGATCGAGCTCTATGCTCCCGTCGAGCATCGACCTCTGGCGACGCGGTTTGGCCAAGATATCGGCGCGGCAACTTTATGCTGGAGGTCGTTGACTTTTTGGCTGCTCGGCTACCCAGAGGCCGCGCTCGCAGAGACCGGGCACGCCCTCAAGGTTGGGCGCGAGATCGGTCACTCCGCGACGTTGATGTACGTGCTGAATTTCAGCACATGGACTTATATTCACTGCGGAAATTATGAAGCAGCAAACGCGCTTATCGACGAATTTATCGTTTTGAAGGATCAAGCAGCGTCGTTGTTCTGGGGGGCATGGGGAATGATGCAACGAGGTTGCTTATCGGCCCTCACCGGCAAAGCCTCGGACGCAGTTCAAACGATCAGCTCCGGCGTGCAAGCGATGCGATCGACGGGAACATCGATGTGGATGCCGGTATGGCTGTCATATCTTGCAAGAACCAACACCGAACTGAGTGAATTCGACGAAGGCAGGCGCTGCATTGGTGAAGCGATGACCGCAATGGAAGCGACGAATGAGACGTGGTACGAGGCCGAGGTCAATCGCATTGCGGGAGAAATCGCATTGCTGTCGCCGGGTCGAGATGCAGCACAGGCAGAGACGTATTTCAGTCGTGCGCTTGCCGTTGCGCGCAAGCAGCAGGCAAAGTCTTGGGAGTTGCGGGCGGCAATGAGCTTGGCGCGGCTGTGGCGCGATCAGGGCAAGCGACAACAGGCTCGCGATGTTCTCTCCCCGATCCAAGGCTGGTTTACCGAAGGGCTTGGCACGCGCGATCTGAAGGAGGCCAAGGTCTTGCTCGACAGGCTGGCAGTATGAGGCTTACGGTCGCGACAAAGCCTACACGGAATGTCCGCTGTTGACCCATCAGCGACATTGGCTGTGCACTGCGGCAATGGTTTTGATGCGGGTTTCGAGCCCTCTATCAAAGTGCTCGTTTGAGCCGATAAGATGGTGCCTCCTGTGCTTGGGGCCGGACATGAAGCGACGCGAATTCATATCGCTTCTCGGCGGCGCAGCGGCGGCTTGGCCGCTCACGGTGCAGGGACAACAATTGGGAAGAGCGTATCGCATCGTTGTTTCAAGAGCACGGAGATCGACTTCGTGATCTCCACGGCCGGTGTGCTGATCGAGGGCGTACTAAATATGCATATCGCAGCATTCGTAACGGTTGTCGCAATTGTGGTTGGTTTCGCGGTGCCGACCTCTGCCGATGATCGTCCGAGTGACCCATTCGGCAACCACACGATCGAGCTCGATAAGGACACTCCTCTCTTTGGAATATGGGAATCCCTTAGAGACCAAGTGTTGCTCGATAAGGCTCACTTTAACTCTTGCATTGAGCTTAGTACCGCCCCTTGTCCGGAAGTATCCACGCTCATGAAAATAGTCGAAGAGGCTCGCCAAAATCAGGGCAAAGCTCTGCTGGGGCACCTCAACAGATCAATTAATCTTTTGATCAAGGCCGCGCCTGGCAACTGGACCGGTCCGCTTGAAGCGATCACGATGAGAAATGGCGATTGCAAGTCTTATTCCATCGCTAAGTATGCGGCGGTTCGAGTGGCTGGAATCTCCGCAGACCACGTCAGGCTCGTGATCGTGCACATTGTACGGCGCAATGAGGACCATATGGTCGCCGCGGTTTATCAAGACGGAGAATGGCTCATTCTCGACAACTTGACCAATCTGCTGTTGCGGGACTCGGAGAAAAGAGACTACGAACCGACAGCTGTTTTGGACTACACAGGCGTCCGTCGCTATCTTTCGGCTTTCTGGATGGATTAAATCGAGTTCGTACTTGCCTACATTCCGAAATTAGTCAGTGGTGCAGCTAGGCGCTATCGCTGAATATGTGGACAAGAAGCCCGGCGATACCCTGGTCAACCAGCCGACCAAATTCGATCTCGTCATCGATTTCATGATCGCCAAGGCGCTCGGCTTGACTGTTCCGCGATCTCGCTGCTCGGCCGCGTCGACGGGGTGATCGAATAATACAAGCTCGCGCAAACATGTGCGTGGTTTGCTGCGGTGCACGAGTCCGGTTGTGGCATTTAGGAGACCGTCAGGCCTCGGAGCCGGAGGGTTCGCTTACTGATGCGCTGCGGACGAGACATGATTGCGCCGAGTTGGTTTTTTCATGACTCATCTCGGTCCACGGGCTGGGCGATTTCGCTGCCATGCACAAGGCGTCGCATTTAACCTTGATTGGATGTACTCTTAGGCTGGGCTGATCAGCCCACGGCTATCGGTCCGCCAGCAGTTGCGCTCGGTAAAATCTTAGGAACTTATGTTGCCAGTGTAATTGGCGATAATTCCCCTTTCACGGGACGTATTACGGCGCTTGCTGCACGCTGATCCAGCCATGACTCGCTCTGCGCTAAACGTAGGGGCCAGACTCAGCCCGTTGGGGGGACACCGACGCCATCTCGTCCTCATCGTGCGCCTTGTGGCCGGGGCGTCGATCGCGGCCTTCGCGCTGGCCACGCCGGGGTTCACCTCGCCGCTGAGCATCAATGCGCTGCTCAACGCGATCTCCTTCATCGGCTGCGTGGCCGTCGGCATGACGTTCATCACCATAACCGGCAACATCATGTCGCTCTGCCTCGGCGCGACGGTGTCCGCATCGGCGCTGATTTTTCTCGCAAGCCTCTCGGTCGGCGTGCCGGGAGCGTTTACGCTCGCCATTCTGTTCGGGATAGCGGTCAGCGCAGCCCAGGGTATGGCGGTCGGCTATTTTCGGGCGCACCCGATCCTCGTGAGCATTGCCGCTCTGTCGCTTCTGATGGGCGGAGCGGCGCTCGCGACCGGCGGGCAGCGCATCTATCCCGCCGGCACGGGGCTGCAGGTCTTCAGAGGGCGCGTCATCGGCATTCCGGTGGAGGCGCTCTACTTATTCGCGACGGTGGTCATCGGCCAGTTCATCCTGTCATGGACGGGGATCGGGCGGGTGATGGTGATGGTCGGCAGCAACCCGCGTGCGGCCATCGCTGCAGGGCTCCGCACCGGCAGCGCGGTGACCACCGCCTACGTCATTGCCGGCGCATGCTCCGCGCTCGCCGGGGTACTGCTCGCCTCACGCTACAGCTCGGGGGACATGGAGCTCGGAGCAGGCTACGATTATTCCGCCATTGCCGCCGTGCTTGTTGGCGGCACCAGCATCCAGGGCGGCGCCGGGTCCGTGGTGCGCACCCTGCTCGGGGTTCTGGTCATCGCGATCATCGAAGTCGTGCTGCTGCTGCGCGGTTTCAGCCAGCAGCTGCAATACCTGATCACGGGTGTCATCGTGCTCGTCGTCATCATGCTGCACACCATCAGCTACGGGCGATGAGGCGCGCCGCGAAACTGCTGCTCGCTCCGGCGGCGCGGCCTTTCACCATCATGGCGGGCGCGATCCTGGTGCTGGCGCTCATAGACCGCGGCACCGGCTATTTCTTGACGCTCGGCACCGTGTTCAGCGTCATGCAGCTGTTCGCGACGCTCGGACTGGTAGCGCTGGGGCTGGGGCTCTCCATGCTGGTCCGCGAGTTTGACCTCTCCGTTGCAGGGATCGTGGGGCTTGCCGGCTGCATCGCGGTGATGACGGGGGTTGCAAGTCCCTGGCTCGGCGTTTTGCTCGGAGTGGGTGCCGGTGCGGCAAGCGGTGTGCTGCAGGGCCTTATCATGACGCGGCTGCAACTGAGCTCGGTCGGGGTCACGCTCGGCGGGCTCCTGACGCTCCAGGGCGTCACCTACGTACTGAGTGAGAACAAAACCATTGGCTATCCCAATGTGGCGGTGGCACTCGATCTCAATGCGCCAATCGCCGGGCTCGTATCGGTGCGAAGCGCCTGCGCGCTCGCTGTGTTCGCATTCGCGGCGCTGGTCATGAGATACACGCATCTCGGCCGCGATGTGATCGCGACCGGCAGCGATCGTCGCGCGAGCCGCATTGCCGGGCTCAATACCGACCGCGTCATCATCGGCGTGTTTGCAGCTTCCGGCGCGTGCGCCGCGCTCGCGGGCGTGTTGCTCAGCTATGGCCTCGGGGCGGCATCGCCCGTGGCGCTTGCCGACGTGCTCGCGCCCGCCGCCGCTGCGGCGATCGTCGGCGGTGTATCGGTTGCGGGTGGTCGCGGCAGTCCCACTGGGATCGCGG
>JGI12630J15595_10000107_pt1 | contig 13395 bp, 17 predicted proteins | sample JacPinW_OM2H0_M1_FD_15595 | JGI IMG/M metagenome (IMG submission 15595) | reverse complement strand
TGAAGGAAGGCCCTTCGAGGTCGGCAATCAGGTGTTGATCTCAAGCCACCGCAAGCTGCTGTCGTCAAAAGCGATGGTGAGGCTCGGGGTGAAATTTCCCGGGCCTACTCGGCCGAAAGAGCCGTGCCGGCATCGCACTTGGTGAGTCCGCAGTTCGAGGTGACGAACGCCTCATGACAATACAATTATCGCGATCCAGCGACACCATTTACGAGAATGGAATGCAGTTCTGCGACCACGACTGCGCCCTCGCCGATTGCCCCGCCCACCCGCTTGACTGATCCAGAGCGCACATCGCCGATAGCGAAGACACCACGAACGCTCGTTTCCAGGGGAAGTAGACGGCCCGACCCATTGTTTGCCCGATGGACGTTGGATGGAACGTCGGGACCCGTTAAAATGAACTTCTTGGCGTCCAAAACGACAGCGCTGTGTTCGAGCCAAGTCGTTGCCGGATCCGCGCCGATGAAGAGAAACACGTGCCGGATCGGCTTCTCGGTTTCTTCGCCGGTCACATTGTTGCGCCAGCGTACGCGCTCCAGCTGCTTTTCGCGGGTCCCGTACAAGGCAACGATTTCCGTCCGGGTCAATACTTCAATATTGTCGGTCGCCTCGAGGCGATCGATGAGATACTGCGACATGCTCTCCGCGAGACTGGGCCCGCGCACCAGCATCCAAATTTTTGCAGCAAAGTTGCGCAGGAAGATCGCGGCTTGCCCCGCCGAGTTGCCACCCCCGACCAGGACGATCTCCTCTCTTCGACACAGACGCGCCTCGATGGGTGAAGCCCAGTACCAGACCCCGCGCCCCTCAAAATCGTGTAGGTTCGGGACGTTGAGTCGCCGGTAGCGAGCCCCGGTCGCAACGACCACTGTCGAGGCCTTCACGCGTCCCCCGTCGTTCAGGTGAAGCGCAACCGGATTTTCAGTCAGATCGAGGCGCACCACCTCGGTGGGTATCGCCATCTTGGCCCCGAATTTCTGCGCCTGGACATACGCACGGCCAGTGAGCGCTTGGCCAGATATGCCGGTCGGGAAACCGAGATAATTCTCGATACGAGCGCTCGCGCCAGCTTGTCCACCGAAAGCGCGCGCGTCAAAGACGATCACGGAGAGACCCTCCGATGCGGCATAGACTGCGGTCGAAAGACCAGCGGGTCCGGCGCCCACAATCGCGACGTCGTAGGTTCGATCCCGTTCGTCGATCGGCACCATTCCGAGTGCGCGCGCCAATTCGGTCTCGTTCGGGTTTTTCAGGATCGAGCCTTTCGGACACACCGCTAGCGGCAGGTCCGCGGGTTTCGAGGCATATTGTTTAACGAGTTCCGCTGCGTCGCGATCGTTCGTAGGGTCGAGTAATTGATGTGGGTACGCATTGCGGGCCAGGAAGCCTTGCAGGCGAATCACATCCGGGCTGGATTCGTGCCCAATAAGCACCGGACCACCGGCACCAGCCTCAACCAGGGCAACGCGACGCAGGATCAGTGCCCGCATGATCCGTTCGCCGAGTTCTGGCTCTTCGATCATCAGGGCGCGCAAATTCTTGGACGGAATAAGGAGCGCTTCCACGTCGTCGATCGCGTGGACATCGACGAACGCTGGCTGGCGGGACAATTGGCCTACTTCGGCGACGAACTCACCGGGCCCCTGCTCCACGATCGGGGCGCTGTGCCCCAAAGCATCGCGTCGGATCACTCGGACCGAGCCCTTAATCAGCACAAACATGCCGGGAGCGACTTCTCCCGTCACGAACAAGGCCTCGCCCGGGCGATAGCGCCGAACCTGCCCAAAACGGCGCAGACGATCGATTTCACGCGGCTCGAGCTTCGGAAACATCTGCTCGCGGCGCGTATCGATCGTCGCCATGTCAGCCTCGCAGTAGGGCCGTCAATCAACTCAATGTAGTAATTTGATCTTCGACGAATTTAGCGGCGAGTCGGCGGTTCGCCATGACGGACGTCAAATTCGACGCGTCCTGAGGTGCGCGCTCTGCCTCGAGTGGCCGCGGCGACGTCTTAGAATTCTGATTACACACTAGCCGCGCCCATCTCACGATATCGTTGTCGTTTTTTTCTTCGCTTCTGTGCGGTTTGGTTCGGACTTCAGCGCGTCACGAACCTGCTGAATTTCCTTGAGCGTCGCGGGTTCCAGCTTGGGAAATTGCAGATCGAGACCCTCCAAAGCCTCGATGAGCGCCGCTGCCACGACAAGGCGCGCGAACGGCTTATTGTCGGCAGGAACCACATACCAGGGCGCCTGCGCTCGGCCGGTCGCTTGGATCATGTCCTCATACACGGCCATGTACTTGCCCCAGAGCCTATGCTCGGCGATGTCGTTCAAGGAGAATTTCCAGCGCTTGTCAGGCTCCTCCAGACGCGCAAGCAACCGCCGGCGCTGTTCCTCCTTAGAAATGTGAAGAAAAAACTTGAGCACAAGCACGCCATTGCGCGCGAGATGGCGCTCGAAGCCACGGATGTCCTTGAAGCGCTGAATCCAAATGTTCCTGGTGACAAGCTTTGGTGGAAGCTTTTGCCGCTTCAGGAGCTCGGGATGGACCCTTACCACGAGGACTTCTTCGTAATGGGATCGATTGAAGATGCCGATCCGGCCTCGTTCCGGCAGTCGCAAGGCCGACCGCCAAAGAAAATCATGAGCAAGTTCCTCTTCGCTCGGAGCCTTGAACGCGCGCACTTCGCAACCCTGCGGATTGAAACCCGACATCACATGCGCGATGATGCCATCCTTACCGGCAGCATCCATCCCCTGCAGCACGATCAGAACCGCCCAATGTCCGTCCGCGTAGAGGCGTTTTTGCAATTGTGCGAGGCGCTTGATGTCATCAGCGAGAAGCGCCTTTGCTTCATTCTTATCGACATCAATTCCCCCAGTATCGGCAGGATCAAAGGATGCGAGCTGAAAATTTTCGGGATCATCAATCCGAAAACGCCTGAGCAATTTCGTGATATTCATAGGGCGTGCTCCAAAGGCTACTCCCAGATGTGCATGAAAAGCTCGGTGAGATGTGGTGGCACACACCAGCTTTGCTTAGGATGGGACACAACTTCCCGCCCAGCGTCAATCACGGCCAGATCCTGCTTTTTTGCGCGCGCTCTTGCACGACGGCGTAGCCGAGTTGGATGTACGCTATTGCGCGGCTCTGTCCTTCAGCGTCGCTCGTCGCCATCGGTAGCAGCATTGAGCCTGAGGCGTTCGGGTTATTGATTTTCTCGGTCTGTCCCGCAGCAGAAGCACCAGCGGAATAACCGCCACGGCAGCATACATCATGAGCCGAAAATTGTTCGTATACGAAAGGTCCTTAGAGCGACTTTGCGAGGCGCCGGCAGCGGACCGGGTTCCTTCCTGCTCGCTAATCGAGCTGCCCTTATGGCAGGTGATCCGCTCCGTCCGCCAAAGGCGCATCGCAAAGTGGATAGTTTTGACGTTCGTCAATGCTCGATTCGAGAGACTCGGCTATGGTCCAGTTCTGTTCGGGAGGCATCGAGAGAGTCCCGGTTCACTCAGAGAGAGGAATCCCTTCGATGTGTGACTATAGTTTGCACAATGTCGCGGCCCGGCCCGCCCAGATCGAGGACAAGCTGGTGACAACCAGGTTCGACAATACCATCACCCGCGGCTTTACCGCAGTCGGGCAGCCGCATGTTGCGGTCTGCCTGCTTCCAGGTACCGAGATTGCGTTCGACGAGAATGTCGAATGCGAGTCGTCCTTCGGCTTCGGCGTTTTCCCGAGCAAGAAGATTGGACAGCAGCTCGCACGCTTCCGGCAGATCAACATGGGCAACGCCGTGACGCATCACGATGCGCTGGAATTCCCGGACGGGCAGGTGGTGCTGCTCACGCGATTGTGTGAAGGTCAGCGGGCAACCGTCCTGCAATTGCCCGCCTCAGCCCGTCCTGAATTTGCGGAAGAGCGGGCGACCGCAGAGGTTCGCGAAACTTCGTTGTGGTCCTCATAGGAGAGCACATCCGCACTCATCTGCCAACCCCAAGGGCCCTGGTCCACTTCAACGTGGCTCTTGCTGTGCTCTTCGCTTGTTCTCGGCGGGGGCCTGTCAAAGCAATTTCGAATCTGGTTGAAACTAAAGGACAACAAACATGGCCGAGCAAAATCTCAAGGGAATGAAGATCGCCATCCTGGTCACGGATGGTTTCGAACAGGTTGAACTTACAGAACCGCGTAAAGCTCTGGACAAGGCCGGTGCTGATACAAAGGTTGTCTCTCCCAGGGAAATGCGTGTGCGCAGCTGGAAATTCACTGATTGGGGTGACGAACTGCCGGTGGACGTCAGGCTTAATCAGGCTAGGCCGGAAGACTTCGACGCGCTGCATCTGCCTGGCGGCGTCATCAACCCCGATTCGCTGCGTATCCAGCCGGCGGCGGTCGCCTTCGCAAAGGCGTTTTTCGACGCCGGCAAGCCGGTGGCATCAATCTGCCATGGACCCTGGATGGTTATCGAGGCCGGCGGTGCGCGAGGGCGTCGCGTGACGTCGTGGCCTTCGCTCAGGACGGACCTCAAGAATGCCGGGGCAGACTGGGTCGACGAAGAGGTCGTGGTCGATCGGGGCCTTGTCACCAGTCGCAAGCCCGATGACATTCCGGCTTACAATAGAGAGATGATCAAACTGTTCACCCAGGCGCGCAGCCGGTCTCGGCGCGCAGCGTAGACAATGCCAGGCTGAAACCAGCGCAGCGCCGGTTGGCGTGCGCCGAGCACGCTGATAACGGTGTGCACCGAATTGGGCCCAACGTAGGTTTCTTTCGGTCTTGAAAGCCATCGGGGTCACCCGGTCGGCGCATGCAGGTGTCACAATTGGAGTTTGTCATCGGATTCAAGCTGCGTGTTGAGCCCAGCCACGTCATACGGGATGCGGAAGATGCGTTGATTGATGAGTCTTAGGCTGGGGATGCGGACGAAGCTTGCGCTGTGTGCTGGCGTATCCAGGAGTGCAGGGTATGGGCATCCATTGCGCCCGCGCGCTGAGCGACAACCCCACCGTCACGGAATAGCATCAGTGTAGGAATGCTTCGGATATTGTACCGAGCAGCCAATTCCGGTTCTGACTCGGTATCAACCTTAAGAAATCGAATATTCGGCTCGAATTCTGTTGCGATGCGGTCATAGACCGGGGCCATTGCTTTGCAAGGTCCGCACCAAGACGCCCAGAAGTCAACGAGCACCGGAATGTCATTGTGCTTGAGGTGGGTCTCCAACGTCTTCGTCGAGGCAGGAGTCGAGCTGCCATTGAAGAGAGGCCTGTGGCAGCGACCACATTTCGCCTTATGCGCGTTTTTTTCTGCAGGAATGCGGTTGACACTGCCGCAGTGGGGACAGACGATGTGTCGGGCGTCGTCAATCATGACCTCCATATCTCCGGCTTAGTAAATCAGCAGCCATCACGGCACCGATGCTTTCCTGCGCAAAGCAGCGTACCATTTACGGCCACATCAGTTGCCCATCATCCCTCAGGTCTGATCAGTGCCAGGCCAGTTTCCTCATCCTTGACTTTGCGCAGGTGTGCGGGACTTTCCGTGACGATCACCTCCAGGGTGGGACGAACGTGCCCCTCTCCTAGATGGCCAGCCATGGCGGCGCCGTCGCGCTTTCCGACCACCAAGTGGATGTGGAGCGCCGGTGTGCCCGACGGCGCTTGCGCGACATCACCGATGAGTGAAGCAACCTCGACCTGTTCTGGCACCGGCAAGCGAAGATACTGCTTCTTTTCCCAATCGAAATACATAAGGACAAGGTCGCTCAAGGCGCCTATGGCGGTGAGTTGCGCTGCGAAAATCCTTTCCGTTGATGCAAAGTTTTGCAAGCAGGCCATCACCTCATCGCCGGTCTTTAGCACGACTGCAAATGTGCGTTGCCCGGCGCTTTCATGTAGAAGCTTGTGCTGCATCTTATGAAGAGCCGTAATTTATAGTGGCACTGCTCATGTTATTTTCTCCTTGGGCTAGGCACTGGGCCGCACCCCCGATGCGCCTTGTGTCGCGTGCGTCACGGGCAGTAGCCGGCAGATGTCTTCGCGTACCAAATGTAAGACCAATTCAATCGAGCTGCGTTGACCAGCGTCAATTCTGCGATTTGATTTCGTGCCGGCACGTTCAGAGCCGGATCACGTCGCTCTGGACTCGTTTTTTGCCCGACCATCCCCGCCTCGATTTATGGTCCTGTGTGCTCTGGCAATGCGCAGGAGCAAGCGGTCTTGACATTCGTCAAGGCCGGTCACTGGTGCATTAACTAGCCTAATTTTCCATATCTGGCATGTCTGGATCGGTATCAGACGATTGACCACGAATACGCTCGAAGGCGTCGAATGCCTTCCATAATGGAGGCCAGAATGCGAGATGGCTTCACTCGAGTGATGATCGCCGCCCTGTTGGTCTTGGTGGCTGTGTTTGTCGCTCAACCTTACATCGATCGTATTTTCTTTCCTCCTACACCACGCCCGGTCGAGCCTCGCGGCAGCCTTGCAGAAGCCGAACGGACAGCCATTGAGATATTCGATCGGGTATCGCCGTCGGTTGTTCAGGTGGTCGCGCGTCCTGCCGGTGCAGGATCACAAGGCATTGTCGCCGAAGGTGTTCAAACGGGAACTGGCTTTATTTGGGATAGCTCCAGGCACCTCGTGACCAACAGTCATGTGGTCGCAGGAACGAGCGAAGTCGTGGTGCGCCTCGCCTCAGGTGAGTTGGTGCAGGCAAAGCCGATGGGCGTGACCGAAAACTATGATCTTGCGGTCCTCCGACTTGACGGTATCCGACCCCTGCCATCTGCCGTCAGCATCGGGACGTCGGCTGATTTAAAGGTCGGGCAGTGGGCCTTCGCCATCGGCAACCCATTCGGGCTCGATCAATCGTTGACGACGGGCGTGATCAGCGCGCTCAAGCGCCGCCTGCCGACCAGTGCGGGGCGCGAGATTGGAAACGTGATTCAAACCGACGCTGCCATCAATCCCGGAAATTCCGGTGGGCCCCTTCTCGATTCTGCGGGGCGGCTGATCGGCGTCAACACTGCTATTTTCTCGCCGTCCGGTGCCAATGCGGGAATAGGTTTCGCCATTCCGGTGGACCTGGTCAACCGGATCGCGCCGGAACTTATCAGCAATGGCCGGGTGCCGACGCCGGGCATAGGGGTCGTTGCAGCCGACGAAGCAGTGGGGACCCGCCTCGGGACGGAAGGCGTGGTGGTGGTTCGCACGATATCCGGCTCGGCGGCGGAGAAGGCGGGGTTGCGCGGGATGGATCCGAAAACAGGAGCCCTCGGCGATGTGATCGTAGCCGTCAATGGAAAACCCGTGCGCAGCCTAGCTGATTTGACCGATCAGCTCGAGCAAATCGGAGTCGGAGGGACAGCCGAACTTTCCGTAAAACGAGGCAGCACTACCACGTCTGTCAGGGTTGAGGTCGCTGATTTGGGACGCCCCAAATCATAGTCGCCGGGAGCAGTCGAAGCTAGTCACAAACACGCGCCCGCATTCGAGCTGCTCAGTGGAGCTTCGCGAGCGGGCTGCGGCAGCAGGAATACGATCGGGACGAGCACAGCGGCAATCAAAGCTAGTCCCGCGAATAGATCGATGTAGGACAACAGCGTCGCCTGTTGCAACACGCTCTGCTCCATCAGCGCGAAAGCTCTCTTCTGTGCCTCTGGTGCAGGCAAATATACCGTGACGCGTTCTCGATTTCAGCGTGCGTCGCGCGCGGACAGTCTCAACCCGAAAAAAGCGAGGCCACCAGCGACGATCAGACCGACCCAGCTCACCCACATCGGTATCGACCAATGTCCAACCACGACCGTCCAATTCATATAAATCCGCACCAGATGGAGGAGCGCCACTACGGCGAAGACTGCCCCAGCCACAACAGAAAATGTCTTCTGGTCCATCGGCATGTACCCGAAACCTTCGTTCGCTAGCGCTTACACCACCGCGTCGCCTTGACGGGCATCATGGAGCACCGGTCCTGGTCAGGATAATTTGGCCACTGCTGAGGGGCCAAGTGAACGCAGCATTGAAATATCGCTCTACCTTGACCGACGTCAATTGTACGGCTTTCCAAAGGGGGCATATTCAATGCGATGGCCAAAAAATACCCAAAACCCATATTCAAGCCCCGAGTGCTGAAAAAGCTATTTGAGGACCAATGGTATGTTGAGGCTGAATGGCCTGATGGCACTATCGAACAAGTGGCTGGTCCGTTTGCGTCAGATTCCGAGGCTCGGGATTGGATCTCTCACAAATCTCCGGCATGGCGTGATAGAAAGGAGGCATGAGCCAGCTGAGGCGTAGCAAGTGCGGCGTGCCTGCTGATGCCAACGACCTCCAGGAGATCAGCTACCACCCGCGCCACGGCTGCCGCAAGCAATGGCGCTTGTCCGCCCGGCTGTACCCGAAGTAAGGAACGATCGCCGTAATGCGCGAGGCGCCTGCGCGGCGGCAGGCATCGGCGAGAGCCAGAAGCTCGACCAAGTGATCGTTGACCGGCGGCGAGGTCCGCTGCACAAGGAAGACCTCCTTACGGCACGGTCTCGAGAAGCTGGACGGCAACGTCGCCGTCTGATACCGATCCACGACACAGGCGCCGACCCCAGTGCCCAACTCGCGCGCTATCGCCGCACCCAGGTTCGGGTTGGCCGTGCCGCCTAAAATCATGAACTCATTGTTCACGCTCGCCTCGGGGCCGGGTCGCATGCGAACGGAGGGACCATTTCCGCGCGATTTGTATCGAGCCGTGCGCGCCAGCAATCAAAGGACTCCAATACACCAATTGCCGACGAACACCTTGATGGACGTCAATTTCCGGTAGCCGTCGTGCATCCGACACATCACGGCCAAATGAACGCCAGTCAGCCGGCCGGCGGATTGACGCCTGTCAATGCGGGCGGAGCAGTCATGTACCAAAATCTATCATGGGATTGACCCGCGTCAGCCCACGCGGTGCACAAGCGATGGCATTTGCTCGCGACAGAGAGAGTGACATGGTAGGAAAAGCGATGTGTATCGTTACTTCCATCAACATGGCAGCGAGCACGCAGGCAGCCGCACAGAGTTCCCGCTACGAGATCTTTCCAGAACCGGACGTACGCAAAACTTCAACGAATTGGGTGAATTCAGCCTATGTTGTCGATAAGAAAAACAATCAATTCTGGATATGCACGGCGCGATATGATTTTTCTTCAAAGGAGACCAACAAGGGAGAATGCTCTAGATTGCCAAGCGACATAGGGCGCCCATCGCTTAACGAGAACTACGTATCTCGCGCAGTCGTAGGCTCGACACCGTATGGGCCTTTCCTCCCTGTCCTTTGGTTCATTGAGCCGGCGACGGGCGACATCCAATTTTGTGCCCTACGGGCTGCGGGTATTTGCCTCGACTTGCGTCTGCCCTGAAAGGGAGATCACTGCGACACGGGTTTACCCTCTGGCTTTCACTCGACGAATGATCGGAAAAATCATGAAGGCGCTTGTCTATCGCGGCCCCGGCAACAAAACGGTGGAGGACCGGCCGAAGCCTGAGCTTCACGGCCCGGGGGATGCGATCGTGAAGATCGCCAAGACCACGATTTGTGGCACTGATTTGCATATTCTCAAAGGTGACGTGGCCACGGTAGCGCCAGGCCGTGTCCTTGGACACGAGGGAACAGGCATCATCGAATCCGTCGGCTCCGGCGTGGCTGCCTTTCACTCCGGCGACCGAGTCTTGATCTCCTGCATCTCCTCCTGTGCAAAGTGTGAGTACTGTAGACGCGGGATGTACTCGCACTGCACCACCGGCGGATGGATCCTTGGTAATGAGATTGATGGGACGCAAGCAGAGTATGTCCGCATCCCTCACGCCGAAACTAGCCTCTATCCGATTTCGGATGGAGCAGACGAGGAAGCTCTTGTGATGTTGAGCGACATTCTGCCGACGGGATTCGAATGCGGGGTTGTAAACGGGAAGGTCACGACCGGGTCGACAGTTGCGATCGTCGGCGCCGGCCCAATCGGATTGGCAGCTCTTCTGACGGCGCAGTTCTACTCGCCCTCCACAATCATCATGGTCGATCTCGACAGCAGTCGGCTCGAGGTCGCCCGTCGCTTCGGTGCGACACAGATTGTCAACAGCGGTGAGGGGAAGGCCGTTCAGAGGGTCAAGGACCTGACAGAGGGGCGGGGAGTTGACACGGTGATCGAGGCAGTTGGGATACCGGCTACCTTCCAGCTCTGCCAAGATCTGGTGGCGGCTGGCGGCGTCATTGCCAATATCGGTGTGCACGGAACCAAAGTTGATCTGCACTTGGAGCGCCTGTGGTCCCACAATATTACCATCACAACTCGACTGGTGGACACCGTCTCCACGCAGATACTGCTCAAGACTGTTCAGTCGAAGAAGGTTGACCCGAAACTCTTGATTACTCACCGATTTAGGCTTGATCAGATTCTCGACGCCTATGAAACTTTTGGACGCGCGGCCAGTACAAGGGCCTTGAAGGTGATCATTGCGGCGTGAGCTAGATCGCGGCGTTTGGTTGCCTTCCACCGGGCGACCCTTGGAGGGCGAGCGTAGCGCGCAGTGCATTGGCAAAACGACTCGCGCAGTGTGTCTTGATGGGTATCTATTGTGTAGGCGAGGATTGATGAGAACCGCTCGAAATGCTTGCATCTCCACGCTCGTGGCCGCCACGGTCCTGGTTGCGGCCGGGTCATCGCTGTCACTTGCGCAAGAACAAGTTCTGGTCTCGGCCAACGTTGCGGAGGTCCAAAGAGGTTACCGTACGACTAAGTTGTGGGGGAAGACTTTGGAACGATCGTAATGAGCGCATCGGCACTATTCCCGATGTTGTCATTGGTCAAGACGACGTTCCGTTCGTGATCCTCGAAGTCGGCGGCTTCCTTGGTCTTGGCGCTCACATGGTTGCGGTGCCGTTCAAGACCTTGAAGATCGACGAAGCTGGCCGCAAGATCGTGCTGCCGGGCGCGACGCGCGACGCGCTCAAGAACTTTCCGGAGTTCAGGTTTCCACGCTGAGCAGGATGGCCTCGAGGGGATCGTGCTCTCAATCGCATCCGTTCGAGAATTTCGGTAAAAATTGACCGGCGTCAGGGCGGCGCGCGCACGGCAGCGCCATGATGGTCCCTAGGGGGAGACCGAATGGTTCAGAACGTGGCGCAAAGGTATTGCACCCTGCTGCCAAGATCAGCCTTCAGGAGATTATCAATGAAACCCGATCCTGAAGAAGGCGCAGCGGTTCGCGCAACCAACATGGACGACGATGGCGCAACCATTGAGACCAACCCGGGCGCATTTCAACTCTTAGAGCAGGGCGTTGATGGCGGAGGCATCTGATAGCGCAGGACACGGTCCTCGAACGAGCGAGGGTCCGCGAAGTGACCGGGCATCTTCTACGCGCGGGAGAACCTGGATGCCGCGGCCTATGAGCTGCGGGTGATGGATTTTGACCGAGCCGATGTGGACGTGGTGGCGAACCTCGATGACAGTCCCAAGAAGCCTTCCGCAGCCCCTGCCGCTTCCGAGGAGTTGGCCGATGCTTCCCGCAGGCCGCGGTGGCTTCGTGTCGTCGGCAAACACATTACGGTGCTCGAGGTCGTCATAGTCAGCATTCTCGGCGCCATCGCTTCCGGGGCCGCGGTGCTGTTGATGTCTTTTGCGGCAGGCAGCAGCATCGGGGAGATTGTGGTCACTGCCGCGCTCGTCGGTATGGTTGCCGCCGGCGCCGGCTTCTTGCTGGCCCTTCGGATTCTTGGGCGAGATGAAGCCCATGGCCTTGACAACCTCATGGCCGAGCGAGGGCTAACGTTGCGGGTCCGCGTTCACTCCCGCGAACAGGAGAGTCTGGCGCAGGAGATCCTGAGGACTCATCAGGCCGATGCCATTCGGGTCAAAGAGATCTCACTCGAACAGCGCCCGGAAAACATGCCGTTGAGCACGGGTCGGCCGGACCCGTGGCTTAACAGCGAACCGTTGGGCCACCCGTAAGGGTGGTCCGCAGCAAGCGAAGGAGATTATAAACATGCAACTTCAACTTCAGCGAACCCAGTCTCATCGAAGGCGCACGATCGAGATTCCGCACACCATGGAGGCGGCCGCGATCGATCATTTCGGCCCGCCCGAAGTGCTCACACTCCACGTTCTGCCGGTCCCTGCGGTTGATGCCGGGGAAGTGCTGATCGCGCTCGACACTGCGGGCGTCGGCCCCTGGGACGCGGACATCCGCGAGGGCTGGTATCCGAGTGGGACGCCGCATTTTCCGCTGGTGCTGGGCGTGGATGGAGCCGGCATCGTCGCTGCGGTAGGGTCACGAGTGCGCCGGCTGAAGGTTGGCGACAAGGTGTACTCCTACAGCTGGGCTAATCGCACAGGCGGCTTTTACGCCAAATACGTCGCTGTTGCTGCAGAGAAAGTTGCGCCCATCCCCAAGCGGCTCGATCTCGAACATGCGGGTGCGATCGCCACCACAGGACTCACGGCACTCCAGGGTATCGACGATGCGCTGCACGTCAGGAAAGGCGAGAATGTCATAATTCACGGAGGTTCCGGCGGGGTCGGTACGCTGGCCATCCAATTCGCCAAGCTGCGCGGCGCACGAGTGCTTGCAACAGGCTCCGAGCGGGAAGGTGCAGAGCTGGTTCGCGAAATGGGCGCCGATATTGCGATCGATGGCAAGCATGATGACGTCGAAGAAGCGGCACGACGTCTCGCGCCTGATGGGGTCGATGCGATCCTTGCGTTAGCTGGGGGTGATGCGCTTGAACGCGCACTAAACGCGCTGAAGCACGACGGCCGGCTGGCTTATCCAAATGGAATCGAGCCCGAGCCGCAGAAGCGGCGCCGCACGAAGGTCATTCCCTATGATGCGAAATCCGGAGTCCGGGAGTTCGAGCGGCTCAACCGGGCCGTCGACGCAGCAAAGCTCAAAGTTCCGGTCGCTGAGGCCTTTGGGCTGGCCCATGCTGCCAAGGCCCACGAGCGCCTCGCAGAGGGGCACGTACTCGGCAAGATCGTACTGCGGATCCATCAATCGTGACCGCCGTGACCGCACGGCGGCCAGCCCGTCCGGCAAAAAGGCTATGTGAGCGGCCGCAGGTGCCCGATCTCGTCCCGCCATCCGGCAGCAAGACGGTCGCTCTCGACGTCCTTGCCTTCCTCCCTGACACGGCGCTTGCGAAACGCCAACTCGTGCTGCGCGTTCACCAGCGCCGCCGATGCGCTGGGTATCGCTTGGTTGATGCGCCGCGTCCGCAGTGTGCGATCCCTCAAGATCTCCTGATACTCGGAAGGCATTATTGTGCGTCCGACTTCCTCCGCCAACTCTTCACGGACCACCCGCCGTTCCCACACGCCGCCTCGCCACAGCGCCAGCGCAATGATGATGAAGA
>JGI12630J15595_10000105_pt1 | contig 13419 bp, 10 predicted proteins | sample JacPinW_OM2H0_M1_FD_15595 | JGI IMG/M metagenome (IMG submission 15595) | reverse complement strand
GTAGACCGCACTTGGTATTTTATCCGCGAAACTCCCGGAGTATTGGGTTTTGCTGGAACTAAGGATCGTCCAGTACCCATGCGGCCACAAGAAGTGGAAAGCATGCTGGCACAGATTCGCGAGCGGGAAGACAAGGTTAAACCAAAGGTGAGTTTTGAAGTCGGCGAGACGGTCAAGGTGGCCGATGGGCCGTTCCAGAATCAAAGTGGAGTCGTTGAAGAAATTGATCCAGACCGGGGCAAGTTGCGCGTCTCCGTCAGTATTTTCGGACGTTCCACACCCGTCGAACTGGAGTATTGGCAGGTAGAAAGAAGCTAACCTGGACCGTGTTTTAAGGGCGGTTCAACGATAAGATATGGCAAAAGAAGTTGTTGCAACGATCAAGCTGCAGATCCCGGCTGGTCAGGCCAATCCGGCGCCGCCGGTCGGTCCTGCGCTCGGTCAGAATGGCGTGAACATTATGGCTTTCTGCAAGGAATTTAACGCCGCTACGCAGAAACAGGCTGGCGATATCCTGCCGGTAGTGATCACTGTCTATAAAGACAAGACCTTCACGTTTATTACCAAGGCACCGCCAGCGGCGATCCTTTTGAAAAAAGCAGCCAATATCGCGGCCGGTTCGAAGGAGCCGAACAAGATAAAGGTTGGCAAACTGACCAAGAAAGAGGTCATGGATATCGTGAAGGTGAAGATGAAGGATATGAACGCGAACTCCGAAGAAGCGGCATACCGCACGCTGGTCGGCACCGCGCGACAGATGGGAATCGACGTAGTAGAATGATGGTAGGACGCGCTCCCACGCGTCCGATTGAAACCGGCGGGAGCCGGTCCCTACCGCAAACGATGCAGGAGGTTTCCATTAAGGAGACCGTCGGCACTGCAAAAAATGAAAACAACGCATCGCAGTAAACGCTATCGAGCCTGTCTTGAGCTGATCCAGCCAGACAAGGCGTACTCACTACCGGACGCAGTTGAGACACTCAAAAAGCTGCCTCCGACCAAGTTCGATCAAACCGTTACCCTCTCTTTTAAGTTGGGGGTAGATCCTAAACAATCCGACCAAATGGTCCGTGGCACCTGTCCTTTGCCCCATGGTAGCGGAAAACAAGTACGAGTTCTGGTATTTGCGCAGGGCCAAGCAGCTGAAGCTGCTAAAGAGGCCGGCGCCGAGTACGTCGGATTCGAGGATCTGATTAAGAAATGTCAGGAGGGCTTCCAGGATTTTGATGTTGCGGTCGCGACCCCCGCTGCCATGGCGGAGGTGCGTAAATTAGGCAGAGTACTTGGGCCGCGAGGTCTTATGCCAAATCCCAAAACGGGAACCGTCACTGATGACACCGCCAAAGCAGTGAGAGAGGTGAAGGCCGGACGAGTTGAGTTTAAACTGGACAAGAATGGCAACGTGGCTGTTCCGATGGGCAAATTTTCTTTTGCCCCACAAGCGCTAGTCGAGAACGGAACGGCGGTGATCGACGCGGTCGTGAAAGCCCGACCGGCTCATGCGAAGGGTAAATTTGTTCATACGATTACGGTCAGCGCAACAATGACTCCGGGTCTGTCTGTCGATCCGTCGGTCTATCTGAAATAGAGGAGAAAACCCATGAGACCCGAAAAGACGACGATTGTTGAGGATCTTTCCGCGCGACTAAACGCCTCACCGTTTTTGATCGTAACGGAATACTCCGGCATGAACGTGAGTGAGTTCGCCGAGCTGCGCCACCGGTTGGCTCGCGCTGGAGCAGAATGCAAAGTGGTGAAGAACACTTTTTTGCGGAAGGCAGCAGCAGAAGTAGGCTTCCCCGATCTGGGTGAATCGCTGGCTGGGCAAACCGCGATTGTTACCGGAGAGACCGATGTCTGTGCTGCGGCAAAAGTCCTGAAAACTTTTTCGACCGAGTTTCAGCGTCCCTCGGTGAAAGTCGGCGTACTGGATCATGCCGTAATTTCAAAAGAGCAGATCCAAGCGCTGGCCGATCTTCCGACCAAACCGGTTCTACAGGCACAGTTGCTTGGCGTTCTGAAATCGCCGCTCCAGAAACTGGTCACCGTATTGAATGAGCCGGGCGCCTCGCTCGCTCGCTTGTTGAAGGCAAAAGTAGACAAAGAAGGAGGCGCCGAAGGCTGAACGCCGTCCGGCAGCCGCCGGACCATCATCGCCGAAAACGCCGAAAACTGGGCTCAGCTGACGGCGTTACTGGCAATGACCGCGATGACGGCGATTAAATTTGCGAGGCGTGAATTGAAGCCGCACGCCACGATGAAAACACAAACTGGTTCCTCGTCGGGTCAGGCAGCTGCCGGATCTTAAATGCTCTCGAGGCTTCGGAGCGCGACGATACCGATAAAATAAAATGGCAAACACAGAACAACTCGTTGAACAGCTTAGCGGTCTGACCGTTTTGGAGATCGCTGATCTGGTGAAAAAACTAGAAGAAAAATGGGGAGTCAGTGCGGCAGCTCCAGTAGCGGTCGCGGCTGGTCCGGTAGCAGGCGGTGGTGCAGCAGCCGGTGCACCGGCAGTCGAGGAAAAGACCACCTTTGATGTGATCCTCAAGGAGATTGGTAGCAACAAGATCGCCGTCATCAAGGAGGTTCGTGCGGCTGTGTCCGGTTTAGGACTCGCCGAAGCGAAGGCTCTGGTCGAAGGCGCTCCGAAGCCGATCAAGGAAGGGGTCACCAAAGAAGAAGCGGAAGAGATCAAGAAAAAGGTCGAAGCCGCTGGAGCGAAAGTCGAAATCAAATAAGCCTCAAAGTCTTGCGAAAGGGCGTGTTGCGCTGAAGCAGCACGCCCTTTTTCTGTTTTCACTTGCGAAATGCAGGTAGGGCAGTATACTAGTGACTCGTTAACCGCGGGGAACTCGAGATATCGCTCGCACGTTTAACATTAGATTTCATAGTCAGCTCCATTTGCGTGGCCGATTTGACAAGCCTCGCGTGTGGGGCTATTTCTGTTCCCCTTTGTTATTTTTACCCTCGAGGGAACGTTAATCTCGGTGCCTTACAGAAAGCGGTACCGGTCCGGTCAGAATAACCATCCGTATGTCAGAGCGCATTTATTTCGGGAAGATTAAAGAGGCGGTAGAGCCACCAAACCTAATCGAGGTTCAACTCGATTCTTATGTAGAGTTTTTGCAGAAGGATCTGCCGCCCAGCAAGCGCAAAAATGTCGGCCTCCAGGCCGTATTTCGGGAGGTTTTCCCGATCCAAAGTTACGACGATAAGGTCGTTCTCGACTTCGTAAGCTACGACATCGGTGAGCCGAAAATGTCGGCGTTGGATTGTCAGCGGGAAGGGCAGACGTTTAGCGCGCCGTTACACGTCACCTTTCAGCTGCGCGATGAAAAGGGCACGAAAGAGGAGAAGGTCTATATGGGCGAGATCCCGCTCATGACCCCGCAAGGCACCTTCGTAATCAACGGAGCCGAGCGAGTGGTGGTGAGCCAACTGCATCGTTCGCCGGGCATCGCCTTTGAATCGTCGATCCATCTTAACGGGAAAGTCCTCTATAGTTTCCGCATCATTCCGGATCGCGGTTCCTGGCTGGAAGTACAGTTTGACACTAATGATCTCCTTTACATCTATCTGGATCGTCGCAAACGCCGCCGGAAATTTTTGGCGACAACCTTCCTGCGCGCGATTGGCCACGGAAGTGATGAAGAGATCATCAAGGTTTTCTATCACATCGAAAAGCTTCCCTTGAAGAATGATCTCGAGGAAGAGCAGCTCAATACGAAGATTCTCATTCAGGATATACGCGACGGAGAAATCACGGTTGCTCGCGCGTTTGAACCTCTAACCAAAGCGACGATTCAGCAGATTCTGACCCTCGGGGTTAATGAAGTCTCTGTCGTCGACATCAAAGACGATGACACCATCATCAAGTCGGTCAAAAAAGATCCGGCCCACGATGAAGAAGAGGCATTAAAGGATATCTATCGTCGTTTGCGACCTGGCGATCCACCTACCGTGGCCAATGCTCGCGGTTTGTTGCGTCGTTTGTTCTTCGATCCCAAGAAGTACGATTTGGGTCGGGTTGGACGCTACAAGATTAACCAGAAACTCGGCATCGACGTTGATCTGGTCGAGCGGACGCTGACCAAAGAAGATTTCATCGGAGCGATGAAGTATCTGGTCACACTGCGTAAGGGGGAAGGGATCCTGGACGATATTGATCATCTTGGTAGCCGGCGGGTTCGAACCGTGGGAGAGCTGTTGGCTAACCAGTGTCGCGTCGGTCTCGCGCGGACCGAGCGTCTGGTGAAAGAGCGGATGACTCTCTTCGACGTCAATATCGATGGGATGACTCCGCAAAAGCTGATTAATCCAAAGGCACTGAGCGCGGTCATTCGCGATTTCTTTGGACGTTCCCAGCTCAGTCAGTTCATGGATCAAACCAATCCGCTGGCGGAATTGACGCACAAGCGGCGCTTGTCCGCACTTGGACCAGGCGGTCTGAGCCGCGATCGGGCGGGATTTGAAGTGCGTGACGTGCATCCGTCCCATTACGGAAGAATTTGTCCGATCGAGACGCCGGAAGGCCCAAACATCGGCCTAATCAGCTCGATGAGTACCTTCGCGCGCATCAACGAGTTTGGCTTTATTGAAACACCCTATCGGCGTGTCCAAGATGGGCGGGTCACCGACCAAATTGACTACCTGACGGCGGATCGGGAAGAGAATTACTTGGTTGCTCAAGCGAACGCTCCNATCGACGCCAAAGGTAATTTCCTGGATGAGAAAGTCTCCTGTCGCTACCGTGGCGATTTTTTGGAAGTGGAACCNTCAAAGATTCACTACATGGACATCTCGCCGAAACAGCTGGTTTCGGTCGCCGCCGGATTGATTCCCTTTTTGGAGCATGACGATGCCAACCGAGCTTTGATGGGTTCAAATATGCAGCGCCAAGGCGTGCCTCTGATTCGCTCGGAAGCGCCGCTGGTCGGTACCGGCTTGGAAGGCAAAGTCGCGCGTGACTCGAAAGCGGTCATCGTCGCGGAGGGCGACGGCATTGTGGCTTCGGTGAACGCTGAACAGATCGTAACAACCCGCGATGGCAAATTGCCGGAGATGAAGAAAAAGGCGGTGAGCCGTCCGGATGAGGGCATCCACATCTACGAACTGCGAAAGTTCATGCGCTCTAACGCTGGAACCTGTATCAATCAGAAGCCAATAGTCGTCAAAGGCCAGAAGATAAAGAAGGGGCGGGTCATTGCCGACGGTCCTAACACCGAGGCGGGTGAGCTGGCGCTTGGGCGCAATGTCCTGGTGGCCTTCATGCCATGGAATGGATATAACTTTGAGGACGCCATTCTGATTTCCGAGAAAGTGGTGAAGGAGGACATCTACACCTCGATTCACATTGATGAGTTTGAGATTGGCGCTAGGGACACCAAGCTTGGACCGGAAGAGATTACGCGGGATATTCCGAATGTCAGCGAGGAGGCATTGCGCAACCTTGGTTCGGATGGAGTGATCCGCGTCGGCGCCGAAGTGAAGCCGGGTGATATTCTGGTAGGAAAAATTACTCCCAAGAGTGAAACGGAGTTAGCTCCGGAAGAACGCTTGCTCCGCGCGATCTTCGGTGAGAAAGCGGCTGACGTTAAAGACACGTCGCTCACTGTCCCATCTGGGACTTATGGCATCGTCATGGATGTGAAAGTCTCCTCGCGAAAAGAAGTAGCGAAGCAAAAGTTGACTCCGGCGGAGACTAAACGTCAGGCCAAACAGATTGGGGAAGATTATCGAAAGAAGAAAGAAGAGCTGCACGAAGAATTGACTGAAGCGCTCTCCAACATCCTTCTTGGCGAAAAGATTCCGCTGGATGTGGTGAACGCTGAGACCGGCGAAATCATCATTCCGGCAAATCGCAAGATTACCAAGACGCTGCTGCGCAAATTGGCGGGAGTTTACGACCACATCGACATCGACCCCAGCCCGATCCGCAACAAGATTCGCGAGATCATCAGCTCTTTCGAACACAAGTTTGCCGAGCTCGACCTGGAGAAGGATCGTTCGCTTGATCGGATCGAGAGCGGCGATGATATCGATCCGGGAATCATCAAGCAGGTGAAGGTTTACATCGCTAGTAAGCGGAAGCTGAGTGTTGGCGATAAGATGGCCGGAAGACATGGGAATAAGGGCGTCGTGGCGAAGATCGTTCCGGAAGAGGATATGCCGTTTTTGAGTGACGGTACCCCGGTCGAGATTGTTCTGAATCCATTAGGTGTGCCGAGCCGTATGAACGTGGGTCAGGTCCTTGAGACTCACCTTGGTGTCGCGGCGAAGGCGCTCGGATTTACGGTGGCTACGCCGGTATTCGATGGAATCGAGGAGCCTGAGGTTAGAAAATATTTAACCGAGGCCCGTAAAGTGGACGGTTTCACCTGGGTAAATGAAAATGGGAAATCGATCCTCTTTGATGGACGCACTGGCGAGCAGTTCGATCAACAGGTTGTGGTTGGCTATATCTATATGCTCAAACTCGGGCATCTGGTTGCCGACAAGATCCATGCGCGAGCGGTTGGACCGTATTCCCTGGTGACCCAGCAACCTCTGGGCGGAAAAGCTCAGTATGGTGGTCAGCGTTTCGGCGAGATGGAAGTTTGGGCGCTCGAAGCTTACGGCGCGGCTTACACGCTGCAGGAGTTGTTAACGGTGAAATCGGATGATGTCCAGGGTAGGACCCGCATCTACGAATCCATCGTCAAAGGTGACAATTCGCTGGAGGCGGGAACTCCGGAATCTTTCAACGTTTTAATCAAAGAAATGCAGAGCCTTGGATTAGACGTGAAGGTGGGTGGCCGACCACAGACGTTCATTGATACCCCTTTGGAAGTGGCCGCAGGATAATGCAGCCTTATCAAGGAATTATCTTGCGATCAGAAGTGGTAAAAACGGCTCCGATTTTAGCCTTCCGGCAAATGTCGGCTGAATTGTCCGAAGCGCTGTCGAAAGACTCTAATTTAAAGAAAACTAACAGAAAGCCTCGAGGTTAGCGGTCCCCGAGCGTGTTCGCTTTTCAGTAACTCTACCGCGGTAAAATATGAACGAAACGAATCTTCGCGAAATTTTTGGAGAAGAGCGCTCGGTCGGATTCGACCAAGTGGGAATCAGTGTGGCATCCCATGATGCCATCCGTTCCTGGAGCAAGGGCGAAGTAAAGAACCCGGAAACGATTAACTATCGGACATTCAAGCCGGAGAAAGGTGGTTTGTTTTGCGAACGCATCTTTGGTCCGACGCGCGATTGGGAATGCTCCTGCGGTAAATACAAGCGGATCAAACACAAAGGGGTCATCTGCGATCGATGCGGTGTGGAGGTCACTCTTTCCCGGGTTCGCCGTGAACGAATGGGACACATCGAGCTGGCGGTTCCGGTCTCTCACATCTGGTTTTATAAGTGTATGCCTTCGCGCATCGGATTGATGCTCGACATGAGTTCACGGCAATTGGAGCGCGTAATCTATTACGAGGATTACATCGTTATCGACCCAGGTCAGACCCAGTTGCAGAAGTGCCAGCTCTTAAACGAACAGGAATACCGGGAAGCTCAAGAGCAATATCGCGATACTTTTGTGGCCGGAATGGGTGCAGAGGCGATCAAGATTCTCTTGTCCCAGATTGAGCTTAGCCACCTCAACGTTGAGCTCGAGGAGGCGATGAACAACACCAAGAGCAAGCAGATCCGTAAGAAGCTTGCCAAGCGGTTGAAGCTCGTACAGGGCTTTATGAATTCGCATTCTCGACCGGAATGGATGATCCTCGATGTACTTCCGGTGATCCCGCCGGATCTTCGTCCGTTGGTTCCGTTGGAAGGTGGACGTTTTGCTACGTCAGATCTGAACGATCTGTATCGCCGGGTCATCAACCGCAATAACCGGTTGAAGAACCTGCTTCAGCTCAAGACACCGGATGTCATTATTCGGAACGAAAAGCGGATGCTCCAAGAGGCGGTAGACGCGCTGTTTGACAACGGCCGACACGGTCGCGCAGTAACCGGTGCCGGCAACCGTCCGCTAAAGTCGTTGAGCGATATGCTCAAGGGTAAAGGTGGTCGCTTCCGGCAAAACCTTTTGGGTAAACGAGTCGATTACTCCGGGCGTTCGGTTATCGTTATCGGCCCCGAGCTCAAACTACATCAGTGCGGATTACCGAAGAAGATGGCGCTGGTTCTGTTTGAACCGTTTATCATTCGCCGGCTGAANGAGCTTGGCTACGTCCACACGGTCCGTAGCGCCAAAAAAATGATTGAGCGCCAGACGCCGGAAGTCTGGGATATCCTGGAAGAAGTTACTAAGGGACATCCGGTACTGTTGAACCGTGCTCCGACGTTGCACCGGCTATCGATTCAGGCTTTCGAGCCGTTGCTGGTAGAAGGAGAAGCCATCCGGATTCACCCGTTGGTTTGTACCGCCTACAACGCGGACTTCGACGGGGACCAAATGGCGGTGCACGTGCCGCTCTCAGTCGAGGCCCAAATGGAAGCACGGCTGCTCATGCTGGCACCGAACAACATCTTTTCGCCTTCCAGCGGCAAACCGATCACGACCCCGTCGCAAGACATCGTGCTGGGCTGCTATTATCTCACTCAGAATCCGCGGAAGAACGCGCAGCAGAATGAGCGCTTGCGCCTGTTCTCCGATTCGTCAGAGATCGAGTACGCCCTCAGTGAAAGTGCCGTGAAAATTCACGAGAAGATCCGATTCAAAAATCCTGATTTCGGGCAGAAGACCATCTTTGGAAATTCTGACCTGAAGGTGATCGAGACCACGGCAGGGCGGGTGATTTTCAACGGGATCTGGCCGCGTGAACTCGGATTCTTTAATCGCGTCGCGGCGAAAAAGCAGCTGAGTGATATCATCTGGCGCACTTACCAGGTTTCCGCTCAACAAAAGACCGTCGAAACTTTGGATCGGTTGAAGGAACTCGGTTTCTATTGGGCAACCAAGGCCGGCGTATCAATCGGAATCACCGATATGATTATCCCGGACGAGAAGAGAACGGAGCTCGACAAGGCTTACAAACAGATCGCATTGGTCGAAAAGCAGTATCGCAGCGGTATCATTACCGACGGCGAGCGCTACAACAAGATCATCGACATCTGGACTCAAGCCGGTGAAGAAATTTCGAACGTGATGTTCCGGACTCTTGAGTACAACGAGGGTCGTAAGGAGCTTAACCCAGTATTCCTGATGCAGGATTCCGGTGCCCGTGGCAACCGCCAACAGATAAAGCAACTCGCCGGGATGCGCGGTCTGATGGCCAAACCATCTGGCGAAATCATCGAGCGACCAATTACTTCCAACTTCCGCGAAGGGTTGAGCGTACTCGAGTATTTTATCTCGACCCACGGTGCTCGTAAGGGTTTGGCCGACACCGCGCTAAAAACAGCCGACTCGGGGTATCTAACCCGGAAGCTGGTCGATGCAGCCCAGGATGTGATCATCGTCGAGCCAGATTGCGGCACCGCAAATGGTATCGTCGTGCGCCCGATCTACGAAGGAGATGACGAAGTGGTCGATCTGGCGACGCGGATCGTCGGCCGGGTAAGTTGCGAAACGATCAATAATCCGGTTACCAAAGACACGATCATCAAGAGTAATCAATTGATTGAAGAGCCGCAGGCCCAGGCTCTTATGTCGATCGGAGTTGAGTATCTCAAAATCCGTTCGGTGTTGACCTGTGAGTCGAAGCGAGGTGTTTGTGCCCACTGCTACGGGCGTAATCTCGCGACCGGGCGAATGGTGAAGCTGGGCGAAGCCGTAGGAATCATTGCGGCGCAAAGTATTGGCGAACCGGGCACGCAGTTGACAATGCGTACTTTCCATATTGGTGGTACGGCGACACAGCTCTTCAAACAACCGATCATCAAAGCGAAGAACGATGGAGAAGCGCGGTTCAACGACCTTCGAGTGGTACAGTCTGTCGACGGCAACTACATCGCGCTTAACAAGAACGGTTCAGTTTCGATCCATGCCAAGGATGGACGCGAGCTGGAGCGTTATAACGTCGTAGTCGGATCAGTCATCTCGGTCGGCGACGGCGGCCAGGTGAAGAAGGGCGAGACGTTTGTCCAGTGGGATCCTTACAATGTTCCGATCCTGACGGAGAAAACCGGTCGGGTCGAATTTCGCGATATGATTGCGGGTGTGACCGTCAAGCGAGAGATCGATGAAGCGACCGGAGTCATGGGTACGGTTGTTATCGAGCACAAAGAAGATCTGCATCCTCAGATCGTGATCTTGGATGAAAGCAAGAAAGAAATCGCGAGTTACGCGATTCCGGCAGGTGCACACATTGTGGTTCAGGACGGAAGCAAGATTCCGGCCGGTACGCTTCTGGCCAAGACGCCGCGAAAGATCGCAAAGACCAAGGATATTACTGGCGGTTTGCCACGGGTTGCGGAACTCTTCGAGGCTCGTCGCCCGAAAGATGCGGCCGAAATCGCAAAGATCGATGGAATTGTCGAGTTTGGCGGTACTGTTCGCGGGAAGCGGCGGCTTATCCTGCGCGACGCAGCCAGCGGCCAGGAAGAAGAGCACCTTATCCCGCTCAATAAACACATCATCGTATTCAAGGGCGATTTCGTGAAGAAAGGTTCTCAACTCACCGAAGGTCCCATTGTACCGCATGAAATCCTGGATGTCTGCGGACCGCAGGACCTGCAGGAGCACCTGGTAAACGAGGTGCAGGAGGTGTACCGCCTCCAGGGCGTTGAGATTAATGATAAGCATGTCGAGATCATTGTTCGCCAGATGCTGCGGAAGGTGAAAATCACCGAACCGGGTGATACCGAGCTGCTCTGGGGTGATCAGGTTGACCGACTTGAATTCGACAAAGAAAATCGCCGAGTCACCGAACAGGGTGGTAAACCGGCGGAAGCCGTCCCAGTGCTTCTTGGTATTACCAAAGCGTCGCTTGAGACCGATAGCTTCATCTCGGCGGCTTCCTTCCAAGATACTACCCGGGTGCTCACGGAAGCGGCGACGCTCGGCAAGATCGATTTTCTCCGTGGATTCAAGGAGAACGTGATCATGGGACATCTGATCCCGGCGGGAACCGGATTCTTAGGCCATCGGAGCATCCGCACGATAGAAACGGCGGAACCTCAAGTTGAGCCGTTGGCTGAAGAGACGGAGCCAGCGGTCGGTTGATTTTTGGTAGGGACGCGCTCCTGCGCGTCCGCCAAGAAACCGTAAGCAGAGAACAGTTAACAGTGAATCCAAAGCTGTGAACCTGTAACTCGAATGTCGATTGCCACCAAAACTGGAGACGCTGGTGAAACGGCGCTGATGTACGGGCGACGGGTGCCTAAGATGCATCGTCGAGTGGAGGCTTACGGCGCGGTCGACGAGTTAAACGCCGCGCTGGGGTTATTTCGCGCGACCGCAGACCATGCTATCATTCAGGAGAAGGTTTATGCGGTTCAGAAGGAATTGGTTGTTTTGATGGGTGAGTTGGCAGTGGCGGACGAAGACCGTGAGCGATATCAGAAAGATGGATTTGAGCTCGTGGATTCAGCTATGGTTGATCGGCTGACTGCGATCGTCGAAGATCTTGAGAGAAATCATCATGTCTCCTACAAGCATTGGGCAACTCCCGGCCAAAACTTGGAATCGGCTTCGTTAGATGTTGCACGTACGATCTGTCGTCGAGCGGAACGCAGAGTGGTGGCCCTGGCCGATAGTGCAGAATATGTTAACCCGGAAAGCATCCGGTATTTGAACAGGCTTTCCGACGTTCTCTGGTTGTTTGCGCGGTACGCCGAGAACGCCAAGGAAGATACTCATTAGCGTCGAATTTCGGGCACGATGAATGTACGTTTAGAGGCGGCATGGACACTCAAATTAGGTGGCCGGAANGGAAAATTCTTTCGCTTGCGCATCCGGGGAGGCTGCAGCATAGTCACCGACTCTAGCCGGAACGCAAAAAGGGTTGTCTAAATAATAGATATGTCTTCGATAGAATTAATGACCGAACTCCTGGAAGCGGGAGTTCATTTCGGGCACCAAACAAAACGGTGGAATCCGAAAATGAAGCCCTTCATTTTCGAGCAACGTAATTCCATCTATATCATCAATTTATCTGAGACCGTAAAGCAACTGCAGGCGGCGACGGATTTTCTGGCCAATGTGGCGCGCAACGGTGGGAAGGTCCTTTTCATTGGATGCAAAAAGCAGGCGCAAGAAGCGGTAAAAGAAGCTGCGCAAGCCTGTGGACAACTCTATGTGAACCAGCGATGGCTGGGCGGGACTTTGACGAATTTAACGACGATTCGAAAGAGCGTCGGTCGATTGAGCTATCTCGAACAGATCGAGAAGTCGCCCGAATATTCTCAGATGGGAAAGCAAGAACTCTCCGCGCTTCGCCGGGAGGCCGAGAAACTTCGGCGTAACCTGGAAGGCATTCGAACCATGGAGCGGCTTCCAGATGCTCTGGTGGTGATTGATACGACGCGGGAGGCGATCGCTGTGGCAGAGGCTCGGCGATTAAATATCCCCACTGTAGCTATTGTTGATACCAATGCGGATCCTGATTTGGTAACTTATCCGATCGCTGGCAACGATGACGCGATTCGGGCGATCCGCGTGATTCTGCAGAAGCTTGTAGACGCTATTTACACGGCTACCCACGAAGCGAACAAAGAAACCACCGTTGGGTTAGCTGCAGTCGCTGAATAAATTCAACCTCTCGTTTCTGGCTAATCAGGTCGGAAACGCTTTTTTTTTGATCTATGGCTGACGTAAATCCTGCGCTTGTCAAACAGCTACGCGAAAAAACCAACGCCGGCATGATGGACTGCAAGAAGGCACTGGTCGAGACCGACGGTGACCTGGAAAAGGCGGAAGATCTGTTACGAAAAAAAGGAATCGCCAGTGCCTCGAAAAAGGCCTCCCGTTCTGCGAAAGAAGGAATCGTGGCTTCGTACATCCATCTGCAGGGAAAGGTGGGAGTTTTGGTAGAGGTCAACTGCGAGACTGATTTTGTCGCTAAGAACGAAATTTTCCGAGAGTTCGTAAAGGATATTACTCTGCACATCGCGGCAGCTCATCCGATATACGTGAGCCGTGATCAAGTGTCTTCCGATGTTATCGAGCGCGAACGAGAAATTTATCGAGCACAGGTTCAAGGTAAACCGGCCAATGTGGTCGACAAGATCGTAGAGGGAAAACTAGACAAGTTTTTCGGTAGTGTCTGTTTGCTTGACCAAGCATTTATCAAGAATCCCGATCAATCCATTCGCGACCTGGTTTCCGCTAAAATCGCGGAGTTGGGCGAGAACATTGTCATACGCCGCTTTAGCCGTTATGCAGTAGGCGAAGACCTTGAAGGGGAGACGGGTGTGGCTGAGCAGGAGCAGGCAGCGGCGTAGAGGTTTGAAACTGCGTTTTTTCGGTAGCGGCGACTAGCTTGCCCGACC
>JGI12630J15595_10000104_pt1 | contig 13442 bp, 14 predicted proteins | sample JacPinW_OM2H0_M1_FD_15595 | JGI IMG/M metagenome (IMG submission 15595) | reverse complement strand
AATCCGCTGGTGAAGGTAGCTCCGGCCGAACCGATTGCGTCCCAGGACAATTTGCCTGCCAAATCCGCTTGAACCAGCGCAGCGGCCCGCCAATATTTCGCTCTTTATGCCTATCCAGCCGCCTACAGCGCCTTATTCGCGGAAAAATCCCTTTCCAGCGGTCCCAATGCTGAATCAGAAGCTGACGCTGGAAGGTTCAGAGAAGGAAACCCGCCACTACGAGTTTTCGCTGAGCGGTTCCGGGCTGCAATATGAGGTGGGCGATTCGATGGGTATATTCCCTCAGAACAATCCGCAACTCGTGGAGGAGCTGCTGGCCGCTCTCCATTTTTCCGGAGAGGAATCTGTTACCAATAAAGAGGGAGAGACCTTCTCCCTGCGAGAGGGCCTGTTGAAGCACTTCCAGATTACCTCTCCGTCCAAGCAATTCTTAGAAGCTATTGCGCAACGTTCAGCCACTGCGAGTGAACTGCAGGAGATGATGCAGCCCGATCGCAAATCTGACCTAGAACGCTACCTTTGGGGTCTGGAGATCATTGACTTCCTATTGGACAGCCCTTCCATCCGATTTACGGTGGAGGAGTTCGTTGCAACGCTGCGGAAGCTGCAGCCTCGCCTCTATTCCATTGGCTCCAGCCTTAAGGCTTATCCCGAACAGGTACATTTCATTATCGCTACTGTCCGCTATGAAAGCCACGGACGACAGCGGGAAGGAGTCGCTTCAACCTATTTGGCCGATCGCCTCAAGCAGGATAACCGGGTCCCGATGTTCGTGCATGTCGCCAAAGGGTTTCGGTTGCCCGAAGATCCTTCCACTCCGGTTATTATGGTCGGTCCAGGTACCGGCATTGCGCCGTTCCGAGCCTTTCTCCAGGAGCGCCTGGCGATTGGCGCTTCGGGCAAGAATTGGCTCTTTTTTGGGGAACAGCGTGCCCAATGCGATTTTTTCTACGAAGATGAGTTTGTGGCAGCGCAAAAGGCCGGAACATTGACCCGATTCGATACCGCCTTTTCTCGCGATCAATCGCACAAGATCTATGTCCAGCACCGGATGTTGGAGCATGGAAAGGAACTTTTTGCTTGGTTGGAAGAAGGCGCACATTTCTTCGTTTGCGGGGACGCCGCGCGCATGGCGAAAGATGTCGACGTTGCTTTGCACCAAATCATCGAGAAAGAGGGCGGGAAAACGCCGGAACAAGCCGCGCAGTATGTCGAAAATCTGCGACAACAGAAGCGGTACAAGCGGGATGTGTATTAGGGGCGCAGATCTAGAAGCAAGAAGCAAGAAGCCGGAATTTAGAATTCAGAGGCCGGTTGGTGCCATTGTTAACTACTCATAACACTGTTGATATATGTTATGAAATCTGTATAATCCGCGTATGCTTAATCCAGCAAAGTCATTTACGGACTTGGTCGTGTGGCAAAAAGCGCATGAATTTGTGCTCCAGCTTTACCGCTGCACGGAACACTTCCCACGCGCCGAGATTTTTGCTCTGACTTCCCAAATGCGCGTGCAGCGGTGTCTGTGCCTGCACCCATTTCCGAAGGCTTCGGCAAGCGAACAACGGCTGAAAAGCTTCGCTTTCTTAACATTGCTGAGGGCTCGGTTGAAGAGAGTAAGTATTATTTGATCTTAAGCAGAGATCTGCATTATGGCGAAGTCGACGAATTGCAAGGCGCGCTCCAAACGGTGGCCAAGCTACTCGCTGCTATCAGAGAGCAATTTCAACAGCGGCTTACCCGAAACGTAAAGCTAAGCGGCGCGAGCGGAAGACTGGCCGAAAAGTAACCATTAAGACGTCGCGGGCCAGATCCGCCCACTAGCTTCCGGCTTCTTGCTTCTGGCTTCGAGCCTACGGTGCCGTAACCTCCCGCACGTAGATATTCACTTGGCCGTCGGCTCCCCGACGTACATCGACTATCTGGAAAGGTCGATCGGCGGAGCGTCCGACCGAATCCCCTTCTTGAGGAACCGGCAGCCCTTTCGGAAATTCCACAATGATGCGGACATTCTCATTACCGGTCTGCTTGGGCCGTAAAACGGCCCGGTTCTCTCGTGCTGCTGTCACGGTAAAATCGCCGCGAAGGTAAATCGGATCTGAACCAATTCCTTGATCAGCCAGAGACGAGCTTTGGCTGGGGTCGATCAGCCGTCCCCGAGGGAACTGTCCTGGACGATAAGTTTGCCAGGTCGCAACTCGGCTGTTCGCTCCCGGGGTTGGCGAAGAGGCGAGGAATGGCTGTGTGGCCACTACGGCGGGAGGGGTAGACACCGGCGTACTAGCCGGAGTGGGGACAGGTCCAGGAGAATAAGTCGCCTTTGGCGGCGTTGCGGTTGCGCCTTGTTTCGCCAAAGTTCCAGGTGTTCCCTTCGGTGTGGCCTTTATGACCGGCAACGCTTTAGGCGCTGACACCAGATTTTGATTTGGAGTAGGGGACTGGGCCGCAGCGATCAAATTGCCGTTTTTCTGCGACATGCCGGCAATCTGGGTGCCGGTGGCTTTGCGGTATTCCGCATACCGCTGCTCAGCATCGCGGAACTGGTTTTGGTTAATCATCGGCAAGCCTGCTTTAACGTACAGCACGCGAGGTGGCTCTAATTGGAAACTCGACCCAATCTGCCCGTACGACCCGTACAAGAGCGGGACGCAGGTAAATAGGAGTTTGCCGTCACCCAGATTCGTGATGTGAGTCACCGCTGAAAGATCGTAAGAGCGTCGAAGTTCCAGACCAAGACCGGTGGCCAATATGCGCTGCATCGCCGGAAGATCTTGCTTTTCCGCGGGAAAGATTTGTTCGACATAAACCGTCGGCACATCATTAGACTGCGCCAGCACCGTCACCCCGGTGCCGAAATATTGGCTCTCCCCGGTCACAAATGCGTCAAGGACGGTAAACTTGCCGATCGCGTATGGTACTTTACCAATCTGGTGATCATAGTTCCGCAGGTAAGAACGCAGTAAGTCGTTGCTTGCTTCCACTAGCTGCGTAGCGGTCATCGCTCCGTATTTTTCCAACAATTTATCGGCACCCAGGAATTCGCCCGCAGGTGCAGCCGTAAGCTCGAATCGTTTCGGCGACTCCAGTTTATGCAGCTTTGTCAGTATCTGATAGTTGAACGGCTGCTCTGGATGATTGAAAACGTAAAAGGTGCCGATCCAGCAGGCGACCGCAAAGCCGCACAACAGAAGAATAAATACGGTCCAGCCGAACAGATTGTCCGGCCCCGACTGCGGATGCATCCGGTTGCGCGCGCGGCCAAGCTCTACAGCTTTCATGCGATACTGGGCGGACCGAAGAAGTGCTAGGGTCTTTTCTCGGCTACTTCGAAGGAGGTGCCGCAGCCGCAGCTTCTCGCGGCGTTTGGATTGCTGATATGAAAGCCAGCACCGGTGAGCCCCCCATGATAATCCACGACCGAGCCCTGTAAAAACTCAGCACTTTGCGGGTCAATCAAAACTTTTACCCCGTCTCGCTCAAATCGATAATCGTTTGCATTCGTTTCGTCGAACTTCATGCCATATTGTCGTCCGGCGCAACCACCCTCCTCGACAAAAATACGCAACCCTTTGTTTTGGTACTCCGGGTTTTCCGAGGCCAAGGATTGCAAGTGAAGCACGGCGGCTTCAGTAACGGTGATCATGCTCTTCAATTAACAGCCAACGGGCCCGAACGTCAACGAGAGTACACCGAATTGCAGAATGCGGGAATATGAATTGCGAAACTGTGAAATCGGAAATTTCGCAATCCGAAATCCGAAATTCGTATGATACAGTGCATTAATGGGTCGGATTTTCTTGTTGCCGGATGAAGTGGCAAGTCAGGTCGCTGCCGGCGAAGTAGTTGAGCGGCCCGCCTCGGTGGTCAAGGAATTGATCGAGAACAGTATCGATGCCGATGCAAGCCGGATTGAAGTAGCTATCGCCCGCGGCGGGGCCTCGCTCATTCGGGTGGTTGATAATGGCGCCGGAATGGATCGTGACGACGCATTGTTGAGCCTGGAGCGGCATGCCACCAGTAAGATCCGGACCGGTCAGGATTTAGCCCAAATACGGACGCTCGGCTTCCGCGGAGAGGCTCTCCCCAGCATCGCCAGCGTTTCGCGATTCCGGATCGCTACTCGGTTATCGGATAGCGTCGAGGGAACCGAGATCGTGGTGAACGGAGGGAAAATCGATTCAGTAAAGGCATCCGGTGAAGCTCCCGGTACATTGGTGGAGGCCAGATCTCTGTTTTTTAACCTGCCCGCACGCCGGAAATTTCTTCGTAGCGAAAATACCGAGGCGAGCCATGTCCAGCACCAATTGTTTCTTCAGGCGATTGGCCATCCGAACGTTGGATTCGTGTTTGTACGGGATCAATCAGTGATTTTTCAAGCGCCGCCGAGCGCTCATTTGGCAGATCGAATTAGAGATCTGCGCGGCCAGCAAGCACTTGAGCAATTGCTCGAAATCGACCCGTTTATTAGTGGGACGGTATCGATCCGCGGGTTTATCGGAAAAGCTGGGATCAGTCGTTCCACTCGAGCGGACCAGACTGTATTCGTGAACGGTCGGCCGATCGAGAACCTGACCGTTCAACACGGGTTGCGGGAGGGATATCACACCGCTCTCATGAAAGGGCAGTATGCGCTGACGTTTCTATTTATTGAAATGGATCCGGCAGATGTTGACGTAAATGTCCACCCAGCGAAACGAGAGGTGCGATTCCGAGATCCCGATCACATTCGTGAGCTGATCGCCAACGCTGTGCGCCGTACCTTGCAAGCGGACCGGGTACGTTGGACGCAAGCTTTCCAGGGTCCTTTGCCATCGCAAACCTCGCCACCGGCTGCCATCGCGGTGAAGGTCTTTCCGCCAGAGAGCCGACCGCTCTTCCCGCTGGCGGAGCAATATGCATTGCGGAAGGATTGGTCCGAATTTAGTTCGCCTTCCCCTTCGTCCGAAACTTCAATCGGATCGGGCTCGGAGCAATCCGTCGCGCCTCTGCCGATTTCCTCGGACGGTGAACTGGCTGGCCCAGTCGAACCGAGCGTCCCCAAGGCGCAGAGCGAGAGTTTTCGCATTTTGGGCGTGCTCGGCCGCCTCTACATACTGATGGAAAACGATGAAGGGCTTGTTCTGGTGGATCAACATGCTGCGCACGAGCGAATACTCTTTGAGCGGCTCCGTGCCCAGCTGGAGCAAGCAGGTGTGCCGTGTCAGCGGCTCCTGATTCCGATTGTTTTGCCCGTTCCACCAAAGGATTTCGACTGGCTTCTCTTACACGTGGCGGCACTCCAGAAAATGGGGTTCTTAATCGAGCCGTTCGGCGAAGGAACTTTGAAGATCGACGGCATCCCACAGTTTTTCCGAGCCGATGACCCAGCTGCGGCGGTGCGCCAACTTGTCGACGAACTCCGTTCCATTACCCAAGGAACTTCCCGGTTACGATTGGGTGAAGACGTGATAGCAAAAACGGTTTGCCGCCATGCGGTCAAAGCAAATGACGAGCTTCGTGCCGTCGAGATTGATCAGCTCATTCACGATCTTCTCGCCTGCGATCTACCTTATTGTTGCCCCCATGGGCGCCCGACCATGATTCAAATCGGTTACCACGAACTAGAGAAAAAATTCGGACGAAAGGTGTAGGGGAGGGGAACGCCGGGAGCGCCGACAACGCCAAGAACGTCAAGGACATGCGGGAAGCTTCGTCGGGCAAGCCGCGTTCCTCAGCCCTTCCGCCAGTCTGCGCTCCCGGTAGTCTGAGCCAATTTGCGGCCCAAATAGGCTGTAAGCAACGGTTTGGCCAGTGACCACACTCCGTCCCAGATCATCCAAGCTAGATCCCGCTTTCGTTCCGGGTGTTTTTCCTCTCCTTTCAGACGGCGCCGACTACCGGCCTCGAGATAGATCTTTTTTCTCCGGAAGGGAAGACGGGCCAGGACCCATCCGACGATGGCTGCAAGGGAGACCCAACTCCAGGAATAGCGGCGAAACGAAGCCGAAACCCTTGCTGGAATATCCAGCCGATCCTTTACGATAGCTGCAGTCTCCGCCAATCCGAGGCGTGCCTCCGCTAGCTCGCTGATTATTCGACGTTTCGCGTCTTCGTCTTTAGCCATTCACGATCTTTCTGTAGCTCAGTGAGGGTCAGCGGAAAAAGCGGTCGACCGATGCGAAATCGGAGAATGATGGCGGCAATGACGCTGCCGAGCAGGAGAATGCCGGAGCAAAGCAACGCTCCCCAACCCCACTCCCAGTGTAGTAAAGTGATGATCAGATATAAGAGAAAGACGGCGAACATCAACAAGCAGCTGGCAAACAAGGCAACGGTGCTGGCGAATAGGATGGCCAGAATCAGAAGATGCAGGCCGGCGTCCTTGGATTCTAGCCCCAACAGCCGGAGCCGCAGCTCAGCGTACCGCAAGAACGAGGCGACCCAGCTACGGATTGAGTCGCCGGTCGAAACGCGCTCCGCCTCAGCTCCTGGGGGAGCCACCGAGCTCATAATTACTTACGGAAAAGCAGCCCAAGCACAAATCCGACGCCCAAAGCGACGAGAACTGCTCTACCCGGATTATCTCGGACATAGGCTTCGCCTTCAGTCTGCCAATATTTGGCCTTTGTACGAGCATCTGACCAGGCGTTTTCTGCCTGTCCACGGTACTGTTTTGCCTTCTCTTCAGCCGCCGTACGAATTTCTTCGGCCTTTTGTTCAGCGGCTTTCCGGATTTCATCAGCTTTTACTGTAGCCGCCGTCTTAAAATTGTCGGCTGCAGCCTTCAAATGGTCTTTGCCTTTCTCCGCTGCAGTCTGGGGATCGGGTTTTTGCTCCATAGTTCTCAGCCTTTCTCACCACAACATAATCGTTGCGAGCACGTTTAGTGCTCGTACCGATTCTATACTAGTCACCAAAGTGGTGCACTAGGTTTCGCGAAAGATGATCCTCGCCTTCGTCATGTCGTAGGGCGATATTTCCACTTCCACTCTGTCACCTGGCACAATCCGTATGAAATTCTTTCGCATTTTGCCGCTGATGTGCGCCAGAACTTTCTGGCCGTTCGGCAAATTCACGCGGAACATAGTGTTTGGAAGCACCTCAGACACGACGCCTTGCGTCACCAGCGATTCTTCCTTCGCCATTAGCCTAACTTGCTCAACACTTTCCAGATTTTCAAGCGGCCTGAGCCTGGCCGGTTCACAAATCTCTAAGGATTTGTGAGCAAGCCAGGCTTGCTATTCGAAATGTAAGAGACCGAATCTTTCCGGCACGTGAAAGCTTCCCGTATAGGTTGGAGACCAAGAAGAGAGTTCTCGTGGTTGATTTTCTGGTCTTTCAATCCGGCAGAAATTTGCCCGCCAAGTTCCGACGGGTTGACAATCACCAAGCGCCAGAAAGGGAATTTGCAAGGCTGCAACCCAGCCGTACGGCAACCTGCCGGTTGCAGTGACCAGTCCGTCACAATCCCAGCTGAAATCTTTCCGTAGGCCACTGCGAATCCGCCGAATAAAAACGTCGACGACGGTATTCAGCGGATTCACTTCGAATTCAAAATAGCAGGTCCGATCCCCAAACGGATCTAGAAATATTTCGACCACCTCCTCTTCCCAGAGTGGTTGGTCCCGCTCGGTCATAGTAGCCCAAGGCTTGGGATCCTGGCACAAAAACAGAATCAGAAGTGCTTTCTCTTCCCACCCGATGCGAACCTCCGTTCCCCACTGGGGACGTTGGCCAGAGCTGTTTTCGCATAGGTAAAGCCGGGTTGTGTCCGACCACCCAGCACGAAGCGCATCCAACGAAACTCCATCCCAAGAAGGAATGCGTGGACATCGAATTTCCGGAAGCCGGAGCATGGGCAAAGCAGTTCCGGATTCGGTTGGTTACCTCTTGGACTTTTCGATCAATTTCGCAAACTGATCAAAAAAGTATGTGGCGTCATGGGGGCCAGGCGCGGCTTCGGGATGATATTGAACACTGAAGACGGGATGGCTACGATGCTGCATCCCTTCCACCGTACCATCATTGAGATTGATGTGAGTGACTTCCACGTCCGCCGGCAGAGATTCAGGGTCGACCGCAAAACCATGATTTTGCGCCGTGATAGAAATCCTTCCAGTGGTCAGATCTTTGACCGGTTGGTTCCCGCCCCGATGACCAAACTTCAACTTTGTTCGATTCCCACCGTAGGCGAAGCCGAGAAGTTGGTGCCCGAGACAAATTCCAAAGATAGGGCATTTGCCGATGAGCTGCTTCAGTTCCTGGTACAAGTACTCCAAGGCGCCCGGATCTCCGGGACCGGGGGAAAGAAACACTCCGTCAGGCTTTAGACCAAGCACAGATTCCGCAGTCGTTGTTGCCGGCACAACCGTCACCTTAAAACCGTGCTGGCGCAGTCGGCGCAAGATATTGAATTTGATACCGTAGTCGTAGGCTACGATGCGGTGACGAACCGGTGGCAGCTTTTTGTAAGCCTGCCCATTCGAGCCCACGTCGGTATCGCCGCCTTTGACCAGTGTCCATTCTCTGCTGAGCTCATCGGTTGGGTCCCACTCGAAGACCTTTTTTGTTGTCACCTCTTTGACATAATCGGAGCCGATCATAGCTGGCGCATTTTTTGCCAGCTGCACCACTTCGTTCGGATCGTTCCTCTCCGTCGTTATACAAGCATTCATCGCACCCCGAGTGCGAAGGTGTTTGGTCAATGCACGCGTGTCTACGCCTTGAATCGCGCAGATGTTCCAGCGTTTGAGATAATCGTCGAGTGATCCGCTGGCTCGCCAATTACTGGTGACGGAGGATAATTCTCCCACGACGAAACCGCGGACATGCGGATGTATACTTTCGTCATCCAACTCGTTGACTCCATAGTTGCCGATCAGCGGATAAGTCATCGTGACAATTTGGCCGCGATACGACGGATCAGTCAGCACCTCCTGATAGCCGGTCATCGTCGTATTGAAACAAATCTCGCCGACGGTCGTCCCGGTCGCGCCAAACGGTTCACCGTAAAAGGTGCGCCCATCTTCGAGCGCGATTAGAGCCTGCTTCATCCCCGGCGGGAATATCGGGGTGATCGCCGCTTTTCCAAGCGGAAAATGGCTCGCCATTTTCAGTTCGGAGAAGCGGATTGAGGACGACAAATTGACAAATGAGTTCGGCTGCGGTCAACTGCGGCGGGCCGCGCCGTCCCTCGTCTGCACGAGACGGAGACACGCGAAAAGCTGCGAGCGCCCAAGACCACAAACAGCGGTCGCTATTGGCATTCTTTTCCTGGGCGGTCGCGCGTGCCGTTGCCCTCTTTTGCCGCGATTGGCCCCAGTTTGTCATCTGTGATTTATCATCGCCGCGAGCGCCGGTGCTAGGTTACCACGCTTGTTAACTGTGACGCGCTCGAGGCTCAACCAACGCGCAAGCTCCGCGAGTTCGATTACCAATGGCTCGACAATTTCTTTCGGTTTGACCGCCGGCTCATAGTGAGCCGAGGACACTCTCAACGTACGGGCGGCACGATCCGCCTTCAGGTCCAGTCGGGCCGCAAAGGTATCTCCTAAAAGAAATGGTACCACATAGTATCCATGCTCCCTTTTATGGGCGGGAGTGTAGATCTCGATTCTATAACGAAAGCCAAAAAGTCTTTCGGCTCGTCTCCGATCCCAAAGCAGTGGATCAAAAGGCGATACCAATGCTTTTATTTCGAGTTGCCGTGGCAAACGTGCCTTTGGATCGAGAAAGGCGGGTTGGGACCAACCATCTACAGCTACCCGGATCAATTCACCGGTGCCCGCTAGCTCCTCCACTCCTCTGCGACCTCCCTCCGGCGCAAGCCGAAAGTAGTCACGCAGATCGCTGGCGGTGGCTATCCCTAGCGCTTTCGCAGCAACTCGGATGAGCACGCGGTGCCCTTCCGCTTCCGAAATTTCATCTGCCCGAAAATTTGGAAATACGCGTTCGATTAGATCGTAGACTCGTTCAAAATTGCGGCGGTTTGCCGTCGTCAACCGACCCACCCAAAAGAGCCACTCAACCGCCCTCTTGCAATCGCTCCATCCCCACCAACCAGCAGTCCGCCGCTCGCCTAAAAGGGCTTTCTCCAGCTGGCCTGCGCTCATCGGCCCGCGACTCCTGATCTCGGTTTCGATTTGACGGAGAAGCTCTGGCTGTTCCTTAGAAATGTTTCGCACACCGCTCCAGACTCCTGCACCAGTAGCCGACTTTCGCATCCGCCATCCCAAATAAGAAAGCAGATCCAATCGGATCAATGACGCTTCATGGCCCCAGTACTCGAAGAGTTGGCGTTTTCGAACGTGGTAAGCTGCCTCGTCCAGCCATTCCATCGGATACGAACCAAGCCGCGAGAAAAACGGCATGTAATGAGCCCGGACAAGCACATTCACTGAGTCGATCTGGACCAGGCCCAACCGCTCGAGCAACGCATTAAAGTGACGGCGGGAAGGTGCAGGTGGTCGCGTTGCTGCAAATCCCTGCGCCGCCAGCGCTATCCGTCGAGCTTCAGCGGTAGAAAATCGTACTCTCTTTGTCCACCGACGCTTGGTCGCGCCGTAATTTGTCTCACTGGAATCGTGCATGGTCGTCCGATACTACCACGAGAGTTGATTCCAGTAAGTCACCGCGCCGTTGTGGTTTTTTACAAAGCGTACCGATCCATCCTGAGAAATAACAATCGCTACGCACTCAGGGTATTGGTTGCAGAATCGGTAAACGGCACGATGACGGGTTCCAACATCATCGAGCGCTTCATTCGCCCAGATCTCTGCTTCAAGGTCCATCGCCCGCCTGACTCCGGTCAATTGAGGCGCCTCTGCCAATAGCTCCGCGCCAAACCCGACGATCTCGTATCGTTTAGTCAAAATTAGCGCACCGTCGACCGCCATCAAATCTGCGAGAAAGTGGGCAAATTCGAAAAAGGCTTCATCAAGATCGCTCAATTGACGATCGACGACGCTCTGATACTCCATCCAGCCAACGTCGGTGATTTTTTGTTCGTGAGCCAACTGGGCAAGCCGAGAGAATGCTGCTCTCAGCAGCTTTCGATAGCGAGAGCGCTGCACGTCATTGGTCAATCGGTACTTGAAACGGATCGGCGCTTTAGGGCCGGTAAAAAGCGGTTCTTCATCCGGCTCAATAAATACGAGAGTTCCCCCATGTTTCGAGTCTCGCACAACACTTAAAGTCCGTCGCAACACGTTTTGAGAGATAACGCGAAGGAACTCTACGTTCAGCGGTACGTATGGCAGGTTAAGGTCGTTATATATGGCCTTCAGGTTCTCTGCTCGGACACTCTTAAAGGAATCTGGGAGCCAGCTGGATTGGAAAAGATCGAAAGCGTTAGCCTCCAGTTGGCCACTGCTCAGCGCCGCCACGCGCTGATGGCCGAGAAAGACAGTTAAGCGCCCCGGACCAAGAGCGTGAATGACAATGCGTTGCGGGATAGGCGCGCTGGAGAATCTGCCTCCATCCACGGCATTGACCCAACGGGTACCCGAAAGCAGAATGCCCCAAATCTTGAGTTGTTCTTCCGGGTCTGGGTAGACGCCAATAAGCGAACGGAAAAAGTCTGCCGCCATCGAAATGCGCCTTACCTCTTGTTCGTTAAAAGGTCGCCAGCGATCGAGCGGAAAACCGGCTAACGAGATCGGCGGTAGCTCTGGTTTGACAGTCTCTTCCGGGTTGACCAGGAGTAACCGAAAGGTGACTGGCCGCTGTTCTTCACGCAGAAGGCTGGCGTGGTAGGCGACATCAAGCAAGAGACGTAACTGGCTGTCATTCGGTAAGTAGTCGATCGCCTCAGCCGGCCACACCTTCTTTACCAGTTCAGCGAGCTGACCCGGATACGAGTATCCCAGATAACTGTGCAACCGATGCGTCATGAGCAGCAGATTACTCTAAAAACCATATTAATAGTGCCCCCCTTACGATTGCAATGGCCGCAATGCTCAATGACTAGTTCGTCATCCGGGGAAGGGAAGAGCGGAGTGATGGAGTAATGGCGTCGTCTTCGGTAGCAGCGACTGTCCCGTTAGGCCCGTGGTTTAGCCCAGCCTTGAAATGGATGCGGAGCTGCGTAGATGGCGCTATCAGAAACCGCAGTCGCCATCGCTTGGCAATGGAGCAGTGGAGCGATAATGGAGTTCCCGGCGTTCTCCTTGCTTTCGGCACTGTCGACGCAAAGAAGTACTCGCGGCCCGAAGGCCCTCGGGAACTCGGCCCAGGCTACAGCCTAAGGTTGCGATTTTCTTGCGTCCCGGTCTGAAAGACCGGAGGATACGTATTTCGTTTCTCATCTGCCTCTCGGCTCTTGAAACGTTCGCGAGCTATGATCGAATTCGATCAGGCTGTCTCCGCTGATTTTAGTGGATGTATTTGCGCAACTTGCTAAATCGACGGTGAGTCCACCTGCCAGGACCAGGGTTTTGGCGATCCATATCCAGCTCCTATATTTCCTGGCTCCAAAGCAATGCACGCTTTTGGTTGTAGCCGAGCAACTTCGAAGTAGCAACCGAGTGTACCACGCCGCATTTGGGCAGGCAGACGTTTGTGCATCTCATTGCTGCGAAACGCGTCTCGATGGAGCTGGGTCGAACACCCCCTAACGGTTCTTCAGACCGAGACCCGAAACAACGCAACCCGGGCTGAAGCCTGAGTTAAGTTCTGAGGCCCTTCTGGCCGCCTAACGCGGGAACAAGAGAACGCCGAATACGGAATGCGAAACAGCGAACACCAAGCGCCTAGCGATGGCGACTGCGGTTTGTGGTAGCGCTGACCGCGCAGCTCCGCGTACACACCGAACGGCCCAACGCCCGGTAGCTACCGAATCTTGAAAAACTTCGCGATGCAATAATCAAGGAACTCGGTCGGTAGCCGCCGGGGTATGCTCCATTCTACCAGCCGATGAGGCACGATCGGGTAACGAGCCCGCGGCCTTGGAGTGGTTAAGACACGCCAAATCAGTTCGCCTACTTTTTCGGGTGGAAAACCGGTTTTCGCTTCTTTCATTGCTTGTTCCGCAAAGAGCCGGAGCGACCGGTCATAGGGGGTATTCGGAAATTGCTGGACCACTACTCCTTCCGCTTTGTCCCAGATCGGTGTTACCACCGCACCGGGTTCGATCACAATGACCCTGATGCCGAAAAGCATCAATTCGCGTCGGAGGCTATCTGAATATCCTTCCAAGCCGAATTTAGAAGCGGCATAAGCGCCAAGAAACGGCACCGCTAGTCGCCCGCTGACCGAGCTGATGTTAACGATACGCCCGGGCTTGCCAATCCAGTTGGGTTCGGTTCCGAGCAAAGGTAAGAACGCTTGCGTGACGGTGTGAACACCCAAAAGATTAACCTCGATTTGCAGTCGAAAGCGTTCCAGCGGAAGATAGGCTAGGGGACCAGCGATCGCGATACCGGCATTGTTAACCAGTCCGAAAAGCCGCTGCTCTCCTGTGGCTT
>JGI12630J15595_10000103_pt1 | contig 13523 bp, 12 predicted proteins | sample JacPinW_OM2H0_M1_FD_15595 | JGI IMG/M metagenome (IMG submission 15595) | reverse complement strand
GCTGTCCGGTAACTCGGCACGTGCCCTGCCGTCGAGCTGAGGCATGTCTTGATTATCGCCATGATCTCGCCCGTAACGCGGCCGTCGCAGCGCCGCCACAACTCCATGGAAGATGGTCGCCGGGAACAGGAGGAATGGGGCCAGGCGGTTACTCAGGGTGGAGGCGTTTGAATGAACCTTGAAAACCTCGTCGTGCTAGTCCTTATCGCTGCCGTCTGTGGTTTCGTCGCGGAGCGGATGACCCAGGGTCGCCTGCCGTATGGTCTGGTAGGCGGGATCTTTGGCGCCCTCCTCGGCTCCTGGCTTCTGGTCGAGATGTTTCGTTGGAAGATCCCGGGTGATATGACCGCCGGTGGTGTGCCAGTCCTCACCGCCATCCTTGGGGCGGCCGCCATCATCTTTGTGTTGTCGGTGGCGTCGCGCTCGAAGGCGCTACCCGGGCACGACCGCAAGCGCTCCTAGCCAGCGCACCGGCTTCCCTCCGAATACTTGACCCAATCTGAAGTATTTGGAATGGTTTAACCATCCCGGGAGTTACCAGAAGAGTCCGATGAATGACATCTCTGACGGACTCTGCAACGAGATCCAGGCAGCGATCGGCGCCCTCGTCGCTCAGCAGCGCCCCGCGCTCTCGCACGAAGTCGCCCAGCTCGATGTACCGATCGGCCAGATGAAGACGCTCTTCATTCTCTGGACCGCTGGAACCCCGCAGACGATGGGGCAGCTCGCAGAAGCGTTGGGCGTCGGCCTCGGGAGCGTGACAGGGCTGGTCGATGGGTTGGTCCAGCGGGGCCTGGTGCGCCGCGAGGAAGACCCGGCCGATCGCCGCCAGAAGCTCGCCCGCCTCACCCCGACTGCTGAGACTCGCCTCCGCCGCATGGTGCAGGAGCGGAGCGTGATTGCCGGGCGTCTATTGCGGAGATTGAAGCTCGACGACTTGCGGGCCTTGCGCCAAGGTCTTGTCGCGCTGGCCGCGGCCGCAGGAGCGTCCGTGCCCGCTCGAGCCGCCCGTGCCCGCCGCTCACCCAATCGTAGGGGGGTCGCAGTCCCCTCGTAGGGGATGCTGTCAGGCCCCGAACTGATGACCATGGTCCAAAAGGAGTTGTGATGTCCCCCCTGATCCGCCTGTCGCTGCGCCTCGGTTCGGTCGTTATCCTCGCGGTCATCCTGCTGTTCAGCGCCGGCATCTGGGCGGCGACGCAACTTCAGCAAGACCTCTTGCCCAACATCTCGGTTCCCGCATTTCTCGTCATCACGGCCGATCCCGGCGCGTCGCCTGGGGTCGTCGACCAGCAGGTCACCCTGCCGGTCGTGAGCGCGCTTCAAGGCGTGTCTGGAGTGACCAGCGTGGACTCAACCTCCACCTCGGGCGCGTCGATCGTGACGGTGCAGTTCAAAGACGGGACGGATCTGGCAGCAGCGCGGCAGAGCGTGTCCGCCGCGGTCGATCGCGTCAGGGGCGCCTTGCCGGCGCAGGTACAGCCCTCCAACATCGTGACCTTTTCAACCAGCGCCATCCCGGTCCTTCAGTACTCGGCGTATGCCAGCGAATCCCTTGGCGACCTCGCCACACAGCTCCGCGGCGTCGCCATCCCCAAGCTGGCCAGCCTCGCCGGTGTCTCGACCGTCAATCTGACGGGTGCGCCCACGCAGGAGGTCGACGTTACGCTCGATCCGGCAAAACTCGCAGCCCGCGGCATCAGCGTCGGCCAGGTTAGCGCCGCGCTCGCCCAGGCCACCACCGTCCAATCGGTTGGAGCGCTCAGGGACAACGGTACCGTCGTCCCCCTTCAGATCGCGGGCGCACTGACCAGCCTCGACCAGATCGGCGGCATTCTCGTCAGCGCAGCAGGCGTGCCGATCCGTGATATCGGCACGGTGGCGCTGGTGTCAATTTCCGCCGACACCATTACGCGTACCAACGGCAATCCCAGCGTCGGCCTGAGCATCATCAAGGCTCCGGACGCCAACACGGTCACCGTGGCCAACGAGATCAAGGGTGCGCTGCCGGACATCCGCAACGCCATCGGTCATGGCGTCCAGTTCCAGTCCATCCTCGACCAGGCCGTTCCCATCACCGACGCGATCGGCAACATCCTGCGAGAGGGACTGCTCGGCGCGCTCTTCGCGATCCTCGTCATCTTCCTTTTCCTGCGCAGCGCTCGAGCAACGCTTGTGGCTGCCGTGTCCATCCCGCTTTCGCTCATCGTTGCGTTGCTCGTCCTGTGGTGGCAGGGCATCACCTTGAACATCCTCACGCTTGGAGGGCTGATGGTCGCCATCGGACGCGTCGTCGATGACGCCATCGTCGTGCTCGAGAACATCAGCCGCCATGTGACCGAAGGTGAAGGTCCGGTCGCCGCCGCCTACACCGGCGGACGGGAGATCGTGACCGCGGTTACGTCATCGACCCTGACGACGGTCGCTGTCTTCCTGCCGATCGCCTTCCTCACCGGCATCGCCGGCAGCTTCTTCCGGCCGTTCGCGCTGACCGTGGTTACCGCGTTGCTCGCATCCCTGCTCGTCGCGGTCACCGTCGTCCCGTTGCTCGCCTCGCGTTTCCTCAAGCCGCAGCTGCGTGCGGTCGGCGCCCGACAGCCGCGCAGCTGGCTGCAGGCGGGCTACGTCCCNGTCATCCGCTGGGCCACCAGCCATCGCGCCATCACCCTGGTCGCGGCCGGCGCCATCTTCTTCGGATCGCTCGGGTTGACGCCTTTTCTGCGGATCAACCTGCTCGATCAATCCTCGAGTCCGAACTTCCCCGTTAGTCTCACCATGCCGGACAATTCCACGCTCGCCCAGACGAACGCGGAGACCGAGACCGTGGAGAACCTGGTGCGTGGTCTGCCGGGTGTCAGNGCTTTCCAGGCCACCGTCGGCGGCTCCTCCGATCCCTTCGCGCCGCCCGGGGCGGTACCGGCCGTGCCGACCACTGCGCAGATCCTGGTGCTGGTCAAGACGAACGCGTACAACCAGGCGCTGCGTTCCGTCAACGATGCCTTGAAAAGCTACACGGGCCCCGCCCGCGTGGCGGTGGGCCAGGCGCAAAGCAGTGCCAACGCCAGCAGTTCGCAGATGCAGGTGCAGGTCCACGCACCAAACCAGGACACGCTGCAGCAGTCGACGGACCAGCTGATGAGCGCGCTTTCCAAGGTCTCGGGATTGTCGGAGCTCAAGTCCAACCTGACCGCCTCCAAGCCGCAATACCAGCTGGTGCCCACCGACAAGCTCGGCCAGACCGGGCTCTCGGCCCAGCAGTTGGCCGGGCTGGTTGCCCAGCAGATCAACGGGCAGGTCGCCGCCCAAGCACTGCTGCCCTCGGGCCCGGTCCTTGTGCACGTCCAGCTCCCGCCCGGTACGGCCGACACGCCCGCCGCCCTCCTTAGTTTGCGCATCCCAACCGCCGCTGGTCCGGTGCCGCTGTCAACCCTGGCCACGCTCCAGCAGGTGAGTGGGCCGCAAACCATCAACCGTAGCGGTGGCGACCGCGCCTCCACCATCACCGGCACAATCACCGGCAACAACACGACGGCGGTCCAGACCAAGGTCAACGCCGCGATTAAGAGCGTCTCTCTTCCGCCTGGCACATCGGTCTCCACCGGTGGGGTGTTCGCGCAGCTCTCGTCCGTGCTGACCCAATTTGCGCTGGCGATCCTAGCGGCGATCGGGCTCGTCTACCTGATCATGGTGGCGACCTTCCGGTCGCTGATCAAGCCGTTGGTGCTGCTGGTCTCGATCCCGTTCGCCGCCTCCGGCGCCATCGTCGCGCTGGTGGTCACCGGCACCGCGCTGTCGCTGCCGGCCATGATCGGACTGCTGATGCTGACCGGCATCGTGGTCACGAACGCCATCGTGCTCCTCGACCTGGTTGAGCAGTACCGCGAGCGCGGCCTGCCGCTGCAGCAGGCGCTGATCGAGGGTGGCCGGCACCGGCTCCGGCCGATCCTCATGACCGCGGTCGCGACCATGCTGGCGCTCGCGCCCCTGGCCTTCAGCGGCAACAGCGGTGGGGGCTTCATCGGCGCACCGCTGGCCATTGTCGTCATCGGCGGCCTCTTCACCAGCACGCTCTTGACGCTGATCCTGGTGCCCGTCCTCTACTCGGAGGCCTCGCGCTTCACCAGCGCGCGCACAAATCGCGAGCTCGACACCATGCTCGACGATGCGCAGGCTCGCCGCTTAGCCGCGGGCGGAGGTTGAAATGAGCAACACGGCAAGCGCGATCTTCCTCATCGGTCGCATCCTCTTCGTGGCACTGTTCGTCGTCTCCGCCCAGGGTCACATTGCGAACCATGACCGTTTTGTGACAACCGCCCGTGGCCGGATCCCGTTTCCGTACGTCGCCGGTTGGCCCGTCGGCGTCTGGCTCGTGCTCGCCGTCCTCTCGATGGTGCTCGGGATCTGGCCCGACGTCGGTGCCTTGATGATGGCGGCATTCCTGATCCCCACCACACTGCTCTTCCATCCCTTTTGGACCTTTTCTGACGCCACCCAACGACGGACACAGCGGGGGAGCTTCTTCCGCAACGTCAGCCTGCTTGGCGCCTCCCTCGCCCTTTTCGCGTTCTTGACCGTCGTCGGACCGGGGCGGTTCGCGATCACGGGATCTCTGTTCAACCTGCGATGAGCGCGGGCATGCCTTGACGCTTGTCCCGAACTGATCTAGGCTCTCTTTTAAGGGACCCGCCCGTGACTGAAGAGAAGAGCGAAATCGAGCTGGTTCGCTGCGAGGGATGCCAGCAGATGGTCCATCCGCTGACCGAATATGCGGTCAGCTTGGTCGCCGCCACGGTGGTGACCGTTCATGCCTGTCCGGCTTGCGGCGGGCAAAAGATCTCGGTCGCGGTTCCTTCCGTTCGGTAGCCGGCTGAACAACCCTTGAGGTGGCGCCGGGGCTGGGTCCCGGGAACCAGGTGCCGCGCTTCGTTGTATTTGATGATGATGAGGCGCCTCGTCAGCGCATTGGTGCTTATCGCCCTGCTGCCTGCTCCAGCTGCCAGCCGAGATCAGCGCTTGGTATTCGGCGGCTGACCTAACTGCCTAAGACGGATAGCGATCAGCTTCTTGACGAGAGCCTTGGGAAGTGGCCGCTCGATCGGAAACTGCAACGCACCCTTGGACGTCACGTAGCCTGCAACGTCATCAGGTACCTCCGCAAATACGGAACCACTGTGCGGCAGGTAGCTGAGGTGGTTCTTGAATGCGGCGAATCCAGCGATGACCTTGCCCCGGAGGCGGTACGCCGGCATCCCATAAGAGATGCCCTCCTCCGCCTCGGGAACGATGCTGCGAATGGTCTGGCGCAGCTCTTTCAGGGTGGTCCGTTTGGGCTCATCGAGATTCGCCAAGTACTCGTCAACTTCTTGTTTCGACATGAGATCAATTCTGCGCAGCAGAAACACTGGGGTCAAATTCTCCCCAACGCTACAAGTTAACCCTGTGCCGCCGCGATGATGCCTCGCATCTGGCCAAGCTCGGTCTGATATATGTGGGCCGATTTCACCGTCATCGTCAGCGTGCCGACCTCGACGCCGAGGTCGCTAGCCACGCGAGCTTGTAGGGCTGCGAGCTCGACGAGATTGGCATAGCCCTTCGTACCGAAGTCGATGGCGTGAGCGTAGACGGCGAGCTGCAACTTACCCTTGACGAGCCAGAAGTCGAGCAGGCTAACGCATGGGATGTAGCTGCTATCGGTTAATGGCTGCAACGTCGTGATCGTCGCGTCGCGCGTCCATGGATTGGCGGCGAGTCGGTCGACTACCCAGCGGATCTGGTCGTGGCCTGCGTGGGCGTAGTCGTACAGGCGCGTCGCGTAACTGTCGGCGTCACCGAGTTCTGCCACTCGGGAGTGGTCGGTAAAGTTCGTGCGCATCCAGGCCAGGCGTTCGGGATCGCCATGCTGGGCAATGATCGGATCGTCCACCCTCGGTGAATGCACATCGAGCGTAGCGCGGAACACCTCGACGATTGGCAGTCCGTCCCAGCTCCCGACGACACCACCAGTGAGAATCGCCGCCGCGATCGCTATCCACGCCTCGCCCAGCGACATCACTTCGATCCGCACAGGCACGAACACCTCAGTCATGCGTTTGGTATCCAACAAAGTCTTGCACGCGGAGTGGGTGGCGAGTGGATTTCGATGTCCGCTTACGAGCCTGGCCGAGCGGCTTGGAGCGCCGCGGGGCTCGGTCACCGACATCTACTTGCCTTCGGGTCCAACGGCGAAGGCGGTCCGGGCGTACGACAGGGAACCCAGGTAAAGAGGAAAATGCGCTCACCCAGCAGAGAAGAGGAAACGATGCAGCCAAATGAAGAGAACGTGGTCTTCGGCACCGGACCCCTGGGGCTCGCCGTCGCCCGCCAGCTGATGTCGTCGGGCCTACGGGTCCGACTGGTCAATCGAAGTGGGAAGGTGGATGCGCCGAAAGGGGTGGAAGTCGTTGCCGCCGACGTGACCGATCCGGTGGTCGCTGGCAGGGTTTGCGATGGAGCGGCCGTGGTGTTTCACTGCGCCAGTGGCCCCTACGGTCGATGGACGCAGACTCTGCCGCCAATCATGAACGGCATCATCGAGGGGGCGGCTGCGGCCGGGGCCAGGCTCGTCTACGGGGACAACCTCTACATGTACGGGCCCGTCGATGGTCCGATTCGTGAAGATCTGCCCAACCGGCCGATAGGTCCCACCACCCGGGTCCGAGCTGAGGTGGCAACTGCGCTCATGAACGCGCACGCGGTTGGCAAAGTGCGCGCGACCATCGGCCGGGCGTCAGATTTTTACGGTCCGCGCGCCCGTCAGTCCAAGGTTGGCGATGGCGTCTTTGCCCGGGCACTTGCCGGGAAGCCGGCTCAGACCGTTGGCGATCCGGATGCGCTCCACACCTACACATTCATTCATGATTTCGCGGCGGGGCTCGTGACCCTGGCGCAACGGGACGAGGCCCTGGGAGAGGTCTGGCATATCCCGAGCGACGAGACCCTAACGACGCGAAGGTTCATCGAGATAGTCTTCGAACAGCTCCAGCGGCCGGCGCAACTGCAGACGGTCCCGAGGCTCATGATCTCGATGCTGGGGGTCTTCATCCCCGCGATGCGGTCCGTAAAGGAGACGCTCTATCAGTCGGAGCGCCCGTGGGTGGTGGACCACGGCAAATTCGCCCGAGCATTTGGGAGCCGGCCGACCCCGCACGAACAGGCAATCGCGGAGACCCTGGCCTGGTTCCAAGGCAAGCCTACCGGTACCCTTGCCAACTCCTGAACCTACAAAGCCCACTGGAAATAGCGCCCGGAATGGGTGGTGTCCCCAACCGTACAAGTTATGAACTCCACCTGCCTCTCGACGTGGATACCCGGCTTTACACATGTTCGGGTGAGCCGAGCTCGGGATTTGAACGGTTACCGAGTGGCTGGCGGCTTAGAAGGAGACGGAAACCGAGCCGGCATGCGTCCGACGTATGCGAAGAAGGCCCGCGTCCCCATGAACGCCAGCACAGTGTTCATGACCAGGGGGATGGTCGCAGCCACGGCAATCGCCACTAGCGTAGGCGCTCCGAAAAAGCCAGCAACAAGAGCGCCCAGAACCCCAGCTACTACGCCGACGATTATTGAGAGCATGGCCGGTAGCGACGTCAACCCTGCTGTTACCCGGCTCAGTAGGCCACCGCGCGCTTCGGTCGGAAGGTCCATCGTCAGCATGACGCCGCGCATGTCGTCGTGAGTCCCGGCGATGAAGTAGGGCTCGAGATCCGGATACATCTCGAGGTATGCGTGCCGAAGCCGATTCATACCCGCCACCCAGTGGACATTCTCAATGTTCAGAGCGCCAATTCGACCCATTGTGACCAGGCCAACAAACACCACGACTGAGAGGATGAGAATGGCCGCCACGACGAAGGTCTCGTGGAAGTGGTCGACTTGAGCAAACAACGCGAGCGCCACAACTGCACCCGTCAGAACCGTGAGGAACATGCTGGCCCGGGTGAAGGATTCCATATAGGTCAGCGAACGCGTTGCGAGCAAGCTCCAATGCTCGGTCGCCAGCACCTGCAAGCGACCGGCTGACGCATCTGGCGGATTCGGTCGCGTGTCCTGCTGGGCGGATGGCTCGTTCGTCATGACGCGGTCATCGTACGCCAGAGCCATCAGCCGGTCCGCTCGAAGTCAGCAGCCTTTTGGAGGAGCCGGGCAGAGCTTAGTGTTGAGTGGTTAACCCGATGTCGCCGCTATGATGCGTCGCATCTGACACCCTAAATGGGTGGTGTCCCCGACAGTGTGCGAGTTCACCACATAGTGGACAGATGTCTCAAGACATGCTGGACACCTACCGAAAGGAGGTGCCGGGATGGGATTGGAGCGCTATGTGGTCGACGCGGTGCTCATCGAGAAACGCAGCCCGACCGAAATCGCCAGGGCCCACGGCATCTCCCGGAGCTGGCTGTACGTACTTCTTGCCCGAGTTAGAGGCGGCGGCTACGAGGCCCTCGCGCCTCACTCGCGCCGACCGCGATCATCGCCTCGAGCGGCCGGCGATGAGGTCATCGCCACCGTCCTCCAGCTGCGGCAGGAGCTCCTTGCCGCCGGTCACGACGCCGGACCCCAGACCATCTCGCACCACGTCGCCGCGCGCCTGGCTCAACCGCCGTCGCGTAGCACCATCTGGCGCATCCTGAGTCGTCACGGCCTGATCACCCCCCAGCCGCACAAGCGGCCGCGCTCCTCCTTCGTCCGCTTCGAGGCCAGCCTGCCCAACGAACGCTGGCAGGCGGACGCCACGGAGTGGCTTCTGGCCGACGGCGCCAAGGTCGAGATCCTGAACTTCGTCGACGACCACTCCCGGCTGTTTGTCGCGTCGGTCGCATTCACCACCGTCAAGGCGGCCGACGCCCTTGAAACCTTCCTCGGTGCCGCCAGCCAATTCGGATTCCCAGCCTCGCTCCTCACCGACAACGCCGCCGTCTTCAGCGGCAAATCACGCAAGGGACGGGTCCTGCTCGAGTCCGAGCTGGACCGCCTGGGCATCGTCTCCAAGCACTCCACCCCCTACCATCCCCAGACTTGTGGCAAGGTCGAGCGCCTCCACCAGTCCCTCAAGCGCTTCCTGACCCGCCAGCCGCCGGCCACCTGCCTGCCGGAGCTGCAGGCGCAGCTCGATGCCTTCCGTTTCTACTACAACCAGTCACGTCCCCACCGCGCCCTCGCCGGGCGCACCCCCGCCCAAGCCTTCGCCGCCAGGGTCAAGGCCGGACCCGCGGCTGAGCTCGCTTCCGTCCAGTACCGCGTCCGTCACGACCGCATCGACAAGACCGGCGCGGTCACCCTGCGCTACCGCAGCCGGCTCCGACACATCAGCGTCGGAGCCGCGCACCGGAACAAACCCGTTCGCCTCCTCGTGGCTGGCGCTCAGGTCCGCATCGTGACCGAGGCGGGGGAGCTCCTCCGCGCGCTGACTATCGACCCAACCCGCGACTACCAGCCCCGCAACGGCCGCTGGCCTGTCCATAATGTCTTGCGACAGGCGTCCGGGATCTCTTGAGACAGGACAGTGGTGTCCCCGACAGGATTTGAACCTGTGCTCCTGGCTCCGGAGGCCAGTGCTCTATCCAGGCTGAGCTACGGGGACACAAACGGAACCCGATTATAGGGACGCCGGTAGCACCGCAGTCAGCGCTTCGCGACCAACCCTACGGAATCCGTTACAGGCGTGACCCCCCTGATTGACCGCCGTCCATAAGCTGGCAGCAGAACGGGCCAGATCGAGCGAGCCGCCTGTTCAGGAGGTGGGGACCTGTGCGGCGTTTCTTGAACCCCTGGATTCTGCTCGTCATCGTTTCGGCCGTGGTTTCCTGCGCTGAAGTCATCTGGCCGAACCCTTAGTCGCCGCTCTTTCATTGTCAAGTCGCCATTGCTAGACTGTAGCCTGTGCTTACCAAGGGGCGCCCGGGGCGGTCATCGACGGCCAGCCCCGGCGCGCCCGGGTCGCTCGGCCAGCGGATCCGCCAAGCCCGCCAGGAGCTTGGGCTCACCCTAACCGCCGTCGCGGGAAAGGACTTCACCCGGGCCTTTCTCAACCAGGTAGAACTGGGGCGCTCCCAGCCATCAACTCAGACCCTGCGGATCATCGCCCAGCGGCTACAGCGACCGATCGACTACTTCCTCGAAGAGCCCGGGGACTCCATCGCCGCCCTCGAATTGGCGCTGGCCGAGGCCGAGATGAGCCTGCTGCACGCCGAGGCAGGCCGGGCCGTGGCGCTGATGACGCGAATCCTGGCCAGGACCACCGTTCCGCTCGAGTTGAAGACCCGCGCTCAGCTGGTGCTGGGCACGGCCTACGTGCGGCAGGGACACCCCAAGAAGGCGATGCCGGTGTTGGAAGAGGCAATCGCGGCCGCCGAACATTCGAATTGGCCCCAACTCCTGGTCGAGCTTTACGACCGGATGGGCAGCGTTCACTACCTGTTGCGCCGTGCCCATAGCGCCGGACGCTGGTTCGAACAGGCATTCGAGCGGTATCAGTCAGCCGCCCTCACCGATCCCGTCCTCAAGGCGCGCATTCTCGGCCACCGCGCCAACCTCCATTACGTCGCTGGCCAGCCGGTCGAAGCCATCGCCGCATACGAATCCGCGATTGCCGCCGCCGAAGCGGTGCTCGACATGCCGGCGCTCGCCGGCATTTACGAGGGCCTCGCGCTCTCGTTGCAGCAGACCGGGCAGTATGCACGGGCGCTGTCCTACGCGCAGAAGGGGCTGCGCATCTTCGAGACGCTGCGCGACGTGCGGATGGCGGGAGAGCTCCGCCTGAACATGGGCGAAATGCTTCTGCAGCAGGGCCGGGTGGCTGAAGCTGAACGGCTGTTCACCGAGGGCGCTGAACGCCTCCGCCGGATCGACGATCGCGAACTGCTGCCACTGCTCGTGGTCGGCATGGCTGAGTCCGCTCTGGAGCGCGACGACGCTGATCGCGCCAGCGACCTCATCGAGCAGGCCCTCGACCTCGCGACCCGGTCGAGCGACCCGATTGCCAGCGTGGCCGTGCACCGCGTAGCGGGGCGTGTCGCTCACGCACGCGGCCGTCGTGAGACGGCCCACCGCCACTTCGAGCGCGCCCTCGAGGTGGCGTTAACCGTCGATAGCCCGGACCTGCGAGCGCGTGTGACTTACGACTACGCCCGCGCGCTGGAGGCCGAAGGGGATGCGGCTCAGGCGGCTGTCCGCTTCCGCCAGGCCTATGAGGCCGGCCGCGCGCCGCGACCCTCAGCCCCGGCGTTAAGCGAGTCTCAAGGTTAGGTAAGCAGCACTTGACAACGGGTGAACCTACGTCCGATAATGACGGCCACGGAAGGTTGCGTCGTTCTCCGAGAACGATCCCCCCGCCACCCTCCGCGTCGTACATGTCAAAAGTTTTGTCTATGTCGCAATCTGCGATAGACTGATCACACACAGTCAAGGGGGATCAATGGACGGGTATTCGCGAAAAGTTGGAGCCAGGCTCAGGAGTCTGCGCAAGCAACGTGGCTTGACCCTCCAGCAGGTTGAAGTTCTGTCGAACAAGCGCCTGAAGGGTTCGCTCCTCGCTGCCTACGAGCGCGGCGATCGGAATATCTCCGTCACGCGTTTGCATCAGATCGCCACTCTCTACAGCGTCCCGGTCAACCAGCTCCTGCCCGAAGAGCTGGAAGGCGTAGGCGAGCCGGCCCTGCCGCCGAAGCTCGCCATCGACCTGACCCAACTCCACGGACTGCCGGAGCGCCAGGGATCGATCCTCGCCCGCCACGTAGCGCGCCTGCAGCAGCAGCGCCGGGACTTCAACACGCCCGTGGTGACCTTCCGCGCTGACGATCTCGAGCAGCTGGCCGCGGCCTACAAGACCTCCCCGGAAATGTTGCGCCGGTCGCTGCAGGAGTGGGGCGTCTTCCGCTCCGGCGAGCCCGGCGGCGAGCGACCCGAAATCGAGCGCGATGCGCCGCCCGAACCCACCGAGGAGCGTTAGAAGGGGATCTCGCCCTGGGGCTCTCCCGGGGTAGGACCGCGCTCGGCGCGGAGGTCCGCGACCGTCGCCGGATGCGGCGCGTCGTCCTCTGGCAGCGGTTCCTCCTTCACGGGCAGGCTCTCGATCCGCTGCCGCGCTTCCTCGAGCTTCCGCTCGCAGAGCTGCAGGTACTCGCGTCCGCGGGCGACGGCGGCGATCGCCTCTTCCAGGCTGAGCTTCCCTTCCTCGAGCGAGCGCAGCGTGGCATCGAGCTGGCCAAGCGCCTGCTCGTAGGTCAGCGATGGATCGGGCGTCATGGAATTGCCTCGTCGACTGTGGCCTCGAGCCGGCCCGACGCGAGCAGCACCCTGACCGGCTGGCCCTTGCGCGCCTGATCCGAGTCCCGGATGATGGTGCCGCCACCGGTTTCGAGGGTGATGCTGTAGCCGCGCTTGAGCGTCTGCTCCGGCGCCAGCGAGCTCAGCCGTGCGGCACGGCTTTGCAGCGCGTTGGCCCGCTCCCGCACCCCGCGCCCGGCTAGCCCAAGGAGCCGCTCGCGCAGCGACTGCGCCTGCCGATGCCCCAGGTCGATGCGCTGGTGGGTCGCCTCATCCGATCGTTGCAGCCGCCGCCGGCACTCCTGCAGCGCCCGTTCGCGCTGACGCCATACCTCGCGCGGCTCCCGCTGTTGAAGCATCCCTTCGAGGTGGGTGAGGCGCTCGCGCCGCCGCAGGTGGAGGTCGCGAGCCAGCCGCGCCAGCGAGTGGCCCCGTTGCTGCAGCTGGTGCGCGGGGGTGATCAGGGCGGTAAGTCCTGCACGTTGCAGCCGCTGGCCGCGTTCGCCCAGCTGCCGGAGCAGGTCGGCCTTCTTCGGCACGACGATCTCGGCGGCCGCCGTCGGCGTCCGGGCCTCGCGGTCCGCCACCAGGTCGGCCAGCGTCCGATCCGAGGTGTGCCCCAGCGCCGTCACCACCGGGATGCGCATTGCCTGGATGGCGCGGACCACCGCTTCCTGGTTGAACGCCATCAGTTCTTCGAAGCTGCCGCCGCCGCGCGCCACGATCACGACATCGGCCAGCAGGTCCTGGTTACACTGCCGGAGCGCCGCGACCAGGCTCCGCTGGGAAGCGGTGCCCTGGACCAGCGCCGGGTAGACGACCAGCCGCATGTTCGGAAAACGCTCCCAGATCGTCTGCTGCAGGTCGTGGATCACCGCCCCGCTCGGCGACGTGATGAGCGCGATACAGCCTGGCAGAAACGGCAGCGCCCGCTTGCGCTCGGCGTTGAAGGCGCCTTCAGCCTCCAGCCGCCGCTTGAGCTGCTCGATCGCGGCCCTGAGCTTGCCAGCGCCGTCGTAGTCGAGCTTGCTGACGACCAGGTTGACCCGCCCGTACTGGGCGTGATAGTCGACCTGGCAGGTTACCACCAGCTCCTGGCCGTTCTCCGGCAGGAATGGGAGCCGGCGGGCGGTGCTGCTGAAGATCACCGCGCCGACCATCGCGGCTGAGTCTTTGAGCGTGAACCAGACGTGGCCGCTCCGAAGCGAGACGCCGCTCACCTC
>JGI12630J15595_10000101_pt1 | contig 13567 bp, 14 predicted proteins | sample JacPinW_OM2H0_M1_FD_15595 | JGI IMG/M metagenome (IMG submission 15595) | reverse complement strand
ACCGCAGCAAACCGTTCTTCCGGTCCGGATACTTGCGTTTGCTGGAAATGATCGAACGGCTGGAGAGCGAAGCGTCAACCGCCGCGAATCTCTCCCAGTTGTACCTAGGAAGTTTGAACTCGCGGACCAATGAATCGATTCGAAGGCTCACACTCGTCGCTTCGATCTGCCTGCCTATCATTACCATCGCAATTCTGTACGCGATGAGCTTTTTCGGCCGTTCCCCTCGTTCGCTGATACATCGATGGCACGACACCTACCCAATCGTCATTTTATTGATGCTGGTCTGTGTAGTGGTAACCTTTTGGCATTTCCAGCGTCGGCGCTGAGATCTTAATCTGCCCATGAATATCTCGATATTGGCGACTCGACAGACCAGTTCGATATGAATGAGCCCCACCAGCTCGGAATGAATGATCTCGAACAGGCCCGACAAGTCTTGCAGATCGAGATCCATGAATTGGAACAGCTGGCCAGGAGACTGGACCGGCGCTTTTCCGAAGCAGTTCAGCTTTTGCGCAAAACGGTTGAAGCGGGTCGAAAGATCATTGTTCTAGGGGTCGGTAAATCGGGTCAGATTGGAGAGAAAATTGCGGCAACTCTCACCAGCACCGGGTCGCCGGCGGTGGTGCTGAATCCGCTCAATGCGCTCCACGGTGATCTCGGAATCGTCGCCACCGGAGACACCGTTCTCGCGATGAGCTATAGTGGAGAAACCGCGGAATTGCTCAACATACTGCCGGCATTGAAACGCTTTAACGTTCAAATCATTGCGTTTACCGGGGATTTGAATTCGACGTTGGCCAAACATAGCGACGTCGTGCTGGATTGTTCGGTCGAGCAGGAGGCTTGTCCGCTAAATCTGGCTCCAACTTCGAGTACGACCGTCCTGCTTGCCCTGGGCGATGCATTGGCGATGGTGCTTTTGCAAGCGCGCGGCTTCCAAAAAGAAGATTTCGCGAAGTTTCATCCAGGCGGCAGACTTGGCCGCGCCTTATTACAGCGGGTCACCGACGTGATGCGGGGAGGTGACCGCATGCCAACCGTAACACCTGATACCGAGGTATTAGCGGTGCTACACGCGATGAATCAGTGTCGCGCTGGAGTTGCGGTGGTAGTGGATCGATCCGGGGTATTGAAGGGAATTTTCACGCATGGTGACTTCGTGCGTGCATTTGAAGATCGACCGGCCATGGTTCAGGAAGCAGTCGGCAGCTATATGGTCAAGCACCCGATCACGATCCGTTCGGATCGTTTGGCCGTCGAAGTACTGACTATTCTCGACCAACATCGCATTGACGATCTCATCGTGGTCGACGAGTCAAATCGACCGGTTGGGATTATTGATTCTCAAGATTTGACGAAAGTGAAGCTTCTGTAATCGTACCCTCTCCCATAATCACCTAACCACGGGACCAGCTTTATGGCAGCAGCAAACGATCTTCGAAAAGGAATGGCAATTCGGTATAACGGCGATATTGCCGTGGTGCTCGAAGTACAGCACCGGACTCCGGGCAATCTGCGCGCATTTGTCCAAGGGACGCTTCGCAGCATTCGGACTGGAAAATCTAGTAACGTTCGCTTCAGCTCGACTGAAACCGTCGAATTAGTTGATGTCACTCGGCGCACCTTGGAGTTCAGTTACAAGGATCAGGACGGTTTTGTTTTTATGGATCCGGAAAACTACGAGACGGAAACGTTACGGCCGGAACTGCTCGGAAGTGCGCAAGAGTATCTTTCTGAGAATCTAAAAGTAGAAGTTCTGTATGCGGAAGGTAAACCGGTCGAAATCGAGCTTCCTTCATCGGTGACACTCAAGGTCGCTGAAGCGCCGGAGGGAGTGCGCGGCGATAGTGCGACCAACGTACAAAAAATGGCCAAACTGGAAACCGGGAAAACTGTCCAGGTCCCACTGTTTATAAAAGAAGGCGAACTGATTCGCGTAGACACTCGGACCGGTGCTTATATGGGAAGAGCCTAGGGCGAAAAACTCCACAAAAAGGGTAGCAAAGCGGCATCCTTTTGTGCAGTTTCACTTGTTCAACACGAAAACGCCGCTTTGCTATCCTTTTTGTGAGTTTTTCGCGCTGTGGCAACGACAAACCGAAAACGTCGGAAGCTGCGATCGGAGCGTTCAGCCACGGAAAAGATCCGTGAAGTAGATCGGGAAATAGCGGTTCCAGTTCGTTGGCTAAAACAGCTAATCGCTGTATTTTTGATCCCGCCAGCCTGGATTCTTACTCGCGCTTTCTTTTCCTGTTTTTCCCAGGCGACAGTGAATCACTCTTTTTGGGCTTCGGAAGAATTTTGGTTTTTTGCGCTTGGGTCAATCCTTTGGCTGATCACTTTTTTCGGATTACCGAAGCCGGTGCTCATGTACGTCTTCGGCCACGAGCTCACGCATGTGCTTTGGGTCTGGATTATGGGGGGCCGGGTTACTCGTTTTCGCGTGGGTAGCGAAGGCGGACATATCGTGACCGATACAAACAACTTCTGGATCTCACTCGCGCCTTATTTTTTTCCGATTTACAGCCTGATTGTGCTCGCTCTTTACGGCGGCGTCAGCGTGTTTTGGGACCTTTCACCGTACCACTGGTGGCTGTTCGGATTGATTGGCTTCACCTGGATGTTTCACGTTACCTTCACCGTTTGGATGCTCTGGAACGGGCAAACCGATCTGGTCGAGCATGGAACATTTTTCTCCATGATGGTGATTTATCTGATGAACTTCCTGGGATTGAGCCTCATGCTCATTCTCTCCAGTCGCGACGTGACTTTTTACTCCTTTGGGGCGGAGCTCCTGCAGGGCGCGATGGATTTTTCCGACGCGATCCTGCGGCTGGTACGGGTTAAAGCTTGAAAGTTACGGGTTGCAGGTCATACCCAAAAACTTGCAATCTTATAACCTGTAACTGTACCCTCCTATTCTCTCAGCTGTTCCCAAGTAGTATTCCAGAAAACTGGCAGCCGCTGCACCTTCATCTCTGGCAATTTCACCACGACCAACGTCTGGCGGCAGGTAATCAACACTTGGCCGTCACTCGGACGCGTGATCGTGAAAGCGCACCAGAATCGCGTTCGCTCAAATTTGTCCAGCCAACCGCGGACAACCAACTCGTCCCAAAGACGTGCGGGCCGGCGATAATCGATCTCTGTCCGGACGACGACAGGGCAATCGCCTTGAAGCAATCGTTCGCTCATTTCCCAACCAAGCTTCTCAGCTAACAGGGATCGGTTGGTTTCGATGAACCGGAGGTATGCAATGTTGTGTACCACCCCGCCAGCATCAGTATCGAAGAACATGACGCGAACGGAGGTCTCAAGGCTCGGTGCTTCCATGGCGCGGGTTACGATATGCTTCAGTCAAAGCAGCGCGCCAGGAGAAAAGGGCCGGTCGGCACGTGCGTGCGAAATTCCGGCATGAAGGGCCCCTGCGAGCCTAGCCCAGTGCGCGTCAATCTAGGAGGTTATGATAGGAATCGAACCGGTCGTCCCTGGCCGGGGTAAATCAGTCCCGCAGGGACCTGACGAAAGTAGATGACATGAGCCGACAGCTAACAGCACCCGCTGCTAAACTGTCGGCTCTATGAATAAAACAAACCAAAGAATATCGAGTGGTGGTGGCAACCAAGCAAGTGGAGAGCACAATGGCAATCGGGTCCTGAGGTTAGGACTGGATCTGCATTAGCGGCAGGTAACGGTGGCGATCCAGGAGGACGGAGGGCGGATTAAAAGTGTGGGCAAGATGAGCCATCAGGCATTTGAGCAGTGGGTGGACAAGAAGTTGGCCCAGGGATGGCAGATGGAGAGCTGTTACGAAGCTGGAGCCAGTGGCTACTGGTTGCATCGGCAGTTGGTGGCTCTTGGGGTTAAGAACCTGGTGGTAGCACCCAAGGCGATGGGAAAGGGAGCTAAGCGGCAAAAGACCGATCGGCGTGATAGCGCGGAGTTGGTCGATAGTCTCGATCGGTATCTGCGGGGCCAGGATCAAGCCTTGAGTGTGGTGGGGGTGCCGAGCGCCGAAGGGGAAGAAAAACGAGCCCTGATCCGCTATCATCGCCAGGTGATGGCCGATCGCAGTCGCTTTGAGGGGCCGCGGTAAAGGGTTGTTGTGCGCCCAAGGGATCGAAGTGCGAGGCCGCTGGTGGCAGGCTAAAGGGTGGCGTGAACTCAACGCTGAGCCCCGCTCAAAGACTCGATGAAGGAGCAATTGGAAGCTTGGCGCAAGAAGGTCTTGAGCGCCGAAGAGGAGCAAAGGGAGTTGCGTCGGCAGATCGGAGCGTTGGCTCCGGCGCTGCGGCCTAAGGGAGTGGGCGCCTACAGCACGGCGGTGTTGGAATACGAGATGAAGGGTTGGCAGCGCTTTCACAATCGAGGGCAGGTGAGCAGTTATACGGGTTTATGTCCTGGGATCCACCAGAGCGATGGCCGCGGCAAAGAGGGTTCGATCAATCGCTGTGGCAACCGGGTGGTGCGCTGGAACTTGGTGGAAATGGTCTGGCGGCTGATGGTCTGGCAACCCCACTATGGCCCGGTGCGTCAATTGGCGGCTGGCTTAGTGCGAAGTAAAGGAGCCAAGCGACGCTTGGTGGTCAAAGCGGCGCGACAGTTGGCCATCGATTTATGGCGTTTAGCCACCGAGCAAACCACGGCCGAAAAACTCGGCTTAATCATGCACTCTGATCGGGGCCGCAACTCAAGCGGCCTCCAGCAGATGGGATTTTAGAAACCGCTTCGAGAATGGTTTTTTTTGGCAGCAACGGCGCGCGTCTGATACTGGGCTTGGGTCAAAACCCGAAAAGTAGATCAGACCGCTCGTTGCTGTCCCTTGGTATGCTCATTGCGTCAATCACCGTGTTCGGAAGGACCCCTTCCCACCGATAGAAGCTTAAAGCGAGCAATCATGAAAATGCTCGCCTTCGGACAGCAAACGTTGGCTCCAGACCAAAAAGAGCAAACTCGAGAGTCGGCAACGAAAAGAAAAAAGGAGCAAACCAATCCCCAAGAGAAAAACCTTTACCGATAGAGAGCACGCACTCCAAGCAGGTCACCGAACTTTGATCTTTGATCACTGCGGCGTTCGTACCTCACACCGCGCCGATCAAGCACCAAAGCCGGCCAACAGGTGAGTTGTTGCCTGGTCTCGGAGAAAACTAACTAAAAACATTCAAACAAACTTTTTTGCGGTGGGCTTGACAACGTCGGCTTCATAGAAGCCCAGTACGAAGTGCTGGGAAAATATACAAAAAGAGATGTCCGTCCCGCCAGGGACGATAGAAAGCTTTGGTTTCCAGTCTCTCGCATTGGGGGCGCTTCATCAGCCGTCGGCTTCGCCGCTAAAGACTCATTGACTAGTGGCACGGCTTATCCCGCCCAGCTTCGTTGCCAACGCCTCCGGATCAATGATCGGTAGTTCACAAGTGAAGTTGCGACAGACGTAGGCAGCAGAGCGCCCATCAATCAGATCCATGCCACGCAACTCCGGAACTTGTTGGGCAAGCCCCTGTTCTCCAGCTAACAACAATATTCGGCGTGGTTGATAGGCGGCCTGAGCGATCCGCAGCAGCGGATCGTCTGCCGGATTGCGCGTCGCAATCACAATCTGGAGTGGATTTGCTAACAGGGCATCCGCCGCGCTTAACATTTGCGGCATCGCCGCTGGATGACGGTCGAGCATTTCGTGAAAGCTGTTAATCACCTTTCTCGCGGTCGATTCGAGATCTGCCCGGCCTAAAATGCGGCTTAGCCGGATCAGATTCATTGCCGCCACCGAATTGGCAGAGGGCTCAGCTCCATCATGATCATCTTTTAGACGGAAAAGAATATCCGCCGCACTTCCTTCGGTGTTAAAGAATCCGCCGGCCGGATCAGCGAACCTTTTTTCGAACTCGCTCTGAAGTTCGATCGCCCATCGCAGCCATTGATAGTCGAAATCTGCCTCGTACAAATCGAATAATCCCTGAATCAGGAACGCGTAGTCTTCCGCGAAACCAGGAACTGTGCCTGGTCCCTGGCGATAGCTTCGCAACAAACTTCCCGAGTACAGTTGGCTTTGCAGGAAGCTGGCGATCCTTTGCGCGTGCTGCAGATGAATCGGATTGCGAAAAACCTGGTAAGCACGCGCCAACGCCGAAAGCAAAAGACCGTTCCAGGCCGTGATGATTTTATCGTCCAAATGCGGCCGAGGCCGTTGCGATCTTCTTCGGAAAAGCTTATCCCGGGCAGACACCAGCAGTTTTTCCACCTCTGACTGACTTTTGCCGGTTAGCTTTGCTACCAACTCCGTATCGTTTTGGCGGAAGAGCACGTTCTGGCCCGACAGTTCCCCGTGTGGATCGCTGTCTGCGCGCACGTTTCCGGCCTTTTCGACTCCGTAGGATCGTCGAAAGACCAACGATTCATCCGGCGACAAAACCGCGTTGATCTCGGAATCGGTCCAGACATAAAACGCTCCCTCCTTTTTTTCAGAAGCAGCCGCAGAAGGCAGACTATCGGCATCCTCGGCCGAATAGAATCCTCCCTCGGGAGCAGCTAAATCGCGAATGAGATAGCCTAAAGTCTCGTCCACAACCCGGGCAAACAGAGTGTCTCCGGTAATCTGGTAAGCTTCCGTGTAGATCGAAACGAGCTGGGCCTGGTCATAGAGCATTTTCTCGAAATGTGGTACATGCCACCGACCGTCGACCGAGTAACGGTGAAAGCCGCCGCCCAGGTGATCGTACATCCCGCCGGCCGCCATTTTGCGTAATGTGAAAAGGCTCGTGTCCAAGACAGTGGTTGAGCCGGTCCGTGACCAATATCGCAACAGAAAATGAAAGACCGCGGGACGCGGAAATTTTGGCGCTGCCCCAAATCCACCTTCCTCCGGGTCGAATCCGGAGGCAATCTGTCGATAAGCGGTATCCAGCCATTCCGCACGCAAGGCGTCGGCGGGCTGAGAGACCTTTTTCGTCAAAGCGTCATTCAAAGCATCGGTGAATTGGTGGCCTTGATTGACTACCTTGTCTTGATGCTGTTGCCAGATGCCAGCGAGGCGCTCGAGCAAAGTGCCGAATCCTGGCCGGCCATAACGATCCTCAGGCGGATAGTAAGTACCGCCGAAAAACGGTTGGAGTTGCGGAGTAAGAAATACGCTCATTGGCCAACCACCTGAGCCGGTCGTGCTTTGGACAAAGAGCATATAGACGCGATCGACATCCGGGCGTTCTTCTCGATCGACCTTAATGCTGACGAAATGTTGATTCAGGATTTGGGCGATGTCTGGGTTTTCAAACGACTCGTGCTCCATGACGTGACACCAATGGCAGGTGGAGTACCCGATCGAGAGAAAAATCGGTTTGTTCTCTTCACGCGCTTTGGCGAACGATTCCTCGCCCCAGGAAAACCAGTCGACCGGATTGTGGGCATGCTGGAGCAGATACGGTGACTTCTCGCGGATGAGCCGATTGGGCTTTAGTTCACCTGACATACCCAAACAAACCACGTTCGAGGCGTATCGCATAGCGCCCGATTATTGCGAGTAATCCCTATGCTCGGCGCGCCGATACGATGAACAAGTGCTGCAGCGACTCAATTGTGCGCTTCGCCAAGCACGTTGGGTTTGGTTTGAACGAAGTGAAAGTGCTCCTGGAGGGGTTCGAAATGGGTCCGCCGTCCCAACGATGGCATGCGCTGGCCAGACGCAAGCTCAGTCAACTGGATCAGTTCATCGCTTACCGGCTCCTAAGCTTCTCTTCGCAAAAACCTGGGAGTAGGCTTTTGAATCGGAACGTTACCAGCCGCGATCGTAGTGCCATCCTCGGCGATGCCCGTTCCGGTAACCTCTATCGTATCCAGCGTGCTGCCCATCGTGAAAGCCTACACTGTAGGTGTCGTATCCATCTGGAAAGTGATTTGAGTACTCGTCACCGTTCACAGCCTCGCGGTACCCGACCCGGTATCCATTTTCATATCCGCGTTCATAACCGGACTGATACTCACCGCGATCATGGGCAGATGTTGCGCTAGGAGTCAACAAACCGAGTCCGCTCAAGAGTAGCGCGATCGTGCTCAAGACAATTTGTCTGATGGGGGCGTTCATAAATCGTGGAGATTCGACGCTTGGAGTTCGAGAAATATTCGACGATCGTGAGGAGGGTAAGGACAAACATTTTGGCGCCGTCGAATCACCCTCGATTATCCGGAATCGGGCCTAGTCATAACGTCGCGCCCGAGCGGAACGTCGACATGGCGGCTCACGCCTTCGGAAAGAAAAAATTGAGACCGAAGATCCCGACGCTGCTTTCAAAAACATGCATTGAAGCGGACTACATCATTGAACAAAGCAGTTCGAAAACAGAACCGGACAAGCTTTAGCGTTTTTTTAAGTTGAGAAGAATACGTTCAGGGATGAAGAGTCCGGAGGCAGTCTATGACTTGGTTGGGAAAAGCGAGATTTTTTAGCGAGACCGTCGCGGTCGTGGGTGTTCTCGCTTGGATCACGGGTACCAATCACTGCCTGTTAGGGCTGATGGAACGAGGTCAGAATGCGGCCGCTTCGGTGTCCCACTGCCCTGGGCATCCTAAAGAATCTGGCGCCGCTCATGACGGCCCATCTGGAATGCTGGCCTGTTGCCAGGGACTATTGAGTCAGCATTTTGAACTGGCAAAAGGAAATGTCCCATTTTTCCCCGGGCCGGTGGCGATTCAGCCCTTTGCGATTGGCCATCTCACTCTACGGGAACCTCCCAGAAGTAGTCTCCTCAGCACGGAATACGACACCGGACCTCCTTGGCCCGGCTTTTTCGTCGGAACTGTGTTGCGGCGTTCTTTGCAGGAGAACGCGCCCCCACTGGTATCTTAGTTGAGCCGGACCTCGGAGGGAAGGTGCTTGCGCCTCCCGCGAACAACCAACGGCGGACTCTCTGACTGGTTTCCCCGGTGCGATTTGGATCACTCTCGGGCCTCGTACGTGTCCGATAAAGCTTTTGTCGCCAATTAGAAACAAGGCGAAAAAATGCGAAATCGGAAGCGACGCCCCTCCGAAACCAGACATCGAACTTGTCCCACCGAAGTCCCGCGCCACCGGGACGAAGGAGGAAGCAACGTCCGCCCGAGTGATTCAGAAACTTCAAAGCCCGTTATGACCGAATTCGATCTTCTCAAGAAACCTGAATACCTCCACGTCGTCCTGAATCATTTACCGATTTACGGAACGATCTTGGGCGCTACCGCCCTGGCCATCTCGTTGCTTCTCCGAAGCCGAACCGCACAAGTCACAGCTCTAATCCTCACGCTGATTGCTGGGGTTTCATCGTACCCGGTCTTCGTGACTGGACAGAGAGCCTACAAAACGATCCGCAGCATCAGTGACGATGCCGGCTCTGATTGGCTCGATGAGCACATGGAGCGAGCGGAAAAGACCATTGGTGCTTTCTACTTTTTGGCAGTACTCGCCGTTGCCAGTCTCATCGTGCCGATCAAATGGCCGAAATCAGCTGCCCCTTTGGCCGCGCTGACCCTGATCGTGGCAATTCTCTGTAGCGGGATCGCTGTCTACATCGCCCAGGCTGGCGGTCGAGTAAGACACCCGGAATTTCGGCCCAGCGAAAGCCCAATTCCGTCTCCGGAAACTCATCACCACAACGAATAGATGACTCAATCAATTTTCCTATCGATATTCGCCTTAGGCGTTCTGGTTGGGTGCGCCCCGACCAAGCTTCCATTACTGACAGCTGATGACCCAGCAAGCCCATCAGCGCCGGAAGCCACTGTAAGACCCCTTCGTAACGCACTTGGAGCAGACGATCTTACGAAGAAAACTCGCCAGATTTTCGCACAAGCTGCCAAAGAGCAGCAGCAGGCGTCGCCGACTCCGACCCCACAACAAGGCCAAATGGATCAGATGCCTGGCATGAACATGCCGCAGGAAAAGTCGAAGCCATCACTAACTCCTAACAATTAATAACGCATGACCATTACAAGGTTTGTGACCTGTTCATCAATTTTGGTGATGACAATACCGGCCGGTTCTGCCCGCGAGAAAGAGGGAGCGTTTCAAGGTGTCCAGCAATCGGTTCAGGAACGCAGCGGAAAAACTGTTCGTTGGGAAGAGGATCAGGCGGCGCATGAGCAAGCTCTGCAAGAGGTGCGCCAGCTTCTTCGCAAGCCTTTGACAGTCGATACCGCCGTTCAGATTGCGCTGTTAAACAATCGATCGCTGCAAGCGACTTTCGAGGAAATTGGCCTTTCGACCGCTGACCTGATAGACGCTGCTACATTCCCGAATCCGAGGTTCGATTTAGCAATCAGATTTCCGGACAAGCCGCCCTCCGGTACCTACATCGACTATGGTGCGGCGATTGACTTTTTAAGCATCATCATGATTCCGCTGAAAAAGCAGGTGGCTAAAGTTCAGCTGGAAGCTACGGCTCTTCGTGTAGCGGATACAACTCTCGAACTGGTTTTGCAGGTCAAAAGCGCCTTCTATTCGCTGCAAGCCTCCCAGCAGCTCTTGAAGCGGTTTAAGGTGATAGTAGATACTAACGCCGCTTCGCTGGATCTCGCCCAGCGACAACACGAAGCTGGGAATATCACGGACTTGGCGCTGGCTCAGCACCAAGCAAGCTACAGCCGTTCCCGGCTGGATGTCGCCTCAACCGAGGCCGAAATCCGGCGAAATCGTGAGAGGTTCAATCGCCTGCTTGGATTGTGGGACGCGGATACTGACTGGCAAATCGCCGGTGAACTGCCCGAGGTGCCGAGTTCAGACATTCCCACGAGAGCGCTCGAACGCTTGGCCATATCCCAACGGTTGGACTTACAGGCAGACTATCTCCAGGTCACAAGCCAGGTGAAGAATCTCGGACTGACTAAAAGCCTTCGACTCGTGGGGGCGTTGGATTTCGGGTTCAATAGCGAACGGGAAACGGATTCGCAAACCAGGACTGGTCCGACATTCGCAATCGAATTGCCGATCTTCAATCAAGGGCAGGCGCGGATCGCCAGGGGCGAAGCGGCTTTAAGGCAGTCACAGGACAAGTTTGAAGCATTGGCAGTTGACGTTCGCTCTCAGATAAGAGAGCTGCGGGACGAGCTCATGAGCAAAAGGGAGATCGCTCGTTTCTATAAAGACGAACTTTTGCCCGGCCAGCGTCGAATCCTCAACGAAAGTCTCGTTCACTATAACGCGATGGAGATTGATAATTTTGAGCTCTTTAGCACAAAAGCCGAAGAGGCACGTACCGAGCGTGAATACCTCGAGGCGGTCAGAGATTACTGGATTGCACGAGCGGAACTCGAACGAGCTGTGGGCGGTAATTTGAATCCGCGTCAACCGGCAGACGGCAAATCCCAACCTGTTTTAAATCCAAGGCAACCAAGGCCAACCAAAAATAACTAACTAAGAATAGAAAAGTTATGATATCTCGCCGCAAGTTCTTTTCCAACGCAGTTGTTACTGCAGGCGCGGCTGCGCTTGGCGCTACTTCCGTACAAGGAGTGGAGCCTGCTAGACAACCGCTCGAAAGTCCTGAGAAAATCAAGGGAAACGCTCAATCTGATCAGCAGGACTATCCTCCGGGTGAACCCGGCAAAGATTATACTCCAGTCATCACGCCGAACGGATCTACGCTGCCCTATAAATTAGTGGGAGGCATCAAAGTATTTCATCTAATCGCTGAAGAGGTTGATCACGAATTCGCGCCAGGACTTCGCGCCTCCTGTTGGGGATTCAATGGCCAGGTCCATGGCCCAACGATTGAGGCGGTGGAGGGGGATCGGGTGCGCATATACGTGACGAACAAGCTTCCGGAGAACACCAGTATTCACTGGCACGGTGTGCTTGTGCCATCAGGTATGGATGGAGTGGCGGGGCTTAGCCAGAAAAATATCGGTCCCGGGGAGACCTATAAATACGAGTTTAAGCTCGGGCAGCACGGAACGTGCATGTACCACTCTCACTCCGACGACATGACCCAGATAGCACTTGGGATGATGGGGATGTTTATCATTCATCCGCGAACTGCGACCGGTCCGAAGGCGGACCGAGACTTCGTTCTGATGTCGAGTGAATGGAGGATCGATGTGGGCACCATGCGGCCCAACCCGATCGAAATGACGGACTTCAATGTCCTCACGTTTAATGGTCGGTCGTTTCCAGGCACTGCCCCGTTAGTGGCCAAATACGGGGATCGGGTAAGAATCCGGTTCGGAAATTTGAGCCCGATGGAGCATCATCCAATCCATCTTCATGGGTTCTACTGGAGGATCACTGAAATGGACGGTTTTCAAATCCCAGAGGCGGCGCAGCAGACCGGGAACACAGTCCTGGTCGCGGTCGGGCAAACCCGGACCGTGGAATTTATTGCGGACAATCCCGGTGACTGGGCAATGCACTGCCATATGACCCACCACACCATGAACCAAATGGGGCATAAAGCACCAAACCTCATCGGGGTACGGCCAAGCAAGCTCGACAAAAGAATAAGCACATTACTCCCCGGCTATATGACAATGGGAGAGAGCGGCATGGCTGACATGGGCGAAATGGGCATGCCGGTCCCGCGCAACAGTATTCCGATGGTCGGCGCGCCAGGTAAACACGACTATATCGATATGGGTGGTATGTTCACCATCGTGAAGGTTCGAGAAAACCTGACGAGTTACGATGACCCGGGCTGGTACGAGAATCCGCCAGGGACATTGGCGACTTTGGCCAGTAACGAGGAATTGCAACGTGATTTAGGCCAAATTCCAGAGGCTAAGCCAATGGATAAGGACATGAGAATGGACCATATGAACATGCATCATGGCTAGCTCTTGATCAATCCCGCGATGACATCACATCGCGAGATCAACCACCATCAAAACGCACATACGACCCGCTAAACTCATTTTTGACGAAAACCGGTCTATCGAATCCGTCTAACTTAGAAACATAATCGTTTGGACCAGAACCATTCCATGAAAAAACAAATGATAGTCTTGCTGACCGCGGCGTTTACCCTTAGCGCCTTCGCAGCCGACCCGAGCCCATCAGCGAGCGCAAGCGCGGCGCCATCCGCACAAACCTCCCAGAAAGCGGCAAACACAGTCTGCCCAGTTTCCGGTGATACGGTGGGAGACGTTGGAAAACCGGTTTACGCGCAATACAAGGGCCAGACGATTGCATTCTGCTGCAAAGATTGCCTGAAGAAGTTCAATAAAAACCCGGATAAATACGGTCCGTTAGCGCTCAAAAATCAGTCAGCGAACGAGGGAATGGAATAGCTATCGGTAATTAGGATTGTTGGTCGGTAGCAGAGCCGAGCGAACGTTGTTGGGCGAAAGCCTGATGCCTCACATGGCTCAAACCCGGCGCGGGTTGAACGAAATGCAAATGCGAAGGTGCTCGGTGCGGGCGTGGCTTTCGCCCTGCTATGGGAGTTGTCAAACTACCGGATAGGATTCGGTGCTAGGTTTGCATTTTTGTTGCGACTTTAGTCGCGTCGAATTGGGATTTAAAGTGCTGCAGTTTGTCTTTGGTGACGTCTTACCTCGAGGTATGCGGTCAGCTGTTAGCTTCGACCGTCCAACCTGCTATCCGTGT
>JGI12630J15595_10000100_pt1 | contig 13575 bp, 8 predicted proteins | sample JacPinW_OM2H0_M1_FD_15595 | JGI IMG/M metagenome (IMG submission 15595) | reverse complement strand
GGGTCGCGCGACTCGTGGCAAGCGCGGCGGGTGCCTGTTCGACGGCAAGCCGCACCTGGCGCTGGGCAAGAGCAGGTACGAGATGCTCAGGGATGGTGCGGCCGTCGCGGATGTAGCCGACCATCATTGCATCCTGCATGGCCCACGCATACTCGCCATCGACGAAACGGCGCAGACCGGCGTCGCAGTAGTCCTGGCCGGCGGGGTGAGTCTTGTCCACGGGTTTGCATTCCACAAAAAGACCGTCCTCAGTGGAGAGGACGGCCAGCGAGTCGCGCTGCAAGTGAAAGATAAGGTCGGGCATTTTGTCCAAGTGCTGCCCGTCGTAGCTAACCACCTTCGGCTCACGCCAGAGGCGTCCAAAGCTGCGTTGGTCAAACCCCGCAACTTCGCCTGTTTTTCGCAACCGGTTTTCAATAACCCACTGGAGATGAACCGTCACTACATCCTCCCGTGCGCTAACTAGATCAAAGCCGTCGGGTGGTTCCATTCGCAAGAGGTCCAGCGCCCGGCCGATCACTGCATGGACGAGAAGGACAGTGCGTTCATCAACCGATGGATGCGGCAGCTCATAGATCACGCCCTGCGTGAAAAACCCTGTCTCGTTCATGCCTATGGGGGAAGCGGGAAAGCACTGAGATGGCGGCGCTGGATATGCAGGCCGCACAATCGGGCACGAGTTAGTGTCCAGAACCGGCCCTGGTTGATCATTCCGAGAAGTAGGCCGCCTCCCGGGACTTGCATCACCACGCGGCTCACACCAGTCCGATTCGCTTCTTCAATAAGCGCAAGAAGGAGCGGTGTGTGAACAGGGGGCTTGTCGCCCGCGACTGTAATGGTGATGAAGCGCCACGGCGGATTCCAATCGCTGCTCTCCGGCGGCACTGCCGCCACAACTACCTTCTGCCCTGCGACCGCAAAAGATGGGTGAAGCATCTCTTCGAGATAGGTGCAGAACGCCTTTACTTCTGAAGGTTTCGGGGGCAGCTCTGCGCGCACGCGTGATGTCTGATAAGGCACGCCGAAATCCATCGTATCGGCAGCGACTTGAACATCATCTTCGCCGAAGCCGTATAGACGGAAGACAAAGCGGTCGAGTGCCAGCCATGGCTTATCTCCGTCGCCTTCGAGCTTCGCGGCGAGATCGAAAACGGTGCGCTTCTCCGCTGCAGTGAGTTTCGCCCAATCAGGAAAGGGAAATGCTTCGAGGTCGACCTTGATGAACGTGCGGCGCTCGGCGCCGAGGCGTGAGCTGATGAGCAGGCAGAAATACTGAAACAGCAGGCTGTGGGTTATTAGATAGAGCAGCGAAACCAACAGCTCGGAATCGGGATGCCCGGCGGCGGAGAACCCGTAGTAGCTCTTGGAGAAGCATACCGCGCGTCCCATGGAGCGATACGATTTCGGCAATTCACGGCCTTCGCGGGGAGCTTGAGGGATAATCAGCACCGGCCTCTTGTATAGTCGCTCGCTCCGAGGGAAGTGCGCTGTCTTGCGGCGGTGCTTCGTACCCCAGGTTGAGAGAGCGTCATGATCAATCGCGAAGCCATTCTCCGGTGGCTCGAAGTCCAGCATCTTCACGAGATGATCTGCGGCGCGTTGTTTCAGATTCGGCGAGAGATTGTATCCCTCGCCGGAGTAAAGTTCAGGCGGTCTCCAGGACTCTCCGATGGTTGCCCACTCCCCAGAACTAAGTCTCTCAATGAGGTCCACGTCGAGTATGTTTCCGAGTGCAAGCGCCTTCAGCAGCCATGGCTTGGCGATAACGTCGCGAGCGGCCACTGGCTCTGCAGATTGGTAGTCGATGCGGAAAATGCCGCGGTCATTTAACCGTCGCTCAAGGAAGGGCGACGCAAAGTGAAAGCGCTGTTTTGTGGTAGGAACGGTGTTGCGCGCGAACATCAGCATGAAGGGCTGATTCATTCGGGGCCAGACCAACGTGTCCGAAAGATTTGATCCGTTAATGATCCCCGTGATTGATATGCCTCGCATGAGTGCCGTGCGTGCGGCTTTTCCTTGGTCGCTTTGCTTGAGGAGAATGCGGGCCGGCAACGCCATTGCGATGATGCCGCCTTGCTTGGCCCATTCTGTCGCCCGCCATATGAATGGTAGGTCGGGGTTGTTGTCGGGATTCGAGTAGGCGTCGGCGGCATCCGGCAACCCACGATTCTTGAGGGCGCGGCGGGTAATGCCCGTAAACTCCGCATTCAATGCGTCGAGGCGCGCCTTTTCCGTTTCGGGATCGTTTCCGGTAACCGAAGAAGAGCGCAGTCGGCTCCAAGGCGGATTCGTCACGATCACGTCGAACACGCCGTCAAAACGCTTCGGCACGTTCGGCCCGAGGCTGCCAAGAGAAAAACCCTTCGTGCCGCCCTGATCCCCGAAGTTGAAGAGGACATGCTCCCGCAGGTTGCGGGGGAACTTGAGGCTCTTTGGCGGACGCGGTGAACCATTCACCTCGATGGCGGTAATATAAAGCGCGAGCGCCGCGAGTCGCAGTGCCGACTCGCTAACATCGAACCCGCGCACTTGCTGATAGAGAATATGCTGTATCGCCTTTGTATCGGGGCGGGCTTCGTCGCGTTCCCACCGAGCTCTCACCAACCGGCGAAAGGCTAGCACGAGGAAAATCCCCGCGCCGCACGCCGGATCGAGCACATGGGCTTGTGCGGGATCCACGACGCCGGTAAATGCTTCCTCAACAAGGCAACGCGCGATGTTCTTTGGCGTATAAATGACACTCGTCTCCGCGGAGTGCGCTTCATCCCACTGGCGGCTGAAGGTTTCATAAACCTGGCTTAGAACGCCGATCGGGATGTGCGCAAAATCAAAGTCGTCCCAATCAATTTTTGGTAGTCGTGGCTGAAATTGCGAACCGCCTACGGATTCCCAACCACGTAGGATGGCTTGCAAGTGGAGAAAGACCTCCTGACTAGTGGCTGTCCCGGCCTTCCGATAAAACCGGAGGTAAGCCGCGAGTCGCTCGGAGCTAGGCGACTCCGCGGTGAGGTCCGGCACCAAGGGAAGCAAGTCGCCGTTAAACGTCTCGTCGAGCCAGCACGAGGTTGCAGCGGCTTTCTCCGCCGTAGAAAAAACGTCTGCAAGATCGGTGGCTTCTGAGCAGATTTCATCGCGCTCGGCATCGCCGATGATGCAGCGGTCAAGCAAGAAGCGGTAAAACAAAGCGCGGCCCGTCGCTGAGAGCACGTCAAGTGGTTTGAGCCTACCGCTAAGCCCATCCGCGGCGCGCTCGAGCAGATTGTGAATCTCGTGAAATACGGAGTCCGCTTCCTTTGGCTGACCGTCCGGCCTAAACGCGCCGGTCGCCAGGCTTTGAAAGAAAGTCGGCGCCTGTGGTGATTGAACCGCCACGATGCGCGGGGCGGTGCGCTCCAGCCTCTCACGATCGAGATTGATCGGATATACCTCGAGACAGCCGGCCCGGACGATACCGAGGCAAGCCTGCTCGCTCCGATTAGCGAGAAGTTGCTGAAGGTCGCGAATGGCTTCCCCATCCCCCGTGGAAAGGGGCTTTTCCCCGGCAGCATCAAGCAAATACATTACCGGGCGGCCTTGGTATTCTGCGACCGCATCCGGCAGTAGCACCGCCGAGGCTCGCTGGCGATCAAGATCGAGATAATCAATGTGGGCAGCCGTCGGTTCGACGCCCAGATGAACCAACGGTGGGCAGCCAAAAACCGCAGCTTGTTTTTCCAACCTCGCAGCTTCCGTGGTTGATTTGCGCTGGGTCGGCATGGTTTCAGCGCTTTCGAAGATGGCCGCTCCGGATGAGACCCAAATAAACTCCGCCGATGACAACCTGCGCCCGCTCGTTCGCAACCACCGTCTTGTCAGGAACAGCAGGATTCTCGGCCTTCAAAATCAAACCTGTTGCGGTGTAGAGAACGCGTTTCAGCGTGGCTTCATCGTCGATCTGCACGACAGCGATCTGTCCATGCTCAACCGTCGGTTGCTGGCGCAAGACGGCTAGGTCGCCATCAAAAATGCCCACGTTTTTCATGCTTTCTCCTCGGACTCGTAAAGCAAAAAGCGGCCCGCCCCCAAAATAACCAGGCGACACTGGCAAGGTCTCTTCCGCCTCCTCGACTGCTTCGGCGAGAGGACCCGCAGGGACGGTGCCGAGCAAAGGGATTCCTGTGTGCCGCCGCGGGTGGGTAACCCGAATCGCGCGAGACTTACCGGGTACGCAAATGACGACGCCTTTTTTGGCCATGAGACGGAGATGCTCGCGCACAGTGTAGGTACTCCGCCACCGGAAATGCGCCCTGATTTCCTCGTGAGATGGGCAAATACCCGTCTCTTCCTGGAGCTTCTCGATAAACCCCAAAACCTGTGCTTGTCGCTGAGTGGGAGTCCCTGAATCAGACACGACGCGGTAATACTGCTTATTTGAGCAGTATGCAAGTACATCATATTTAGATGAGGTTCGCCTTGGAGAGTGCTGCCTAGTAGAGCGGCCAAGCTTGCACCTTTCAGGCTTCCCCGGTCAAGCGAACCAGCGAAAGGAACGTTGAAACAGCGATCCGTCTAGGTCTTTGAGATTTGAATCGGCGGGGGTTTCGATTGGCAATTGGAACTTGATGCCAATACGGACACGTCGACACCAAAGCGCTGCTGAAGAAAAACAGACAAAGGCCAAAGACAGCTATTTCGGATTCCTCTTCGCGGGCGCAGTGGCGAGTTTTTGGAAGCGCGGATCATTCCGGAGCGGATCGAACATGGGATCGAGCCGGAGTAGCGCCGGGGTTAGCTCTTCTTTGATTTCAGCGCGGAGCGCACCTTCAATCGAAGCGCGTTGAGCCGAATGAACCCAATGGCGTCGCTTTGATCGTATGTCGACGTACCGGACTCCATCGTGGCGATTTTTGGGTCCGAGCTTAGGCAACTCACCAACTTCACGGCATTGCAATGCGGGGGACTCACGTTAGGATTGGAAAATGAAAACTCTGTATCTCGTCCCTCTTGCATTGTTCGCGGCGACTTTATCGCTCACCGCACCCGCGCAAACGACCCCGGTCCAAGCACAAAAATCTAAGGCGATATTCGTTGAATTAAATGCGCAGAATGGATCGCGAAAAACGGGTTGGGCGGACATCGCGCCGCTGGGAACCAACAAGACACGCGTACGAGTCAGCGTCGCGCGCGACGAGCACGACCCAAGCCCGGCCACCAACAATCCCGTCAACATTTATGCGGGGTCGTGTTCAGATATGAGCGGAATCGTCTACAAGTTGAACAACTTGAAGAACGGCATGTCAACCACCGACCTCGACGTCAACTTCGCAAGTTTCAAGCCGGGCCCAAATGGAGAGCGCCCCCTCACAGTAAGCGTGAGTTGGAGCGCCGATCAGATGGACAAAAGTCTGTGCTGCGGGGACTTTACGGCAGGCGCGGGCGGGTCCTAGACTGAGCTTCTTTCGTCGCTAATTATTTGCATTTCGCCCGGCGCGTCGAAATGAAACGCGGGGCAAGGGCGCGGGCGATTGAGGTCAATCGCCCCTACCTTTCATCGCGGCGCGCAACTTCAACCGCAGCGCGTTGAGCCGGATGAAGCCGGCGGCCTCGCCTTGATTGTATGTCGATCTTGCCGATTCCATCGTCGCAATCTGCGGATCGTATAAACTTTTTGGACTTTTGCGGCCAGCGACGATGATGTTGCCTTTGGTGCGTTTCAGTCGGTCTATCTCGGCGCGGGCGAGGCAACGAGTTTTTGGAAGCGCGGATCATTCTGGAGCGCTAATGCGCTTCCACCACTGGCGCGCTTGGCGATTGCAGATGCGCCGCGACGGTTTGCGCGAGCCGATCAGGTAAATACGGCTTGGCGAGAAAGACGTGCTCTTTTTCGCGTTCAAACTCCGATCCGAAAAGCTCGGCGCTGTAGCCGCTAGTGAAGATGACCTTTAAGTCCGGCTTATCCAGGATGAGGGTATGTGCAAGCTGTCGGCCGGAAACAGATTCGGGCATCACGACATCGGTAAGTAACAAGTCGATCTCATTGCGATGCGCCGCCCATACCTCGAGCGCGGCGCGGCCATTAGCAGCTGAGAGCACGCGGTAACCCAAAGCGCCGAGCGCTTCGCTGACGAACTCACGCACCATTTCTTCATCTTCCACGACAAGGATGGTGATGGTGTTGGTAGGAGCGCATTCTGTGGGCGCACTTTCGGACTGGCCGGACTCAGCAGCGAGTCCATCAACGCTCAACGGGAAAAATGTGCGGATAGTCGTGCCTCGGCGTGGCGCACTATCAACTTCAATCCAGCCTCCGTGTTGCTTGAGCACTCCATAAACGGTGGCCAAACCCATGCCGGTGCCTTTGCCCGGATCCTTGGTTGTAAAAAATGGGTCAAAAATTCGAGCGACGGTCGCTGTATCCATCCCGTGACCAGTATCTCTCACTGCCAGGCAGATGTGCGAACCAAGCTGCGCTTCGGGATTGCGCGCGCGAGACGCTTCGTCAATTTCGATCTGCGTGGTCGTGAGTGTGATTTTGCCGCCCTCGAGCATTGCATCGCGAGCATTGAGCGCCAGGTTCATGATGACTTGGTCGACATTGCTCGGATCAGCGAAAATCGGTGGGAGATCTGGCGCGAGCTGCATATCGAGCGCGATGTGTTCGCCGATCAGCCGTCGCAACATGGCGACGGTTTGCTCGACAACTTCATTGAGCGCGAGCGGTCGCCGCTGAATGATTTGCTTTCGGCTGTAGGCGAGGAGCTGGCGGGTCAAAGCGGTGGCGCGTTCCGCTGCGCGTTGCACCTGATTAAGCGAAACCGTCAATTTTTCGTCGAGCCGCGAATTGGTCAGGTGCATGGACGTATTTCCGAGGATGACAGTGAGGATGTTGTTGAAGTCGTGCGCCACCCCGGCAGCAAGCCGGCCAACAGCTTCCATCTTTTGCGCCTGACGTAATTCGTTCTCCAGCCGCATCCGATCAGTAATATCTTGCAAGATGAGCAAGTGATATGGAGCGCTTCCGAGTTCGAGGTTGTCGGCCGCGACCAGAACTTCACGCATTTCGTCGGACGTAGTGCGAATGGTCGCTGACAAGTCGCGGACGGCGTGACGAGCCGCCAATTCCTCGCGAATCGTCGCGGCCGTAGATTCGTCCGCCCAAAAGGTGGTGCTCCCTGCGAGCACGGCCTCGCGCGATGCATCCACGAGTTCGAGAAAACTGAGGTTTGCGTCGAGGCAATCTCCGCCGTCCGGCCGTTGAATCACCATCGGAACCGGGCTGCCATGAAACGCCTTCGAGAAACGCTCCTCAGACCGACGCAGTGCCTGCTCGGCCGCGGCACGTTCCGCGACTTCCCCAGTCAGGCGCGTATTGGCGGCGCGCAATTCCGCGGTACGTTGATTTACGAGTGCATCCAGTTCCTCCATCTGCCGCCGCGCCATCTGCGTGAGTTGCCACTTTTTCGAGAGCGCATGCGCCATTTGCAGTACCTCGACATTGTCGAAAGGTTTCTTGAGGACGAGCATACGATCGGTGTTGCCGACGGACTTCGCGATTTCGTCCCACGAATAGTCCGAGTAGGCGGTGCAGATGACGATCTGAAGATCGGGAAACTCTTGCCAGATACGTGAGACGGTCTCAATGCCGTCCCAGCCGGGTGGCATTCGCACATCGACAAAGGCAACGGCGTAAGGTGCACCCTCGGCGAAGGCGGCGCGGACTTTTTCTAATCCCTCCCGTCCTTGGAAAGCGGAGTCGATCCGAAAACTCCATGTCCGCGAGGCATCAGCTTTATCGCCGAAGAGGGCCGCTTCCGCAGCGTCAAGTTCTTCGGCAAGCTTGGCGTCGGCCGGCCCAAGGATCTTACGGAAATCTTCGTGGATCGCCGGATTATCATCGATGATGAGGATGCGGTGATTTTCGGGCTGCAAAGTGAGAGGTTCGATATTCATGTGACTGGTGCGGTGGCTGCGATGGGAAGTTCGAGTGTGAAGGTGGCTCCCTGACCAATGCCCGCGCTGGCTGCGGTAAGGGAACCGCCCATCGAGCGGGCGGCGAGCGCGCCACTATGCAGGCCGAAGCCGTGGCCGCCTTCGCGCGTGGTGAAGCCGTGCGCGAAAACACGGGTCAAGTTTTCCGGTGAAATACCGATGCCGTTATCCGAAATGACAATCTGCACGTTTTGCTCATCAGGCGAGGAGATGGAGATGACGATTTTCTTGTCCGTGCGCTCAACATCATCGAGGGCGTATTTGGCATTGCGAATTACATTGATGAGTATCTGCAACACTTTGTGCCGGTCGACGCGGATCAGCGGGACGGCGGAAAATTGCCGATCGACTGCGACGCCATGACGTTCGAAAGCGCCGATGTTCATAGCAATGGCATCTTCCACCAGGCGATGCGCCGGGAGGTTTTCAAAAACGCCGCTGACCTTCGCGTAACTCTGCTGCATCGCTACGACTTCCTTGATGTGCTCGATATTGCGGCTGAGTTGGTCCACTTCGTTTAGCAGTTCCGCATTTTCCGCGACAAAAAATTCTCCGAGCTTGGCGAGATATCCCGGCAGTTTCTGGCCATTCACATCTTTGGTAAGGTATTCGCCGAGATCACCATTGTGCCCGGTGAGAAGTGCTGCGGCTTTGGCTAGTTTTGACGCTTTGGAGCGGCGAAGCTTCTCGACAACCAAACCGGCCGAAACGTTCACGCTGTTGAGAACGTTGCCCACATTATGCAGAACGCCGGTGGCTACTTCGGCCATGCCCGCGAGGCGTGAAGTTTCGAGCAGTCTCTGCTGCGAAAGCCGCAAAGCTTCTTCCGCCTCGCGACGCTCGGTCATGTCGCGCATAACCGTGGAAAAGTATTCGACTTCATCCTCGAGATTTTTGTGCGCGATAAGCACCTGCGAGACGTGAATTTCGTTTCCATCGCCCGTAAGAATTGCCGTTTCTCCGGCCCACGAATTGTTTTGGATGGCATCCGGCAGTCCTTCCTTGGAGATGATTTCGCGGGCCCAATCGGGATGGAAATCGAGCGTCTTCATGCCCGAAATGTCTTTATCCTGGGCCAGACCCAGAACTTCGCGCGCGGCGCGATTCAGATAGAAGGCAGTGCCGCTCGGGTCGGCGCTGATCACAATGTCGGGCGTTGCTTCGAGTATCGCGGTGAGGCGCGCTTGTGCCGCCTCTGCGCGTTTACGTTCGCCGATCTCGCGTTGCAGAGCCTCCACTTGTTCGCGCAACTTCTGTTGCGCTCCTTGCAATGCGCTATCTTGCGACTGGATCTGCGTCAGCATCTGGTTGAACGCGTCGGTCAGTACTCCCACTTCGTCGCCGCACACTTTCTCCGCGCGCACGCCATAATCTTTTTGGTCGGCAATCGTGTGTGCCGTGCTGGCCAGTCTGAGAATTGGATTCGTGATGAAGCGTTGGAAGCGCCTCGAAAGCAGGAAGGCCAGCAGAAGCGAAGCAGCCAGGACCAGGGCAAAAATGCCGGCGTAGAGTTTAAGCAATTGCGATGACATCGCGCGCAGATCCGCAACCAAGTAAAGTGTTCCTTCCCGTTTTCCGTCGCGCATCACCGGTTGCGCCAGGAGGATTCGATTACGCTCAATCCGAAATCCGGAATTCAATTGGGCGGCTTTGATTTCGACCTCGTCCTCGGTGGTTCCGAACTGAGCGAGCGCTTGTTGATCCATCAGTTCGAGGCGCGCGCTCACGATTTGCGGCATCGTCTTCAATCCGGCGAGCGTTTGGGCAGCGGCCTCTTCGTCCTTGAACATCACCGCCGCGGCGCTGTTGTGCGCGATGATCTCGCCGATTACTGCTAGTTCGTGGGTGGAATGCTTTTTGAGGGTGTAGGCTTGGAACCCGAACAACACAGCGCAGGCAAGAAGCAGCACCACGCTGGAAATCACCATGATAACAAAGGTGATTTTTTGCCGGATCGGGCGGTCGTGCAGCTTTTGCATAGGGTCGGTTAGTTAACGAGTTTGGCGAGGTTAAGTAATTGAGAGCTAATTTTGAGCCGGGCTTGGCGCGCGGCGGCAGAATTTATTTCGATGCCCATGCGGCTTTCGCGCAGGGCGAAACCCAACATTCCCCCGGCACTGGCAAAACCCTCCGATTCTCCCACCACCAGAACTGGCCGGCCCTGAAGGGTAGATAGAATATTGGCGAGCCGGCGCTGCTCGGAAGTGCTCACAAAGATCATCTGGCAGCCCCGCAATCCCGCGGAATCGCTCGCGTTCAGGTGCCGCACTTCGAGGCGGCGATCGCCCGTCGTGTTTCCCTCAATCAAGCGGTCGAGCCCGCCATTGAACGCATCATGGCCGACAATACCGATGACGAATGGCGCATCTGGTCCGGCAAAGGCCGCCACTGGCCATTCGACGAACTTTGTGAACTTGAAAAGATACGCCGCCTTAACGTCGTATTCTGACTCCGCGCGAGCAGGCGACGAGAATAGCCAGACCAGCGCGAGGAAGGCGCTGATTGCGTGTTTCATTCGTTTTGATGGCAAGCGGTTAGGGGCAAAATTGGGCGATCGAATCAGAATCGATAGGTGAACTTTATGCGGAAGGTTCTACCGTCTTGGACGAGGCTGTCTTCGAGATGTTGTGGACCGCCGGGCGTTCGATATTCCTGGTCGAGAAGATTGTAGATCGAAGCAGACACCTCCAATCGCGGTGCGAGGTTACGCGTGTAAAGCGTGGTGTTAAGCAAGCATGCGTCACCAGTGCTGCGTCGAAGCATGGTGAAGCGGTCGCTCGTATAAAGGAGTTCGAGGCTGGCGAAGATTTTGTCGGGCCAAACCGGCACGCTGATGTGCGCCTTGACCACATTCTCCGGCGAATTCACGAGACGTCGGCCGTTTGCATTACTCACCGCATCTTGCCAGGTGTAACTCGCGCGTAACAACAGGCCGTTGCTCCACTTTCCTTCGATTTCGCCTTCTGCGCCATTGACGTGCGCGTCGGTCAAATTTGTAAAGACGAGGAAACCGTTGGAATCGATCGTGTCAATCAGGCCGGAGATTTCATTGCGGAAGAGCGAAACGGTGCTGCGCCAGTTGGTCAGAAAATATTGTTCGGCTACAAATTCGTAGGTGCGGATGGTTTCAGGCTGGAGTGCTGAATTAGAGCGCTGATTGAAAGTGCTGTAATAGAGTTGATATACATTCGGCGCGCGAAACGCCTCACCGTAGAGCAGCTTTAATGTCGTGCTCTCAACAGGTTTCCAAATAAGCGCGGTGCGCGGGTTCACCGTGCTGCCGAAGCTGTCGTAGTGAGACCATTGCAAGCCCGCGGTCAGGGTGAGTTGCTTATTGATTTCAAGATGTCCGTCGGCATAAGTGCCGAAGACCGTCTGATAGCTCGAGACGTCGAGATAACTCGCGAATGGTTGTTCGTCGTAATTACGCTGAATTAGGTCAATGCTGCGTCGCACTTCGGCGCCGATGGAAATCCGGAAGCGGTCGAAAAAAGTCCGGCTCCCCCCTGCCTCCAAACCCCACCAACGCTCGCGCGCAGAGTCGTCGTTAACGACGCGGCCGAAACCGTAGTTGTAGGTCGCGAGCTGATGATAATCTAACGTGTCGTAGTAGGCGCGACCGGTAAGCGCCCAGCCGTCTATCGTTTCGTGCGCGTAACGCAGTTCAATATATCCGCGCGAATCCACCGTCGTGTCCGGAGCGTTGAACACGGAGCCGAACCAGGCCGTCGGCACGTCCTTTTCGCGCGAGACGTACCCTCCCTCCAACGTAAAATCGCGGTAGCTCACCTTCGCCAGCGTCGACCAAAAACTGTCACCGTCACGATGGAAAGCGATCCCGTGGTTGGTCGCCGGATTGTCGAATTCCTTGAAAAAAAGACTATCCTGGCCCTCGCTGCTGTAATAGGTGCCTGAAATCAGAAATTCAACGCCGTTGGCAAACTTTTTTCCAATCGTAACTCTGCCGCTGTAAGTATCGAAACTTCCGGCGCTGGTCGACGCTTCCACGCCATCGACGGTCGTGCTGCCTCGCGTGACTATATTGATGACGCCGAAAAATGCGTTGCTTCCGTAGATCACCGAGCCTGGGCCACGAATGAATTCCACACGCTCGATCAGATCGACATCGACGAGTGCTTCGGTCCCTACCGCAGCCGTGTCGAAGATCGGATCGTTCATTCGATGCCCGTCGACGAGCAGAAGTATGCGCGAACCGTAGTCGTTGAGGCTGGTGAAGCCGCGCACGCCCGTGTAGCTATACGCGCGGTCGTAGGTAACATCGAAACTGCGGACCGATCGAATGATGTCGCTCAGCGTCCGGTAGCCGAAGCGCTGGATCTCGTCCCGTCCGACAATTGTAACCGAGGAGGGCGCGTCCGTAACTTTCTCGGTAACTTTCGACGCCGCATAAACCGTGTCGATCTTGATCTCGCTCAGCTCGTCGAGACTGAGGCCTAAAAGGCGGTTCGGCTCGGGATCAGCCGCTGGCGCTGGCCAGATTAGCGCGAAAAATGCGATCACCGCGCACAGACATTTCATTGCGATCGCTCCGGCAAAGGCATGACGGTTTTGCCGGGAATTTGGGTAGCTGAATTTCTCCATGGATTCTCGCTCCCACCCAGCTAAGACCGCTGAAGTCGGCGCGAATCCGCGGGTAAGAACTATTCGGCCTTAGGGCTAAGCAGAGTGCGTACCCTGACCCAGCGCTGCTTCCTCTCTCCGAGGGTGATAGCGATTGCTAATGACGTGAGTGGTCAGGTTTCCCGCCGTTGCTTGTCCCGCGTCTTGCGAGGATCGGACCTCGCCCACAATGAAAGGTTGCACAATTTCGATGGCGAGATAGCGACGCTGCAATTCCAGCGGAAGATCGTGAAAATCGCCGATCACACCTCTGCAGGCAGGAGTGCCGCACTTGCACTGCATCGTCCACCGATGTTCGCTTATCGTTGTCGAATAATCGTAGAGGATCTCCTCGCCCGGCCGGATCTGCCGTAACGCATAACCGCAGATTCCGTCGCGCACTCCTGCGTTTGGCTCACACGAATGATTCGCGAAAACACCCGGCGGTTCCAAATCGATGTATGCCCAGGCTGCGACCTGGAGCACATTACCCTCTGCTTCCCCTTTTTTTATTGCTTCAGCCAGGGTGATGACCGGCCCCGAGAATCGAAACAGGAATTCGCCTTTATGAAAATCGCGGCCCGCAAAAACCCCGCGACCAAGCGCGCACTTGGCGACGTAAATCTCGCCATTCGGTATTCCCGTACCGCTCAATGGAATCGACCCAAAAGCACCAGGGCCGCAACCGCGCAGCCAAGACCGACCTGCTCTCCTGTAGAAAGCGATTCACGAAAAGCAAACACCCCCGTGAGCGCCAGCGAGACAACAACGATTAGGCTAAAGAATGCGCTGATGGTAGCGAGCTTGAAATGCCGGAAAACGTAGACCCATCCGAACGCCGAGATGGCGTAAATGCCCACTCCAGAAAGGAATGCTCCGCTGCGCAAAGGATGCGCTAAATTGCTCGCCCGCTTGAGCCAATAGTCGGCAATTACGCACGCCACGCTCAGTAACACGACAATCCAAAATGGGATCGAACTACGCACC
>JGI12630J15595_10000097_pt1 | contig 13779 bp, 15 predicted proteins | sample JacPinW_OM2H0_M1_FD_15595 | JGI IMG/M metagenome (IMG submission 15595) | reverse complement strand
CGAAGCGGCGACCGTAAAGGTCGGGGTACAGGCGCATGGTTCACCCCCTGAGGTATGGAACTAGAACGTCAGATACCGGGCTAGCCTAGCGCGGTCCGACTAAAGCGCTTCGAGGTACTCGATCACCTGGCGAGTGAGCTGGGTCGGCGTTGAGGCACCGGAGGTCACCCCGACGCGACCCTTCCCTTGCAGCCACTCAGGCTTGATGTCCTTTGCCGTGTCCACGAGATAAGCCGGCTTGTGCGCGAGCTCCCTGACTACCTGCACCAGGCGCTTGGAGTTCGAGCTGCGATCGCTGCCGACCACGATCACGACGTCGCATTCCTTGGCCGCCTCGACAGCGGCTTCCTGGCGGTCCTGGGTCGCGCGGCAGATCTCGTTGTAGGCCTCCGTCTGCGGGTACTTCTCGCGCACCCGCTTGATCATGGCGGCCGTGTCCCAGATGCTCAACGTCGTCTGGCAGGTGACCGCGATCTTGTCGTTCTTGATGTCGAGCGCATCGACGTCTTGCGGGTCCTGCACCAGGTGGACTTTTCCCGGCGCCTCGCCGATGACGCCCTCCGGCTCCGGGTGTCCCCGGCGGCCGATGTAGACGACGTCGTAGCCGCGCTCGGCCAGGTCTTTGACCAGGTCATGGGTAACCACGACGTCTGAGCAGGTCGCATCGACCAGGTTGAGGCCGCGTGCGGCGGCCTTGGATTTCACCGCCGGCGACACGCCGTGCGCGGTGAAGATCACGGTGCCGCCGTCGATCTGGTCCAGGCCCTCGAGCCGGTTGTCGCTGTCGACCAGCTCGATGCCGTTTTCCTGCAGCTCGTCGGTGACGTGGGTGTTGTGGACGAGGTAGCCCAGCATCCGGATCTTCTCGCCCGGGTGGGCCTTCGCCGTCTGCTTGGCGGCCCGGATCGCTTCCACAACACCGTGGCAATAGCCACGCGGCGTGATCTTCAGCACGTCCATCGATTCGAGTCTACCCGCGGGTCAGACCCGTCAAGCTGTCGAGAGGTGACGAGCGCGTGACGCCGACGGCGGCTCAGACTCGGCGGATCGGCTTGGGCACCGGTGGCGGGCGTTCGGGGGTCGGCGGCGGGGGCGGCGGCTTCGTTCCGGGAACCGGCTCCGGTTCAAGCGGAGCCGGGGGTTCCCTAACCAATGACGATCGGCCCGCCGGACACAGCGAGGATCTTGAGAAACGCCAGGATGCTGAGCGCAGCCAGCACCACGAGGAATCCGCCGACCACGTACGACGCAATCCGGTGCCGGGTGAAGACGGCGGCACCCAACAACAACAGGATGATGGCCACGAGGATATTCGCGAAGTTAATGTCGACTTTCAATTGCTCACCTCCTTCTTGTTGAGCTTCAGGCCTCGGCCAGTGCTCGGTCAAGGTCTGAGATCAGGTCGGCGACGTCCTCGATACCCACGGAGATTCGGACCAGCCCGTCTGCCACCCCGTGTGCTCGGCGCGTGTCGGCTGGAATCGAGGCGTGCGTCATCGCCGCCGGCAGTTCGATCAGCGATTCCACCCCGCCCAGGCTCTCCGCCAGCGTGAACAGCTGGGTCCGCTCGACGACGCGGCGAGCGGGCTCCAGGCCGCCTTTGACCTCGAACGAGATCATGCCGCCGAAGCCTGACATCTGGCGCTGGGCGAGTTCGCGCTGGGGATGGGTGGCGAGCCCCGGATAAAAGACGCGCGCGACCTTTTGATGTTCGGTCAAGAAGGCCGCGACCAGCCTGGCATTGTGGTCGTGCTCGCGCATCCGGACGGCGAGCGTCTTGAGGCCGCGTAGGACGAGCCAGGCATCCATCGGTCCAGCGACGGCCCCGACGGCGTTTTGCAAAAAGGCCAGCCGCTCGAACAGATCCTCGCGATCCACCACCAGCGCTCCGCCGATCACGTCGCTGTGCCCGCCAAGGTACTTGGTGGCACTGTGCGTCACAATGTCCGCGCCAAGCGAGAGCGGACGCTGGAAGTACGGACTCATGAAGGTGTTGTCCACGACGACCATGGCCTGATTGGCATGGGCCAGCTTGCTGACCGCCGCGATATCGACCAGCTTCAGGAGCGGGTTGGTCGGCGATTCGATCCATACGAGCCGGGTGCGGTCCGTCATGGCCGCGGCGACCGCCTTCGGATCCGATCCATCGACGAAGGAGAAGCTCAGGCCCATCGGCTCGAGGACGCGACGGAAGATGCGATAGGTACCCCCGTAGAGGTCATCCATTGCGATCGTGTGATCACCGGGCTTGAGCAGCTGCATGACGGTGGACTCGGCGGCCATCCCGGAGGCAAACGCCAGGCCATGCCGGCCGCCTTCGAGGGCCGCGATGCATTGTTCGAGCGCGGCGCGGGTCGGATTCCCGGTCCGCGCGTACTCATAGCCGCGGTGTTTGCCGACGGCGTCCTGGGCGAAAGTCGAGGTCTGGTAGATCGGCACCACGACGGCGCCCGTCGTCGGGTCCGGCTTCTGCCCAGCGTGAATCGCCCGGGTGGAGAACCCGGGCGTGCCTTCGCCGCTCACCTGGACGCGCGCGTGTGCGCCATGAACTCGAGCAGATCGAGACGCGTGATGATACCGACCGGTCGTTCGGCGTCCATGACCACCAGCGCGGTGGCGCCGGCGAGCAGCGTACTGAAGGCCTCGTCGACGTGGGCGCCGGCGGCGATCGTCGGGAAGGGCCCGTCCATGGCGGCGCCGACCGTAGTGTCGATCAGGCCCGGGTCACGGTAGACTCGATCGAGCAGCGAGCGTTCCTGGATGCTCCCCACCAGCCGCTTGCCCGGCCCGCCGCCGTCCTCCGTGACCGGCATCTGCGAGATCCCGTGCTCCTGCAGGAGGTCGATGGCGCGCCCGACCTTCTCTTTCGACGACACCGTGATCAATTCCGGCATCTCGCGTTCTCGGGCCACCACTTCGTGCACGAGCTGACGCGGAAAGCGTTCGAAGAAACCGTTTTGCCGCATCCATTCATCGCTGTAGATCTTGCTCAGGTTGTTGCGGCCGGTGTCCGGCAGGATGACGACCATCAGGGTCTTCTCGTCGAGGTCGCGCGCCACATCCATCGCCGCCTTCATGGCGGTGCCGGACGAACCACCCACTAAGATCCCCTCTTCGCGTGTGATCCGGCGTGCGGTCAGGAAGGAGTCGCGGTCGTTGACCTGGACGATGCGGTCGATCAGCTTCAGGTCGATGGTGCCCGGAATGAAGTCTTCACCAATCCCCTCCACCTTGTACGGCTTGATAGTGTCCCCCGAGTACAGCGAGCCCTCCGGGTCGGCGCCGACCATCATGACCGACGGCTTCTTCTCCTTGAGGAAGCGGGCAACGCCGGTCATCGTGCCGCCCGTACCCAGCCCGCCGACCACCACATCCACCTTTCCGTCCGTCTGCTCCCAGATTTCGGGGCCGGTCGTCTCGTAGTGAGAGCGCGGGTTCGCCTGGTTGAAGTACTGGTTCGGCTGAAAGGCACCCGGGATTTCGCGACTGAGCCGCTCGGCGACGGAGTAATAGCTCTCCGGCGAGTCGCGGGGCACCGCGGTGGGGCAGACCACGACCTCCGCTCCGTAGGCGCGCAGCAGCGCGATCTTTTCGGGCGATTGCTTGTCGGCCATCACGAAGACCATGCGATAGCCCTTCAGCGCGGCAGCGATGGCCAGCGCATGACCGGTATTGCCGGAGGTCGGCTCGACGATCGTCCCGCCAGGTTTCAGCAGGCCTCGCCGTTCCGCGTCCTCGATCATCCGAAGCCCAATCCGGTCCTTGACGCTCCCGCCGGGATTGAGCGTCTCGACCTTGGCCAGGATGGTCGGGCGAAGCCCGGCGGTGATGCGTGAGAGCCGCACCAGCGGCGTGTGCCCGACGGCCTCCAGGATGCTGCCCAGGACCTGCACTGGGCCCCATTGTATGCGTAGAATCGGCCTGAGTTCAGACGAGGGAGGGAGCCTTGCCGGTTTCGGTTGCCAACTCGCAGGTGGTCTACGACGCCATGAAAGGGGTGGGCGTCACGCTCGTCAGCGCCCTGCCGGAGACCTGGCTGGTGCACCTGATCCGCATGGCGGACGAGGATGCCAACATGACCCTGGTCCGGCTCGCCAAGGAGGAGGAGGGCGTCGGCGTTTCTGCCGGGGCGCATTTTGCCGGGGTCAAATCCGCCATGCTCCTGCAGAATCACGGCTTCCTGCAGGCGATCAATGGCATCGTCGGGGTGTCCCTGCTCTACAAGATCCCGCTGCTGATGCTGATCACGGATCGTGGCACGTTCGGCGAGAAGGATCCATGGCAGACCGAGGGCGGCAAGTACACCCGTCCGGTCCTCGATGCGCTGCACATTGCGCACGACGACTTGAGCCGACCGGATGAGGTGCAACCGAAGATCGCCCACGCGATGACGCTGGCGCAGAGCTCGCTCTCGCCGGTGGCCCTGCTCCTTCAGCGTGACCTGATGTGGGAGGAGCCGAAGTGAAACGGATCGACTGCCTCAAGGCGATCTACGCGGAGCTCGACCACTGCGCCGTCGTCACCATCATGGGCGCGGTCGCCGCCGAGCTCTACTCCCTCGGCCATCGCGCCAACTTCTTTTACCTCGAGCACGCGATGGGCCTTGCCTCCTCGATCGGGCTCGGCATCGCCCTGTCCCAGCCCAATCGCAAAGTGGTCGTGATCGATGGCGACGGATCAGTCCTGATGAACCTGGGTGGGCTGACAACCATCGCCCGCTCACGACCGAAGAACCTGGTGCACCTGATCTTCGACAACGAGACGCTGCTCTCCGTCGGTGGCGGCGCGCCGGGCGGCTACAAGTGGTTCACGACCGCCACGTCGACCGGCACCGACCTGGCTGCGATCGCGAAGGGGGCCGGGTTCCCACGATCGCAGCTGGTCCGCGAGNTGGNGGACTTCGAGGAGGCGGCNCTCGATGCCATCAACGGTGACGAGCTGAGCTGTATCGTCGCCAAGGTCGACGCCGAGATGCCGAAGAGCTTCTTGATGGACGTCCACATGCTGGAGAACCGCTTCGAATTTCCCCGGTGGCTGCAAGCAAAGGGAGGAGTGAATTGAGTACGAGAGTCGACACGCTCGCATCCTTCGTCGAGGGCCTCACCTCCGGTTCGATCGACGTCATCGACCTCACCCAGCCGCTTTCCGAGCGGACGCCGATGATCCAGCTGCCGCCGCCTTTCGCCAACACGCCGACCTGGAAGACCCACGAGATCAGCCGCTACGACGAGAAAGGCCCGGCCTGGTACTGGAATTGGTTCGAGGGCGGCGAACACGCCGGCACGCACTTCGATGCCCCCATCCACTGGGTTAGTGGCAAGGACAAGGACGACGTCTCCCAGGTCCCGGTCAAGCGGATGATCGGGCCGGCGGTCGTGATCGACAAGTCAAAGGAGGCCCAGGCCAATCCCGACTACCTTTTGACGCTGAGCGACATCCGCGCCTTCGAGCGACAGCACGGCGCCTTGCCGAAGGGCTCCTGGCTGCTCTACCGAACGGGGTGGGATGCCCGTGCGAATGACCAGAAGGCATTCCTCAATGCGAACGAGACCGGGCCGCATACGCCAGGTATCGACATCGAGCTGGCTCAATGGTTGGCAAATGAAAGCCCGTTCGTCGGCGTTGGCGTCGAGACGGTCGGCACGGACGCCGGTGCGGCACACTCGTTCAATCCGCCGTTTCCGTGTCACCAGTTTCTGCTCGGGGCGAACAAATACGGCCTGACGCAGCTAGCCAACCTGGCGAAGCTGCCGCCAACCGGCGCGGTGCTGGTGGTGGCGCCGCTGAAGCTGGTGAAAGGATCGGGGAGCCCCTGCCGAGCCCTGGCGCTGGTCCAACGATAGCCGTACCGGCAGGGCTTACGCTCCGGCCGATCCGGCCTGAGGAACAGCGCGCCTACACGACCTTGCTCCGCCGGGCGTTTGGTGGTGCCCTGCCCACAGACGAAGAGCTTGCCGTCTCGAAGGAAACGCTCGAATTCGACCGGACGCTGGCGGTGTTCGATGGTCGACAGGTTGTCGGAACCGCGGGCATCTTCTCCTACCAGATGGCGGTACCTGGCGGCGGGTCGCTGGCATGCGGTGGGGTGACGCGGGTCGGTGTCGCCGCGACCCACCGGCGCCGAGGTTTGTTGACCGCCATGATGCGCCGGCAGATGGACGACATGCGCGAACGCGGCGAGCCGCTGGCCGCCCTCTACGCCTCTGAGGCGCCCATCTATGGCCGCTTTGGCTACGGGCTTTCGACCTACATGGCGGAGATCGAAGTCGATCGGGCACACGCCGCCTTCTCGAGACCGCACTCGACCGCCGGCCGCGTGGTGATGGTGGACGTCCCGGCTGCTGTCGACGCCTTTACGGACGTCTGGTCCCAGGTGCAACCGACGCAGCCTGGCATGCTCACCCTCGACGCGCGCTGGTGGCGCCTGCATCTCGTTGACCTCGAGAGCTTCCGGCAGGGCTTCAGCCCGCAATATCGGGTTGTCTACGAGGTCGAGGGCAGGCCAACTGGGTTTGCCCTCTATCGGATCAAAATGGATTGGGACGCGATGGGTCCGATCGGTGTGCTTCGCGTAGGGCACTTGATCGCCGCCAACGCCGACGCCTACGCGGCGCTCTGGCGATACCTCCTCGAAGTGGACCTGATCGCCCGCGTGACCGCTGAGGCGCGACCGGTCGACGAGCCGCTCCGCTTCTTGCTGGCCGACTCGCGTCAGCCCAAGACGAGCATCGATGACGGCATCTGGTTGCGACTCGTCGACGTGGCGGCGGCGCTGGCCGGCCGCCGTTATGCNNCCNAGGGNCGGCTNGTACTTCGCGTTCGCGACGAATTTGCCCCGTGGAACGACGGACACTACGAGCTGAACGGGGGGCCGACCGATGCGGTCTGCGAGCGCTGCACCGACGATCCCGACGTGGAGCTCAGCGCCGCCGACCTGGCGGCGGTGTACCTCGGCGGCAATCGAATCCGCACGCTGCACGAGGCAGGGCGCATCGAGGAACTCCATCGCGGGGCCGTGTCGCGTGCGGATTCGATGTTTGCCACCGACCGCACGCCCTGGTGTCCTAGCCACTTCTAGATTCCCTCACCCCGGGCGGGGAGGGTCGGGGTGGGGGGTAGATAATCCGAGCGTGGACCGCCAGACCTGCCTGTCCTTCGACCGGCAGGATCCGCTCGCGTCATTGCGCGAGGAGTTCGCTGTACCCGAGGGCGTGATCTACCTGGACGGCAACTCGCTGGGCGCCCTTCCAAAGCAGACGTTGCCTCGCCTCACCGAGGTGATCGCCAATGAATGGGGCAATGGCCTGATCCGCAGCTGGAACGCGGCCCATTGGATGGAGGCGCCGGCCCGCATTGGCGACAAGATCGCGCGATTGATCGGAGCGAAGTCGGGCGAAGTGATCGTCGCCGATAGCACCTCGGTCAACCTCTTCAAACTGCTGGCCGGGGCGCTGCGCGTCCAACCCGGGCGACACTTCATCCTGACGGAGGCGTCGAATTTCCCGACCGACCTTTACATTGCGCAGGGGTTGGTCGACTTACTGGGGGGCAACCACGTCCTGCGCGTCGTCGAACGCTCTGAGATCGAGAGCTCTCTCGACGGTAGCGTGGCCGTCCTCATGCTCACTCACGTCGATTACGCGACCGGCGAGATCCATGACATGCGGCGCATCACCGCCGCCGCCCAGAAAGTCGGCGCACTGATGCTGTGGGACCTCTCGCACAGCGCCGGTGCGGTGCCGATCGATTTGAATGCATCAGAGGTCGACCTGGCGGTTGGCTGCGGCTACAAATATCTGAATGGCGGGCCGGGCGCCCCCGCGTACGCCTTCGTCGCCGCAGGCCTCCAGGACGCGATGCAGTCACCACTATCCGGCTGGATGGGCCACGCCAAGCCATTCGCGTTCGAACCGGATTATCGTCCCGCTCCCGGGATCACCCGGCAGCTTGCCGGTTCCCCACCCATCCTCAGCATGATGGCGCTAGAAGTGGCGATCGATCTCTGGCTACGGGTCGATCAGCAGGAGGCGCGCCGCAAATCGATGGCGCTCGGCGACCTGTTCATCCAGCAGGTGGACGAAACCTGCCGCGACCTCGGTGTCGAGGTGGTGGGGCCCCGCGACGCCGCCCAGCGCGGGTCGCAGGTGTCGCTGCGCCACAAAGAGGGATACCGTGTCATGCGCGCGCTGATCGATCGTGGCATCATCGGCGACTTCCGGACACCCGACTTGATGCGGTTCGGCTTCGCGCCGCTCTACACGCGCTACGTCGACGTGTTCGATGCGGTCCGCGGACTCCGTGAGGTGCTGACCTCGCACGCCTGGGATCGACCGGAGTACGCGACCCGTCTTGCGGTTACCTGATGACGAACAACAACCAGGGCGATCGGCTGCTCCGAGGCTACCTGAGCAGCCGCCGGCTGCTGCTCGCGGCCGGCATCATCACACCGGTCGGGATCCTCATCGTCAACGCGGCCGCCTTCGTGATGCGAAACCTGCAGCAGTTCCGCATCGGCATCGCCGTTTGCGCGTTGATCAGCTCGCTGGTCTTGAACGGCCTCACGGCGTCCTGGCTGCTTCGGCTGGCAGGCCGGCGACAGGTCGCGATCTACCTGGGGCATCAGGAGTGGGCGGGCGTTATCGCCACGACGGTCGTGGTCGCCACCTCGATTGGCGCCGCCATCTTCACTTACATCGGGATGGGCAACCCGAGCCACCTGCCCGATACGTTGTCTGTCCTGACAGCGCTGGCCGCGTTGCTGGTCCCGATCGGGATCACCTATTTCAGCCGCTTCTTCGTGAACAGCCGCTGACGCAGCGCTGCCGAACTCGTCAGGCGCAGGTGCCGGACGCGATGTACCAACCGCTCGCGACAGCTGGGCCGCTCGCCACTTTCGCGAACGCCCCGTTGGCATATAAGTAGGCGCCGCCATCACCGGCGATCAACCAGGTGCCGTGCGAGTCAGCGACGCTCGATGGCGGGCTCAAGGGGCCGAGCGCCAGATCCGGTAGCCGGGTGGCCTGGCCGGCGGCAATTAGTCGCCAGATTTCCGATGTGTGATCGTCTACATAAACCTGGACCAGCGGATGGGACCCTTCGAAGCCCAGCAGACGGATGGTCTTCGATCCTGGCTCGGGCGGCGGCGGAGAGGCAACCTGAAACCAGGTTTCAACCGCGCCAGTCGAGAGGTCCAGGCGCGCAAGGCTATTCGACCCGAAGCGATTGCCATCCGGACTGTACGACCAGGCACCCCCTGCGCCGATCCAGCCCCAGGTCGCTTGCCGTCCAGATGGATAGGCCTTCAGCGAACCCGAGGTCGGGTTGAGAAGCCACAGGCCGTTCGCGGCGTCGGTCCCATTGAGGTGGTTATCAAGGTAGATGCCGTCCGGTTGATAGGCGAGAACGTGGTAGGAGCCCTGGTTGTAGATGACCCGGTCAGTTCCGGTCGCGACATCGACCAGATGGATCTCGTTGCGAGACTGCGTTGGACTGGCCTCCCGGGTGTAGGCGTATGCCGAGCCATCAGGAAGTACCTGCGCCCAGCTCACGGGCAGCCAGCGGTGATAGGGCCGATCGTAGCTCAAGCCGCCGGAGGATGAAGCGGCACTCGGATCCACTGCATACGTGCCCGAGGGAATCGAGAGGAAGCCAGCCTGATGCCCTGAGTCGGTGCTGATGGGGAGACGGCAGTTCAGCGCCGCGGTAGCAGTGGCGGTCGCAGGCGGGCTGAGCGTGGCGCCCGCGGTGCTGCCGCCACCGCAGCCAGCCAGCGCGATGGCGACAAACGACACGATCAAACCCGTCTTGTTCATTCCTATAGGGAACGGCCAGCCGCAGATTCGGTAACGGAGCCCACCAACGGCGACTGGGACGGCTAGAGCTGCGAGCGAACCTCCCACAGCTCTGGGAAAAAGCGCTTCCCAAGCGTCGATTGCAGATAGCGCACGCCTGTCGATCCACCGGTGCCCGGCTTGTCGCCAATCTGGCGTTCGACCATTTCGACGTGGCGCAGTCGCCAGAGTCGAAACCCCTCATCGTGGTCGAGCAGCGCTTCGGCCAGCTCCAGCAGGTCCGCATGGCGGTCACCCTGCCGATAGAGGTCGCCCACGGTCACGCCGCGGCGCTTCATCAGGGCGGTAAAGACATCGTGTAACGATGGTTCATCGAGGCGCCGTTGCAGCCGGGCCCGCGCCTCCCCTTCCCCATCGAGCGCCTTGATGTATCCAGCATCCTTCAGTCCCGAGAGGAACTCGATCTCCCGAAACTGGGCGGACTGGAAACCGCTGGCGGGCGCCAGCTCTGAACGAAAGGTCAGAAAGTCCTGCGGCGCCATCGTCTCCAGAACCGCCACCTGTTCAACAAGCAGGTCCTCGATCACCTTGACCCGGTTCAGCGCATGCCGCGCGGCGCGGAGATCCTCGGCCTCGATCGAGCTGCGCACGCTTTCGAGCTCGTCGATCAGCACCTTGAACCAGAGCTCGTAGACCTGGTGCACCACGATGAAGAGGAGCTCATCGTGCGCCTTCGTGAGTCCCTGCTGCAGGTCGAGCAGTTGCGGGATGTTCAGGTACGAGTCGTAGCTGAGGCGGCGCCCCGACGCGTCCTGGTAGCCCATCCCGCCCAGGCGGTATGGCGCGCCCTCCTTCTTCGGTTTTCCGGCCGTGGCCAAGTCGGCTTCAGCTTATTCCAAAAAAGTGTTACAACGAGGGCGAGTAAAGGAGGGGATGCGTGAAGGAATCACCGTACTGGAATCCCCGGCATGAGACCATGCCTCGCGACCAGATCGAGGCCCTGCAGGTCCACAAACTCAAAAACCTGGTCGCCTGGGCCGACGCTCGGGTTCCCTGGCAGGCGGCCCGGCTGAAGGCCGCGGGGGTCACCGCCGACTCCATCAAGAGTCTGAAAGACCTCCGCCGAATCCCGATGATGACGCGCGACGAGTGGATGCAGGCACAGCTGGACAAGCCCCCCTTCGGTCCCTTGCTCGCGGCTCCCGAGGAGGTCGCGGTCCGGTATCACCTGACGTCGGGGACCACCGGCCGGATCCCCTTGCAGGTCCTCGACAGCATGAAGGACTGGGAGTGGATCGCGGAGATGTGGTGCTACGGCTTTTGGGGCTTTGGTGTCCGGCCGGCCGATATCGTCTTCTTCGCCTTCAGCTACGGCACCTTCGTCGGCTTCTGGGGCGCGCACTACGCGAGCGAGAAAATCGGGTGCCTCGTGCTCCCGGGCGGCAACATGACGACCGAGGCCCGCGTCAAGCAGATCCTCACCATGAAGGCGACCGTGGTCTGCTCGACCCCGACCTACGCGCTGCGGATGGCGCAGGAGGCGAAGACGATGGGCGTCGACCTCGCCGGTAGCTCGGTCAAGCGGCTGATCCTTTCCGGCGAGCCCGCCGGGTCCATCCCCGCGACCAAGCACCTGATCGAGGAGGAATGGGGCGCCAAAGCCGCCGACACCGCCGGCATGACCGAAGTGGGCACCATCATGGTCTTCGAGTGCGAGAAGCAGCCGGGTGGCACCCACATCATCGAGGACCACTACATCGAGGAGGTCGTGGACCCGGAGACGGGCGAGCCGGTCGGCTACGGCGAGCTGGGTGAGCGATTGATCACGTCATTTGGCCGCGGCTTCATCCCGGTGTTGCGTTACCGCACGCGCGACCTCGTGGTCCGGGTGCCGGCCAGCGGTTGCACCTGTGGACGCACCTTCGATCTCTATGAAGGCGGCATTCGGGGCCGTGTCGACGACATGAAACTGGTGCGCGGCACCAACGTCTATCCGCGCGCGGTCGAGGCGATCGTCCGCGAGTACAAGGAGATCGACGAGTTCCGGATCCACCTGTACACGGCCGACGGCCGGCAGGACGAGATCGAGGTTCTGGTCGAGATCCCGGAGCGGGAAGGCGTCAACGCGGACCGGATCGTGAGCGACCTCGCCAAGTCGCTCTCGCAGGCGCATGAAGGTCTGCGCTTCGGCTGCAAGCGAGTCGAGAAGGGCAGCCTGCCGCGGTTTGAGCTGAAGGCGAAACGGCTGCAGGACGATCGCACGGTCATCGGGACGGCCGGCGAACGGAGGGTCACCGCATAAAAAACACCATGGGCGTCGAGCTGAGCGAGTCCGAGCGGACGCTGGTTGAGAGCTACCAGGGCCTCGTCAAGGTGCTGAAGGAGGGCAAGGACCTGGCACCCTTCGAACGGCGCAACGCGATGAAGGCGGTCGCTGCACTCTGGCAAGTGGTCAACGGCCTCGACCTCGACCCGGGCAACCTGTACGAGATCGGCATCTGATCGCGCCTTAGCGGCGTGACGACATGCTGATCCGAGGGGGAACCGTGGTGACCGCCGACGGCGAGCGGAACGCCGACGTTCTCGTCCGCGCCGGCAAAGTCGCCGAAGTCGGCGAAGGCATCGCGGGTGGCGAGGACGTCATCGACGCGACCGGCATGCTGGTTATGCCCGGTGTGGTCGATCCGCATACGCATTTGCTGCTCGACACCGGCACCGCGCGCACGGCCGACGACTTCGAGAGCGGATCAGCCTCGGCGGCGGCCGGCGGAGTCACGACCTACCTCGACTTCGCGCCGCAGCTGCCGGGCCAGCCATTCGGGCAGGCCCTGCGCACGCGGCTCGATCTCATCCAGGGCCAGTCGTATGTCGACTATGGGATCCACCTCAACATCACCAACCTCGGCGATGGCTGGGAGCGGGACCTGGAGGCGCTGGTCGAGGCCGGGGTGACCAGCGCCAAGGTGTACACGACCTATCGGGACACGATTTTCTACGCCGACGATTGGACCTGGTATCGGTTGATGGAGCGCGCGGGAGACGCCGGACTCCTGGTGCAGGTGCATGCCGAAAACGACGCCATCGTGGTGGGAAAGACCCAGGAGCTGCTGCGACAGGGAAAGTCGGGGCTCGCCTACCACGGCGCCTCACGGCCGGCCTTCGCCGAAGTCGAGGCCGTCAACCGCGGCTTGATTTTCAGCCGCGAGACCGGAAGCCCGATCTATTTCGTCCACCTGTCGACCCCACGCTGCGTCGACCTGATCACCGAGGCTCGGGACCAGGGCGTGCAGGCAATCGCCGAGACCTGTCCGCATTACCTGGTGCTGGACGACTCGGTCTATGCCGGCCCCGATGCGGCACGCTTCGTCATGACGCCGCCCCTTCGTGACCGCGAGAGCCAATCACAGTTGTGGACGCAGCTCACCCGGCAGGCGATCCACAGCCTGGGCAGTGACCACTGCGGCTTTTCGCTCGCGCAACGGGAAGGGATCGATGACTTCAGCCGCGTCAGCCCCGGGATCCCGGGCGTCGAGACCTCGTTACTCCTCCTCTACACCTTCGGGGTGATGGAGCATCACATGAAGCCTCGCGACCTGGTCCGCCTCCTCTCGACGAATCCGGCGAAGATATTCGGACTGTGGCCGCGCAAGGGCGACATTCGGCCGGGCTCTGACGCCGACCTCGTCCTCTTTGATCCACGCCCAACGCGCACGCTCTCCGCCACAGAACTGCACAGCCGCGCCGGCTTTTCGCCCTACGAAGGCCTGAGGATCACCGGAAGGGTGCACACCACCATCTGTCGAGGTCAGGTCGTTTATCGCGACGGCGCCATCGTCGGCGACCGCGGCTTCGGTGGCTTTTTGAAATGCGACCCNTTCGACCCCGAGGCGGTGCCCCTGTGAGCGACATCAATGGGGAGCGGCTGCTGGCCGACCTCCGGGCGCTCTCGACCATCGGCGGGCAGGCCGATGGTGGGGTCGACCGGCTC
>JGI12630J15595_10000095_pt1 | contig 13836 bp, 10 predicted proteins | sample JacPinW_OM2H0_M1_FD_15595 | JGI IMG/M metagenome (IMG submission 15595) | reverse complement strand
GCAGGGCGCGATCGTTTCCGCCGAACTGGGCGGCACCGTTAGCGAAGTCGGCTTCGAAAGTGGCGCCGTTGCAAAAAAAGGCGACGTGCTCTTGAGACTCGATACATCCTCGGAACAGGCGCAACTGCGCACGGCCGAGGCGGATTTGGAACTGGCACGCGCCGATCTCGAACGTTCGCGCGGACTGGCGACGCGCAAAGTAATTTCAAAAGCGGAGCTGGACAGCGCCGAATCCAAATTCAAACAGAAAGAAGGTAGTGTCGACAACATGCGCGCAATGATCGCGAAGAAGGAAGTGCGCGCGCCTTTCGACGGCCAACTAGGCATTCGGCAGGTGAACGTCGGACAGATGATCAACCCCGGACAGCTAGTCGTGCCCTTGCAAGCGCTCGACCCGGTCTATGTCGATTTTGCGCTGCCGCAGCAGCACCTTGCGAAATTATCTCCCGGACTTGAAACGCGGGTCCGCACCGACGCGTTGTCGGGGCGTGAGTTCGTTGGAAAATTAACGGCCATCAACCCCAATGTGGATCCGATCACGCGCAATGTGCAGGTGCAAGCGACTCTGGAAAATCCCGACCACGTGCTGCGGCCAGGGATGTTCGCGAAGGTCGAGGTCATCCTACCCGAGAAAAATAAAGCGCTCGTCATTCCGGGATCGGCTATCTCGTACGCGCCCTACGGCGATTCGGTTTTCGTAATCGAAAAGAAAAAGGACCCGAAGAGCGGTAAGGAATCGCAAACGATCCGGCAACAATTTGTGCGGGTGGGCGAAGCGCGCGGCGATTTTGTTTCAATCAACAACGGATTGAAAGCTGGCGAAACGGTGGTGGGCACGGGCGTTTTCAAATTGCGCAATGGCATGGCCGTGACAATTAACAACGATCTCGCGCCCAAACCGCAGGTGAATCCGACGCCGGTGGACTCGTGATGCAAGATCGACAATGAGATTTCACTCTGAATTCTGGGGAGCGCACGCGCCTCGCGTGCTCATTTCGGCGCCCTCGCCGAAATGTTCTGGGACGAACGCAATCGCACAAGAGAAGTTCGCGATGGCGAAGGCGCCATCGCCAGCACGCGAGGGCGCGTGCGCTCCCCGGACAATCACAAGATCGACATGAAATCATTTACCGATCTTTTCATCAAGCGACCGGTGCTGGCGATGGTGGTCAGCTTCGTCATTCTGATCGCGGGCTTACAAGCGATCAAAACGATCAACGTCCGCCAATATCCGCGTAGCGACATCGCCGCCATCACGGTGCAGACGGTCTACGTCGGAGCAGATGCGGAATTGGTGCGCGGATTTATTACAACGCCTCTGGAGCGCGCGATCGCGGCCGCGGACGGCATCGATTACATCCAATCGAAAAGCAAACAAGGGAGCTCAACGATCACAGCACGCTTGAAGCTGAATTACGACGCGAACAAGGCGCTCTCGGACATCAGCTCGAAGGTGGACGCGATTCGGCGCGATCTGCCGCCAGAAGCTGAGATCCCGGTGATCAATATCGAAGCGGCAGATTCGCAATTTGCGTCGGCCTATCTGAGTTTTACGTCAGACATTCTTCAGCCGAACGAGGTGACCGATTATCTCGTGCGTTTGGTGCAGCCGCGCCTGACCACGCTCGGTGGCGTGCAGAAGGCCGACATTCTTGGCGGACGCACTTTCGCAATGCGCGTCTGGATGAAGCCCGACCGGATGGCGGCGTTGAACGTGAGTCCGGCCCAAGTGCGCAGTGCGCTCGCGCGAAACAATTATCTCGCGGCCGTCGGCAGCACGAAGGGTTCGCTGTTGCAGGTCAACCTGACCGCCAACACCGACTTGCACACGGCGGACGATTTTAAAAAACTCGTCGTCCGCCAGGACAAAGGAAATCTCATTCGCCTGAGCGACATCGCCGATGTCGTGCTTGGTGCGGAGGATTACAACACGGAAGTGCGCTTCTCCGGTCAACGCGCTGTGTTCATGGGCATCTGGGTTCTGCCGAACGCGAACTCGATCGACGTAATCAAGCGCGTCCGCGTTGAGATGGAGCAAATCAAGAAAGAGTTGCCGACCGGCATGAGTGGCGACATCGCCTACGACGCGACCGCCTACATCAACGACGCGATTCACGAAGTCATAAAAACTTTGATCGACACGCTGCTCATCGTGATGGTCGTGATCTTTTTGTTCCTCGGGTCCTTCCGCTCCGTGATCGTGCCGGTAGTGGCGATTCCGATCTCGCTTATCGGCGCATTGTTTCTCATGCAGGTGTTTGGGTTCACGCTGAACCTGCTCACGCTTCTCGCGATTGTATTGTCGGTCGGATTGGTGGTGGACGATGCCATTGTCGTGGTTGAAAACGTCGAACGCCATATGCGCGAAGGCCTCTCCCGCATGCAAGCGGCATTGAAAGGGGCGCGCGAATTGATCGGGCCGATCATCGCGATGACGATCACGCTCGCGGCCGTTTACACACCGATCGCGTTGCAGGGCGGTCTCACCGGCGCGCTCTTCCGTGAATTTGCACTCACCCTCGCCGGCGCGGTTTTCATTTCGGGCGTCGTCGCGCTGACGCTTTCGCCGATGATGTCGGCAAATCTTTTGCGTGCCGGTCACGCCGAAAAAGGATTCAGCGGCGTGGTGAACCGCACGTTCGATCGGTTCCGCGATTGGTATGGCAGTCATCTTGACCGTACATTGAACGCGCGACCGGCGGTTTATGCAGTGTGGATTGGATTGTCGCTTCTGGCGGTCCTCTTTTACAAAATGTCGCCAAGCGAGCCGGCGCCGACCGAGGACCAGGGCGTGATCTTCGGCATCATGACCGCGCCAGCCAATGCGACAATCGATGATACTAGTCGTTACGCCGACGCGGCCGGCAAAATTTTCAAGGATATTCCAGACACGCGATTCACATTTCAACTTACGAACCCGGATGGCGGATTCGGCGGCATGGTGTTGAAGCCTTGGGGCGTTCGTAAAACGAAGACGGCCGCGTATTTGCCAGTGGTGCAGCAAAAGCTCGGCGCCATCCCTGGGATTCAGATGTTTCCGGTGATGCCGTCCGCGCTTCCGGGTGGTGACAGTTTTCCGGTCAGCTTCATTATTGCTTCGACGGCCAATCCGGAACGAATTCTGGAGTTCGCAAAACAAATCCAGCTCAAGGCGATGCAGAGCGGAATGTTCTTCTTCCCGCCCCAGATCGATACCAAGATCGACCAACCGCAATCCGAAATTGTTTTCGACCACGACAAGGTTTCGGCCATGGGCATGGACATGCAGCAAGTGGGCGCCGATCTTTCGGCCAGCATTGGCGGCAACTTCGTCAATCGCTTCAACATCGAAGGACGAAGTTACAAAGTCATTCCACAAGTCAAACGGACCGAGCGGCTCAATCCGGAACAGCTGGAAAATATTTACGTCACTGGTCCAAACAATCAGCTCGTGCCGTTGAGCACCGTTGCCACGCTTCGACATCATACCGTCGCGCGCTCGCTCAATCGCATGCAACAACTCAACGCCGTGCAGATCAGCGGCGTTTCCGGTGCGCCGCTTGATACGGCCCTCAAATTTCTCGAAGACGAAGCGCACAAAATTCTGCCGAAGGGCTATGTGCTCGATTACACCGGCGACTCGCGGCAGTTGCGTACCGAGGGAAATAAATTTCTCCCCGCCTTCATCCTCGCGGTTTTGCTGATTTTTCTGGTGCTCGCCGCGCAATTCAACAGTTTCCGCGATCCATTCATCATTTTGCTCGGCTCTGTCCCGCTCGCCATGTTCGGCGCGCTTCTTTTCACTTTTCTCAAGATGCCGAACGGAAAATTTTTCACCGACGGCTGGACAACCACGCTCAATATTTATTCGCAAGTCGGTCTGGTTACGTTGGTCGGGCTCGTTTCAAAAAACGGAATTCTGATTGTGCAATTTGCGAATGAATTGCAACGGCAGGGTTTAACCAAACTTGCGGCGGTCGCGCAAGCAGCGCGCATCCGATTGCGGCCAATCATGATGACGAGCGCGGCAACCGTTGCGGGTCACTTTCCGCTTACGCTCGTGAGCGGCGCCGGCGCAGCCGCGCGAAACTCGATCGGCCTTGTCCTCGTCGGTGGCATGACCATCGGAACGATTTTCACTCTGTTCATCGTGCCATCGCTCTACATGCTCATTGCGAAGGAGCATCACGAAAAGCCGGTCTCAGAAACCGAAGAGGAACCCCCGAGCGAAGATGTCGATCTTGTTCCCGAATATGCACCCGCTCTCACGCCAGATGGAAACGGCAACGGCTGGAAACAAGGCTAAGAGACGGACCCGCTAGAATTTCGGCGATCATCCGCCTTCGCGGAGCTACGGCGCGACAGGTAGACCGCCGCTACAGAAAAAAAAGAGCGCGGCCATTACTGACCGCGCTGCTAAAGCTGAGGAATGAGTTCAGTTTTAGTATTGTTGTCTTCCTAGCTCGCGGAATTACTTAAAGCAGCCATGATGCCAAGCGCGATCGGGAGATTAATTTTGCCTGGCAATAGCAGCGTCCGAATCGCTGAATCTCAAATCGGAATTCGCCAATCCGCAATCCGCAATCTAAAATCCGCAATCGCTGGTTCCCGTAGTTCAACGGATAGAACGGAGGTTTCCTAAACCTTAAATGCGGGTTCGATTCCCGCCGGGAACGTGGATAATTGTTGCCGTTCTTTGGCTACGCCTTCTCTGGGCGATGCCAAAAAGGTGTTTTGGCCGTTAAAAATTGCGCACATGTGCCTTTCAAGGCAGCCGTATCTTTAGCTTGTAACAGACAAATAAGACAAGGATAGCGCCGAGAGTTGAGAAGATAAGCCCAGCGGGGTGGAACTGAGCGCCTTCTCTCGGGCGGGAGAACATGTGCGTTACTGATCCGCCCACGATTGAGCCGATGATGCCCAGAATGATCGTCCACAGCAGCTTGAGATGAACGTGCATGATTGACTTTGCGATCACGCCCGCAATCAAACCGACAAGTATATACCAAATCAGATGAAACATGATTCCTCCTTCGAATCCTGCGCGGAGCAGGTAGAGGCAAGGCTATCAGCCGCAAACGTCGGAAGCCATGCAAAAATCGAACAAGATCACGGCAACGGCGCGGTCGTGTGGCCATTACGCAGATCAACGAATGCTGCGGCCCACCTGCTCGACGATCTGCACGTAGGCTTGCAGAGCAGCCGACGGGTTCTCGCTCCTCCATGCGACACAGCCTTCCGTCCCGACAGTGGGATTCACTGGTCGGAACACCACATTCTCGTGCTCGAGTTTTTTTAATTGCTCCGGCACGAGAGCAACACCCAATCCTGCGGCGACGGCGTGAATCATAGTTCGTTCAAGATCGACATCCTGCAAAACCTTGGGGGTAAAGCCAGCGCGCGCACACGTCTTGGTTAGCCACGCGCGATAAGCGGGATAACTCGCTTCGGACATGCCGATGAAAAACATGGGCGCGAGAGCTTTCAGCTCGACCGTCGTTTTGCCCGCCAGTGGATTGTCTTTCGGCAGGGCGGCGACTGTTTTGTAGGACGCAATAGTTAGGAATTCCAATCCACGCCGCGCAATTGGCTCGTGCAATCCAACAAAACCAAGATCGAGCCTGCCATCTTCAAGCGCGCGAAACTGATCACCACACGACATGTCGAAGAGATTTACCGAAACGGTGGGAAACGATTGATGGAAGGAAGCGAGAGTCTTCGGTAGAAGATCGTAAAAAAGATTGCTGACGTAACCGACATTAAGCGCGCGAACCTCGCCGCTGTGTAGTCGCCGGACCGACTCGACCGTTTCGGTTGCGAGAGCAAGAACGCGTTTGGCGTCGGCGAGAAATGAGCGGCCCTCGTCTGTCAGCGTGATCGGTTGCTTTGTCCGATCCAGAAGTCGGACACCAAGCTCTTCTTCCAGATTCTTGATCTGCCGCGTGAGCGAAGGCTGTGCGGTGTGTAGCTTTTTGGCCGCTTTGGTGAAGCTGAGCGCTTCCGCAACGCTGACAAAGTAGCGCAGATGACGAAGTTCCATCGAGACTAGAATATCTATGTAAACCGACCCGGCACGTTCATGCAAAACAGAACTTTCGATGATGATGGCCGCTCGCCACTGGCAGACGGCCATACTTAAGAGGCATTTCGTGTTACCAAGAAGATATTGGCCGAACAATGCAGGGAGGCGTATTCGCTCTGCACATGAACCGAAACGCTTCAGCTGTTTGGAAAGGAAACCTTCATGAGGGCGAAGGGACATTAACTACCGAAAGCGGCGTTCTGTCGAAAACCCAGTATTCTCACGGAACCTCTTTTATCGAGGGCATCGGAACCAACCCGGACGAATTGGTCGCCGCATCGCTGAGCGGTTGTTTTACCATGGCCCTTTCCAGCGAGCTTGGACGCTGCGGTTTTCACCCCGAGCGCATCGAAACGATCGCGACCGCGACCCTGGAAGATTTGGCCGCAGGTTGGACGGTCACACGCGTGCAACTCGACGTCCATGCAAATGTTCCGGACGCCTCTCAAGCACGTTTCATCGATGCGGCGATCGCGGCAAAAACAAACTGTCCTATCGCGCGTCTGCTCAACACCAACATCTCTATGACGGCGAGTCTCGACGCATGAAAACAAACACCTCGATAAACCCGTCGAACCTAATGCCGGCGAGCGGCAGAGGAAACTCGTTGGAACTGGCTCTGGAGGTATCGGAGCTGCGTTACCGCCGGCTATTCGAAACGGCGCAGGACGGCATCCTGATTCTCGACGCGGACACCGGCAGGATCATCGATGTAAATCCATTTCTGCTCGATCTGCTCGACTATCCGTTCGAAAGCATAATCGGCCTCCAGCTCTGGGAGATCGGCTTGTTCGAAGACATCGCAGCGAATCAGGCCGCTTTCCAAAAGCTGCAAACAGAGGAGTACATCCGGTACGAAAACCGCCCACTCCGCACGAAGGCCGGCAAGCAGATCCAAGTCGAGTTTGTCAGTAATGTTTACTTTGTCGGCTCCGCCAAAGTGATCCAATGCAACATCCGCGATATCAGCGTGCGGGCTGAATTTCAGGCGGCGTCCAAGAGCCACGCGGATACGCTCGAACTCGCGGGCAGAGCAAGAGATGAAGCGATCGGTGTGCTCTCTCACGAGCTGCGCACTCCGCTCGGCGCCATCTCGTCAATGATCGACTTGCTCGAGCTGGGTCACGGTGAGGTAGGCATGCCCGACAAAAAAGATTTGCCGCCGCAGTTCGATAAATCCGCCTTGGCGTTCGTCCGCCGCAATATTCAAACTCTTGCACACCTGGTCGACGAGTTGCTCGGCTTCAGCCATATCGCGAACGGGGCCTTGGGGCTGGAGCTCGTCATGGTGGACATGCACGAGGTGATCCGCTTCGCGCTCAAGAATCTCCAGAGCCAGCAGAAAGGGACGGGAGTTGGAATCGATCTCCGGTTGGAGGCTCGGCATAGCCACATCCGAGCCGATGCGCTCAAAATCGAACAGGTTCTCTCCAATCTGATTGGGAACGCGCTGAAGTTCACGCCGCAAGGCGGCAAGGTTTCAATCGTCACGCGCAACGAGGCAAGCGGCAAGCTGGTTGTCGAAGTGAGCGATACCGGGATCGGCATTCCGGCAGACGCACTCTCGCGGATTTTTTCGCCGTTCGAGCAAGGGGATTCGTCTATTCATCCGCAATACGGCGGTCTCGGTCTTGGTCTTTCGATTGCGCGTACTTTAATGAAAGCGCATGGCGGCACTCTGGAAGTGGAGAGCGAGGGATTAGGGCAAGGCGCGAAGTTTACCGCGCGTTTCAAAATAGACGATTCGCTTCCCGATCTCACAATCCAAGATACTCTTCAGCTCGAAAGCAGTCCGCCCCCTGGCACGGAGACCAGCGTCACCACGTCTATCAACTCGACAAACCCCAAATTATAATCCTATGGAAACCACCATCACTCAAAGCGGCATCCTTTATGCCCTGCAACATGGCGCGACCAAAAAATATCGCCGGCTGCGCCCAAGACGAGTGGGCGCAGACCTCCTTCGGCTTCTCCCGACTTTAACATCTATTGAAAAACGGCTTCCGTTGCGCACCATTCCGGCAGAAACCGCTCAGTCCATGCCACAGAATACTGGAGCGCAAGTCGCCGATGCATTCCCCGAATACCGGGCGGCGGCATAAGAGGTTCAAACGAATCGACTGGATACGAGTGTCTCCCATACCTAAAAAATATGAAGCCGAGCTTACGAAGTATTGGCTAGATAGGGACGGGAGCCGTATTCACAGCTTCTGCCGCATCCATTTGCCTACCTGGTTCGCCGATTTAGATCGGTAGCACGAACCGGATGGCCTTTCGCTGCGATTTCAGCAGCAACTCAGTAACTAGAAAGTTAGTTCGTATGATTAAATCAATCGTTGGTATTGCATTCGCCACAGTCCTGATCGGTTCAGTGGCCTTTGGACAAACATCGTCATCTTCCACCACCGTTACCACGGGGACCAATGGAGTGACGGAAACCACCACCACGACAACCGAAAGTAATGGCGTCGTCACGGAATTCACTCCGGGACATCACCTTTTCCTGAAAACTGAAGCGGCCCAGCCGGTTCAATATAAGTTCGGCAAGACCGTCACTTATGTGACTTCAGATGGCCGAGTGATCGAAGCCTCGAAAATCAAAAAAGATTCGAAGGTTCATGTTCACTACATTAAAACCGGCGACGACATGTTCGTCGATAAGGTCATCGTCCAAGACCGCGACTAAGATGGTAAATTTGCCTGGTCGTTCTTAGACCGGGCTCGCAACTCTCAGCGCCTGGCGGATCGAGATAGTGCTCGCCGCCAGGCGTTTTGTTTTCTTTAATTTCAATCCGAAGGCCGAGGCGTCGGTTGATGCACGACATCCGACAAAATTTTTGTGTCACCCGAATCGGTAAAAACGGGCAGATTGCTGATTACGCGTGAGGAACGTAACAATAATTCGATGCGTTGGATGACCGAGCGCCCTCGCGCGCGCGCGACTAATGTCGGAATTGTCGATCTTGCGCAGGAACTAGTCAGGTTTCACGCAGCGTCGGCACGGCCGCAGGCGATATGGCGGATCTCTTCTTGATTTTGCTGCGCCAACGGAGCGACGGCAACTCGATCAGTCTGTAGGCGACGTAGCCGCAGACGATGGAGGCGAGAAGGTTTAGCGGGAAAGTGTCGAGGCGTGTTTCGGAAACGCCGAAGCAGAAAAGATTTTGCCAGAGGTAAACGCTAAATGAGACGCGTCCAAGCCAGGTCAGGCCTGGGAAACTCAGAACTCGCGTCGCGAATGGAACGACGTTGTGCACTAAAGAAAAAACGAGAGACGCCCACGCGACGCTGATGGCCAGCGGCTGGAGCAAAGCATAGGCAGTGGCAACGAAGGGATTGGCGCGCAGAGAAGTTGCAGGCGCGGCCAGAGCAGATGAGATCGAGGACAAGATCGACAATGGAGTTCGGGTGAAGATCAAAACCGCGATGGCGATAATACCGATAGCAATGAACGTCGGTCGCCCGAAGCGCCATGTTTTGAGAGACAGCAAATAAGGTTCGGTCAGGGCCACACAGGAACCGACCAGGAGCGGCGTGAAATAATAATCGACCCGGCCGAGACAACCGCCGGACTGCGCGGCCAACTGTTGGCCGCAGACTCTCCAGACGACTGTGGCCAGGACGAGGAAAGATGTGACGGGCAATCGAAAAACCGGCGGCGACATTTTCAAGATCGCTGGCCAGGCGAGCCAGAAATAAATTTGCAACACCATGCTGTAGAGATGCATCACGCCGGGAGCGATGCAGTAGGTGTTGGGATCGAGCAGGGCCGGGCGAAGCAGCGACCACCAATCGAGTTGGCCATAACGAAGGCCGATGAATGCACCGATCAGCAGCAGATAGCCGATGAGCGGCACAAAAAAACGGATCGCCTGGCGCGAATAGAAATGGCGGAATTGAATTGCGCCGTCCCGTCTTTCTTCGCTAAGGATGCTGCGCGTGATGAGAAATCCGCTCAGCACCCAAAACGCGACAACGGCCCGCGGAACCAGGTTCATCACTGACTTCAGCCAATCCGGGCAGCCCGGCGCGAAAGGCACGTGATGAAGCATGATGATGAGAATCGCGACCGCGCGGTAACCATCGATTGCCGTGATCCTTCTTGAAGTGTCGCTCGACGCCATGACTTCGTTTAACGGATTGTTTCCGTCAGACGTTTAGTTATGCCGATGGCGATTGTCGATCTTCGCCACGCTGTCGTGCAAGAACGCGCGAGACTATTTCCCGACCTGATTGAGAATGCTGCGCAGCTCGTGCACGTCGACCGGTTTGGTGAGATGAAAATCAAAACCGGCTTCCTTACCGCGCCGGATATCTTCGTCGGTGCCAAAACCAGTCAGAGCGACGCCTTTGACCGATTGTTTCCGTTTCGCCTGCGCGATCACTTCGTAACCGCTGCCATCGGGCAGACCAATGTCGCTCAAAACGACATCGAGCGTTTTCGATCGCAAAATCTCGAACGCGCTCTGGGTAGAATCGGCCACGGAAATTTGATGACCAAAGTGGCTGAGCAAACGCGCCAGGGTCCGGCGGGTATCGCCGTGATCTTCGACCAACAAAATGCGCAAAGATTTGTCACGCTTGTGCGGAAGACGCGACGCCACGCCGCTGGCACCGACCTTCTTTGCCATGACGGCAAACTTGAGCTTGAAGGTCGCACCGCAACTGCGGCCACGACTGTGCACGCTGATCTCGCCATCGTGAAGATCGACAAGATGCTTTGAAATGGCCAGGCCAAGACCGAGACCGCCGAAACGCCGGGTAACATCAGCGCCACCCTGTTCGAAAGGCTTGAAGAGCAAATCCAATTTGGCGGCGTCAATCCCGATGCCATTGTCGGTAATCTCGAATTCAAAATGGTTGTGATCGTCGTTCGACGTGCGGATGTCGATCTTGCCGCCGGGTGCGGTGAATTTCACGGCGTTATTGATGAGGTTCCAAAAGACCTGCTGAATGCGGACCGGATCCGCCCAGATGTCGTGCTTCTTGGCGTCGAGCGCGGTCGAGACCTTCAACTTTTTCGAGATAATGTCGGCCTGGGCAATACCGAGCGCGTCGCGGACAAGAGCGTGAGCGTCGACGCGATCGAAGTGGAGCTCGAGCTTGCCTCGCACGACGCGGGTGAGATCGAGCAAGTCATCGATCAAGCGGGCCTGCAATTGCACATTGCGTTGAATGGTGTCGACTTCCTCATTTAAATCCGAGGGCATCTCATCCGCGTGATCGGCGAGATAATCGGCCGCCGCTAACGCCGGTGTAAGCGGCGTGCGCAGCTCGTGACTGAGCGCAGCGAGAAAATCATCCTTGGCTTTGTTCGCTTTTTCGGCCGCGATTTTTGCCGCTTCCATTTCTCGCGTTCGAACCTGCTCAGTGACATCACGTGTGACCTTGGAAAAGCCACGGAGTTTGCCGGACTTGTCACGGAGCGCGGTCAGCACGACCTCGGCCTCAAAGGTCGACCCATCTTTACGAACACGCCGGCCCTGGTCGCGGATATGACCGAGTCGCTGCGCTTGTTCCAAATTACTTTGCGGTTTTCGCGCGGCTACATCGTCATCGGTATAAAAGCAGGCGAAATTTTTCCCGACAATTTCACTGGCCGCGTAGCCTTTCATTTTCTCCGCGCCCGTGTTCCAGGTCTGGACGTTTCCGTTCGGGTCGAGCATGTAGATGGCATATTCCGACACGCTTTCCACGAGCAGGCGAAATTGCTCTTCGTGGTAGGACCCGGTTGAATCGCTTGATTGTCGTTTGCTCATTAGAACCGGTCGTCCGCGAGGGGAAAGTGTACCCGTAAATCGTCGCCGTCTACCTTCCATTCGGATTTGAACGGGCGCGAGGATGGACGCGCGCGGAATTTTCCCGACCAATCTGGCCTCGGGCGAATCCTAGACCTTTATGGTGTCACCGGCGCGTTCCTGCCATTGATGGATTTCGCCGGTCAACTTCGCGATCACTTCTTTTTGATCGGTGCGATCGTAAAGATTTTGCAGCTCCCGCGGATCCGCTCGCAAGTTATAGAGCTCGTTCTTGTCGACGTCGCGCAGACAAATCTTCCAACCCTCCGGCGTGATGGCGGTACGAGTGGTTTCATTGGCGGCGCGTTTAATCTCCTCCGGTTTGCCGAGACCATGGGCCTTTGGATTCTTCCCGTAAAAATCGGGAGCCCACTCAATCAACACCGTTTCAGGGGGCATTGATTCACCGCGCAACAACGGCACGCAGCTCTTTCCCACGCATTGCTCGTGAGGTTTCTGGCCGAGAAGATCCAGAAATGTCGGCACAAGATCGATGTGGCTTATCGGCTGGGAAATGGAAGCGGTTCGCCGTTGATTTGGCATCCGAACGAGGTAAGGCACGCGCACCGCTTCCTCGAACATGACGCATTTTTCGAAAAGGCGGTGCGCACCCATCATGTCGCCGTGGTCGCTGGTGTGTATCACGATGGTGTTATCGGCCAGGCCCAGTGTCTCCAGCTTCTCAAGAATGGCGCCGATGCTCCGGTCGACCTGGGTGACGAGGCCAAGATACCTTTGCTTAACTTTCAGATAATCCTTCGTCGATTTCCCAAAACGTTCTGCATCCCATTGCTGCCGCATCCGGTAACGCAGCGGCATATCAGCGCCGAAGATATGATTGGCCGCGGGATCGAGATCTTTCTCGGTCAGCGCGTGCTCTTCGTTTAATGGACCGCTATAAGGCGGATGAGGTTCCAAAAACATGACAAAGAGCACGAATGGATCGTTTTTGTGTCGCTCAAGGAAATCGCACGCCTTTATTTCGAGAAATTTTGGACGGCCAAGTTCGATCGGAAGCTTGGTGATAAATTTCTTACCGAAAAAACGCTGCTGTTCGCCTGCAGGCTTGAGGCCCTTCTCGAAAAGAAACTTGCTATAGTCACTAATCGCATTGGGATCGCGGACTTTGTTAAATGTTTTGTGGAATTCGTCCATGATTGAAACCCACTCGCTGAACCCATGCTGTTTGTTCAGCTCGTCGCCCAAATGCCATTTCCCCATATAGGCGCAGCGATAATCGGGATCGCTCATCAACTCCGGGAAGCACAGGAATTTGGGATCCAACTCCGCCCAATTTTGCGTGCAGTGGTTGGCGTGCGGCCAGGTCCCGGTCATTAGAGAGGAGCGTGACGACGTGCAGACCGGGTGCGTTACATAGACCTGCTGGAATACGGTGGACTGGGTTGCGAATTTGCTCAGGTTCGGGGCATAGTTTGTCGGCCCGCCGTAGCAGGCGATCGTGTCGGGACGCTGTTGGTCCGGAAGCAAAACAAGGAGGTTTGGCTTACGCGGCAGTTTGGCCGGTTGTCCTTTGGCTTTGGCGCCGAAGGCAAGCGCGGCGGAGCCGAGCGCGGTCGTGCGCAGGAATGACCGGCGAGTGAAATCGAATTTCATATCGATGCTGCTGCGATTGGATTCGTGGGAATCGGGAAAGGTTCGAACAAATTTCGCCGCCCGCCAAATCGGCGCAATCAAAACTCTCTGTTGGGCCGGGTACTACATGAACTCAATCAGTTCTTTCGCCATCGAGGCGACCATTGTCCAACCCGTTCACGAATCAGATGCACAACGCTACCAGGTTGATGGAGAAATTAAAAAATATTGCGGAGGGAGCATACCGTCGCGCAATTGATCAAACACTTCGTCCAAAACGGCGTTGGAAGATCGATCAACAATTGGGAGCGCAACCGGCTGGTCACGAGCAAACAACTGCGCCGGGCGTGCGAGCTCTACCGAGGACGGACCGCATGAAACGAT
>JGI12630J15595_10000094_pt1 | contig 13898 bp, 14 predicted proteins | sample JacPinW_OM2H0_M1_FD_15595 | JGI IMG/M metagenome (IMG submission 15595) | reverse complement strand
CGTCGGGTTGGTTTACGATAGCCGTATTTTCCAATTACCGCCCGGACCGCACCTGGGGGAGAGGCTGAAGAGACATCTGATGACTCATCCGTTGGGGAAAAAAGCGCTTTGCGATGCCGAATATATCGAGAAGGATGTCCACGCCCGTTCCAATCTCGCGTACTACAGCGAGCAATCGATCGGCGACGGGTGGGCCTTAGTTGGTGACGCTTCCGGCTTTCTCGATCCGCTATACAGCCAGGGATTCGATTTTGTTTCGTATACCTGCTCCGGCGTGTTTGAAATTCTTTCGGACGCCTTGGCGGGCAAAGACATTACAAAAGCCAGGGATCGCTACAACTGCCTTTTTCAGAAGCAATTTCATACCTGGTTCGAGAGCATCTATAAGGACAAATATTATTATCTCGGCGACCTGGAATTGATGATCATTTCCTTTTACCTTGATATCGGAGCCTATTTTGTTGGCCCGGTCGGACAAGCGTACAGCAACCATCCCCATCGCTACTCCGAACTGCCGTATGGCGGACCGATTGGCCAAGTGTTCGGTCGTTTGATGCGCTTTTACAATCGGCGATTGGCAGTTATCGCCAAACGACGAATCGCCGCTGGGATCTTTGGTCCTAAGAATTTGGATGCACGACTGTTCCTGCCTGGATTCAGCCCGGGTCCGAGCTCCCTGCGATTCATGTTGCGCGGTCTTCGGAAATGGTTGGTCCTGGAATGTAAAAGCCTTTCCCTGCGACCGCCACCCGATTCGCGGCCCGGTGTAGGACAAGTAGAGTCCGTTCTTCACCGATAGAAGATTCGACTCAGCTCACCAGCAAAGCCTGATCTGCTCCTCGTTAGGAGGCGGTTTCAGTAGCCGCAGCTTCCAGCTGCGAGGGCTGCCCCCGTTCCGCACCTGGAAGGTGCGTCTACTGAAACCGCGGGATAGACATCGGCAACGGAAGCGTTGATTGGAAGCTTGTATAAGATGTCAATCATAACTGCTATTCTGGTTACGGGCTGACTCTTCCGATGCGCGCTCGACGAGATTGAACACCACCGGGCGGCTCTTTAATTCGTCGAGCTGCGTGCAGATAGCCCGCGACTACTCTATTTTTTCTTCGCGTAAGTAATTATCGCAATGGCTGCGCCCTGCGGGTCCTGCAGCACGGCGAATCGTCCCACCTCGGGGATATCCCGGGGACCGACCATAATTTTTCCACCGAGCTTTTCCGCCTGCTGCGCCGAGGCATCGACATCATCCACCGTCACATAGCTTATCCAAGCCGGTGGCATTCCCTGGGCATGGGGTGGTATCGGCATGATACCGCCCTGCCCCATATCCGCGCCGCCGACTCTTACAATCGTGTAGGTGAAGTCAGGCGTCGGCCATTCTTGAGTAGTCCAGCCAAACAGCTGCGTATAAAACTTCGTCGCTGCGGCCGGATCGGTGGTCACTAGTTCGTTCCAGCTAAACTGGCCATGTTTGGTTTCTGTGGGGTCCATATATATTTTGTTTTTCTTGTTTCTGCTTCGTGGTTGGTGAATGGAGAAACTCGGTTTGCTAGCTGACAAGATACTTTTCCAGCTTATCGAAGGTGCCGCTCCAGCCGTGGCCGTGATCATCCCGCGACTCGATGCTTGGTAATTGCTCGTGCGTGAGATGAATTTCTGTGAATGTGCCGGCTGAGGTAAATTTAACGGTTACCAGGCTCGTGCCGACTGTTAATTCAGGATTACCTTCCCATCGCCAAGTATAAATCAATTTTGTTGGCGGCGTGACCTCAAGATATCGGCCGTGTACCTTGATCTCACCCAGATCCTTGGTCGATAGAGAAAAGCAATACTCGCCATCGACTCGTAAATCGACCTGTACATCGAAGACTCGACAACTGTCGGGTCCAAACCAGACTTTGATGGCCTCAGGTGTCGTCCAGGCAGCAAAAACCCGTTCGCGTGATGCGGGAATGATACGATTCAATTGCAGAACCGGCTTTTCTTCGGCTGCCTCACTCATGATCATCTGCCTTTCTTTTGTTGCTTCTCCAGGTAATCCGCCAATGCATCGAACTGCCCCTCCCAGAATCCTCGATAACGCTCGATCCAGGCGGCCGCATCGCGCATTGGCTTCGCCTCGAGTCTCAGGCGATGGACACGTCCATCGCGCTCTCGCTTTATCAGACCGGCCCTTTCCAGGACGCGGAGGTGCTTGGAAATCGCGGGCAACGAAATCGAGAAGGGTTTGGCTAAATCGGTCACACAAAGCTCTGCCCGAGCAAGCAGATCGAGGATGCGGCGGCGAGTCGGGTCGGATAGAGCGGCAAAGATTTCGTCCAGAGAGGCGGCCGGCAAATATTTAACCATCTGGTTTAGTATTTGCTTCACCCGCTTCTTCTCGCAAGCAAATTCTTGGTTTAAACACATCGGCGCAGATTTCTAACCACTGCGACGGCGATGGGCGGCAAACACTCTCCCGGAATAACGTCGGGAAGGCTGTGACTTACCCTACCCGATCGGATGGGACACGATTCGTCCGAGCGTGTTATATACGGCTGGAGCTGAACGATCCATAGTAAGAGACGGTCGCTTGAGCGGGTATTGATGTTATTCTTTCGATTGTAGTGACATCGGCACAAGCAATGCTCTGCGACTGCGGTCGCAGAAAATGAGCGCTGTCATTCAGAGGATCAGTTATCACTTGGTTGGCCATTGCGATTGTTGCGATGGCTATCGATCGCTCAAATATGAGGATCAAGAGCTTGGATTCTTATGCCTGAGATGTACGGACCATTCGATCGTGGCCGATATCGAACTCAATTTTGGCGGCTACAACCTGTGCCGGCCAGAACCAAAGTTGAAGCCGTAAATCATCGAGGCTCCTCAATGAAGCGGTGCTCATGCGGCCGTATGGCTGAAACCAATGCCTAGCCTGAACACCGGCACGTGGTCAGCAGATCCGCGGCAGTTGTTCTCCCGATAACATGTCTACAACGCGCGTTCCGCCGACCCGCGTTTTCATGGTTACAAATCCGGGGTGGTCGTCAATCACCTCACCAATGATTGCCGCCTCGCGGCCGAGCGGGTGAGCCTGCATCGTGGCGAGTACAGCACCCGCAATCTCGCCCGGCACGATTGCTAAAAGCTTCCCTTCATTGGCAACGTAAAGTGGGTCAAGCCCAAGAATCTCGCAGGCGCCCTTTACTTCCTCGCCAATCGGAATGTGGGATTCGTCCAGTATGATGCCGACCCGAGCCGTCTGCGCGATTTCGCTCAGCGCACTGGTAATTCCTCCGCGGGTCGGATCGCGAAAGACGTGGACATCCGGAGTCGTAGCCAGGATAGCATCAACCAGATTATTGAGAGGAGCAGTATCACTCGCGATTTGCGTCTCAAACTCTAGCCCTTCGCGAACGGACATGATTGCCATACCGTGGACTGCGATCTGGCCGCTCACGATAATCTTATCCTGAGCGCGCGCTCGTCCGGGGTGAATGTTCACGCCCTCGGGTACTACGCCAATCCCGGAAGTATTAATAAATATTTTGTCGGCCTTCCCGCGATCAACCACTTTAGTATCGCCGGTGATGAAGGCGACACCTGCTTCAGCCGCGGCCTCGCGCATCGATGAAACGACTTTCCAGAAATCCTCGATTGCGGTGCCTTCCTCCAAGATAAATCCCGCCGACAAATAAAGCGGACGTGCCCCGCACATCGCAATATCGTTCACTGTGCCATGGACGGCGAGCTTGCCGATATCGCCGCCTGGAAAAAAGATCGGACTAACCACAAACGAATCGGTACTAAACGCTAAGCGAGTATTGCCCAGCGAGAAAATTGCGCCATCGTGAAGCGGTTCGAGCAGTTCGTTGCCGAACTGCGGCAGCACTATTTTCTGGATCAGCTGCTGACTCAACTTTCCACCGCTGCCGTGCGCCAGAACGATCTCCTTGTAATCAGTGATGGGCAGCGCACAGCTACCCGTAAGTGGACTCGGGAGATTCTCTTCGGTGATTGGTGATTGGTGATCAGTGATTGGTGGTTTCATGAGACTGTCCCGATCTTTTGCGTCGCTTTTTTCCGGCTCCCACCTAACAACCCAAGTTGTCGTCTCACCGATCACTAATCACGTCACATCCTCCGCTCCCATTGCGATATGAACCAGGTCCCAAACAACGTGCACGGCCGTTGCGTGCACCTCCTGAATCCGGTGGATGCTGTAGGACGGTACGACGAAACAGTAATCCGCCATTTCCGGAAAACGGCCGCCGTCCTTGCCCGAGAAAGCTACCGTTAGCATTTGTTTTTCACGGGCTGCTTGCAGCGCATAAATCAGATTGGGAGATTTACCACTGGTGCTGAAAACCATCGCCATATCACCCGGCACGCTCAACAACCGGAGTTGATTCACGAAGACCCGAGTGAAGTCAATGTCGTTACCGATCGCCGTCATCGTCGCGATATCGGTCATGAGCGGAATCACTGGAAACGCAGGCCGCTTTTCGATGATTGGGTGATTAAACTCCACACACATGTGGAGCGCATCGCATAAGCTCCCGCCGTTGCCCATTACGAAAAGCCGGCCGCCTCGCTGAAAACCCTCCGCCATCGCGCGCGACATTACTTCGAGCGATTCGGCGTATTTCGTGAAAAATTTCTCCTTCATCTCGACGCTCTCGCCGCATTTGCGGATGACTTTGTCGCGAAAGCTTTCCGTCGTCTTGTCAACCGGAGCGGTGATTTGATGCGTTGTGCTCATGTTTTACAATCGGGTTAGAGGGGTATGGTAAGATGCGGGAGGTGATTGGTGCGTTGATTAGATAGCTGCATCGGAATCACCAATGATTAATCACCGTTCCCCAACCCCCACTCCATCCATGCTGCGCTTCGGTTGCGGTTGCTGCAAGTGCCGTCCATAGGCATAGTAGGCTGCGCAGGCTCCTTCAGCCGAAACCATCGTGGCACCCAGCGGATGCTCTGGGGTGCATTGCTTACCGAAAGCCGGGCAGTCGTGCGGTTTCCTGACCCCTCTCAATACCAGGCCGCTGATACAGATATCTGGTTCCTTGGTATCGATTTCCTCGACCTCAAAAATTCGTTCGGCATCATGATCTCTTAGCTCGTAGCGAAGCTTATAACCGCTCTTCGGGATGGAGCCCACTCCGCGCCACTTGCGATCGCCGATTTCGAAAACCTGATTTACTAGATCCTGGGCCATCAGATTGCCTTCCCGCCTCACGACGCGTGGGTATTGGTTCTGGACCTCCCACTGGCCGAGCTCAAGTTGGCGCACCGTCATGAGCACCCCTTCGAGAATATCCAATGGTTCGAATCCGGTAATGACTATCGGAACACGAAACCGCTCGGCGATCGGCTCGTACTCTCGATAACCCATCACTGTGCAAACATGTCCCGGCCCGAGAAATCCTTGCACCCGATTCAACGGCGACTGCAAAATCGAAGCGATCGCCGGAGGAACCAAAACATGGGAAACCAGTACGGAGAAGTTCTTGATCCCTTGCTTATGAGCCTGCCAAACGGCCATCGCATTGCCCGGCGCGGTGGTTTCGAATCCGATCGCAAAAAAGACAACTTTCTTGTTGGGATTAGCCCGCGCGATCTTGAGAGCATCGATCGGCGAGTAAACAATGCGTATGTCCGCTCCGCGCGATTTGAGCACCAGCAGGTCGCTCTCCGAACCGGGTACACGCAGCATGTCCCCAAACGACGTGAAGATAACGTCCGGCCGTCGTGCGATCGTATGCGCCTTGTCGATCATCTCCAGGGAGGTGACGCAGACGGGACAACCGGGCCCGTGCACCAGTTCCACCTCCGGAGGAATCAGATGATCGATCCCGTATTTGACGATTGTATGCGTCTGACCGCCGCAGACCTCCATGAGCACCCATGGCTTAGTGACTTCGCGCCGAATTTCGCTTACTACTTTTTGCGCCAGCCCTTCGTTTCGATATTCATCGAGGTATTTCATATGGATCCTTACCGCCCAGCTCAGACGTCCGGGACTTCCAGCTCGGTTAACTGACCCATTTCTTCCAGCAGACGGTAAGTGCGCGCTGCTTCTTCTTCGTCAACCTTGCCCAGAGCAAAGCCAACATGCACCAAGACATAGTCGCCGGTGTTCACCTCCGGGGTGTACTCCAAACAGACCTGCTTGACGATGCCGCCAAAGTTAGCTTTGCCCATTCTCACGCCTTGCGGGTCTTGCGAGATTTCAATGAGTTTACCCGGGATTGCCAGACACATAGTTGATCTCCGTAGTTCTTTGATCTTCTACCTTGCTGATCGCGACGCCGTCGCAAATTAGAACCCGATCACCGATTCTGGGTTCGACTAACAGGTCGAGAGAAACTTTTTTGAGGGCGCCTCCGACCCGAATTTTTCCTGCGAGCATTCCGTCTTCAGGAAACGTCTCAACGATTCGGCCGTACAACAGATTCATTGGACTAGAACTCCTTCTCTGCTTGCCATCCGGCGACTAACCCGGGCAGCGGCTACGATTTGCCCCAGCGCAATGCCTCCGTCGTTTGTGGGCACGCGCTGATGCCAATAGGGCCTAAAGCCTGCCTGGGAAAGACGCAGAATGGATCTTTCCAGAAGATAGCGATTTTGGAAACACCCGCCAGTGAGGACTACCTTCGGTTGGTCATTTCTTTGCGCAATCCGAATAATCACTTCCGCTAAGGTGTTGTGGAATTTTGCGGAGATAAGACCGGCGGACTTCCCGTGCCGCAGATCGAACAGGATCTCCTCTATCATCGGCGCCCAATCGATGATCTGCGGAAGGCCAACGCCGATCTCGAACGGGTAGAGATCGCTGACTTCGGGGTCGATCACTGACTCTAATTCGATGGCAGCTTGCCCTTCGAAAGTTACCCGTTGTCGGAGTCCGACCAACGAGGCAACGGCATCGAACAATCTGCCTGCGCTCGAAGTGACAGGCGCGTTGAGACCCTTAATCAGCATTTGCTGAATGAGCGTTATTTCCTTTTCCGAGAATTCCGCGATCGGTGCTATCTCGCGGTCCTTCAGCCCGTTATTACCCCAGATCTCATACAAAACTGCTAGAGCGGTACGACGCGGCTCCTTCACTGCCGCTTCGCCTCCCGGTAAACGGAACCGCCGAAGGCAGGCGACTCTTTGAAACGAGTCCTCGTCGGTTACCAAAAATTCACCACCCCAGATCGTATTATCCGTTCCATAGCCGGTGCCATCCCATGACACGCCCAACACCGGCGCCTCCAGTTCATTTTCGGCCATACAGGAAAGCACATGCGCCCAATGGTGCTGGACTTGCTGCACCGGGCTCCGCAACTCTAGAGCGTATTTGGTAGAAAGGTAATCGGGATGCAGATCACACGCGACCCATTCAGGCTGCGCATCATAGAGGCGAGGCAAATCGGCTACGGTCCTGCGAAAAACAGAAAGGGCAGTCGTCGTCTCTAAATCACCAATATGTTGGCTAATGAAAACGTCTCGACCCACGCTCAAGGCAACGCTGTTTTTCAAATGGGCGCCAACCGCTAGTATGCAAGGTTGTGATACGTTCATTCGTACCGGCAGCGGCGCATAGCCGCGCGCTCGTCTGAGCACCATCTCGCGGCCACAGACGACTCGTGCGATGGAATCATCGACATGCCGAACAATGGGGCGGTTGTGAACGAGAAAAAAATCCGCAATGCCCTCCAAACGTTTCAGCGCTTCGTACTCATCAATGCAGATGGGCTCATTAGCGAGATTCCCGCTAGTAGCCACCACCGGAAATCCGATGTCTCGCAGCAGAAGATGATGGAGCGGCGTATACGGGAGCATGATCCCAAAGTTGGGGTTTGCCGGCGCCACTGAAGCAGCCAGGAGTGATCCGCCGGATCGGCGGCCCAAAAGTACGATCGGTGACTCCGGGGAAAGCAGCAGACGCTGTTCGAGGGTGGAGACCAGACAATCCCGTTTTATCAGCTCCAGGGATGGGTACATCAAGGCAAACGGCTTTTCTTCGCGGCGTTTCCGCATGCGCAAACGGGCGACTGCGCAGTCTTCCTTTGCGTCTACGACTAATTGAAATCCACCAGTCCCTTTGAGGGCGAGAATCTTTCCACCACCAACCAACCGAGCTGCCTGACGCAAGGCTTCGTCTTCTCGCGCGAGCACTACTCCCCCCTCGTCCCATAACTCGAGGTGCGGACCACACTGGGAGCAGGCGTTGGGTTGGGCGTGAAACCGGCGATTGGCAGGATCGTGATATTCCCCTTCACAAGCCGAACACATCACAAACCGCTTCATTGAAGTATTCGGACGATCGTAAGGCAGTTGTTCGATAATGCTGAATCGCGGGCCGCAATTTGTGCAGTTGGTGAAGGGATACCGGTACCTTCGATTTGTGGGATCAAGTATTTCCTGCAAACAATCCGAGCAAATGGCGACGTCCGGAAGAATGAGCGCAGTCTTCTGACCGGCCTGCTCGCTGTAGCGAATTTCAAAACGGTCGTAGCCTACCGCATCGAGAAACGAGAACTCCAAGCTCTGAACAATCGCGAGCGGAGGTTTCTCTTNCTCGAGCCGAACCAGGAAAGTCTGCAGCAGATGAAGCGGNCCTTCGACTTCAATGAACACGCCTTGGGANGAGTTCAAGACCCAGCCATTTAAGCGGAGCTGGGTCGCTAATCGGTAGACAAAAGGCCGGAACCCAACCCCTTGGACCGCGCCGAGTACGGTTACTTTCGCGCGTTCGGATTGCATGGCACCCAATGAATCAGCTGGGTCGCGGCAGTGTTTCGACCGTTGCACCGGCGACCTCCCGAGTAAGCGCTACTTTGACCACGCCTTCTTCCACCAGCAGCGGAAAAGGATCGAGATGCGCGCTAGGAATCTCTCCACAACGGCCTGCGTGTAGGAGATCGTAGTGGTGACCCAACGAACAAGAAAGAAGACCGCCATCAAGTGTTCCCGAATCGAACGGCATATTGCAAGCGGGACACCGATTGCGGTAAGCATAAAAAGTTTCGTTGACCTTGCAAATGACCAGCCGCATTTCTCCGAGGCGAATTGGCATCCACACGCCGTCCGCAAGCTGCTGGGCCTGCTCGACTACCCTCCAGTCTGAAGTCGTGCGCTGAGCTGGTTGCGAAACCGTCGGTAATGGTTTCTCCACAACTCCTTCCACTTCGAAGTGAACAAGATCCGGACAGGCTTGTTCGATCGCGTGTTTGATTGCTAATTCCAGCGTCACGGCAGACGAGGCACAGCTTTGGCACGTGCCCTGCAGTCGCAGTTTGGCGACGTTGTTCTCCAGGCTAATCAGCTCAACATTCCCACCGTGGCTCTTTAGGTACGGCCGGACTTTATCTAAGGCGTCCCGGAGGCGGGCCGCCAAATCCAAGGGATGTAAGTCATGAATAAGCAGCAACCCTTTGATAACGTCGTCGCGAATCAACTCTTGATAGACCTTGCGCCCCTCAGAGTCGGCCTCGTTGACTACCTGCAGAATCCTGCTGAGACCGTGACCGTAAAACGCCAGCATCGCTTCCATGCATTCTTGAATCAGCTCCTTTGCTCCAGGGTAGGGCAATGCCTCGATCCGTTCGATCAGTTTCTGAATGCGTTCGCCTTGTAGATTGATGTCGTCTTTCTGGCTTCCGGAGGAGTGTCCGTGATTGATTGGGCGGTCCGTCGTCATGGGCGTTTCGTCGATATGGGTCAAAGAATTCATGCCGCCGGCACCGTTAATCCGTCATCTTCTATAGCGAACCGGATCGATTTAATCGCGCAATCATTCCCCTCAATCACTTCGACCGTAGCTCCGCAATCGGGGCATTGCAGCGTCGGTATCGCTCCAACCAACAGCGCCTCTTCCCAGTATTTCGGCCGGCCGCGATATAAACACTTTTCGCATCGCACGACCGCTTCGACCCTGTCGATTTCCAAGGCCGAATCCTGGATGGGCGTTTGTTCGGTAATGGCCATGTAGCAAAAACGCAGTTGATCCGCTTCGATATGGCTCAACTCTCCGATCGCCAGCCTCACGGCCAGGACTTTCCTAACGGGCCGTACACTAACAAACTCAAGCACACTCTCTACTACCGCCGAGGCGATCGACAGCTCGTGCATCGATGCACCATCTTCAGACAGCAAGCAATGCTGCCGTCACATCGTCGAGGCCATCGCCGGTTTTGCAGCTAGTGGGGATGACCGTGATATCCGGCTTCAGCTTGTGAACGTCTTGAGCCAGTTCGGCCACGCTAACACCCATCGCCTCCGCCAAGTCGATTTTGTTCACCACAACGAGCTGCGCCCCCAGAAACATGTGAGGATGTTTCCTGACCATGTAAGGGCCTTCGGTAACACTAACCACAACGGCTCGTGCTTTGGAGCCGAGCGGGAACTCGGCCGGACAGATCAAATTGCCAATGTTCTCAATGAAGATCAACCGAAGCTTCTCTAGATTGACCTTCCGGAGCGCTTTCCCGACCAGGTTAGCATCCAGATGGCAGCCGTTCACCGTCGCGATCTGGACCACGGGAACGCTTTGGTTCGCGATCAGATCTGCGTCGGTGCTGGTGGTAGCATCACCATTGAACACTGCGATCCCTAAGCGATCTTTGAGTCTCTCCACTAATCGGGTGATCAGAGTCGTCTTGCCCGAGCCGATCGCGCCCATTACGTCAATGGCGGTCACGCCGTGGCGATCGAGTAGCGCCCGATTTTCTTTTGCCAGCTCAGCGTTCGCTTCCAACAAGCTATGTTCCAGTTCAATATCGTAAATCTCGTCTGGAGATGCTTCAATGGTCTGGATCATAGCCATTTCTCCTTCACCGGTCGGTGGATGCGGTCGCTCATTTTTTGGCAAGCCCAGCGAGTGCAGTCGGAGTGTGCATCTGTTGGACCACCTTGCCGTTTCCCAGGTACATGTGCACTCCGCACGGCAGGCATGGGTCAAAGCTGCGAACTGCACGCATGATATCGATGCCCTTAAAGTTGTCTGGTCCGTTTTCTTCGAAAATCGGCGTGTTCTGGACCGCGTCTTCGTACGGCCCAGGAGTGCCGTAGACATCGCGCGGATTGGCGTTCCAGCAAGTCGGGGGATACGGATGGTAGTTGGCCACTTTACCGCCCCGGATCACGAGATGATGCGAGAGTACTCCTCGGACCGCCTCATGGAAACCGCATCCAATCGCTTCATCAGGAACCTTGAAGGGGGTGAAGGTGTCAGTTCGGCCAGCGTGCAACTCTTTCATCGCCTTTTCGACAAAATATAGAGCGGCCGCTGCCGAATAAGCTTGGAAATAAGTGCGGGCGCGATCTCGCTCGATTGCATTGCTCCATTTCGGGATCTTCCACTCCAGCTCGACCTCAGGCTTCATCGCGGTTTTCGGAAGAATCATTTTGACACTGTTTCCGGTAGCCTTGACGTAGCCGATGTCCACCAGACCGGCTAAGGCAGTCGCCCAAAGACGCGCCAGCGGACCGCCACCGGTATCGAGCGCGAGATGGTCGCCCGTACGTTTGTCAAGCCATCGGGGTGACATGACCCAGGTGTATTTCCCTTGGAAGTCACGCTTCTGCGGCTGTGGAATCGTGGTTTGATTCCATGGGTGCCGCTTATCGATCGGGTTTCCTAGCGGGTCGTGGGATACAAAGGTTTCGCTTTGCTCCCAATCTTCGTAGAACGAAGAACCCAGTAGGATCCGAAGTCCGACATTGATGTCAACGAGGTTGGTTGTGACCAATTCTCCGTCTACGACAATTCCGGGAGTGACAAACATCGCTTTCCCCCACTTATCCATTGTCTTGTAATTGTAGTCGCAAACGTCAGGATCCTGGTAGGATCCCCAACAGCCCATAAGAACGCGGCGCTGGCCAACCTGCTCGTACCCTGGCAAAGCCTCGTAGAAAAAGTCGAACAAATCGTCGTGGAGCGGGACGCACCTCTTCATAAACTCCACATATTTCATCAGCCGAACGAGATAGTCGGTGAACAACTGAACCGACGGCACAGTGCCAACCCCACCCGGGTAAAGCGTTGAGGGATGCACATGCCGCCCTTCCATCAGGCAGAACATTTCGCGCGTCAGCCGGCTCACCTGGAGCGTCTCACGATAAAACTCGCCCTCAAATGGGTTGAGAGCTGTCATGATATCCGCTATCCGACGATACCCGTGATCCTTGGCGTGTGGCGCCTCAGTCGATTTGGCTTTCTCCCAAACACCAGGATTGGTTTCGCGGACCATTTTCTCGCAGAAATCGACGCCGACCAGATTGTCCTGAAAAATATTGTGATCGAACATGTACTCGGCCGCCTCACCCAAGTTAACGATCCATTCCGCCATTGCCGGCGGTTTGATTCCGTAGGCCATATTCTGGGCGTATACTGAGCAGGTGGCGTGATTGTCACCGCAGATCCCACAGATCCGGCTCGTTATGAAATGGGTGTCCCGAGGATCTTTATTTTTCATAAAGATACTGTAACCACGGAAAATGGATGAAGTGCTGTGGCACTCGACGACTTTCTTGTTGGCGAAGTCAATTTTCGTAAAGATGCCCAAGCTTCCAACAATCCGAGTGATAGGATCCCAGGACATTTCTACGATATTTTCCGGGTGGGTTCGGGTCTCTTTAACAGGGGCGGTTGCGGTCGACATTGTGATCTCCTTTTATTGGCTGGATTTTGGTGGGCGACCCAAGATGGATTTGTTAGGCGTTGGCGTAGTGTTTGGGCCGATAGCCCGTCTTCAGTTCGGGACCAGGATGACGCCAGCTTGGTTCCTTATTTGCCGCACGCTGCGTAATCTGGCGCAGAGCTTGAATAATTCCTCCGGTAATTCCGGAAACTGCGGAGGAAACCATTGAGCCCGGAGGCGGATCCATGAACGGCATAAACTTGTCCGGGAAACCCGGCATGGTACATCCGATGCAGATGCCGCCGACGTTTGGACAGCCGCCAATCCCATCCATCCAACCGCGTTTGGTGACGTTGCAGTTCACCACCGGTCCCCAGCATCCCAATTTCACTATACACTTCGGCGAACCGTAGACATCGGCGAAATCTCCCTCTTCATAATAGCCGCCTCGGTCACATCCTTCGTGTACAGTTTTGCTAAACAACCATTTGGGTCGTAGCTCCTCGTCGAGCGGAATCATCGGGGCCAAGCCCGCGACTTGATAGAGCAGATACAGCAACGTCTCCATCATATTATCCGGTTGCACCGGACAGCCCGGTACATTCACAATCGGAAGTCCCGCTTTTGAACGCCAGTCCCATCCCAGATAGTCCGCTAACCCCATCGCGCCGGTTGGATTACCTTCCATCGCGTGAATTCCTCCGTAGGTGGCACAGGTACCAGCGCAGACGATAGCGAGAGCTTTGGGTGCCAGGCGATCAATCCATTCGTTAGTCGTAATCGGTTGGCCAGTTTTCGAATCCGTCCCCAGCGCGGCCCAATACCCTTCCTTCTTTATCTTCTCATTGGGAATTGAACCTTCCATGACCAGAACGAACGGATCTAACTTACCTTCTGCTGCCTGGTACCAGTATTTCATGAAGTCGTCGCCAACTTCATAAGCAAGAACTGGGTTATGAAGATGAACCACCGGAAGGCCCGGGATCGCTCCCATCACTACATCTTCGATACTCGGCAAAGTGGCGGCGGTGACCGAAACTGAATCTCCGTCGCACCCTAAACCGGTTGTCATCCATACAACGTGGATTTCTTTTACGTCCGGAGGACGATGAGCTCCGATAGGAGGGGATGTTGCTGCCATGGTGTTATATCTCCGATTTACTTTAGGCTGTCTGCTTGCGGACCGAGGTCTTTAACTTCGCGGCGAGCGCTGTACTTTCGGCGATCCGGATCCGTCGTGGTCGAGATCACCGCCAAAGTGGCGGGCAAATGAAATTACAAAAT
>JGI12630J15595_10000091_pt1 | contig 13964 bp, 14 predicted proteins | sample JacPinW_OM2H0_M1_FD_15595 | JGI IMG/M metagenome (IMG submission 15595) | reverse complement strand
ACGACGGCACCGTAGGTGACGTCGACTTCACTTCAAGGAAGTGGACGGGTATTTTGGAACCGCTCAGCGATCCGGCCTTTTTTGCTCAGGTCCGCGTCGATCCGGAAGCCGCAACCATCGCTTGGCCTAACAGCATCGACATGGCTCCGGAGCCGCTTTACGAACAGGCACGGCAACATCCGCTTCGGGCGGCCTGAGATTCGAACGACCCCGAGCGGACTCGGGGGCGCAAATACCACCGGTCCTCCTCAAATACGTTTGATAGACCCGGCGATGCGCCGGGCCCGAGGGTAGCTCACCTAACCAGGACCGGTCGGGTCGCGAATCCACCGATTGGTGGATAGAAATCCAACCGCCCGACGGATTGGAGCGGGCCGTAGCTTAGAGGATGCTCTGTCGCGCAATCACCACTTTTAGGAGGTCATATGCGCGATAAGGTCATAGAAGTTTCGAATCTTCAGAAGTCGTACGGAAGTCGTCAAGCTGTTCAGGGAGTCTCCTTCACGGTCGAGCAGGGAGAAATTTTCGGTCTATTGGGACCGAATGGGGCCGGCAAGACGACCACGGTCGAATGCATCGAGGGGCTTCGCAAGCCCGATGGCGGCGACATCAGGGTGCTCGGACTCGATCCCGCTCAGGATGGCGCCGAGTTGCGCCAGCGAGTTGGTGCCCAGCTTCAAGAGAGTGAGCTTCCCGCCAAGATGAAGGTCTGGGAGGTACTCGACCTGTACGCCTCTTTCTACCGTCAGCCCGCGGATTGGCGCCAACTGATGGAGAGTCTTGGACTTCAGGACCGCCGGAACGCGAGGTTCGAACATCTTTCAGGTGGCCAGAAACAGCGACTGTCGATCGCCCTGGCCTTAGTGGGGAACCCTGAAGTCGCAATCCTCGATGAGCTGACGACCGGGCTTGATCCTCACGCAAGGCGCGAGACATGGACGCTGATCGAGGGGATTCGGGATCGCGGCGTGACGGTCATCCTGGTAACCCACTTCATGGAAGAGGCGGAGCGGCTCTGCGACCGGATCGCTGTCCTCGATTCCGGACGCATTGTTGCGCTTGACACGCCGGCCGGTTTGGTGTCGCGCGTCGAATTCGAACAGCGCATCCGGTTCCGCACCGACGCGCCGATCAACGAGGAACTCCTGAAGGCTTTGCCTGACGTAAAACAGGTCCATCGGAGCGGGACGCAGGTCGTAGTAACGGGCAGCGCGAACGTCCTGAATGACGTCGTGTCGACCCTTGCCCGGCACGAAATTGTGGCGCGCGACCTGCGCGTCGAGCAGGTCACGCTGGACGACGCATTCGTAGCCCTTACTACCGGGAACGGCCACAACAAGAAATCAGTGAAGGAAGGTGTTCGATGAAAGGTCTGGCCAAGCTCACATTGAATGAAATGAAGCTGTTCGGGCGCGACCCCGTAACTGCCTTCTTCGCGATCGCCTTTCCTACCCTTCTGCTGGTGATCCTGGGGAGGATACCGGGCTTCAGCGAGGCCAATCCACTGCTCGGCGGTCGTCGCGCCATCGACCTCTACGTCCCGATCATGTTGGCATTCGCGATGGGCATGCTCGGACTTCAATCGCTTCCCCTTTCGCTTGCCACCTACCGCGAGAACGGCATCCTGCGTCGCCTGGCCGTGACACCCCTTCGGCCCATCAAACTCATCGAGGCGCAGATGCAGATGAACCTTCTGATGGGCCTCGGCGCCATCGTCGTGATGCTTGCCGTCGGCCGAATCGGGTTTCACGTCAGTCTGCCACGGCAGCTCGTCGGCTTTGTGCTCGCCTTCATGCTGATGGCGGCTGCACTTTTTGCGATCGGCCTCACTATTGCTGCGATCGCGCCCAGCGGCAAGGCAGCAAGTGCGGGCGGCACATTCCTATTCTTCCCGCTGATGTTCTTCGCCGGGCTGTGGATCCCCCGGGCGGTCATGCCCGCGACGCTGCGGCAGATCGGCGACTTCACGCCGCTTGGCGCCGGTGTGCAAGCCTTGCAGGACGCCGCCGCAGGCATGTGGCCGCACCCGCTGCACCTGATCGTGTTGGCCGCCTATGTCCTGGTGTTCGGCGCGGTCGCAAGCGTAGTGTTTCGCTGGGAATGAGACGGCTTAGGGGCCTGTTCTGGGGCCGCTCCGGCTACTACGCGCTGGGGCCGGCCCCCGAGGGGTGGAACCGCCGCTACCTGTCGGTGTTGGAGGTGTTGCCCTTCGTCACCCTCGGCCTGGCAACGTTCTTATCCCAGCTCCAACCGTATCCTCGAGAGGCCGACCGCCTGGTGGTGGTCGGCCTTGCGGCGCTGGCGGCCATCTGGGTCCTAGTTTTCTATAACTGGCGCCGCCCCCAGTGGCGGCAGCCGCTCGGCCTGATGCTGGTTTACTTTGTCGGCCTGCTCATCCTGGGTTGGCTCCTCGAGGCTCGATCCGGTTCCTTCATTGCCTTTGTCGTCGTTGGATTCCTCCAGGCGTCAATCATCTTTCCCGCCGGACTGGCCGCCGTCGCAGCGGCCGCCACGTCGTGCGTCATATATCTCGCACCATCCGGCTCGAACTGGACCGAGCCGAGAAACTGGGCCAGTCTCGCGTTTCTCGTCTTGCTCCAGACGGCTGCCGTAACCGGCGGCAACTACGTGTCCGTCCGAATCATGGAAGAACAGGAACAGCGCAAGAAGATGATGGCCGACCTTGAGAACGCACTGAAAGAGAACGCCGGGCTCCAGGTGCAGTTAGTCGTTCAAGCGCGCGAAGCCGGCATGCTGGACGAGCGACAGCGGCTGGCGGCGGAGATCCACGACACGCTGGCCCAGGGATTAGCCGGGATCATCACCCAGCTCGAGGCAGCTAAGGGCCTGCCTGACAATGGCGCGGATTGGCGCAACCACATTGAAAAGGCTCAGACCCTCGCCCGTCAGAGCCTGACCGAAGCACGGCGATCCGTCCAGGCGCTGCGGCCCGGCGAGCTCGAGAATTCTCGGCTACACGATGCGATCCACCGATTGACGAAAGAATGGTCCGCCGCTTCCGGAGTCACGGTTCGCGTCCAAACCGTGGGTGAGCCTGTGGCCCTCCGACCGGAGGTCGAGGTCGCGATGTTTCGCGTGGCCCAGGAGGCGCTGACCAACATCGCCAAGCACGCGCATGCTTCCAGGGTCGGGCTTACAGTCTCCTATCTGGGGGACGTAGTGCGGCTGGATGTGAGGGACGATGGCGCCGGATTCGACGTCGCGGCGGCGGCCGCCGAAGACCGAGCGGATGGCAATGGATACGGACTCAGTGCGATGCGGCAGCGCGTACGGAGGATGGGAGGCGACATCGACATCGAGAGCTCGGCGGACGGCACGGCTATTAGCGCCAGCATCCCGACCTCGCCAGACCCAAACTGATGAGCGAGAAGCGCCCGATCAGGGTGCTGATCGTCGACGACCATCCGATCGTGCGGGACGGGCTGCAAGGAATCCTGGCGGCCCATCACGATTTCGAGGTAGTTGGGCAGGCGGCAAACGGGGCAGAAGCGGTGAGGCAGACCCAGGCACTGCGGGCTGACGTCGTGTTAATGGATCTCCGCATGCCCGAGATGGGCGGTGTCGAAGCTATCAAACTGCTACGCACGCGCAGCCCAGAAACCCACATCCTCGTCTTGACCACCTACGACACAGATGCCGAGGTGCTCTCGGCACTGGAAGCGGGCGCCACCGGCTACCTGCTGAAGGATGCGCCCCGCGAGGACTTGATCAGAGCCGTCAAGGCTGCCCATCGTGGAGAGTCAGCGCTTTCGCCGGCCGTGGCTAGTCGCCTGGTGGACCGGGTGCGCGGATCAGAAGCCGGCGCGCTGAGTCCTCGGGAGCTGGAGATCATCAAATTGATCGCCGATGGAGCTAATAATCGGGAGGCCGCCGCCAAACTGTTCATCAGCGAGGCTACGATCAAGACTCACCTAATCCACATCTTCGAAAAGCTTGGCGTCCGTGACCGTGCTGCTGCGGTCGCCGAAGCCTACAGACGCCGCCTGATCTCCTAGCCCGTGATCATGGCAACATGTTGACCCGATTAGCCATAGCCACCACCTGTCAAATCGAATACAAAAATGAGGGTTCAACGACCCCGAGCGGACTCGGGGGCGCAAATACCACCGGTCCTTGTCAAATACGTTTAGGCTCGGAAGAACACCCTAGTCCCTTCAAACCGATCGACGACGATTATCTTCCTCCAGTACTCGGACCGCGCACCGACCTGTCCTAAGCGCGCTGACTACGCCGGAGGCCGAGGACCGACCGTAACGCCATTAGTGCGCAAAACGTTCTGCCGAGCGTGAAGCGGCTTGCGGTCGTGGGGCTCCTCCTTGTCGCATCGGCCTGTGGCCCAATTACCAGGCATGCCGCTGTAAGCCCGAGTTCATCGCCCCACGCCTCAGCGTCGGTGTCCGGTTCGCCCATTGCGAGTGCTCCTATATCTACTCCGACGCTTGCTTGTCGCCTTCCCGTTGCTCAACAACAGCCAACCAGCGTTCGCGGAGGGTTCGTAACGTTTCCGTCCGGAGATCTGGCGTTAGATTCAAGCGCCAACTTCCCAAGCAGCCCGGGCGCAACCTTCACCCGGCGCTATAACCGCTGGTTGCCAGTCGGTATCAACGCGGTCTCCCCCGATAGCTCTCATTACGCATACACAGAGTTCATTGATACTCCGTTTCGACATACACGGGTTCACAACGTGGATGTCCCGTCTCAGTCGGATCGGGTGGTGTACACGCAGACGTCCCAGGACCACGGCTTCTACATCGTGCTGGACTACCAGGCAGCGGGCATCTACCTGGGTGACATCGGGCCTAGCGGCGAAAGCCTTAATGGCCTGTGGCGCCTGGACCCGAAGACCCAATCGCTGCAGATGCTCGCACCGATCAGCGAACCCGGGTCGCGCGGGGGATTCTATTTGATTGGGGCGGGCGGAGCATGGTACGGCGACGTGGCACCTGGTGACGTACCCCCTCATCAAGGCATTGCCCCGATGGACCGGTTACTCCGGTTTGACCTCACGACGGGAGCACACACACCATGGTTTCGCCGGGAGGGCATGGAGGTAGAGGGGCTCGGCTTCGATGGTGCGGGACATCCTGTTGTTCGGGCGGCCACGATGATGCCGGACGCCTCTGGATCAACATTGCAAGAGCTGTGGCTTGTAACGGCCCCCGGCGTTGCCAAGCAGCTCTATTCGGGGCCGGGCTCGGCATCGCCCGAGTTTCTCAGCTTCAACGGCCCTCCGCTTGCCGACGATCATGGACTCTGGTTCGGAACAACCGCGGGAATCTACCTCTACAGGCCCGACGGAAACTTCCAGAGAGTTTCATCTGCACCCGGACAGATCGCCGGCCGTTGCTCATAAGAGCCAGGAGCGAGGGGAGATCAACGACCCCGAGCGGACTGGGGGGCGCAAATACCACCAGCATTAGCCAAATGCGTTTGAGCACCGAGAAACCCGCCCGACCAATCCCTACCTGGTTTTTTCGAACCGATCGACCACGATGTCTGCCTCCATCACTCGAACCGTGCATCGACCTTTCCTTAGGGCGTTGATCACGGCTGGCAACGTCTCCCGCAGGCGACGGCGAGCGTGCGACTCCTTAACGCGAAGCAGGACCGCCTGTTGAGAGGAACGGAGCAGCCTGTTGTAGAACGCCCCGTCGTGGGTGACCACAATCAGGCTTTCCGCCGCAGCATAGGCCGCGACCTCCCGATCATCCAACTGCCCTAGACCCTCCTGATAAGTGCGCCGTGTATGGAAGCCGGAGCCTTCGAGAAGGTTGCCCACGTCCGCTCGAACATTGTGATCAACGAGAAACTTGAGCCGCGCCCGCGGGGCGGCCGGGCGTGCGCGACGCCTATTTCTTGCTTCCCGGGACACTGGCCCACGACCCGTTCAAGGCTATGCCGTTCGTCGTGAGGCTCGCGTTCTCTCTTCGAACGCTACGGCCGCGTCGATGTCCTTCTTGGTTAGGCCCGGATAGCCCTTACGCACATCGTCGGCATTGAGGCCTTCCTTGACTTGGCGCCATATTGAGGCGGTTGGAATTCGAGTGCCAGCAATCACCGGCTTTCCCGACATCACTCCCCGACGACGCTCGATCCTCCCGGGAGTCCGGGCATCGAGCCGGTCGATTTGACGGCCCAGATCCGCTAGGACCTCGCGAATCTGCACGGTCCCCTCAATCAGGCTCTGCTCAGGTCGGCGTGCTTCCCTAGTCACGCCAGCCTCACGGAAGTAGACCCTTCCTCGCTCAACCCAAAAGTGAACTTCGGCCAGGGGCAACTTGTAGTCAAGCCTCTGGAAGTAGGCCACGAGTCGACGAAGTGTCTGCAGCGGCAGAGTCCCTCTTAGTTCGGCCGCGACCCGGAGCGCAACCAGGTCCTGGAAGGAATAGAGCCTTAACGTGCCACGGCCTTTTCGAGCGGAGATAGATGGCTTAAGAAAACCCGTCTCGTCCCAATACTGCAGTTGGCGAGACGTGAGCCGGGTCAGGGCACGGACAGCCTTTGAGCTGAAGACGCGATAGGTGGCAGATGGCAACATTGACGTTTTCATTCTATATGTTCCGACACGAGGTGCTCATTCCTCTGGAACTCCTTCACTGATGGCGTCGCTTAGGGCCGCTCGTGTGCCGTTAACCGTGAGCTGATCGTTGCCACGGCCAGGCCTCCAACCAGCCAAATGTTGGCGGCTGCCGCGTTGGGCCAATGGGCAATTAGGTAGGTCATGACTGTTGTGATGAACACCGCGAGAATCGCAACCCGGCTGAACCATCCATGGCGCATCCACCAAGCGTCGACCTCTGCTCGGATCGCTGACGAGGTCGTATCGCCGTGAATCCGGTGATACACCCGCCAGTAGGCGAACCACTTCTTCATCCAGATCGCGGTGAGGTAGGCGAACGTTAGGATCCCAAGCCCGTAGAACCAGCCCGTTGTGACAGAAGTCTGCCACGGTCGAGGCATCGCAATAGCAGCAACGCCGACGATGACCGCAGGTACGACGAGGCGCCATCGCCACCTCCGTTGGTCGTCCCAAAGCCAATTTAGCTCGCTCTCCTGAGTTCTCGATCGGGCGCCTGCGGTCCGCTGACCCAGACGGCCCCACTGAGCCGAGCCTCGTCACCGGCTTCCGGCCGTGTGACGGTCCGCGGCCATGCTTTCCCTTACGCCGTTCGAGGAAGACCAACGGTGGGGTCGCCAGCAAAACGATTATGAGGAGGGAGGACGCCTAGGTCGCCGGCAATTTGGCCCGCCGAGACAGCGGCGACGACCCCAATGACCATGACGGCACAACGACTGCGATTGTGTGGCCCTTCGCGAGGGCGAGACGGGGCCGGACAGGTCCATCCTCTCCTGCGGTAGACAAGGCGGCTGCTATCGCCGCACTAATAAGAAGTGACAGAACGACCCCAACCGAACAAGTTTCGAACTCCGGCTGAATTCAGCAACGGCAATCTGGCTCGCTAGCGCGTCGTTGGCGAACACTTAGCGGACGGTCGGCGGACGGTCGGCGGACGCTCAACGGACGGTCCGTCGAAATGGTTCAGGCTCAAGTTCAGAACTTCGAGACGATCCGCTTGCTGATGAGGGCCACGAGGAGGAGCATCCCGAAGAACAGTGGCGGGTTATGGAACCGGAAATAGACACCCGGAATGCTGGCGACCAGAACCAGGACGATGATGGCCATGCGCGGACCGTATGGCCTGCGCCAGTAGCGCGGGAAGGGAGATGCCTCGATTCTTAGCGCCGACCTGAAAGCAATCGTCGACCAGGCCCACAGCGCTAGCAGGCCATTGAGGACGCACGAAATCGCGCACGCGCCGACGGCAATGAAGAGCAGGCCGAGCACGATTTCGATGGGGGAAGAGGAGAGCTCGCGGGATCCAAGAGCCAGTTGGGCCACGAAAATAACGGCGAGCCCTGCTCCGCCGATTACGACCGCATATACTCCGGACTTCGTGAGCGCATCGAGGCGATCATCCAGGAATTGCCTCCGCTTCTGAGTGAATGGACTCAGGCGCGGACGCTCAACGAACTCCTCCATGCGGCGTATAACCCTCGCGAACGCCCCGATCCGGCGCCAGGCAGGAGGTTACCGACGCAAGTAGATCGTGCACGCTCCAAGAAAGAGCAACATGAAGCCCAGGATGCCTATCTCAATGGCAACCAACGAGGAGAGGGAGGCATTTCGAAGATAGGCAAAGACCGCAAAGAACAGCAGCGCGGGAACCACACGGATCACTGATTTTCGAACGTCATCTCGCAGATTTGCTCGATCGTAGATGCCAATCCAGCCTGCCCACGAACTCACAATCAGTAGCAAGAGAAGGCTTCCACCGGCCAGGACCAGCAGGTAGGCAAGGAACTTCATCGCGCGGACTAGAGACCGTAGCCGACCATCATCAGCATGACAAGGATCGTGACTCCGAGCTGAATTAGGAAGTCAGAATCTCGCGCGGTGGTAAGCCAGAGGGAAACGGGCGAGTCCATCAATTCTCTATGTGGTCGCCCGGCGCGCTCGCGAATCTCCTCGCGGTAGGTAGCGAGCTGTGCGACGACGTACCGCATGCAATGCAAAAACATGCCGGCGAGGCAGAAGGCGGCGAGAGCCACGAACACGTAGAACGCAAAGTGCTCGACGGTCCTCGAAACCTGATGAAGCAGGAATCCGATCACTACCATCGCGGCAGCAATAGTGATCGCTATCCCGGCCCAGCCGATCATAAGGCGCATCTCCAAACGGGCGCGCGTACTGACCGAAAGCTCGCGCCACTGGCCTTGGTCAGGCACGAAATCACTGTCGGGACCGTTAAAGCGAGAGCTCAGTATTTGGAAGCGGCGCGTAAGCACTGGCAACTGCGCAACGACGCTTCGGCCGCCGCCTTTCGTGGTCATACGCGTCGGACGTCCACTGCCCGGGCGGCCTGCAAGCCGACAAGTTGCTAGCGGTGCACTAATAAGAGGTGACAGAACGACCCCGAGCGGATTCAGGGGCGCAAATACCACCTGTCCTTCTCAAATACGTTTACAGCGGCAGACTAAAGAAACCCGCGGGCCAACGCCCCCAGGTGGGCGTTCGGTCGCCTTCGACTCAGGCCGCAGGAAGACGTCCTCGTTGTCGGGCCTGACGCCGTCGCGGTCGATCGACGCGCGGCCGAACTGACCTCGACGGACCTCGCGGGGCGCGAACTCTACGCGATCGCGTCGCTGCTAGACGATTGACCATAGCGCGCAGAGGTGCGTCGCCCAAGCCGACCATCCGCACTCAGGTGAAGCTAGCGATGGTCGGCAGCCTGGGTGACCCGACAACGCGAACAGGCACGCCTGGCGCGCACAACTTGAGACGTCAAGGGGGGTCTCGTCGGCGGCCAACATCAGGTACGCCTCAGCGGGATTCCTGTCAGCCCTCTTCCAGATGAAGGTCGTGATCGAGCCCAGCCCCACGTCGTCAAGAAAAGGTCCCGAAACTCCTGCGATTTGCCCCTTTTCAACGCCGTGTGGTTTGACAACAGTTTGGGAGTTTGACAACAGTTTTGACAACCGCAAACAGGCCACCCAATGACACAATTAGAAACAGCGCGAGACAAAGCGCAGCTAGCCCGAACAGCGCCAGAACAAACAGGGCAACGAGAGGAACCTTCAGTGCCGGCCCTTGCTCAAGCGACCTGAAAAAGAAAACGCCCCCCGGGTGGTAGGGCGGGGGCGATGCCTAAGGAGACGCGCGTTCTAACGGTGCAACGTGGCCCGCGGCGCCTTCCATCCCGCGAGCCCGTGACAAAGCTGGTGCGCCTCAACCGACGATGCCACGGTTCTAGCCAGTGGGGTCGTAACGGAGGTGCGTATGCGGACTGTGCCGATTGTCAGGCGGGAAAGCGAAACGTGTGCACCGCGATGAAACAATGGGCTGACCCTCGGAGAGGCTGCCGATGAATTAGGGTTAGTCGGGCAAGCGTCTACCGTTGGCAGCGCGAAGGACGCTTGCCAATCTATGAACTCGAGTCAGGCGGAGGAAGACGCGTCAAACGTTCTGATCTCGATGGCTTGCTCAGGCCCGCAGGCGAGGTCGGAGAAGCGGTTGTCGAAGGGCGCTCCCACCCAGCGGTGCTCTTGCGTCGCTTTCCTGCGGACAAGATGGTGGACGTTAGGTTGGTCGGGAGGATCACATTCGATCCGACAGCCGAGATACCGCCGAGTGTTGAGCATCGCATCATCGCGGAGACGGACTTTAACGGCACCCACTCCGCACCGGTCTTTGACCCTCGACTCCCCGACGTGGTGGAGGATGCTCTCAAGGCAGCCGAAGGACAGGGACACGATATGGACGAACTGCCTGGCTCGCCGGGACCTTCCTATGCGGCTTACCGCTGCAAGCTCTGCACAAGGGAACTCGCAATTCAGCCGGTCGGCAATCGACTTGGACGCACGGTGCAGGACGCGATTTTGTTCGCCTGCAAGGAGGCCGAGGTCGCCCCAGCCCACATGGACGATTTTGCACTCGATCAATTCCTTACGAAACGAACGGGTCCGTTCGCTCTTAATCGGCAGCCAACGTTATTCGCACGAGCCTTGGCTCGTGCACGGTTGGCGCCTATCCTTGAGGAGGATGAGCGTCTTGTCTTCGACTGCCACGGCGTCTAGGAGGCTCTCGCGGCGCACACGATCGCCCGCAATGAGGCCGTTGGTTAATGTCTACACGGAGAAGCGAGAGCCCCGAGGCGAGCACGCGGCCATCGTCGTCTAGCGAGCGGCACGATGGTTAGTCTCGTGAGGACGGAATGGCAACTTGCGCACGAGCCGCAGACATTTCCTCGCTATGCTGGTCGCGCGCCCATGCCAAGGATTCGGAGGCCAATGGGACGACGTTAGGTCTGCTCGGATCAAACCCGATCCGCAGCCTAACGCGTCAACCGTGGGAAGGGTCACCACGCTAGCGGTAGGTCGCTTTTTGTGACTCAAACCACCAATGTGGCAAATCGGAGCAGAAGCATACCGGTGGTACGTGTCCGCATGAATCGGTTCGCTGCCATGGTTAGCAGACTGTTAGACGGCCGTTCGCCCAATGATACTCATCCTTGGTGGTGCTGCTGACAACCACAGTTACGACATATCCAACGACTGTAAATGGGTGGCCTTGGCTATCTTGACTGCAAGCCAGGTCCTGGTTAACCCAGCGCCGCCCAGCAATAGAGCCGACGGAAGGACCGCCGACTGCCTTAGCTGCAGCGACGGCTTTCGCAGCGTCTTGAAGGTTGAGCGACCAACTAGCCGGCGAGTCTAAGGGCGCGCGTAGGTCCACCGTAGTTCGGTCGGTATAGGTTCGACTTAACGTGTCGGCATCGCTCAGAACGATACTGAGCAAGCTGGCGGGCACATCGGATCGATGGATCGCAGTTAGTGAGTAGACGGACCGCGGGGAATCTGCGCTCTGACACCTAGTTTCGCGGACCACCGAAATGGTCAGTTCCCTCTCTCCAGTCATCCGGGCCGTCACCGACTTGCTCCGAGCACATGGAACATTGATCGGAACAGCGATTAGGAAGCTGGGTGGCTCCGGCTTCACATTGAGCCAACATTGGTCGGCAATCGGAGAACTCAAATTGCACGTGGCGAGGTCCGGGCGAACGCCCGCCGCTTGCATAAGCACTTTCAGGTCGCCGAGCGACGTTGCCGCAAATACTGGAACGGTATCGACGAAAGGCCCGGACTCGGTCAGCACAACAAGGGGAACGCCTCGGTCTTTGCCCTGAGGACGGGCGTTCGTCGAGCAGCCTGCGGTGGACAACGTGCAGGCTGCGATCAAAATGATGCTGAAGGCAAGCGAGCGCTTTGGGCTTGAGTAAGCGCTGATGGTTGCTGGCAGCTTCATTTGATCTTATGACGGAAACTAGGCTGGAATGTTCCGCACCTGGTTGAAGGGAGCTTGTGGGCTTCTCAGTCCTGGGTATCCGACTATCAGAGAGGCAGTCATTAGTGCAGTCATAAAGCGAAGCGGGCGCCTTCGAGAAGAAGCGCGCAATCGAGTGGGCGAACAGCGATGTTGTCAGGCCCGAGCGCCTGCGCGCTAACGCATCGCCTCAACGTTTCTGTAGCTTTTCCTTCTGCGACCGCCTAAAAGGGACTAGCTGCGATCACTAGTGTCGGCTGCATCCGTTCACACGGTTACTCCATTCCAGCTGCAGGTCGTAGGAATGACCATTAATCGCGACATTGCCCTGTTGAGATTCGGGGCCAAACCTGAAGTTGCACTTATCTCCGATCTCACCACCTTGGGGCTTGCCATTTGGCACAGGGTTGGAGCAGCTGCCTGTTCCGAAGGCGTTGAGGGGGTTAATCGCCGGCGGCGAGTTGTAGTTGTCGCACCAGCCCCGTCCATCAGCAGTAGGATCGGTTACCGTCTCGAACAGTTCGTGGGAGGACGTATTCAGGACGCTATCGACTTCATGATTGCTCGGATCATTTGGAAACTGATTGGCTTGGCACAGGGATGCATTCTGCGGATCCAGATAGGGCATGTCGGCGTAAAGAATTAAGGTGCCATTATTCATGAAGGCGTTATGGAACGCGCAGAAATTTGTGAAAGACATGCTCCCATCGTCGGCGACGGAGACCACCCCTTTGGCCGTATAGACGAAGAACTCCTTTCCGACGCCACCAATCCAACCATTCAGGGACATGGCCCGAGTGACTTCATTCCGGACATCCTGCTCTTTGACCGGTGTTTCCGGATACGGATTGGTATCGGTCCAGGCGACAGCACCCAAGGTCGCTTGGCGCTGGACGGGCTGCTGGTTGCCGCCGCTTATCTGATAGTACTGAGTCATTGCGTTGAACAACGATGACGATCCGATGTCGCTGAAGAATTGACTGATTTTCGAAGCATACGATGATGCCATCGATGTTCCCGCAGGTTGCCAGAGGATCACGTAGTTAGTGGTCGTCTGATCGACGGGACCACCGTTGTAGGTCAAATTGGCTTTGTTTAATGTTGCACCCGGAAGCACGTGGTCGGTGGACCAGGTATCGCCGTAAGGGAATGCGGGAACCCCTGCTCCTCCGAACAACATGATCGTTTGACTCGTTGGATCGTAGGCTGATCCGGCAGCTGCTCGGGGATTGGGGACAGTTGTCGATATGAAAACTGACCAAGACTGGGAACTGCCGTCCCATATGAAGGTGTCGCTAAGAGGGCCATTGGCGGTCGTGCCTCCGAAGAGAAACGTGGTTTGGGTATCCACATTGAATGACATGCTCGGGAAACTACGTGGGGTCGGCGCCGGTGTGCCCGTGAACTGGCGCCAATTCGCACCGTCCCACAGCCAAGTGTCTCCTCGGGGATACTGCGAGCCGCCGCAGTCGCCGCCAAATAGGACATCCTTTCCTGAGACCGGGTCATAGATCAACCCACCATTCGCGCGAGGAGGCGGCGAAGTAGCCGGGTTGAGGGCGGTCCAGTTCGATCCGTCCCATAGCCACGTATCGGCATAGGCCCCGCTGCTTGTTTCTCCTCCGAATAGCAGAAGGTTGCCGGTCAACTTGTCGAAAGCCATCCTCGCTCCCTCGCGAGGTGCCGGGCGAGTAGTCGGATTCGCTTGCTGCCAGTCTGACCCGTTCCAGGTCCACGTATCTCCGAAAACGTGCGTATTATCGGCGCCACCAAAAAGCACGGCGAGATTTCGCGTGCTATCCACGGCCAAAGTGGCACCGCGCCGCGGCGATGGACTACCGGACGGATGCAGTTGCGTCCAGTACGAGCCATCCCACTTCCAGGTGTCGCCGAAGACGTTGGAGTTGCCGTCGACGCCGCCGAAGAGCAGATCCACGGAACCGGTCGGGGAGGTCGCGACGGCCATGTCTAGACGGGCTTGCGGACCCTGACCATCCGACGCTCGCTGGACCCACGTATCGTGTTCTGCAACAGTAGGTTGTTGTGGCGGCGAAGCCCCTGC
>JGI12630J15595_10000084_pt1 | contig 14662 bp, 13 predicted proteins | sample JacPinW_OM2H0_M1_FD_15595 | JGI IMG/M metagenome (IMG submission 15595) | reverse complement strand
CCGTTCACCGGCACCTGGACGTCCGTCTCTTTGAATAGCAGCCGATCGGCGGTGATTGCCGGCCGGCCGACCGGCCTCATCGTGAACTGGTCGGCGCGATTGCCGGCCATGCGGAAGCCGATGTCGGCCTGCTTGGGTGATGGGGCCGCGAACGCGGCGCCGGTGATCATGCGGTCAGGCATCGCGGTGGGGTAGAGCTGCCGAAACGCACTGTCTCGCAGGTTGAGCAGGTGCCCATGTCCGTTGATCACGAAAATCACGCCGCCCGGTGTCCGGTAGGCGCCGACATAGCGCTCGAAGTTCGCCGCCAGCGGCGTGGGCGTCGGGCTGGGTGGGGGCGTCGCGGACGTCGAGGTACAGCCGCTGACGACCATCAATACGGCCAGGGCGCCGCCCATCCCCTTCATGGCTGCCGATCTGAAGATAGCACGGATTCGTGCTATCTGCCACGATTCCGTGGTTTACTGGGAGGCGATGAAAGAGCCTGGCCGGAGGATCTCGTTGCTGTTCGATCTGTTCGTGCTCAATCAGCGCGTCCGCCGGCTGCTCTCACTGGCGCTGGCCGACGTGACGCTGCGGGCCGACGAGTACGCGGTCTACAGCCTTCTCTTTGAGCAGGGGCCGTTGACCGCGACCGAGATGGCGCGCCGGATGGGCATGCCACTTACGACGCTGCTCGATTACCTGCGCGCCATGGATGGTCGGGGGCACCTCCGTCGCGATCCCCACCCACGAGACGGGCGTGCCCAGCAGCTGTCGCTCACCATGGCCGGTACAGCCGAGCACCGCCGGACGAACGCAGCATGGGAAGTCATGCGACTCCGGCTGGAACGATCGCTCCCGCTTCCCGCAGCGGAGATCCGTCGCGCCTTGCAGGCGCTGGACGACGCCGTATCGTCCGCGTTGGACGACATCGAGTCTCGGGCCGCGAGCGCCGGCTGACTACTCGATCGCGGTCATCACGTGCTTGACGTTGGTGTACTCCTCCAATGAGTACATCGAGAGGTCCTTGCCGTAGCCACTTTGCTTGTAGCCGCCGTGCGGCATCTCGCTGACCAGCGGGATGTGCGTATTGATCCACACGGTGCCGAACTGCAGCCGGCGGGCGGCATTCATCGCCCGACCGATGTCCCGCGTCCAGACGGAGGCAGCCAGTCCGTAAGGGACGTCGTTCGCCCAGGCAATCGCCTCGTTGTCGTCTTTGAAACGCTGCACGGTGACCACTGGACCGAACACTTCTTTCTGCACGATCTCCGAGTCCTGCTTGACGTCGCTCACCAGGCTCGGCTGGTAGAAGTAGCCACGGCCGGGGATCGGCGCCCCGCCGACCAGGACTTTGGCCCCGTGTTCGCGAGCTCGGTCGACGAAGCCCTCGACGCGCTCGAGTTGCTCCTTGGCGACCATCGGCCCCATCTCGATGCCTTCTTCGAGTGGGTTGCCAACCTTGACCGCCTGCACGCTCTTGGTCAGGGAAGACAGTAAGTTGTCGTAGATCTTCGGTCCAGCGATGACGCGGGTGGCCGCCGTACAGTCCTGACCGGAGTTGAAGAAACCGGCGATCTTTACCCAGGTGTTGACCGCCTCCAGGTCGGCGTCATCGAAGACGACGACCGGCGCTTTTCCGCCGAGCTCGAGGTGCACGCGCTTCAGGGTCTGCGAGGCCGCTTTCGCCACTTCTTTGCCGGTTGCGACATCGCCGGTCAGCGACACCATGTTGACGCCGGGATGGCGGACGATGCCCGCTCCAACCGGCTCGCCGTCACCGGTGATGACGTTGAAGACGCCGGGTGGAAAGATATCCGCTGTCAGCTCGGCCATCCGCAAGGCGGTCAGTGGCGTCCACTCAGACGGCTTGAGGATCACGCAGTTGCCGGCGGCCAGGGCGGGGGCGACCTTCCAGATCGCCATCATCAGCGGGTAGTTCCAGGGGGCGATGGAGCCAACCACGCCGATCGGCTCCCGCCGGATCATGCTGGTGTAGCCGCGCATGTACTCGCCGGCGGCCTTCCCCTCGAGTAGTCGCGCCGCGCCGGCGAAAAAGCGGAGATTGTCGACACAGGGGGGCAGCTCATCCGAAAGGAACAATGCCCGTGGCTTGCCCACGTTCGCCGACTCGATGTTCGCCATCTCCTCGGCGTCCGCCAGGATCGCGTCGGCCAGCTTGAGCAGCATCTCGCTGCGCTCCTTGGGGACGGTCTCGAACCAGTCCACATAGGCTTTGCGAGCGGCCGCCACGGCGCGGTCGACGTCCTCCTGGGTGCCTTTCGGTACCTCGGCGATGACCTCGCCGGTTGCCGGGTTGATGACCTGCTGCGACTCATTGCCGGAACCATCAACCCATTCGCCGCCGATGAACATCTGACGGCGCTTTAGTGCCGTTGTTGCCATGACGCTCTCAACCTCCTCTCGCACCACCGCCTGTTGACGAAAGCTTCCGACTCAGCTGACCCGCTCCGCATCCGCCGCCGGCACATTGGAAAAGGCATCCGGCTCCGCTTCCATCCGCGCCATCCGATAGAAGGGTGAATGCCGGCGAGCCACTGAATAGATCAGCGCGACGACAGCGGCGATCATGACCAACAGTGGGACGGCTACCACGAATTTGCCGTTCGTGGCGTTGACCTCGAATTTATCGGTCGCTGTCCACTGGCTGTAGACGAGGTAGATGCCCAGTCCGAAGAGGGCAATCGCCGACAGGGCTGGCACGATGCCGGCAAAGATCAAGCCTTTAACGCTGTGCCGCAGGGCGCGACGGTAGTAGAGGACACATGCGACGGCAGCAAGTCCGTAGTAAACGGCGACCAGCAGTCCTAGCCCGGTCACGCCGGCCGCGACGATTGCGTTGAGGGCGCCGATGGCGGGCGAAAGGAGCGCAACCACGGCCGCAATGGTCGCCAGAATAAGCGTGCCCACGGCCGGCGTTTGCCACTTCGGATGAACCCGCGCCCAGATCCCGCCCAGCACGCCGTCGCGGCCCATCGAGAAGGCCGTCCGCGCGCTCGGCAGCAAGGTGGTCTGCACGGTGGCCACCGTCGAGGAAAGGAAGGCAAGGATCGCGAGCGATGCCCATGGATCGCCGACGAGCTTCTTGGCAAAGGCGCTAAGTGTGGTGGCGCTGTTCGCCTGGATCTCTTGGGGGGTCAGCACCATCTGCACCGAGATGGCGGCCACGAGGAAGATGAAGAGCAGGGCGATCATCCCGAGCATGCCGGCACGCCCGGGGTTCTCACGGCTGTTGGTCGTCTCCTCGTTGATATTGGCGGCGGTGTCCCAGCCCCAGTAGAAGAAAACCGAGATCACGACACCGGCGGCCAGCGCGCCGACTGAACCGAAGGTGCGCGGGTCGAGCCAACTCAGGGAAAAGGTGGAGCCGCCGCCATGGAAGAAGCCGAGGATGGCGAAGCCGAGGACGATGAAGTACTCGAGCCCGAGCAGGACGTACTGGAATCTAGCAGCGACGCGGATGCCAACCATCACCATGTACGTCACGAAGGCCAACCAGAGCACGCCGATGACCACCGCGGCCCCCTGGCTCGCCACGGAAGTGGTGTCGAGGTTGAGCGGCCCGATACCCGTCAGGTTGAAGGCATTGAATAACTGCAACGTCGCCTGCCCTGCTTGAGGTGCCGCGAAGGAAAGGAAGATGAGGCTTGCCGCGATCTGCACAAAGCCACTAAAAAACCCGAGCTTCGGATTCACGAATTTGCCCACCCAGCTGTAGGAGGCGCCGCAGTTGGGATCGACGCGGTTTAAGTAGTAGTAAGCAATCGCCACGCCCATGACCGGCAGGAACCCGACCCAGATGGCCGCCGGGGCCGCCAGGGCGACGGCGAGCGCCAGCGCACCGATAGCGGTGGCGACGCTGTAAGCGGGTGCCGTGCTGGAAACGGCGATGACCACCGTGTCAAGCAGCTTGAGCGCTCCGCGTTTGAGTTCTGGAGTTTCCGCTCGAACCGGTGGTCGTTCGATCGTTGGTGTCCGGCTAGACATGCTTGCCCTCTCCTTAATCGATGATTTCACGCCGCGAACGGCGCCCGTACGTCTCCCGGCCTCGCGGCGAACCAAGCATGGCGGCTCGCGTGGGCGTCGTCAAGAGCCATCGGTCGAGTGCTTAAATGCGGTGATGGCTGATTGGCCCGGGCCGCAGTCGCGCGAACTCCAGGCTGATCGAGACCGCTACGTGCCTCGCGGGATGGCCTCCACCATGCCGGTCTTCGCCGCGGCGGCCAGCGGCGCCGGACTCACCGACGTCGACGGAAAGCGCTACATCGACTTTGCCACCGGCATCAGCGTGATGAACGTCGGGCACGGCCACCCCCGCGTGCTGGCCGCCATCCGCGAGCAGGCCGACCGTCTGGTCCACTCGGGCGCGCCGGTGATGATGCCGGAGGTGTACGTGCGCCTCGCCCGCCGGCTTTGCGAGATCACGCCCGGTGCTTTTCCTAAGAAAGCGCTAATGCTGAACAGCGGAGCGGAAGCGGTCGAGAACGCCATCAAGGTCGTGCGCCAGGCGACCGGTCGCCCGGCGGTGATCAGCTTCCACAACGCCTTTCACGGCCGCACCCTGATGTCGATGACGCTCACCGGAAAGGTGGCGCCGTACAAGCAGAATTTCGGTCCGTACGCCCCGGAGGTCTACCAGGTGCCATACCCCTACGAGTACCGGCGTCCGGCCGGTATGACGGCTGAGAGTCTCGGCGGCGCCTGCGTCGAGGCTGTCCGCCAGCTCTTCAAGACGACGGTGAGCGCCGACCGGGTCGCGGGCATCCTGGTCGAGCCGGTGCAGGGTGAGGGTGGTTTCGTGGTGCCCCCGCCGGACTTCCTGCCCAGCCTGCGAAGGCTATGCACGGAGTACCAGATCCCGCTCATCGCCGACGAGGTTCAGACCGGGTTTGGCCGGACGGGAACGATGTTTGCGATGGAACATTCCGGTGTCGAGCCCGATGTCATCGTCCTCGCCAAGTCAATGGGCGGCGGGCTGCCGCTTGGCGCCGTCGTTGGGCGGAGTGAGCTGATGGATGCCACCAACCCTGGTGGGCTGGGCGGAACGTTTGGCGGCAATCCGGTTGCCTGCGCCGCTGCCCTGGCCGTCATCGCGGTCCTCCTCGAGGAGAAGCTTCCCGAGCGTGGCAAGCGGCTCGGCGATCGGGCACTGGCACGGATGCGAACGTGGCAGGATCGTCACCCGCAGGTGGGGGACGTCCGGGGGCTGGGCGCCATGGTCGCCATGGAGCTGGTCACCGATCGTGCGACCCGCGAACCCGCCGGTGCGATGACCAACGACATCTTGCGCTACTGCCACGCGCACGGTCTCGCCATCCTCAAGGCCGGCCTTTACGACAATGTCATCCGCTTGTTGTTTGCCCTGGTGATCAGCGAGCAAGAACTGGATCGCGGTCTCGACATCCTCGAAGAGGCACTCGTTTCGGTCAACGCCTAACCCGTAACCTCGCGCCAAACGTCGCGTTGACCTGCTGAGCGCGCTCGATCAATTCAAGAGGGTGTGAGGGATAGATGAAACGACCTGCGCTTTCGATCGCGCTTGCTCTTGGCGCCACCCTGGTGATGACCGTCACCGCGGCCGCCAGCAGCATCTATACCGACTCGATCCACGGCACCGAGCTGCCGAATGCGACACCAACCGAGGGACAGTTCGTCGGCGAGGCGACCGGTGGTCTCGCCGGCGCTTGGTATATCGACGTCACGCACCAGGTGCTGCCGAATAACACGAGCGCGGCTGCGATCACCGGCGGACGCTTCCGCCTCAATACGGTCGTCAATTACGTGCCGGAGGAGATCCTCGGTTCATTTACGCCTTGGCATGGTTACGTGAAGCAAATCGATGGGTTCGGCGGATGCACGAACCAGCACTACCAGGTCCACGGCGAGTTGCGGGACGTGGGCGTGGACTGGGGTACCGGCTCGGGAACGTTCGATGCGAAGCTGACCCACTATCGGGTAAACATCTGGTGGGTTGGCTGCGTCGTCTATAGCGCGTCTGTAAGCGGAACGGTCTCGCTCAACTTCTAAATCATCCGGCATCATACGGGCGGCGGTTTGACAACCGCCGCCTGTACACTCCAAGCCTCATGGCCAGTGCGCGAACGAGCACGGTGATTCGGCCGGTTGAGCCGGCGAAGCTGGTGCCATGGCTCGGGCTGGTCAATCAGTTCCGCTACTGGCAGGACGATATTGGAGAACTGCGCTTCGACGATAGCTTGCGGCCTTCGGATGAACCGTTGTTGCGACTGGGCGCTTGGACCCTGGATGGAGGCCTGGCCGGGGTGGCCGAGGCCACACTCAGTGAGGACGGCTCCCGATATGAGGATCGATCCGCGGGACTGGTGGGCGTTGCGCCCGCATATCGGCGGCAGGGCCTGGGCACCCGCCTCGCCGAGGAGGTCGAGCGTTTCGCCGTGTCGAACGGCGTGAAATGGGTGGAGGCTGAGGTACGAGAGAGCAACCTCCCGGTCTCCCTGCCGTTCGTCCGGCAGCGCGGCTACGTCGAGCTCGAACGATACCGGACCTCGGTCCAGACGCCAGCGACGGTTGACTTGGGTGGGCTAATGGCGTTGAGGAGCCGGCTCGAAGGCGAGGGGATTGAAATCGTGGCCTTTCCTGCCATCGACTCGCCGCCCGCGCGCGATGAGCTCTATCGACTGACAATGCAAATCTGGCGCGACATGCCGCGCGAGCCACACGTCGACTGGCATGACCCATCGCCGGAGACATTCAGCCGCGGCATCTTCGAGCGGCCCTCGGTGCTGCTGGAGGGGTTCTTCGTCGCTCGGGACGGTGAGCGGGTCGTGGGACTGTCATATCTCGCGCGGCGTCCGGATGGGGATGCCGAAGTGGGCGACACCGGCGTCCTGCGCGACTACCGAAGACGCGGGATCGCGCGTGCCTTGAAGATGATGGTGACGCGCTATGCCACCGAACAAGGAATCGAACGCGTGCACACGGACAATCGAACCGACAACGCCGGAATGCTGGCGATCAACCGCGAGCTCGGCTTTGTCCCCGCCGAGCAGATCGTGATCTTCGAGAAGACGCTGACGTCATGAGTGAGTTAGTCCGGCTTCCGGCGCGGGGGAGCGCGGCATACCGGCAGCTGGTGACGCGCCGGCCGGTGAGCGACGACATCGAGGACCAGGTCAGCGGGATCCTTGGCGCCGTCCGGAATGGTGGGGACCGCGCGCTCGCGGATTTGACCGAGCGCTACGACGGTGTCCGCATGCCGACCAGCCGGGTCCCGAAGGATGCCTGGCAGGTGGCGCTCGAGGGCCTCGACGGCAGCGTCCGCGGGGCGCTGACCGAAACCATCCGCCGCGTCGAGGTGGTTCATCGGGCTCAGCAGTTTCACGAAGAGGCCGTCATCGTCGCGCCCGGCGTCCAGGTGTGGCGCGAATGGCGCCCCTTCAGCCGGGTCGGCCTTTATGTGCCCGGCGGTCGCACGGTTTATCCATCCTCGGTTCCGATGATGGCGGTTCCGGCGCGGATCGCCGGCTGCGAGGAGATCGTGCTCTGCTCACCGCCGCAGCGTGACGGGCACGTCGCGCCCGCCATCCTCGCCGCTGCCTCGTTGTCCGGCGTCACCGAGGTCCACGCGATGGGCGGCGCCCAGGCGATCGCCGCGCTCGCCTACGGAACCGAGAGCATCCGCCGGGTCGACAAGATCGTCGGCCCAGGCAACGCTTATGTCACGGCGGCCAAGCTGCAGGTTGTGGGTGAGGTCGCGATCGACATGCCCGCCGGGCCCTCCGAAGTGGTGGTCATCAGTGACGGCTCCGCCAACCCGCAATGGCTGGCCGCCGACCTTCGCGCCCAGGCCGAGCATTCGCCCGATGCGATCGCGGTGCTGGTGACAACCTCACCGGCAGATGCCGCAGTCCTCGAGGATATTCCTGAGGGGCAGGTCCGCGGCTTCCATTGCGAGACCATCGCCGAAGCGATCGGGTTCGCCAATGATTTCGCTCCCGAGCACTTGACCCTGGCCTGCCGCGATGCGCGGCGCTGGCTGTCGCAGGTGATGGCGGCCGGCTCGGTCTTCGTTGGGCCTTACGCGCCGCCGGCCGCGGGTGATTATGCGACGGGAGCCAATCACGTACTGCCCACCGGCGGGGCGGCGCGAAGCTTCGGCGCGCTCGGTGTCAACGATTTCGGGCGGGCTATCCAGGTACAGGCGATCGATGCGGACGGCATCGAGGCCATCACCTCAGTCACCGATGTGCTGGCACGTCTCGAATCTCTTCCCTGGCACGCGCGCTCGGTGCGACTCCGAACGAAGAACTGAGGTCAAACAGCGGCAGCGGCGATAATGTCTCGGGCATGAGCGTGGTTACGCGACCCGGAGATTCCGGTCTCGGCATCCAATCACAGGGGTTCGCGATCGTGGTCGACGGACTGCGAAAGCGATACGGGAGCCTGGTGGCGGTTGACGGCATCTCGTTCCGGGTCAAAGAGCGAGAGATCTTCGGACTGCTCGGCCCCAACGGTGCCGGCAAGACGACCACAGTCGAGATCCTCGAAGGTCTGCGCGGTGCGGACGACGGCCAGGCGATCGTCGCCGGCATCGATGTCCGCAAGAATCCGGACAAGGTCAAGAGCCTGATCGGCGTGCAGCTGCAATCCTCGGCCTTCTTCGATGGCCTGAACCTGCTCGAGCTGCTCGACATGTTCGGGGCGCTCTACCATCGCTCGGTCGACGCCATGGCGATCCTCAAGAAGGTGGACCTCACCGAGAAGGCGCGCTCGACGGTTGGCAAGCTGTCCGGCGGGCAGAAGCAGCGGTTCAGCATCGCGACGGCGCTCGTCAACGAGCCGCAGATTCTCTTCCTCGACGAGCCCACCACCGGGCTCGATCCGCAAGCTCGACGCAACCTTTGGGAGCTGGCGGAATCGATTCGGGCGGAAGGACGAACCATCGTTCTGACCACGCACTACATGGATGAGGCCGAAACACTCTGCGACCGGGTCGCGATCATGGACCACGGAAAGATCCTGGCGATGGAACCGCCCGATACCTTGATCCAGCGACTGCTCGACAAGGGTTTCCACAGCGATCGGGTTGAGAGGTCGGCTAACCTCGAGGACGTCTTCCTCGACATGACCGGGCACGGACTCCGCGAAAGCTAGCGTGAAGCGAAGTCCCTTCGTCATGCTGACCTGGTCTTCGCTGAAGGCCTATTTCCGCAACCGCGGCGCGATCTTCTTCAGCCTGCTCGTGCCGCTGATGATCATGGGGATCTTCGGCCTGATCAACTTTGGAAACAGCACGCCGAGTGTCAACATCGGCGTCGTCGACCAGGCCCACAACCAGGTCAGTAGCAAGATCATCAGCAGCCTCAACGGAATCAAGGCCGTGAAGCTGCACACCGGCAGCCTCGACAGTGAGAAACACGAGCTGCAACAGGGGAGCCGCGACCTGGTGGCGGTGCTGCCAGCATCGATCGGACAGGGCTCGACTGCGATCACGGCCTATTACAACCAGGGCAATCCTCAGAATTCCCAAGTCGCGATCGCGATCATGAACCAGTTCGTCGATCAGGCCTCGTTCGCCTTCGCCGGCATCACGCCGGCGCTGACGCTGGACTCCAAGCCGGTGCAGAGTCGCAACCTGACCTATGTCGACTTCCTGGTGCCGGGGATGATCGCCTTATCGATCATGCAAACGGGGCTGTTCGGTGTCGTCTTCACCTTCGTCCAGTGGAAGCAGCGCGGCATTCTCCGGCGCCTGATGGCGACCCCGATGCGGGTTCGCGACTTCTTTTTCTCGCAACTGGTCACCCGCCTGACGACCGTTGCGCTGCAGATCGCGGTCCTGCTGGCGGTGGGGTTCTTTCTTCTGCATTTTCACTTCGCGGGCAACGTGCTCTACCTGCTGATCGTCGGCATCATCGGCGGCGGCATCTTCCTGGCGATGGGACTGGCCATCTCTGGCGCCTCCAAGAGTGAGGAGACCGCGGCACCGATCGCCAACCTCGTGTCTCTGCCCCTGATGTTCCTCTCTGGCATCTTCTTCTCGCGGTCTAACATGCCCGAATGGCTGCAGACCGTGACGCAATATTCGCCGCTGACCTACGTCTCCGATGCACTGCGCAGTATCAGCGTCGACGGTGCCTCGCTCTGGGCGGTGCGTGGTGACATGTTGGGCATATTCGTGTGGCTCGCCATCTCCGTGGTCCTCGCCACGCGGCTCTTCAAGTGGGAGGTCGTGTGATGGCGGTCGAGCTCAGTCCAAAAATGCAGGCATTCACCCAGGAGGTCTTTCCGGCCATCATCGGGACCAACCGTAAAGACGGCAGTGTCGAGATGGTCCCGGTGTGGTTCGAGTTCAAGGATGGCTCTTTCTGGATCAATGGCGGGACGAATCGCGGCTGGTTCAAACATCTCCAGCGCGACCCGCGGATCACGTTGCTGCTGATCGACCCGAAGGAAATGTTTCGCTGGGCGCAGGTCGAGGGCCGCATGGTCAACTGGGCCGAAGATTCAGGGGGCGACCATATCAATCACCTCTCCCATCGGTACTTGAACAAGGATTACCAGGGCCCCCGGACCGGCCGGATCACGATCCAGATCGAGCCGTTGCGCGTCACCGGCGCCATCGATGGCCGGCGGTAAGAAAGCGTCGGCGCTCAGCCCGGCTGTCCAGAAACTGGCGGCACTGCCCATCCTGGTCACGGTTGCAACCAGGCGGGCCGACGGGTCGGTGCAATTGAACCCGGTTTGGTTCGAGCTCAAAGACGGCTTCATCTGGTTGAACAGCAACACGAGTCGCACCTGGCCGAAGAATCTCCAGCGCGACCGCGACGTCACCATGCTCCTCGTCGATCCGAAGGTGCCGGACCGCTACGCACAAATCCGCGGCCGGCTGGTGAGCCTGATCCCGGACCCCGAGCACGAGGTCATCGACCACCTGGCCGAACGCTACACCGGGAAGAAATTTCGAGACCTGGAACCCGGCGAACACCGCGTCACCCTCAAGATTCAGCCGGTCACGGTGACCGGCCAGATGATCCGGTGACAGCACGATGAACGACTAGGGAGATATCCGGCCGATCTTGCTCTTGTCGCCGTCCTCGGTGAACCATACCGCACCGTCGGGACCGGAGGTGATGCCTTCAGGTCCGGTCGTGGGAGTGGAAATCGTGAAGAGCATGAAGGCTCCAGCGGTAGTTAGGCGGCCGACCATGGTGGTCGCCTTGAACCACAGCGTGCCATCCGGACCACTCGTGATGCTGCCAGGTCCAGCATTGAGGCCAGCGGGGACACTCTTGGTCGGCGGGATGGTGTACTCGGTGACCGCCCCCGAAGTGGTTATCCGGCCGATCTTACCGTTGTCAGACTCGGTGAACCAGAGGGCGCGGTCCCGCCCGGCTGTGATGCTCAACGCCTGCAAGCTGCCAGAGGGGATGGCATACTGCGTTACCGCACCCGACGTCGTCATCCGACCGATACCCTTCTCGCCAGTGCCCTCGGTGAACCAGAGCGCGCCGTCGGGCCCTACGGTAATCGCCCAGACGATGGTCCCCGGGAGTTGATATTCGGTCACTTTTCCGGAAGTGGTAATGCGCCCGATTCCGCCGAACTCGGTGAACCACAGGGCACCGTCGGGACCAGCTGTAATGCCTTGAGGCTGGCGGTTGGCGGTGGGAATTGGGTATTCGCTAATTTTCCCGGCGGTGGTAATGCGGCCGATCTTGTTGCCGTTTGTCTCGGTGAACCACAGGGCTCCATCGGAACCGGCCGCGATGTCGTCAGGGTCGGTACCGCTGGCGGGCACAGTGTATTCGGTGAAGGCTCCAGAGGGGGTCACGCGGCCAATCTTGCCAACGCCCCACTCAGTGAACCAAAGCGCCCCGTCCGAACCGGATGTGATGCTCCACGGAGCAGCGTTGGCAGTCGGGATGGCGTACTCAAGGATGGCCCCGGAGTTGGCGCCAGCCGTGGAAGTCGGAGCTCCCGCCGTCGGAGGCGCCCCAGCAGAGCCCCCGACGTTGCCACACCCTGCCAGCGTTGATAAGAGGGCAACGGCTGCCAAGCGTGCCTTCACTGTCCTCAATCACTGAACGCGCATCGAGTTGAAGGATTGCGCGGGCTTACGAGCGCGCTCGGATCGCCGACCAGATTCGATAGGGGGAGAGGGGCATCTCGAGCTGATGGATCCCGAGCGGGCGCAGCGCGTCCATCACCGCATTCGCCACCGCGGGTGTTGAGCCGGTCGTCCCACCTTCTCCGATTCCTTTGACGCCAAGCGGATTGTTGGGGCTGGGGGTCACGGTTCGCTCGGTCTCGAACATCGGCAGGTCGGCCGCAGTGGGGAGGAGGTAGGTCGTCAGGTTGCCGGTCAGCAGCTGCCCTTCCTCGTCGTAGACGACGCCTTCGTAGAGCGCCTGGCCGAGGCCTTGCGCGATCGCGCCGTGCACCTGGCCGTCGACGATCATCGGGTTGATCACGGGGCCGCAGTCGTCGACCGCGACATAGCGAAGGACCGTGACCGCGCCTGTCTCGCGGTCGACCTCGACCTGCGCCAGGTGCGCACCAAATGGAAAGACCTCGCCCGGCGGTTCGAACTCTTTCTCGGCGGAGAGCTCCTGCTGGCGCCCCGCATCGATCGTCCAGGTGGCGAGCTGTTCGAGCGACATCGCGCGTGCCGGCACCCCACGAACCTGTAACCGGCCCGCCTCGAGGATGATGTCCGCCGGCGCGGCTTCGAAGGCGGCGGCGGCCAGCGAGCGCAGCTGCGTGGTCAGCGTCGNNACCGTTTCGTGAATNGCCGANCCGGACACGGCGGCGCTGCGACTGCCGAAGGTGCCCACCGCGTACGCGGGGAGGTCGCTGTCACCGAAAACGACCTTGATCCGATCGATCGGCACACCGAACTGGTCGGCCGCGATCTGGGCCCAGGTCGTCAGGTGTCCCTGGCCATGCGGCGTCGAGCCGGTGACGACCGTGATCATGCCATCGTGCTCGAGGCGCACGGTGGCCCGGTCGGCGTTTGTCCCGGCGGCAATCTCGACGTAGGTTGCGATGCCGATTCCCTGCAGCCGCCCGTCCCGGCGCGCGCTCACCTGGGCCTCCCGGAGTTGCCGGTACCCGGCCACCTCGACCAGGCGCTGCAACGTGCGCGCATAGTCGCCGCTGTCGTAGGTGAGCTTTCCGGCGTTCGTATAAGGAAATTCGGAAGCACGGACGAAATTGCGGAGCCGCAGCTCGACCGGATCGATGTCCAGCTCCCCGGCGAGCCGGTCCATCATGCGTTCGATCAAAAACGCCGCTTCCGGTCGGCCGGCGCCTCGATAGGGACCGGTCGGCGTCGTGTTCGTGTAAACAGCCAGCAGGCTGCTCTGCGAGGCGGGGATCCGGTAACAACCCGTTTGCAAGTCGGGCGTGACTCCCGGGATCAAGGCGGTAAAAGGCTCGAGGCGGCCGCCCATATCGGCGAGGATCCGCGAGCGGACAGCCAGGACGGTGCCGTCCCGCTTGGCGGCGAGCTCCACGTCCTGCAACTGACCGCGCCCATGCCAGGTGACGGCACAGTTTTCGGAGCGCTCTTCGATCCACTTGACGGGTCGCCCGAGCCGCCGGGCCGCCTCGGCGACCGCAATCTCCTCGCCTAGGCAGCCCCCTTTGCTGCCAAAGCCGCCGCCCACGTCCTCGACGATGACGTGAACCTCATCCTCCGCCAGACCGAGGGACTCGGCGATACTCTCGCGCACGCCGTAGGTGGATTGGGATGAAACCTGCACCGTCAGGCGCCCGCCATCCATCCACGCAACGGCGCCACGCCCCTCGAGTGGCGCGGGGATCAGCCGTTGGTTGACGAGGCGATCCCGGACCACGACATCGGCCTGGTCGAACGAGCGTTTGACCGGACCACGCTTCACGTCTTTGTGGAAGGCGACGTTGGTGCCGAGCTCTGGATAGAGGAGGGGCGCGTCTTCCTCCAGAGCTCGCTCCATGTCCGTCACCACCGGCAGCGGTTTGAGGTCCAGCTCGATCAGCTCGAGGGCATCGCGGGCCTCGGCCAGCGATTCCGCCACCAGCATCGCGACCGCCTCGCCGGCGTGTCGGACGCGGCCGCTCGAGAGCACGCGACGTTCCGGAAGCGCCATCCCGTCGACTCCCTCTTCGATCTTCAACGGCTTCAGGTTCTCAAGCTCCGCGGCCGACCAGGCGGCCACGACACCCTTGGCCTTTCGCGCCGCCGCGAGGTCGATGCCGCCAACGGTCGCGTGCGCGAGATGGCTTCGAAGAAACACAAGGTGCAGGCATCCGGCGGGCTGCAAGTCGTCGACGTACCGACCGGCGCCGCGGATCAGGTGTGGATCTTCGACACGGCGGATCGATGAACCGAAAACGGGCGTCGTCACAGCGATGAAGTCTACGTGTATCCTCGCCGTGCAATGGATCAGGCCTCCGCTTCCGCGCCAGCGTTGTTGCCGAAAAACACCTGGCACGCCGATGGCTCACTGCAAGGCCTGCTCGCGGCGTGGTTGCCACCACAGGTGTTCGCGTGGGCCGAGGCCTCACTGGTCGAAATGGGTCGCGCGGCCGCTAACGAATTGGTGCACTGGGGCGACGCTTGCGAGCAGCAACCGGCGGTCTTGCGGTCGTTCGACGGGTGGGGCGACCGGGTCGATGAAGTCGTTTACCCGCACGC
>JGI12630J15595_10000079_pt1 | contig 14972 bp, 19 predicted proteins | sample JacPinW_OM2H0_M1_FD_15595 | JGI IMG/M metagenome (IMG submission 15595) | reverse complement strand
ATCATGGCCGGCGCCGTCGCAGATTCAACGCGCCCAATCCGGTCAGCACGATCGCTGCGGCGACGAGCAGCAACCACGGTCCGAGCGCGCCCGGTGGCGATTTTGTCGGAGGCCCGGTCGAGGCGAGCGCGGTCCCGGCCGACGGCGAGACCGATGGGGCGAGTGCCTGCATCGCGGGCGAGGGCGCGGCTGTGGATGTGGCCTCGGCCGTCGGCGTCGTCCTCGCAACGGTGCTTGCGGAAGGGGTCGTGTTCCGCGACGGTGCAGTTGCGGTCGGCGCTCGAGGCGGGGGACAGATCTGGCTGAACGACACCGCTGACGGCTGCGACCCTCTCCCGACCGAGTAGCTCCAACCCTCCACGTCGCCGTCCCTGACCGTATACCCGGCGACGCCCGCCGATCGAGCTACCCAACCGCTGGCGGTCTGCGACCAGTCCGACCAGTTGGGTCCCGACATGGGGCCGAAACACCGATCTGGGATCGGCTGGGGTTGACGGTCGAGCTGGCACACGGTGTATGCGCCAGCGCCCCAGTCGTAGATCTCGGGCGGCTGGCCGGAGTTGACGCCAGCCAGCTGTAGCAGGGCCAGTCCGCCAATCGCCTCCTGTGCGAACTCGACGCATTTCCAGAGCACGTGCGGTCCAGGCCAGGACGAGCTGTGCTGAATCAAAAGCGCGGCACGATGCGTTTGGGCATGCGCCGACCCCTGCCACGCAACCGCGGCGGCAACGGCCAATGCCAGTCCGATCACCGATCGAATTACGAGTTGCGTGCGCGTCTCCCCCGTCTCCAGACGAGACCCAGTCCGACGGCGAAGAGTGCGAGGCCCCCGAGCAGCGGTCGCTCATCAACAGCACCGCCCGTCTGCGCGAGGATGGGCGCCGTCGTGGCGGTCGGGTGTGGCGTCGCGGTCGCGGTGGTTGCCGCCGGGCAGGCGAGGAGCGGGATCGCGTTTTCGGAAAGACCCCTGGCCGTGAGTGCTCGACGGAGAAATGCGGCCGGCGCGAACGTCGTGGCGAACAGCTTGCTGTATGGGCTGGAGATGGCCCCCGCATCGGCGCCACTTGCGACCTGCTGTCCGGCGAGGTACGACAGCGCCTGGTCGAGCCTGGCCTGCCAGGCTGCATCCGACTGAAGATGCCCCGCGAGGATGGCCTGAACGGCCAGCTCGTCGGAGTTCGCATCAGGTCCGACTCCTGGCGAGCTCGCGAAGCCGCCGCCGCCGAAGACGCTTTGCAGGTAGGTGAACGCGTTGCTAATTGCCGGGTCAGTGGATGCAACTCCTGTGCCGATCAACGCCTGGATCACTAGCGAGGTCGTGTTCGAATCCTCGCCGTACTGGTCTGCATTGTCGGCGCTCCAACCGCCATTGGCCTTCTGCTGCCCCTTCAGGAAGGCGACCGCATCGTCGGCTACGGTCTGACCCGCGGCACGAAGGCCCAGGATGGCGAGCGCATCACTATAGATGTCGGTGCCGTATTCGCCAGTGACGCCCTTTGCCGCTTGCAGCTGGGCGGCAACCGTTGCGATCGGTCCAGCGTCCCCAACGGAGGCGCGGGCGAGCAGGAGCTCACCGTTGGTGCCCACCTCGGTGGTCGTCGCTGTCTTGAGGTAGTCGGCCAGGGACGATGTCCCCGCATGCATGGCGGAGGCTTGCTGGCCGGCACCCGCCAGGCCGATCGCGACTTCCGCCGAGCGGGCGATGGGATTGCCCCCCGTGCCGATCTGGCCGTTGGCCTGTTGCTGGGTGCACTGCAGCCATTGCAGGGCTCGTTGGGCATTGGAGCTCGCGGTCGTTTGCGCGGATGCGCTCACCGGTGCGAGCAAGAGGAGCGGTAGGGCGAGGAGACTCGCCACGATACGTCGTTGCATGTGTACCTCCAGATCTGTGCTGGAGGCCGATCGAGAAGATGCCTGGCACCTCCCTCTCAGCCTCGAAGAGGGTCGTGGTCCCCGACAGGCAGGTCTCCTGGCTCCGGATCATCGCCGCTGGGCTCCTTCCCAAGGCTGTTGGCCTCAGTGGATCTCGCCCACGGCTCCCCGGTTACAGTGACGGGTTCGCGCCGGATTCACACCGGCTTTCCTTTTCAGCTCACTTCGAGCCACCTGTCGGCGCTGTTCAATTGTCGAGGCGCTTGGCCAGCATCACCTCCCCCAAAAGGTGACCGCATTATAGGATGCGCCGGGGGCGGCTACGTCAGGCTACGCGCGATTGCTCGAAGTAGGCCTCGAGCTCTTCGATGGTCGGGACCCGGTTGATCTCCTCGGGCTCGACATTCATGAATTGCTCCTGGGCCGTGAACACGAGCTCGATCAGGTCGGGGATCTTGACGTCGCGGGTATACGGAACGCCGAAAGCATGCAGCTGCTCCACGACGTCGCCCGGCACTGTCGTCCGCTCCGCCAGGTTCAGCTCTTCGAGCGCCCAAAGGACGCGGTCGAGCGCGTACAGGCTGAGCTTGCGCTTGGCCTCGTCCGCGCGGGTGGCCATGACTCGGAGCGTGGTGCGTTGCGTCTCAGTTTGAATTGCTTGGTAGATTCTCAGGATGGGCTCCTCCGAGGCTTTTGGTTGGTCGGTCAGCGACCACGGTACGAGCCCATTCCCGCGCCCCGCAAATAACTTTCGTTAAAACATGTAAATAGCGACCCTATGTCACCGGCATGCTTTCGAAAAGGCGCGGGATAATACCCACAATGGCTTATATCGATCCCGATCCGGATCGTGGGCCCGGCCGCGACGCGGTCGAGCTCTACACCCGGACCTATGGGACGCTGCTGCGAAGCTCCGGTGACACCAAGCTCAAGGTGCTGGAGCAGTCGCACATCGGCATGGGCTCGAGCCTCCATCCAAAGGCCGGCTCCGCTGAACCCGATACCGGCGCGCTTATCTATGCGCTTCGCCGTCTGCCGCCTAGCATCATCGCCGTCAAGCGGATCGTGCTGGGACAATCGGCTGACGTCTTCAAGCGGTTGCTCAACGTCGACGTTGAGCGCTGGGAAATGCAAAGCGCCCCCGGGCGCCGCCGTCGCTATTACTTCGACGGCAAGGAGACGCTCGCCGTCTACATCGCGAGCCCGTCCGACATCGATGATGTCATCCCGCAGCTGGTGGCGCTCCAGATCGAATGGAACAAGCTGCATGCGCTCCTCAGCGCGGAAGACCTGAGCCGCGCGGAGAGCACAGAGGAGCAGTTCAAGGTCCTGCAGCGGATGGGGATCTCCGAAGACGATGCCCTGCGATTGGTCGAGATCTGGGGCGACCTGCTCACCCCGTTACGCCGCATCCAGGCCGAGGAAAAGGATTTCCGTGTGCGCATGCTTGGTGGCAGCCAGATCGGCTACGTCAAGGCGACCCGTCGCTGGTGGCAGCCGATCGAGGATCTGATGCATCGGGAGGGGCTCCAGGAGCGACCGGTGTATTTCATCTCCAGCAATACCCACAGCCTCGTCAACTTGTTGAGCGGCTCCGCCCGGCGCCATCAACAGGAGATCGTGGAGTACACCGAGCGCAGCAACAACCTCGAACTGGTGCCCGAGTTACGCAAACTCCGACAAGGTCAGTCGCGCGGCAACTGGGACAACTTTCTGTACTACGCCGCGCGCTCTTACTACGCGCAATCCGCGGAGGCGGGGGAGCGGCGGGCACATCGGACGAGGGAGGAAGAGGAGCGGGGCATCTTTTTCCTTGCCAGCCAGGCTGGCCTCGACGTTGCGGCGCAGGTCATCGTCCTCGATCGGCTGGTGGCGGGCGACCTCGACCCCAGACTGGGTACGCCGGCAGCGGACCGGCTGAAGCGCAGCCCCGCGATCCTGATCAACGTCAACTACCCCCTCGGACTGGGCGCCTACAACGTCCTGCGCGAAGTGGCGGAAAGCGTCGGCACCCTTCGGGGCGTCTACGTCCTCGGTAAGGCCGCGACCCTCAGCGCGAGCATCGGCGACATTATGATCGCGAATGTCGTCTACGAAGAGCACTCCGAAAATACCTACTGGCTGGACAATTGCTTCAGCTTCAACAGCGTGGCACCGTTCCTCGTCTACGGGTCGGCGCTCGACAACCAGCGGGCCGTCACCGTGCGCGGTACGTTCCTGCAGAACCGCGCTTATCTCGATTTCTATCACCGGGAGAGCTACACCGTGGTGGAAATGGAGGCCGGGCCGTACCTCAATGCGCTCTACGAAGCAGCGGAGTCCTCGCGCTATCCGATGCGGGAGAACATCAACTTCACCAAACTGCCCTTCGACTTCGGGGTGCTGCATTATGCCTCAGACACGCCCTACACACAGGCGCGCACCCTGGGCGCGCGCGGCCTCTCCTATTACGGCCTCGACTCGACCTATGCTTCGTCGGTCGCCATCCTGAGGAGGATCCTCGCGCAAGAGCAGGTCCTTACGGCCGACGTTGCGACGCCTCGTTGGGCGGACGCCGAAGCGCGCCAGGGCGCCTAGCCATGGGATCCCTCCCCCTTGCGGGGGAGGGTCAGGGTGGGGGGTGTTTAGCGTCACCGTAATGGGACGTTGCTAGGCTGCGATCAGGTTCAGAAAATCCCCGAGCCCCCCTCCTCCCCACAAATGGCCGCCCTCACCGGCGGCCTTTTGTTTGCGCTGACGGATCAAGCCGCGCGTTTGCCTTTGCGGGCGGTGCGGCGTCGGGCGGCAAGGTCTTGAAGTGCAACGTCGATGCGCCGGTCCGAGGGATCCAGATGCTTGGCGCCCATCACGTGCCGCTGCGCCGCGGCCAGCTGGCCCCGCTCCATCTCCGCCAGCCCGAGTTGCAGAGAAAAACCTGGATCGACCGGGCAGGTCAGCGCCGCGCGCTCCAGGAACGAGAAGGCGTCGTCGCGCATCCCCATCTCCCAGAGCAAGGTGCCCAGCTCGGCCAGGACCTCGGGTTCATCGGGCGATTCGTTCAGGGCACGGCGGTAGGCGAGCCGCGCGACTTCCGTGTGCCCCAGCTGACGGTGATCGCGTCCGATCAGGAACCACGTTTGCCAGGAGCTGGGGGCCAGCATCATCGTTCGGGAGTAGGCGACGCGTGCCTGTTCGCGATCACCCAACGCGTCGCAGGTCAGACCGAGACGGAAGGCCACCTCGGCGTTCTCGGGATCGGACCGACTGGCTTCCTCGAGAACCTCGCGCGCCCGCGCGTAATCGCGCAGACGATGGCAGACGGTTCCCAGCCGCAGCCGGGGCAGGGCCTCGGCGCCGGCGAGCTTGACCGCGGCCTCGTAGCGCACCAGCGCCTCCCGGACATTCCCTTCGCTCTCCGCCTGCCGGCCGCTTTCGAGCAGCCGCTCGGTCTCGGGCGTCATCGCTTACAACAACGCACCGCGTCGAACGGTCCTACGCAGGCCGTGTATCCATCAGGAAGCGGAGCAGTTCCGGCTCCTCCATCTCCTGGGCCGGGACGAGAGGCGTGTACTGCAGCCGCGCAGCAAGTTTCATTGCCAGCTCCACCTTGAAATCGACCGGCGTAAAGCCCTTATCGGTGAAGATGCCCAGCTTGCGGTCGCGGATCACCAGCGCAGCGCCTTGCTTGCGCGCTAGCACCGTCATTGCCGCCGCCCCGCCGCCGCGGGCTCATCCTCGAGGAGCGGGACACGTGCCATGAGTTGGGCACTAATGTTAGCGGGTGCCAGCGCGATCACCCAGTGTTCCACCCATCTTCCTGGCCCACGGCGCCTCGGGAGACGCCAGCAGCATGCGGCCCTACGTCAAGGCGCTCGAGAAGCGCCAGTTGAAGGCGAGCGCGATCGACCTTCCCATAGGCAAGGCCGAGAGAGCGGTGCCAGTGTTTGTCCAAAAGGTGCCAGCCGGATCGATCGCCGGTGGCCATTCCTATGGCGGTCGGGTAGCAAGCATGGCAGCCACCGAGGTGGACTATGCCGCGCTGGTGTTGCTCAGCTATCCGCTGCACCGTCCGGGTCATCCCGAGGACCTTCGCATGGAGCACTGGTCGAAGATCACCTGCCCCGTCCTCTTCTTATCGGGCGAATCCGACCCCTTCGCCCGTGTCGAGCTGCTCAAATCGTCGGTTCGCCGGCTGCCACAGGCAGAGCTGGTGACCTTTCCCGGTGTCGGGCACGGGCTGCTTCCGGTGATCGACGCCGCCATGGATCGTGTCGCCGCCTTCGTCAGACGGCTCCGACCATAGGCTGAACGGATGTGCACCGCGCCGGGCGATGAGGTCGGTCCTCCGGCGCCGGCCGCGGTCAGGGAAGAAGAGCGGACGCTGCGGGCCGGCGATGGCGCGGACTTGCGAGAGTTCGTTGCCCTCCCCGCGACCGGTTTTCGGCGTGGTGCGGTGCTGATCATCCATGACATTTGGGGATACACCGACTTCTACAAGGATCTGGCCCGACGGATCACCCAGCACGGCCAGGCGGCGGCGATGGTGGAGTTCTTTGGCCGCCAGGGGCAGCTGCCCGAGTCGATGCGGGCGCCAGAGCGGACCGGCACCAAGCCGGACGCGATGGCGCTTGCCGTACAGCGAGCTCAGCAATTATCGGACGAGCGATTCCTGGCCGACATGCAGACCGCCGTCGACGATCTCCTGGCGCGCGGCGCATCGAAGGTCGCCGCCTGGGGCTTTTGCATGGGCGGTCGACTCGCCTATGTTGCGGCCGCCCGAGTGACCGCGCTGGCGGGTGTGGTCGCCTATTACGGCCATCTCCGAGCCGAGCCAGGGCGCTTGTCGCCGCTTCAGCTCGCGGGTGAGATCAGGATCCCGGTGCTCGGTATCTTCGGCGGGGCCGACCCCGGAATCCCAGCCGAGCAGATCGCAGCCTTTCAAGACGCGTTGAAAACGGACAAAGAAATCGTCGTCTACCCGGATGCCCCGCATGGATTCCTTCGCTACGGGACGACCGAACACCGGGTGGCCATTGGCGATGCGCTGCAGCGAACCTTCCGATTCTTTTCGCGAGTGCTGACGGCGCCCGGCTAGAGAGCCGCTCGCTTAGCCGCTGAAACCCTCCGGCAGCAGTACCGCGCCGCCGGTGGTTTGGACGTACACCTGCCAGCTGTAGTAGCCGAGAAAGGCTCGCTCGTTGGCGAACATCTGCTGGGCATAGAGCTGGACGGCGCGAACGTAGAGGTTGCTGGGGTTGTAGGCGTAGATCGCCCGGCTCATGTCCTGGGGCGCGCCGTGCGCCTTCAAGTAGCGGCCGGCCGCCTGGATGGCATCGTGCGGATTGTTGACGTCGCCGTGGCCGTAGCTGGCCCACGTGGCCGGCATGAACTGCATCGGCCCCTGCGCGCCCGCCGAGCTCAGCCCCCGGATGCGACCCATATTGGTCTCGATCAAGTTGATGGCGGCCAGGTACTGCCACTGGACGCCGTATGCCTGCTGTGCTTCGCGGTAATAACCAAGCAGGACCTCCGGCGCGGGCGGCGCGATGATCTGCCAATGCGGCAACGAGCTGCGTGCGCCGTTGAGGCTGTCGATCTGTTGCGCCGCGCCGAGGTTGTCCTGGATCGCCGAGCGCGCCGTTGGCGAAACGGCGTTGAGGACCGCCGGCACCCAGTCGGGGTGAGCGGCCAGGAGTTGATACGCGTGCTGCTGACGATCGCCCAGGCTGGCGTAGTCGTCGCCCGGAGTGTCGGCCATCCGAATCGTATCTTCGACGACGCCCAGCTCCGCGGCGACGTAGGCGGCGTCGATAACGACACGGGGTGTTGGTGTAGGTGAAGGAGATGGCGACGTCGACGGGCTGGGCGACACGCGTGCAACGGATGGGCGCGCCTGCGTTGCCGCCTGGGCGGCGCCGCACGCCGCCAAGACGAACGCCAAAACGGGAGCGACCACCCGGATGCCGCGGACCCGCATCATTGCGCGCGGATTCTATGAGTTTCGGCGTTTATGAATCAATCCGGGGCGTACTAACGTTATTCGCTCCGTGAGCTATCCCTGGACCCGCGTGCCGAAGGATGCCCCCCCGCTCGATGCCTTGCAGTTGCGGTTGTTGCCGCTGGCCGACCTGTTCATGGGGCTGATGTGGTCGCGACCGGGCGGCCTCTCGTTGCGCACCACCTGGGTGACGCCCGCCACGCTGGGGCTTGCGGTGGCGGTCATCCTCGTCGTCGGCCTTCCGGGGCTAGGCGCCATCGTGTATGGCGTTGCGAATCGCCAGCTGCTCTTCGTCGTTGGGGGATTGGTCGCGACGGCGCTGGGCATCGGTGCGGCCGCCGTGGCTCTTTATGGCATCCGCCAACGCCGGCTGCCAGCGTCGGGTTAGGACCGCGACCGATCCGGTGTAGGCGCGGACGGGATCCCTACCGCGTAGACCGCCAGCCGATGATCGAAGGTGCCCATCCGCGTCACCCAATTTCCCGTACAGGTGATGAGCGTGAGGTGAGTGAGGCTGTCAGATGACGGCTGTGGCCCCTGACCGGCGACCGGTCCGGATCCGTAGATCTGAGCGAGAACGGCCGGGTCGAGGGTCTGCTGCAGCGTGTAGCTCACGATCTTGGTAACCAGGAAGTCCACGTCGAGCCCGGTCCGTGCGTCGTGGACGACCACGGCGTCCCCCGGTCGAAGATCCTTGAGGCGGGCGAAGATGGCCGGNCGGCCGAGGACATCATCGACGTGCCCCGCGATCGTGGCNGTGGTCGCGTCGCCCGGAATCCCCCCGCCCCGATACCAGAACACTTTCTGCCAGATGGAATCTTTGGCCGAACCCATCGGCGTGTCCATCACGTTTTTCGAGTTGAGCCCAACGCCGAGCACCGGGGCGATAAGCCGGAGCGAGGGCAGCCGAAGCTCGAGTGGCACGTCGACTGGGCCGGCGCGCAGATCGATGCTCGGATCGAACAATGGCGCTGGAAGCGGTTCGATGGCTCGCGTCGATGCGGGCATGGCCGATCTCGCGGCCACCGGAGACGAGTGGCGAGCCGGCTGGCCACTCGCCTGGGCATTTGCGCAGGCAGTCAGGAGGGCTGCCGCCATCAGCGCGGCCGTCAGCCGACCAGTCGAGCCGCGGCATGCGTACAGCATTGAAGTCCGCGCCAACCTTCCCGCCGTCCAGACTACTAGGTGCGGCGGCGGTCGCCTCGGATCGTCAAACCCGCGCCGACGGCGCCAGCGCCAGCGAGGACGCCGGCGACCAGGGCCAGGATCCACGGGAAGCTATCGTTCTGCATCGGGCCACCGCCGCCAGCCGGCGCTCCGGAGACGGTCGGGGCCGGTGTCGGGCCAGCCACCGTGACCGCGTTGCAACTGGTCGGCGCCGTGATCTGATCGTTGATCAACGTCACCGCACCGTTCCGCGCCAGGGCGCGTCCCTGGAGAATCACCCCATTATTGAGACTGATGCTGGTAAGGGCCATGATGGTCCCCACAAAGTTCGTCGTCGTGTCGAGGGTGGCCGAACTGCTGACCTGCCAGAAGACGTTGCAGGGCTGCGCACCGTTGGTGAGGACGACGCTTGCGCCGGGCGCGGTGACCAGCGTGCTTCCGATCTGGAAGATGAATACTCCGTTGCCGCTGAGCGTAAGGACGCCGGTCAGCGTTGGCGCCGTCGTTTGGCAATACGTGCCGGGAGTTAGGGTCGAGCCGCCGCCAAGATTCACGCCGGTCTTGTTGAAGTTGCAGGGTGACGACGCGGCGACACCATAGGCTGCGGTCAGGTCGTTCTTGGCGACACCCGCTGCAGCGGTCCCAGCCTGGATTGTCCCATTCACCACGGTCCCTGGAGGAAACCCGGTGACCGCGGCCGCTGGCGATATGCCGAGGCTGCCACTAACGACGGTGGCGCCGGTGTTCGTGACGTTGGGCGTGCCCGCGAGAATCGCGTAACTCGCGGCCGTCCCCAGTCCCGGGGCGGTGGACGCCAGCGCCACCATCGAGTTCACCCCGACGACAAGGATCGAGAGGGAGATGCCGAGCATGAGTCGTCGGGTTGCTTTCATGGCGGCATCATAGCCCAACTCGCAAGCAAACGTGCAACAATCCCAAAAAACTGGTTGTCCTCCGTCCGGATTGTCTTGTATGCGCTGACTAACATTTGGCCCCCACCTATCCTGTTTGGGGATGCACGATCTCGGCCTGTCCATCGCAGCGGAACCGTTCGACTCCGACGACGCACGACGGTTGGTCGCGGCACTGGACGCCGGCCTGGCCGAGCTCTATCCTCCCGAGCAGCGCTTCGGACCGAACCTCAAGGCTGAACATCTCGAAGGGAGCCGTGGCGCCTTTCTCGTCGCGCGCAATGACGGCCGGGCGGTCGGGTGTGGCGCCATCCGCCTCATCGACCCGACGACGGCTGAGGCGAAGCGGATGTACGTCGAACCCGATCAGCGCGGCAAGGGAGTCGGCCAAGCGGTGCTGGCCAGCCTTGAGGCGGCCGCCTTGAAGCTGGGCGTGCGGCGCCTTGTGCTCGAGACGGGCATCTACCAGGATGCGGCGCTTTCCCTCTACCGGCGCGCCGGCTTCAAGCAACTCGATTGCTGGGGGGAGTACGCAACCTCGCCCACGAGTATCTGCTTCGAGAAACAACTCGTTTAGCATCCCCGTTATGAGCACAGCGATTAAGCCGCCCAATTACCGAACCGGCAAGATCTGCTACATCGAGATTCCTGCGACGGACGTTGAGCAGTCGGCCGAGTTCTACCGACGTGCCTTCGGGTGGCAGACCCGACAGAGAGGCGATGGTTCGACGGCCTTCGACGACACCGTCAACGAGGTCAGCGGTACATGGGTCGTCGGACGGCAGGTTGCCGCCGAGCCGGGACTGATGGTTTACATCATGGTTGCGAACGCGGCCGATGCGGTTAAAGCGGTCGCCTCTGCAGGGGGTGAGATCGTGCATCACGTCGATCCGCATGCCCGCGAAGTCGTCGCAACGTTCCGCGACCCCGCGGGAAATCTGATCGGGATTTATCAGCAGCCCGGCTTGGCCGAAGCCGAGGCGCGCGAATCAGCGGCGGTCGTACATCAATTTTCTGATTAGCGAGGAGGTCATCCATGGCAGACGCCCCCACAACCGAAAAGAAGGAAGCGGTTCATACGAAGAGCCTCGACGTTCCCGACGAAACCCGCCCGTTCGGCCATGGCAAGATGGAGGTCGTTCACGTCGGCGGTGTGACCATCATCCGCTTGCACTATGAGCCCGGCTGGAAATGGTCTGCGGATGTCAAGCCGATTGCCAAGACCGATCGCTGCGAAGTTGAGCATGTGGGCTACATCGTCCAGGGGCGGTTGAAAATCGTCGGCCGCGATGGCTCGGAGGGGGAGATTAAGGCAGGCGACGGCTTTGTCATCCCGCCTGGACACGATGCCTGGACGGTCGGCAACGAAACAGCAATCCTGCTCGACGTCAAGGGTTCCCCAGCGCGATAGGCCGCTACGCTGTCTCGCGGCGCGGAACCCGGATGGTCACCTCGGTCCCCTGGCCCGGCGCGCTGCTGATCAGAATGACACCACCGACGGAGGCGGCTCGCTCACGCATGGAGCGCAAGCCCAAATGACCCGGGAAGGATTTCCCCGCATCGAACCCGCGGCCGTCGTCGCGCACGCGCAGCACGAGCTCCCCGGCACTCGCCTCGAGCGTGATCACGACCGCCCGTGCGCCGGCGTGCTTAGCGATGTTGTTGAGCGCCTCCTGCCCAACCCTGTATAGCGCCTCTTTGATTGCGGGGACCGCCTCCGGTTCGTCGGTCGCGTCCATGGTGATGGAAAGCTGGTGCCGGGCTCGAACCGCCGCAATCTGCCTTTGGAGTGCGGCCACCAGCCCTTCCTGGCTGAGGAATTCCGGCCGAAGCTCGAATATCAACGCTCGCATCTCCGCAAGTCCCGCCTCGGCAAGGCCGTACGCATCCCGAAGGATTGCCTCGAGCCGTGCCGGGTCGGCAGCGCCAATGTGCTGCGCGGTTGCGATGTCCAGCACGATCGCATAGAGGGCTTGCGACACCGAGTCGTGAAGCTCGCGAGACAGACGTTGCCGCTCCTGCACCGCGCGGAGCTCAGCCCCCTGCAGTGCTATGGCCAGCTGATTGGCGCCGACCCGGACGAGCAACCGGTCATAACTGGAAGGAAAATCGTCCCGTCGCATCCCCGCCACCACGATGCCCGACGCCGGACCGGGGGGCCCGATCGACGCCGATGCCAGGCCCACCGAGGCGCCCGTCGAGCTGATCGGGGGCGGGAACGCAAAGCCCTCCAATGACGGGAAGGAGCGAAGCCCGCCGGCAATGCCCGATGCCGCCAGGTCACTGGCCCGAGGATCGAGGCTGAGGGCTTCGATCAGCGATCCGGATTCATCTGCTGCAGGCAGCCGCGCGTAGACGAAGTCCACCCGCAGCGTCCGGAGGAGAGCGTCGGTGAAACTCTCGACGATGACTTGTGGCGATTGGCCGAGCCAGATCGCGGGAAGCGCGGTCAGGGCGACGAGGTCACGGAGATTTCGACGGAGTTCGGCGGCATCGTCCACTGAGAGACTGGCCGCCGGCGTGACACCGTCCGAACTCAGCCGGTTAACGTGCGAACCTCAGTTCAGCGCTGTTGGCGCGCGGCCGTGGAGCTCCAGGAGAAACTGGTCGGGCGGCACAAAGAATGGATTCTCGTGGAGAGTCCCGCCGATGATCGCCGTCGGATGAGTCCGCAGGACGTCCATCACTACGCCGGCGCTGAACTGCGTGAGGTCGTAGCAGCACACGAGTGGATCGGCATGGCTGGCCGTGAGGTAATTGACCCGCGCCTCATACTCGATGAGGTCATCGACGCCCGGACGATCCTGGAGGGCCCATTCCACCGTGGCCACGAGTCGCGTCAGCGGGAATCCCTCCGTTTGCCCGGCGCTGAGCCGCTCCTCGAGCAGCGTGAGCATCGCGTCCGGAACGAAGTGCCCGCCCCGAAGGTAGGCCTCTTCCCAGACCCGCAGTTCCAGCTGCTGGCTTGCCTCTGCGGCCGCCGTGTCGATGCCGACGCCCTCGAGCCGGCGGACGTGTTCCTGCCGCAGCTTGGGATCGACGATATGCAGCGCTCGCTCGTTACGATCGAAGCCCTCCTTGATGAAGGGCAGCAGGACGGTGTAGAACTCATCCGGGCTGCGGAAGAACGCGCACACGTGACGGTAGGTCTGCAACGGCGACCCGGCGAGTCGAACCTCAGCCATTACCTGTGCCATGGCCCCCTCCTTGCGGCCATCCTACCGCACGCAATCGCACGCGTCCAGCCTGAGAAATTGGCTACATCGGCTCCTTCGTTGATGACACAAGCCCGGTCCGGATCGCGTGCAGCGCGGCCTGAGTTCGGCTGGCTGCCTGGAGCTTGCTCAGGATGTTCCTGACGTGAGTTTTGACCGTCTCTTCCCCGACGCCCAGCTCTCGCGCGATTTGCTTATTGGCGCGCCCGAGGGTGACCAGGCGGAGGACTTCGATCTCGCGAGGGGTCAGCGGTTCCGGACGCTCGGGAGCCTTCACCTGGCGGACCAGCTGGGCCGCCGCCTCCGGTGAGAGAAAGACCTGGCCGGCGGCGGCTGCTCTGATGCTTCGGTGCAGGTCCTGCAGGGAGGCGTTCTTGAGCAGGTAGCCGATCGCGCCCGCCCGAATGGCGTCGGCCACGGACGCATCCTCGAGAACGCTGGTCAGCACGATCACCGCGACCTCCGGATAGTCCCGGCGGATCGCGGCAGTGGCCGCGATTCCATCCATCTCGGGCATCACCAGATCCATCAGCACGACGTCGGGTTCCAGGCGTCCGACCATCTCGACGGCCTCGCGGCCGTCGCCCGCCTCGCCGACCAATTCGAGGTCTGCGTCCAAACCGAGGAACGTCCTCAACCCCAGGCGGACCACTTTGTGGTCATCGGCGACGAGTACACGGATTGGCACGGATCTCCCCGCGCTCTGGTCGGTGAGCGCTTCCCCCCCAAAAATAGCATCGTCGACCATCCAACAGTCCAGTCGCTCAAGCGACGGTGGCATCCACACCATCCAGCATTAGCCTGGTGCACTCCGCACACGCCACCCAGACGCGGTCCGCCTCTCCTGGCACGTTGACGACCGCATGGAAGGTGGTNGCACTCCGTCGCCTGCCCTGGTGACGCAGGGTTTCACAATAGGTCGGGATCTCCACCCGCGAGCTCAGCAGCTGCGCTTCGGCGATGGGCAGGTGGATCCAGTGCGGCTGGCCATCATCGAGCTGCTGGCGCGCNACCCGCAAGCCCAGTCGAATTTNGCGGATTGTGTCGGGGGTCACCGAGCTTCTCAGTGTCCGTGATGCGCCGGCTGCCGACATCGGCCAACTCAGGGAAGCGCGACCCCACTTCTGAGGGGTCGTGAAGCTCCCCTGATTGAGGGATGGTTTAGCGGACGGCTATCAGCGCGACCTTCAGATCTGAAACGCCCAAATATAGGTTGACCTGCCGAGCGCTCGGCCCCAACCCGGCGTAGGCATAATCGATATTGACGCTGGCCTCGCGCAGCTTGTGGGCGATCTTTCCGAGGGCACCAGGTCTGTCTGGAAGCGCGGCGATCAAAACCTCTTCTTCGGTCGTTTCCCAGCGATGCTCCGCAAAGACCCTTTTTGCCGCCGCGGGCTTGTCAACGACCATCCGGATCGTGCCACGATTTTCAGTGACGGTCGCCATGAATGCCACGATGTTGACCTTCTTGGCCCCCAGTGCGGAGCCAACTTCTCCCAGCATTCCGGGACGATTCTCGACCCAAACGGTCAGCTGCTTAGCTTTGGGCATACCTCCGTCCCTCTCTGTTCAGGCGTTCAACAGTCCGAAGATGCCCGCCAGGAGGAGCCACGCGCTCGCGAGCAGAACGACTCCCCAGCCGGCACCGCTCGCGATGCCATGGGCGAGGCCATGGCGGCGACGCCGGATTTGACTGCGACGGTGTGCGAGTGACGACAATCCGATTGGTGCCACGACGTGCTGGACGTTCTGCCTGAGGCCGATCAACTGACTCTCCTAGACGCTGAACATGTCGGTTTCTGACAGATCCGCTGCGGCTCGTGAAGGGCC
>JGI12630J15595_10000076_pt1 | contig 15116 bp, 9 predicted proteins | sample JacPinW_OM2H0_M1_FD_15595 | JGI IMG/M metagenome (IMG submission 15595) | reverse complement strand
GCGCCCTCGAAGATCACCAGCGGGCGATGGAGGCCAGAGACTTGCGAACCCTGTTCGCCGATGATCCCGCGCGCGGCGAGCGCATGACGGCGGAGGCTGCCGGCGTCTTCCTGGATTATTCGAAAAACCGCATCGATGACGAGACGATCCGATTGCTGGTCGAACTCGCCGAGCAATCCGGGCTGCGCGCCAGGATCGACGCAATGTTTCGTGGCGACAAGATCAACGTCACGGAAGGTCGCGCGGTGCTGCACGTGGCGCTGCGCGCCCCGAGGGGAGCGTCGATCCTCGTCGACGGCAAAAACGTCGTGCCGGAAGTTCATGCCGTGCTCGACAAAATGGCCGATTTCGCCCAGCGCATCCGCAGCGGGCAATGGAAAGGCCACACCGGAAAGCGCATCCGCAACATCGTCAATATCGGCATCGGCGGTTCCGACCTCGGCCCGGTGATGGCGTATGAAGCGCTCAAGCACTACAGCGATCGCGCCATGACGTTCCGCTTCGTGTCCAACGTCGACGGCACTGATTTCGTCGAGGCGACACGCGATCTGGATCCGGCGGAAACACTGTTCGTCATCTCCTCCAAGACCTTCACCACGCTGGAGACGATGACCAACGCGCAAAGCGCGCGCGCTTGGTCGCTTCGCGGCCTTGGCGGCGATGCGAAAGCAGTCGCCAGGCATTTCGTTGCGGTCTCGACGAACGCCGAAAAGGTCGCAGACTTCGGCATCGACACCGCCAATATGTTCGGATTCTGGGACTGGGTCGGCGGGCGCTACTCAATGGACTCCGCCATCGGCCTTTCGACCATGCTTGCAATCGGGCCCGATCACTTCCGGGCAATGCTGGAAGGATTCCATGCGATCGACGAACATTTCCGTGCAGCGCCGTTCGGGCGCAACCTGCCGGCGCTCATGGGCCTCCTCGCCGTCTGGTACAACGATTTCTTCGGGGCGCAGACCGTCGCGGTGCTGCCCTACGAGCAGTACCTCAAGCGCTTCCCGGCCTATCTTCAGCAGTTGACGATGGAGAGCAATGGCAAGCACGTGACGCTCGCCGGGACGCCCGTGGACTGCCAGACGGGTCCGATCTACTGGGGCGAGCCAGGAACCAATGGCCAGCACTCCTTCTATCAATTGATTCATCAGGGCACCCGGCTCATTCCCTGTGACTTCATCGCGTTCGGACAGGCGCTCAACCCGCTTGACCGTCATCATGATATCCTGCTGGCGAATGTCATCGCTCAGGCTGAGGCCCTCGCCTTCGGGAAAACGAGCGAACAGGTAAAGGCCGAAGGCACGCCCGATTGGCTCGTCCCGCACCGGGTGTTCGAAGGCAATCGACCGTCCAACACCATTCTGATGGAACGCTTGACCCCGTTGGCACTTGGAAAGCTGGTCGCGTTGTATGAGCACAGCGTGTTCACCCAGGGCACGATCTGGAACATCGATTCGTTTGATCAGTGGGGCGTCGAGCTCGGGAAGGTCCTGGCGCAGCGCATCATCCCGGAGCTTGAAAGCAAGACCGAGCCAAGGCTCGGCCACGACAGCTCGACGAACAATCTGATCCGCCGCTACCGCAAGCTCAAGGTCGCAAGGTGACAAGCCGCGCAGTCAAGCTCGCTCCGTCGATCCTTGCCGCTGACTTCGCGCGCTTGGGCGATCAGGTGGCCGAGGCTGAGCGCGCCGGAGCAGACCGCATCCACGTCGACGTGATGGATGGACATTTCGTGCCCAACCTTTCCATGGGCGCACCAATCATCGAGTCACTGCGAAGGGTGACGCGCCTCCCGCTCGAGGCACACTTGATGATTCTGAATCCTGATTTCTTTGTCGATGAATTCGCCCAGGCGGGGACCGATACATTTCTGGTCCACTGGGAGGGCAACAACGATCTGTCGCGTACGGTGCAACGGATCAAAGCATCGGGAAGACGCGTCGGGGTCGCCATCAACCCCGCAACCCCCGCGGCCGTTCTCGAAGAGGTCATGCAGGACCTCGACCAGGTGCTGGTGATGACGGTGAACCCCGGATTCGGACATCAGCATTTTCTCAACACCACGCTGCCGAAGATCCGTCGCGCGCGGGAGATGATCGATCAAGTCAAGCCAGGGTGCAGCCTCGAAGTGGACGGAGGGGTGGATGCGACAACCGCCCCGCTGGCGGTTGCCGCGGGAGCCGATGTGCTGGTCGCAGGGTCGGCGATTTTCAACGACAGCGAAAGCGTCACGGCCGCCATGCAGCGGCTGCGGGCCGCAGTTCAGCTCTAACCGGGAAGAATGTCATGCAGCTTGCGATGATCGGACTGGGCCGGATGGGTGCCAATATGGTCCGGCGACTTATCAAAGGCGGCCATCAATGCGTGGTCTTCGACATGTCGCCAAAGGCGGTCGCGGATTTGGCGCGGGACAAGGCGGTCGGGGCATCCTCGCTTGCGGACCTCGTGCGCAAGCTGGAAAAGCCGCGCGCGGTCTGGCTGATGGTCCCGGCGGGTGTCGTAGACAAGACCATCGTCGACCTCGCGCCTGAGCTCGAGAGCGGCGACATCCTCATCGATGGCGGCAACTCGTACTACGTCGACGACATCCGCCGCGCCCGAGAGCTCGCGTCGCGAGGGATCAATTACGTGGATGTGGGAACCAGTGGCGGCGTCTGGGGCCTGGAGCGCGGTTACTGCATGATGATCGGCGGACCGGAGGCGGCGGTGCGGCACCTCGATCCGATCTTCAAGACGCTGGCGCCCGGTACGGGAGACATCCCGCGCACCCCAGGACGCGAGAAAATCGACGGCACGGCCGAGCTCGGCTACCTGCACTGCGGCGGCAACGGCGCCGGTCACTTCGTCAAGATGGTCCATAACGGAATCGAGTACGGCATCATGGCCGCCTACGCGGAGGGGATGAACATCCTGCGCCATGCCAATGTCGGCGAGCAGCAGCATGCGACCGATGCCGAAACCACGCCGCTGCGCAATCCGGAGCTCTATCGGTACGACCTCAATCTGCGCGACATCGCGGAGGTATGGCGGCGCGGCAGCGTCATCGCGTCGTGGTTGCTCGACCTCACCGCAACTGCGCTGACCGAGGATCCCGCGCTCGATAGCTTTGCGGGCCGGGTCTCCGATTCCGGGGAAGGACGCTGGACGATCAAAGCGGCAATCGACGCGGCCGTGCCGGTGCCGGTGCTTTCGACCGCGCTCTATGAACGTTTCAGCTCGCGCGGCGAGGCGACCTTCGCCGACAAGCTGCTCTCTGCCATGCGCTACGAATTCGGCGGGCATGTGGAGAAGTCCGCAGGCTGAGCTGAGATCGGCCTCGGCATCAAATTGGAGACAAAAATGAGTGCTGCTGCCAGCCCCGTACTGGATTCGCCTCGACCGATGACCAGCGCGCAATTGGACCAACTGTCGATCAATTGCATTCGCACGCTGTCGATCGATGCGGTCCAACAAGCGAAGTCCGGGCATCCCGGCACGCCGATGGCGCTGGCGCCGCTTGTCTACACGCTTTGGAACCGGGTCATGCGCTTCGACCCGCAAGATCCGATTTGGCCGAACCGCGATCGGTTCCTGCTCTCCAACGGTCACGCCTCGATGCTGCTGTGGTCGGTGCTTCACCTCACCGGCACCCGCGCGGTGAATGCCGAATACGAACGGCTTGGGCAACCCGCGGTTTCGCTCGATGATATTCGTCACTTCCGCCAACTCGGCAGCAAGGCTCCNGGTCATCCCGAGTACCATTTGGTTTCCGGGGTTGAGGCTACGACCGGACCGCTTGGGCAGGGTGTCGCCACCAGCGTNGGCATGGCCATTGCCGAGGCATGGCTCGCCAACCGNTACAATCGCCCCGACTTCGAGATCTTCCGTTACAACATTTATGCGGTTTGCGGCGACGGCTGCATGATGGAGGGCGTGGGATCGGAAGCGGCGTCGCTGGCGGGCCATCTCGCCTTGGACAATCTCTGCTGGATCTATGACAACAACCACATCACCATCGAAGGCAACACACGCATCACCTTTACGGAGGACATCGCGGCCAGATTTCTGGGTTATGGCTGGAACGTTCTGCGCGTGGGCGATGCCAACGACATTGATCGCATCGAGCACGCCTTGGACATCTTTCACAACACGAAGGGGCGTCCGACTTTCATCATTTTGGACAGCCACATCGGCTACGGCTCGCCGCATAGACAGGACACTGCGGCGGCGCACGGCGAGCCACTGGGCGAGGAAGAGGTCCGGCTCGTCAAACGCGCCTACGGATGGCCCGAGGACGCGAAGTTTCTCGTTCCCGACGCTGTGCGCGAGCACTTCGCCGCCGGAATTGGCGCGCGCGGGGGAGAGGCCCGCCGCCGTTGGACTGAGCTGTTTGCGGCTTATCGCGCGAAACATCCGGAGCTCGCGACCGAGATCGAGCTGATGCAACGGCGCGAGCTGCCGCGAGGATGGGATAAGGGGCTGCCGGTTTTTCCCGCCGACCCGAAAGGCATCGCCGGTCGCGATGCCTCGGGCAAGGTTCTCAATGTTCTCGCGCAGAACATTCCCTGGCTTCTCGGGGGATCGGCGGATCTCGGCCCCTCCACCAAGACGCTGCTCACGTTCGAGGGCGCCGGAGACTTCGAGCCTGGCACTCCCGGCGGCAGGAACCTGCATTTCGGCATCCGCGAGCATGCGATGGCGGCCGCCGTCAACGGCCTCGCGTTGTCCAAACTTCGCGCCTTCGGCGCCACGTTCTTCATCTTCAGTGACTATGCCCGGCCGGCCATTCGGCTCTCGGCCTTGATGGAGCTGCCCACCATCTTTGTGTTCACTCACGATGCCATGGGCGACGGCGAGGACGGCCCGACCCATCAACCGGTAGAGCAGCTAGCGTCCTTCCGCGCCGAGCCCGGCCTGGTGGTGCTGCGACCTTGCGACGCCAACGAGGTGGTCGAGGCCTACCGCTACATCATGCAGCTGCGGCACCAGCCGGCGGTGCTGGCCCTATCGCGGCAGCCACTGCCGACTTTCGACCGTAGCAAATACGCGCCCGCATCCGGTCTCGCGCGGGGTGCCTATGTGCTCGCCGATGCCCCGGGCGGAAAGCCGGAAGTGATCCTCATCGCGTCCGGCAGCGAGGTGAGCCTTTGCGTCAAAGCCCACGAGGAGCTGCTTGCGCAGGGCGTCCGCTCGCGCGTGGTCTCGATGCCCTCCTGGGATATCTTCGAACATCAGACGCAGGCCTACCAGGACAGCGTGCTGCCGCCCGACGTGACGGCGCGCGTCGCGGTGGAGCAGGCCTCGACTTTTGGCTGGGAACGCTACGTCGGCAGGTCCGGCCGCATCATCGGCATGAAGACATTCGGCGCGTCGGCTCCCCTCAAGGAGCTCTTGCGCAAATTCCGGTTCGAACCCGAGCGTGTGACGGAGGTCGCGAAAGAGCTGCTTGGCAAGGGCCAGGAGAGCTCAAGCGTCCTCCGGGGTTAGCGTTTGGGGTACCGCCGCGCTCGGAGGCACAAAGAGAATGCGATGACCAAAACGCCCGCTGTCCTGTTCCTGTTCGATGTCGATAACACGCTCATCGACAACGATAGCGTGCAGGCTCATCTTAAAAAGCATCTGGAACAGGCATATGGGGTCGCCGCTCGCGACCGATACTGGGAAATCCTTGAAGGATTGCGGAGCGAATTGGGATACGTCGATTACCTCGGTGCGTTGGAGCGCTTTCGGGTCGAGGCGATCCACCGGCCAGACGTGCTGCGCATGTCGAACTGGCTGGTCGACTATCCATTCGCCGATCGCTTGTATCCCGGGGCTCTGGACGTGGTGAAACATGTGCAGCAGTGGGGGCCCGCGGTCATCCTCTCCGACGGCGATGCCGTGTTCCAGCCGCGCAAGGTGGAGCGCTCCGGCCTCTGGCACGCGGTCGACGATCGTGTGCTCATCTACATTCACAAGGAGTGCGAGCTTGAACACGTAGAACGTCTCTATCCCGCCAATCACTACGTGCTCATTGACGACAAGCTGCGTATCCTGGCCGCCGTGAAGAAGATCTGGGGCGAGCGGGTTACCACAGTATTCCCCAAGCAGGGCCATTATGCATTTGATCCGGACACTCTGGCCGAGTATCCGCCTGCCGACATTGAGCTTGCCAAGATCGGTGATCTGCTCAACTGCGATTTGGCGGTCTTCATGAAGAAGTACTAGGCACGCGCGATGGGTGACACGCCCGTTGAATCGGCTATGAGCGCAGCGCTACCGGCGACGACGACGGCAGGCCAAGCCGACGTCGCCGATGTTCGGGTCATCCTCATCGTTGTCGGCGTCTCGGGGAGCGGCAAGACAACGATCGCAACAGCGCTCGCCCAACGACTCGGCTGGCCATTTGAGGAAGGTGATGAGCTCCATCCGGCATCGGACATCGCTCAGACGCACTCCGCCCATCCACTCGATGACCGTCACCAGTGGTCCTGGCTTGAAAAGGTCGCGGCGTGGATCGACGGCTGCCGCCAGGTCGGCACGGGCGGCGTGATCACCTGCTCGGCGCTCAGGCGCAGCCATCGCGACTTCCTGACCCGTGGCCGGCCGCAGGTGCGCGTCGTTTATTTGCACGGCGAGAGGGCACTGATCGCCTCGCGCCTCGCCGCACGCACTGAACACTCCATGCTGCCAGGCCTCCTCGATCGTTACTTCGCAATCCTGGAGGAGCCCGACCCCGACGAGGATCCGATCGTCGTCGACGTGAGTCGGCCTATGGAGGACATTGTTGCAGAGGTTCTGCGCGAGCTCGCTCTGCAGGTGCCGGAGAATCAACCGGCCGTCGTGGCCCGCGATAGTACCGAGCGACCTGCTATCCCGGCTATCAAGCCGCGCGCGCAGCAGTCGCATCCAAGCACTGGTGCCCTGTTGAGTCGCGGGACATCCATAAGATCCGATCTTCCGCTGGATATCGAGGATTATGCCCTGATCGGCGATTGTACGACGGCCGCTCTCGTCGGTCGCAACGGTTCGATAGACTGGCTGTGCTGGCCGCGCTTCGACAGCAGCGCCTGCTTCGCAGCGCTGCTCGGCACGTCCGAACATGGACGATGGCGAATCTCTCCCGCCGACCCGACGCCACGCATCAAACGCGCTTACCACGATGGCACCTTGATTCTGGAGACGGTGTTCGATACGGCGGACGGCCGTGTCGCCTTGATCGATTTCATGCCGATCGGCCGTGCCAGCTCGTCGGTCATCCGCCTCGTGAAGGGGCTCCGCGGCAAGGTGGCGATGCAATTGCACGTGGCGCTGCGGTTCGACTACGGCGCCACCGTGCCGTGGGTGACGCAGCTAGACGATGGATCTGGCCTGAGCGCTATTGCCGGGCCGAACCAAGTGGTGCTGCGTTCTCCTGTCCCGTTGCAGGGCAAGAATTTCGCGACGGTCGCGGAGTTTGATGTTGCCGAAGGGGAATGCGTCCCGTTCGTGTTGACGCACGGTCTGTCTCATTTGCCGACTCCCTCTGCGATCGACTGGCGCGCGGCGCTGCAGGAAACGGAATCGTTTTGGCGCGGTTGGTCGGGCCGTTGCTCCCACACGGGCCCTTGGAGGGAAGCGGTACAGCGTTCGTTGTTGACGCTAAAGGGCCTGACCTACGCGGAGACCGGCGGCATCGTCGCCGCCCCCACCACGTCGCTACCGGAGCAGCTTGGTGGGGAACGCAACTGGGATTACCGCTACTGCTGGCTGCGAGATGCGACCTTTACGCTGATGGCACTGGTGTCTGCAGGCTACCGCGACGAGGCGCAGGCGTGGGGGCAATGGCTCCGGCGCACCGTGGCGGGAAGCCCGCACCAGCTCCAGATCATGTATGGCTTGTCCGGCGAACGACAGCTCATCGAGTGGGAAGTGCCGTGGCTGCCCGGCTACCAGGGTGCCGCGCCAGTGCGTGTTGGCAACGCAGCTTCCGCTCAACTTCAGCTCGACGTGTACGGCGAGCTCATCGACGCCATCTACCAGGGGCGAACGCTCGGTCTTGCTCCCGTCGGGTCGGGCTGGGCGCTGCAACAGAAGTTGATCGAGCATCTGGAGCAAATCTGGGAGCAGCCAGACGATGGTATCTGGGAAGTGAGGGGCGGTCGCCGCCACTTTACCTTTTCCAAGATCATGGCGTGGGTGGCTCTGGATCGCACGGTGCGCGATGCTGAGCGGTTCAAGTTCCAGGCACCGCTGGAATCTTGGCGAAAAGTCCGTGATCGCATGCACGCAACGATCTGCGGGCTTGGAGTCGATAGCGAGCGCAACACCTTCACGCAAAGCTTCGGCAGCAGCGAGCTCGATGCGAGTCTGCTGCTGATCCCCCTCGTTGGCTTCCTGCCTGCAGACGACCCACGCGTGCGCGGCACCATCGCGGCAATCGAGCGGGAGCTCATGATCGACGGCCTTGTGCTCCGTTATCGAACCAGGGCGGACATTGATGGCTTGCCGGCGGGAGAAGGCGTCTTTCTCCCGTGCAGCTTCTGGCTTGCCAATAATTACAAGTTGCAGAACCGCGACGCCGAAGCATTCGCCCTGTTCGACCGCCTGCTCTCGCTTCGCAACGATGTCGGCCTGCTCGCGGAAGAATACGATCCTCATGCGCGGCGGCAGCTCGGCAATTTCCCGCAGGCATTCTCGCATCTCGCTCTGATCGGAACGGCCCTGAGCTTGCATGATGTCGGCCCCGCCCAGCAGCGCGGGCAGGGAGCGAAGCCCGCCTCGTGAAGCCTGCATGACGTGGCAAGATGTTAAGTCGCAAGACAATGCCGCTGATGTCGGCTACCGCAGATCTCTCGCCTTCCACGGCGAGTCTTCACGGCCTTGACGGAGTCAATTTCTTTCTTGCCGGGATATTGGCTGGCTTCGGTCCCTATGTGGCGGTTTATTTGGCCGATCAGAAATGGACGCAGGAGAAGATCGGCTTCGTTCTGAGCGCAAGTGCTCTCGCCGGCTTGCTCAGTCAGGTGCCTGGGGGCGAACTGTTGGATACCACCCGATCGAAGCGGGTGATCGTAGCGCTGGGTGTCATAGTGGTGGCTATCAGCGCGATTATTATTGAATTTCGGCCGAACTTTTCGCTGGTTCTGATCGGGTTGGCGCTGCAGGGAAGCACAGGCGGGCTACTCGGGCCGGCGATCACTGCGATCAGTCTCGGTTTGGTCGGTCATTCGGCCTTGTCTGAACGGCTTGGGCGCAATCAGCGCTTTGCCTCGACGGGAAGTCTTGTCGCAGCCGGACTCATGGGCTTGATTGGATACGCCTTGTCGTACCAGGCGATATTCTTGCTCGTCGTCGGACTCACCCTCCCTCTGTTCGTTGCTCTCGCTCGAATCCGTGCAGCGGACATTCACTTCGGTCGCTCCTGCGGAGCTCCCCATCATCACACACCCGATAGGCCCGCCAGGGCCGTCCGCTTAAGCCTGTGGAAGAGCCCAGGTTTGCTTGTCCTTGGCGCGTGCTTGTTCTTATTTCAACTCGCCAATGCGTCGATGCTGCCGCTTATNGGAGAGGCTCTCATATATCAGGGAGAAAGCCGTTCCTCGCTCATAGTATCGGCATTGATCGTCCTGCCGCAAANCATTGTTGCCCTGATGGCTCCATGGGTCGGACGACAGGCGNACAACTGGGGCCGACGGCCGCTTCTCCTCATCGGATTGGGCGCATTGCCGATCCGTGCGTTGCTGTTCGCTCTAGTCACCGATACCCCGTTGCTCCTTGCGTTTCAGTTGCTGGATGGTGTCAGCGGAGCAGTGGTTGGCGTGATGACGGCACTCGTCATTGCCGACCTGACGAATGGCACCGGCCGCTTTAATCTCGCCCAAGGTCTCGTCGGAACAGCATCCGGAATCGGTGCTTCGCTGAGCACCGCGCTGTTCGGCCTCATAGCTGCGATTTTTGGGCGCACGGTCGTATTTCTGAGCATCGCATCGGTGGCTCTTTTCGCCGTGTTGACCCTTTGGTTTTTGATGCCGGAGACGAGGCCTTCGACCAAGCCCGCTGGCTTTTCCCACGCGAATCCACTTAATTCAGCAGTGCCGCCTGACCAATATGCTTGACGGTGTGCTCTGCAATCATCCTTTCCTCGTCTGTCGGGATGACATAGACACGCACACGGCTTGCCTGCGCAGTAATCCGAGGCGCGGCGGCGCCATTGGCACGCTCGTCGAGGATGATGCCAAGCCAGGCACAGCGGGCGCAGATGCGCGAGCGTATTTCGGGCGCATGCTCGCCGATGCCCGCCGTGAACACTAGGCCATCGAGACCGCCTAGGGAAGCTGCCAGCGCGCCGATCTCTCGCGCCGCCCGGAATACGAACAGCTCGACGGCTTCATGCGCATGCGAATCGCCGCTGGCCAGCAGTGTACGCATGTCGCTCGAAATCCCGGACACGCCCACGAGCCCGCTGCGGTGGTATAGAACATCCTCGATCTCGGCAGCGCTCATCGCATGCTCGCGCATGAGGTAGGTCACGGCCCCCGGATCAAGCGTCCCGGGGCGGGTCCCCATGAGCAGGCCGTCCAACGCAGTAAAGCCCATGGTCGTATCGACGCTGCGTCCCTCGCGCATTGCACAAAGACTCGCGCCGTTCCCGAGATGTGCGACGATGACGCGACCGTGCGCGAGCTCAGGATCAAGCGCCCGCAATCTTTGCGCGATGAATTCGTAAGAGAGCCCGTGGAATCCGTACCTTCGCACGCCGGCCTCGTCATAGGCGCGCGGCAAGCCGAGGCGGCGCGCGAGAGGACCCATCGTGTGATGAAACGCGGTATCAAAGCATGCGACCTGGGGCACGTGCGGCACCAGCTTCGCGCAAGTACGAATTCCCGAAAGATTGTGCGGCTGATGCAGCGGCGCGAGCGGCTCCAACTTTGAAAGCTTCTCCATCACCTCATCGTCGATGCGCGCTGGTGCGGTGAAACTGTTCCCGCCGTGCACGATACGGTGGCCGATGGCCTTGATTGTGTTCTGGCGATGGTACTGCGAAATCCAGGCGAAAAGCTCGTGCAGAAGGTCCTCGTGTGTGAGCTTGGCGCCATCGTTACCGAAGTCCTTGTCGCCGACGGTGTCACCCAGAGGTCTTCGTGCCCTCAGATGGGGGGCGATTCCAATCTTCTCGACCTCGCCGCGAAAGAGCTCGGAAAGCTCCATACCGGTCTCGCAGTGCCAGAAGGAAAACTTGAGACTCGATGACCCGGCGTTGAGAGTCAGGATGTCGCCGCCCATGTCCACTCGTTCGGCCTGCTCTCGATCACACTTCAGTCGCCGGCACGGGCCGCCGTCTTATAAGGCCAGCCCCAATTCTGGATTTCGGGCATATCTTCGCCGTGCTGGTCCACATAACGGCGATGCTCGGTCAGCTTGTCGCGGAGATGCTGCTTCACGTGAGCGGCTTTCGAGCCAAGACCCGGCACCCATTCGATCACATCCATCGCCAGATGGAAGCGATCGAGCCTGTTGAGCACCACCATGTCGAAGGGCGTCGTCGTAGTGCCTTCCTCGTTGTAGCCCCGGACGTGCATATTGTCGTGATTTTTGCGGCTGTAGGTCAAACGATGAATGAGATAGGGATAGCCGTGATAGGCAAAAATCACCGGCCGGTCGCGCGTGAACAGCCCATCGAATTCAGCGTCGCTGATCCCATGCGGATGCTCGTCCTTGGGCTGCAGCGTCATGAGGTCGACGATGTTCACGACACGGATCATCAGCTCGGGCACGTGTTTGCGCAGCAGGGAAACTGCGGCGATGGTCTCGAGTGTTGGAACGTCGCCGGCGCAGGCCATGACCACATCGGGCTCGCTCCCGTCAGGATCGTTTGATGCCCAATCCCAGATTCCGATTCCCGCCTCGCAGTGCTTCACCGCTTGCTCCATCGTCAACCATTGCGGGGCCGGCTGCTTTCCCGCGACGATCACGTTGATGCGGTCGTAGGTGCGCAGGCAGTGATCGGTGATCCAGAGCAGGCAATTCGCATCGGGCGCCAGATATATGCGCACGATGTCCGCCTTCTTGTTGGCAACCAGGTCCACAAAGCCAGGATCCTGGTGAGTGAAGCCATTGTGGTCCTGCCGCCAGACGTGCGAAGTGAGAAGATAATTCAGAGAAGCAATCGACCGCCGCCAAGACAGCGTCCGTGATACCTTGAGCCACTTGGCATGCTGGTTGAACATCGAATCCACGATGTGGACAAAGGCCTCGTAACACGCGAACAAACCGTGGCGTCCGGTTAGCAAATAACCTTCGAGCCAGCCCTGGCAAAGGTGTTCGCTCAGCACCTCCATCACGCGACCTTGCGGCGCGAGATGGACATCATAGGGCTCGATCTTCTCCATCCATACGCGATCGGTTGCCTCGAAGACGTTGTCCAGACGATTGGAGGAGGTCTCGTCAGGCCCCATCAAACGGAAATTGCGACTTTCCGCATTCAAGCGCACGACGTCGCGCAAGAATGAGCCCATCACGCGCGTGGCTTCGGCCTGGGACGCGCCTGGCTTTTCGACATCCACCGCATATGTCCGAAACTCCGGAAGGCGCAGCTCGCGCTTGAGCAGGCCGCCATTGGCGTGGGGATTTGCGCCCATCCGCCGGTTACCGGCTGGAGCCAGCGCGGCGATCTCCGGAGCCAGCCGCCCTGTTTCGCCGAACAGCTCTTGCGGTTTGTAGCTGTGCATCCATTGCTCGAGCAGCCGCAGGTGTTCGGGATTGTCTCGAGCCCTGTCGATTGGAACCTGATGGGCGCGCCAAAATCCTTCGACCTTCTTACCGTCGACCTCCTTCGGACCAGTCCAGCCTTTCGGGGTCCGCAGGATGATGAGAGGCCAGCGCGGTGTTTGCATTTTGTCGCAGTCGGGACCGGGCCTCCGCGCCTGTTGCTGAATCGAGCGGATATTCTCTATCACCTGCTCGAGAACCGCGGCCATACGTTGGTGCATTGCCATCGGTTGCGATCCCTCGACCATGACAGGTTCATACCCGTAGCCGCGAAACAGCCCGATGAGCTGCTCATCTTGCATCCGTCCGAGGATGGTCGGGTTGGCGATCTTGTAGCCGTTAAGATGAAGAATCGGCAGCACGGCACCATCCGAAGCCGGATTGAGAAATTTATTACAGTGCCATGACGCGGCGAGCGGTCCCGTTTCCGCCTCGCCGTCTCCGACCACGCACGCAACGATCAGGTCCGGGTTGTCGAATGCAGCGCCGTGGGCGTGTGCAAGGGAATAGCCGAGCTCTCCGCCTTCGTGAATCGATCCGGGCGTTTCCGGTGCAGCGTGACTCGGAATCCCGCCCGGAAAGGAAAATTGCCGAAACAGACTGCACAATCCGTCGGCATCTTGCTGGATCGATGGATAGACCTCACTGTAGGTGCCTTCCAAATAAGTGTTCGCCACCATCCCGGGACCGCCGTGACCGGGGCCACAGATATAGATGACGTTCAGGTCACGTGACTTGATGATGCGGTTGAGATGGGCATAGATGAAATTGAGCCCGGGCGTAGTGCCCCAGTGTCCGAGCAGGCGCGGCTTGATGTGCTCAGGTTTCAACGGCTCCCGTAACAGCGGATTGTCGAGCAGATATATTTGTCCAACCGAAAGATAGTTGGCGGCGCGCCAATAGGCGTCGAGATGAGACAATTCTTGCTCGCTCAATGCATTGCGTGTCGCGCTCTCGGATGTTGTTTCTTGCATAATTGGGCCCTCCTGGAAGGCTCAACGCCATCGATCGGCGGTCAGCTCGGTTGAGTGGTGGGCATGGGGAGCTTTGTGGAAGATATCGCCTCAACAACGGATTGCGTGACGCATCGTTCCGTGCGCTCTATTTCCGCGATGGCATTTCACGGCGACCGTTCGCGCGAGACCCGGGACACACCGCCCAGCAAGCCTACCCCGTCTTTTCGAAGAGCTCACGGCCGATCAGCATGCGCCGGATCTCGCTCGTTCCGGCGCCGATCTCGTAGAGCTTGGCGTCGCGCAGATAGCGTCCGGTGGGATAGTCATTGATGTAGCCGTTGCCGCCGAGGAGCTGCACCGCGTCAAGCGCGATGCGGGTCGCGTTCTCCGCCGCATAGAGAATGGCGCCGGCCGCGTCCTCGCGCGTGGTCTCGCCGCGGTCGCAGGCGCGCGCGACCGCATAGACGTAGGCCTTGGCCGCGTTCATGCCAACATACATATCGGCGACCTTGCCCTGCACCAGCTGAAACTCCCCGATCGACTTGCCGAACTGCCGCCGCTCATGGACGTAAGGCATCACCACGTCCATGCAGGCCTGCATGATGCCGAGCGGCCCCGCCGCCAGCACTACCCGCTCGTAGTCGAGACCCGACATCAGAATCGTGACGCCGTCGCCCACGCCGCCGAGCACGTTCTCCTGCGGCACCTCGCAGTCGGCAAAGACGAGCTCGCAGGTATCGGAGCCGCGCATTCCGAGCTTGTCGAGCTTCTGCGCGGTGGAGAAGCCCTTGAACCCCTTCTCGATCAGAAACGCCGTGATGCCGCGGGGGCCCGCATCGGGATCGGTCTTGGCGTAGACCACCAGCACCTCGGCCTGCGGGCCGTTGGTGATCCACATCTTGCTGCCGTTGAGGATGAAGCGGTCGCCCTTCCTGTCCGCGCGCGTGCGCATGGATACGACATCGGAGCCCGCGCCAGGCTCCGACATGGCAAGCCCGCCGAGATGCTCGCCGGAGATGAGCCGCGGCAGGTAGCGGCGTTTTTGCTCGGCGCTGCCGTTTCGGCGGATCTGATTGACGCAGAGGTTGGAATGGGCGCCGTAGGACAGCCCCACCGATGCGGACGCGCGCGAGACTTCCTCCATGGCGACGCAATGCTCGAGGTAGCCGAGCCCGGCGCCGCCCCATTCCTCCTCGACGGTGATGCCGTGCAGCCCAAGCTTGCCGAGCTCGGGCCAGAGGTCGCGCGGGAAGGTGTTGCTGCGGTCGATCTCGTCGGCGCGCGGCGCGATCCTGTCGGCGGCAAAGCCGCGCACGCTTTCCCGCAGCATGTCGGCGGTCTCGCCGAGGCCGAAGTCGAAGCCGCGGATGTCGTTCACGCGCATGTGCGCCGGTTCCGTTGCGCGAATTAAACCCGATGCCCCGTCATTCCGGGGCGCTGCATGTAGGGGCGGGT
>JGI12630J15595_10000072_pt1 | contig 15175 bp, 17 predicted proteins | sample JacPinW_OM2H0_M1_FD_15595 | JGI IMG/M metagenome (IMG submission 15595) | reverse complement strand
CGCGGCGGGCTCGGTTCGCGTTCCGACGGATCAACCGCTGGGCGATCTGGCCGTGGTCCTGCTCGAGCCGGCATCGCCCGATTCATTCCTGCAATGGGGATTCTTCGATGAAGTGTTTCAGCACACAGAATATATCGAAGGCTACATCCTCGAGCCGATGGCGGAACGGATGCTAGCGAGCGATCCAAAGCTCGCCGAAGAATTCAAACAAAAGCTCGCTACTGATGAAGCGTTCCGTGGCTCACAAAAAGAGCGTCTGCGCTGGTTCTACTCCAGAACGCCGTTCGTGGATGAGGGGTGGAAGCTCTACCCCGTTGGAAGAGAAGAGTAAGAATTATTTCGCTGGCGTAACGTTTCTCTAATTTATCGCCTATCGTCGACCATTTGCGGCGCTGGCTGTTTCAATTCCACGCGGTCGCTCACTTTTTGGATTTGCGCGGCCTGCTCTTTAAGCTGGGCCGTGAGAACTTCCATCCCCTTCCGTTGCTGCGCAACCGTTGACTTCAACTCTGCAATGTTCGCCTGTTGTTCCTCGACTTTTTTGTGCTCTTTGATGAACTCGCTGAGCAACATCACGTTCACGTCTTCGTAGCGCACGCTCAAGGGTTTTCCTTCTTTGTCGCGTATGACCAGGTCCGGGCTTACCTCGGCCACTTCCTCGGCGATTAAACCAACGCGGGGCGTGTTTGTAGTGTCGCTATTGTATTGGAAGGTTACGGGCTTGAGCGCCAGAATAGCTTCACTGGCGTTGTCCATTAGTTTAATATCGTGCTTAAAGCGCCGCGACGAGACGACGGTGCCCAACTTTCCGTCGCTGCCGATGCGCACAGCCATGTCCGCGGGACCAAACGCCCGGTTGTAGATGCCGGCAATAAAGGTGTCATACGGAAAAGAAAAAGCCGCGTCGTTGCCGATGCGGATGAATTCGGCTTCATTAGTACCGACGGGCTGCACTTGTGCGCCGATATAGATGTTACCTTCGCCACCTGTTAAGCTAAATCCGGTCCCTTGGCCCAAACAGGTATTCGAGTTTCCAGTGATGTTACTGCCGGCTAGCTCCCCGACCGCGGTGTTATTCTTGCCCCCGTTTCCAGACTCGATCGCACCCTGACCAACGGCGGTGTTGCTGCTGCCATCAACGTTAGCCCGGAGCGCAGATCCGCCGACAGCCGTGTTGCCGCTGGCAAGTCCCGCGCCGCTCGAGTCATTATTCTGGGCCGCGAAACGACCCACGGCCACGTTGTCGCCGGCTGAGACGTTCAACTGGAGCGCTTCAGAACCGACCGCGATGTTGGCGCCGCCGATGGTGTTGTTTTGGAGCGCTTGAGACCCGTCGGCCGTGTTGCGGCTGCCTGATGTGTTGCTAAAGAGTGCGTCGAAACCCATTGCCGTGTTGTCGAGGCCGGTTATGAGGCTGGCGAGAGCTCCAGTACCTTCAGCTGTGTTGCCGTTGCCGACATCGCCATCCGGAGTAGGCGAAGGAGTCGGGGTGGGAGTGGGAGTTGGCGTGGGGGTCGGCGTTACCGTCGGAGTCGGCGTCACGGTCGGAGTCGGTGTTGGAACTGAACGGGCTTGAGCGGTTAAGGAAAATGCAAGGCTCGCTAAGACCACTGCCAGAATTATTGGGAATAGGGTTTTCCATTTCATTTTTTTGTTCAGGCGAATTGTTGATTCATGAACTACATCCAATTCCGCGGAGAGTTGAGTCCGGGCTCCAATTGGATCTGGAGATCGCGTTAAGCGGTGGGTTCCAGCGAAGAATCAGCCCCACGAGCAAACTCAGCTCGGCCAAAGATGCGTTGAAACGTTGGGTGACGTAATCGGCGGCGAGTGTAGGGCCCCGCCTTACAGACGTCGAGCTAATTTCGCGACTGGCAGCTACCGATGATTACCAACGACTTGCGGCGCAGGCTGTTTGAGTTCGACTCGGTCGCTGACCTTCTGGATTTTCTTTGCCTGCTCCTTCACGCTTGCGGTGAGAGCTTTGATTTCCTTCTGCTGTTGCGCCGCAGCCGCCTGGAAATCCTTTTGCTGCTGCGCGATGGTCGCTTGCTGTTTTGCAACGAGGGATTTCAGTTCGGCCACGGTTGCTTTCATTGCATTCATTTCCTGCTTGAAGCGCAGAGGTGCCGTCGCGCCTGGCGATGCAGAGGCGTGGTTCGCTGCCGCAGGACCGGTGCCGAGCTGGCCGGTGGACAGAATGAAAACCGGAACTCCCGCCGAAGCGTTGACTCCGTTTATGCCGGCGATAAACGCGGCGGTGTGACTCGTAGCATTGCCGATGCGGATCGTGCCGCTGTCGGCGGAGTTACCAGCGTTGCCGATGTCGATGTTGTTATCGCCCGTGGTCAAATTGAAGCCGGCATTCGCCCCTAATGCGATGTTGGAGTTACCAGTCGTGTTGCTATAGAGCGCAGCGATGCCGTTAGCAGTGTTATAGGAGCCGGTTGTGTTAAGACGGAGTGTATCAACGCCGCTAGCCGTATTTTCGCCGCCGCTCCCGTTGTTCTGGAGCGCCGAGGAACCTGTGGCTGTGTTCAGGAAGCCGGTTGTGTTGTCACCGAGCGCAGCGGTGCCATTAGCCGTGTTTAGGCCGCCGGTTGTGTTGTTATAGAGTGCCCAGGAACCTGTGGCTGTGTTCCGATTGCCGGTTGTGTTGCTTGCGAGCGCTTGAAAACCAAGGGCCGTATTCACGTAGCCGGTCGTGTTGCTTAAGAGCGCTTGAGAGCCATTGGCGATATTGCCGGTGCCGGTTGTGTTGCTAAAGAGCGCTTGATAACCATTGGCCGTGTTCAGGCCGCCGGTGGTGTTGCTAAAAAGCGCTTCAGCGCCATCGGCCGTGTTGCTGTCGCCGGTGGTGTTGCTAAAAAGCGCTTTAGCGCCATCGGCCGTGTTGCTGCTGCCGCTTGTGTTGCTAAAGAGCGCCTGGAAACCCTCCGCGGTATTGCCAAAGCCCAAGTCGCCGTCGGGTGTAGGTGAAGGAGTCGGAGTTGGAGTGGGGGTAACCGTCGGAGTCGGCGTGGGAATTGGACGGGCTTGAACGGTTAACGACAATGCAAGACTCGCTAAGACTACTGCCAGAATTATCGGTGATAGGACTTTCAATTTCATTTTTTGTTCAGGCGAATTGTTGGCTCCGGGCTCCAATTGGATCTGGAGATCGCGTAAAGCGGCAGTCCCAAACGTAGGTCCAGCCCCACCGGCTCCTTCAGCCCGGCCGAAGATGCGTTGAAACGTCGGGTGACGTAATCGGCTTCGCTCTTAAACATTGGGCAAACGAATGTCGAGCCTTCTCTACGCGCACAACCATGTCCATCACGGCGGCCTCTTGTGTTCGCGGTTAGACGGTTTTCGACTTTCTCAACGATCATCGCCGCGTAAGATCGACAATGTGAACTCATTCAAATTAGTTGTGGCGATGTTGATTGCCGTTTCAGGTAGCGCCGTGGCCCAGACGCGAAGCGGAACACCGAGCGACGGTCGAGACACAAGAGACTTGGGAAATAAAGCGTTGATCACGAAAGCGACAGGCCCGGAGCTGATGGCCTCGGCCGCGCTGCACCAATGGGCGGACGATTTCTACGCGTGGCAGAATGAGAATAATCCGACGAACAGCAGCGAACAGGGGCTCCATACCTGGGACGATCGCCTGACGGATTATTCGCCGGCGAAAATTGCCGAACGCGCACAGCATGTGCGCGCGCTGCTCGACAAAGTGCGCGCGCTCAAGATCGACACCTGGCCGAAGGACGAAAAGATCGATGCCCTGCTCTTCCGCTCGCAACTGGAGCAAACCGATTTTGGAAATCGCGTCCTCAAGTTCACGCAAACGAATCCACAGGTTTACATCGGCGAATGTGTGAGCGGAATTTTTTCACTGTTAAAGAAGGAATACGACACGCCGCGCAAACGCGCACTGGCAGCGACCGCGCGATTGAAGCAGATGCCGGCGTTGCTCAAGCAAGGGCTGAGCAATTTACAGAACCCGGTAAAACTTTACGCACAGCTCGCGATCGAATCCGCGCGCTCAATCGATCCGCTCCTGAACAAGAGTCTGATGGCGCTCGATGTCGATCTTGCGCCAGCCGAGCACGAGGAACTGGTGAAAGCGCGCGATGCCGCAATCGTTGCGGCACACAGTTATGCGGACGAGCTGGAGAAACGGATGCCGAAGATGGTCGATTTCGCGCCGATGGGTGAAGCGAACTACAACTATTACTTGAAGCACGTCCTGCTTCTGCCGCTCAACGCCGCGGAAGTGGAAACGATCGGGCGCGCCGAGCTGGCGCGTTATCGCGCGCTTGAAGCGTTGCTAAAGGATCCGAAAATGGCCGATCCCAATCCGGCACGCAGCGCAAACATTCCGCCCGACCAGGAATCGTTCCTGAAAGCCTACGAAAATCGCCAGGCGGAAATGATCGCGTTCTTGAAAGAGCACAACCTGGTCACGATCCCAGATTATCTTGGACCGTTCCAGATCAAGCAGTTACCGGAAGCGTTCAAGCCGACGAGTCCCGGCGGCTTCATGAATCCGCCCGGTCTTTACGATAAAGATGCGAGCGGCTTCTTTTTTATCCCCACTTACAATCCGCAATCGAAAAACTTTTATATTCGCGCGGCGATCGAAGATCCGCGGCCGATCCTCGGGCATGAAGGGATCCCGGGACATTTCATGCAAATCTCGATCGCGAACCATTTGCATGACGAGATTCGGCGCCAGCATGGCGACAGCGTTTTTGTCGAAGGCTGGGCGCTTTACGGCGAAGAGATGTTGATGCGGACCGGGCTTTACCCGGACAACTCGGCGGCACAGGGACAAATCCTGCGCTTGTCGCGTTATCGTTCGGCGCGCATCGGCGTGGATGTGAACCTGCACACCGGCCGTTGGAGTTTTGATCAAGCGGTAAAATATTTCATGGAAGCAGGCGGTCTGGACGAGGAAGCAGCCAAAGGCGAAGCGGCCGGAGCGGCCTCATCCCCGACACAAAAGATCAGCTACATCATCGGCAAATGGCAGATCATGAATTTGCTCGGCCGTTACAAAGATCGACAAGGTGACAACTATCGGCTTGGACAATTTCATGACGATTTGATCAAGAGCGGCAGCCTGCCGGTCTCGATCGTCGAATGGATTTTGCTCGACGATCCAACGTCGATTCAGAAAGTGATGGCGGAGAAATAGTGACAAGTGACGAGATCAGAGGGGCGGCATGCATTTGTTTCGCCTTGCTGCTTGGGGCGTGCGCGGGAAGTCCGCGTCCGCCGGCGGAAGCGCCTGGTTCAGTAAACGCGCCCGCGGCGATCGAGCTTCAGAAAGAAGTCCGCGTTGCCAGCGTGCACTTTCCCGCAGGCACCTACACGCTAAGTGCAGCGGATCGCATCGGATATTATTATCGCTCATCGCGCGGTGTGATTCAGGGAAGCGGCCCGGGTCGGGTCGTGCGGCAGGGCGGGATTTTTGTCAGTAAACGCAACCAAGCGAAGTTACGCGGCTACGTCTATTTCGGCGGCACCGTCACTCACGTCGGCAACCTGTCCCACGCCCGCTACGAGTTTCGGAATTGAATTTGTCGCCAAAGGTTGAGCCGCTTGTGTCTTAAAAATCTACCGCCGTGGCCTAACCAGCCAGCCGTTAGGGCCTACTTCCTGCTAAACCCTAAAGGGGAAATGAGCCGGAAGAGGTCAATCGAGCACGAGGCGATGAAATTTGAGGTTGTCGAAAGCTTGGAGCGGGCGATCGATCGCCTCTATCTTCGTTTGCTCAAGACCGCACAGCGGCGTTGGGAACGAGGCCTTGCTCGAAAACATCCGAGCGACAAATGCGTGAGCGTGCGCATCAGCACCGTTCCGGCAAAAAAGCGAAGCGTGCCTGGAGCAGGTTTTCTGAAGGCCGGTAAAGTAACGTTGAAGGACAGAGCAAAGCGCGCGCTTCCGCACTTTGCCCACTAGTTTTTTCGCGAGGCGAGAGCACTCTCCTCGCCCAGAAGATTGCCGACCGTTAAGGGCTGGGCCGGCCGTTCCAGAGTAGCGATAAATTCCTGGAAGCGCTTTGAAAAAAGGTCATGTCGAAGCCGCCAGTAATGATCAAAGCCGGGCGAAGCGATGTAATGCTGAAGCAGACGGCACCATCCTTGCCAGATCTGTTCGTCCATCAGGCCATAGACATGGTGGAAATGAATCGTCTCGTAGGCCTTGAGAAATTGGTAGGTCGAATGAAAAAAACGCGCCTGGTCCTCCGCGGATAGCGCCTGCAGATTTTCAAGACCTACTCGCCAGATTCGGGCGAGTTCGGCGTTTTCGGCGAAAGGTTTGGTCACATCGCGCAGAGCCGTGGCGGCGGCGTCTTGTGCCGCCAATTTTGCCACACGCGTGCTCCGGTGCACCTGCATCGCCAGATAAAGGACAGAAAATACAACCGCAATCGAACCGACCATCTGAGAAACGGCACTGATCGCTTCCCAATTCATACGATGTCGATCTTAGCGCGGTCAGGCGTCATTACTTCGGTTCGTCCGCAACTTTGAGCACGATCTTCCCGCGGGTGTGGCCGGTATCGGCTTGCCCCTGCGCCTTGGCTGCGTCGGCCAGCGGAAATGTTTGCGACACGATTACTTTGATCTTTTTTTCGTCAATCAATTTCCCGATCTCGGCGAGCTCAGCCGAATCCGGCTCAACGCCAAGTGCCGCGCCACGGATGCCGTGCTTGTCCAGCTCGGCCTGGTCGGGCGGTCCAATCAGGGACACGAGGATGCCTCCGTTTTTCACTACCGCGTAGGAACGCGCCAGCGTCTCCTTGCCAACTGATTCGAGCACAACATCGACATCTTTCGCCACGTCTTCGAATTTTTGCTTCGTGTAATCGATTGCCACGTCCGCTCCGAGTTGTTTGAGCAAATCTTGATTCCGGGTCGAAGCAGTCGCGAACACTTTCGCACCGCGTAATTTCGCAAATTGAATCGCAAAACTTCCGACGCCACCGGAGCCGCCATGAATCAAAATGCTTTGCCTCGGCCCGAGTTTTGCGGTATCGACCAGCGCCTGCCATGCGGTCAGCGCCACCACCGGCACCGCGGCCGCCTCGACAAAACCTGCTGACTTCGGTTTAGGGGCAACCTCCTTTTCCGTCACCAGCGCGTACTCGGCGTAACCGCCCGCTTTTTTCAAACTGATGTAAGCGTAAACCGCATCGCCTTTTTTAAACTTGTCGATCTTGCCACCAGTTTTCTCGACCACTCCGGCAATGTCGTATCCCGGAACAAGTGGCAGCGTGATGTTGAAAAATTTCGCCCACTTGCCCGAACGAATCAGGCCGTCAACCGGATTCACGCCCGCCGCGATCACGCGCACGAGAATTTCATCATCCTTCGGCTCCGGTCGCGGCAGGTCTTCGTATTTTAAAACCTCCGGGCCGCCGTATTCATGAATCACGATCGCTTTCATCTTGGTTGATTGGCCAAAGAGCGGGGTCGCAATCAAGGCGGCAATCGCAAATGCAATTTTCGTTTTCATATTTCTTATTTGTTCACCATCCACGGCAACGCGTCGAGATCGACGTTGCCTCCAGTCAAAATTAATCCGACGCGCCGGCCGCCGATGTCGATCTTACGTTCAAGGATCGCGGCATACGGAACAGCTGCCGACGGCTCGACGATGATTTTCATTGTTTGCCAAATCTCGCGCATCGCTGCGACGATGCTTTCCTCGCTCACAGTTACAATGTCGTCCACATAACGCTGGATGATCGCGAAGTTGGGCACGCCGACGTTTGTTCGCAGGCCATCGGCAATCGTGTTCGGTTTATCGACCCGCATCAATTGACCGGCGCGAAAAGATCGCGCGGCATCGTCGGCATTCGCCGGTTCAACCGCGACCACTTTGATCTTTGGCCGCAAAGTTTTCGCGGCAACGGCGGTTCCGCAAAGCAGACCGCCGCCGCCGACTGGACATAACACAAGATCGACATCGACGTGTTCGAGCAGTTCGACCGCAACTGTCCCCTGCCCTGCCATGACATTTTCGTTCTCGAAGGGATGAATCAGTGTCGCGCCAGTTTTCGCGATGACCTCCGCGCACGTTTGCTCGCGCGCCGTTTGCGTCGGCTCACAAAAAACGATGCGGCCACCGTACTCTTCCACCGCGCGAATCTTCACCTTCAACGTGTTCGATGGCATCACAATGTGCGCGGGAATTTTTCTCAGCTTCGCCGCGCGCGAGAGCGCGGCGGCATGATTGCCCGACGAATGCGTCGCCACGCCGCGTTTCGCCGTCGCATCGTCGAGCATGAAGACCGCGTTCGTGGCGCCACGCGCCTTGAATGCGCCAACTTTCTGAAAATTTTCGCACTTAAAAAACAATGACGCAGCGCTGGCCGAATCGAGCCGCGCGCTCGTCAGCACCGGTGTGCGATGGATGTGCGGACGAATGCGTTCGTGCGCAGCGCGAATGGTAGCAAGATCGAGCGCCGTATTCATGACGACCAGCCGAAGAATACCATCACGATGGCAAAGGTATCGATCAATCCGTGGGCGAGAATGCTCGTCCATAAATTTCTGCCCGATACGACATAGGCCGCTCCCAAAATCAGCCCGGCCATGCCCGAATCGAGTATTCCGGTCGGACCCTTGTAGTAATGGCCGTAACCGAACAGGGCCGATACGACGATGATGCCTAACCAATATGCCGCCGTCGTTCTGCCACCCAAATCGGCCGCACGCGTCAGCAAGTAACCGCGATAAGCGACCTCCTCGCCGAAGGCGGCAAAAGTCCAGACCACTAACAGCGCCAGCATCGCGACCTTGATGTTCCCGCTAATCTCGCTTGTTCCCGCGGGAGCGACGATCGCCGGCCAGAAAGGCAGCGTGATTCGCTCGACAACTTCGCCAATGAGAATTCGTAATACAGCCGCGGCGAGCGCTATCAGCAAAACTCGTTTCCACGATGCGGGCCGTTTGAATCCTATCGCCGCCCATCCGCCGTCACGGATCCGGATCGACACAAGGCCGAGGACAAACAGGATCGGAACTTCGTTTGGAAGCGCATGAAAAACGTTGTGACCAATGACAACGACGGCGCCGACCAGCAGCTCAAACCCGCTTAGCACGCGCGAAGCGGCAACATTAGTTGAAGGACGTGGGACCTCGACGGAAGACACAATTGCCAGTCGCCTCGGATCTAGTGCATTCGTGAGAGATCGGCCGAAGTCGGCGGGCCTTCGACCCAATTCACATCCCAGGCGCCATCGACACTGATGAATGTAAGGGAGTTCGCCGGCAACCACGCTTCGTGCACCATCTTCGCCGGCATGTAGTTGAACGAGCCGGGCCCAAGCTCGGCTTTCTTGCCTTCGCATTCGAATTTTACAGTGCCGGTGACGATCATGTGCGTCTCATTCGCGCTGTGCCAATGCTTACGGATGTGGATCGCTTTCGGCGTGCGAACGAGCAACTGCGTCGCGTGGGTCGTTGGATCGACATGGAGAAAACAAATTTCCGGCGAATTTTCACCGAGATCGGGAAGAATCTTGTCCCACTTGATCTCGGACAGTTTCTTGAACTCTGGCGCGTTCGCCGCGCTTACGTCCGGAGAGTTTAACGCCCCGGGCGTCGCTTCAGCGGTGGTTGGCGGTGACGCGCTCGCCGGTCCGTCTGGCTCCTGACCGCGCCCGTTCCATGTGAGAAAACCAACCATTGCCATCGCGGTCGCAAGCCACAATCTTGTTTTCATAGAACACAATTGAACCGATCTCGTCTGTGACGCGAAAAGTTTTTTCGTCGCGTTGTAACGGGCCGGCGTTTCTGGCGGCGGATTCTTGACATAGCGCGCGCAAAATCCTAAAACCCCATCCGTCCCTCCCGAAATATGCCCCTTCCCAGCTCGACCCAGACTGATCCGCAAAAAAGAGTAGATACCCGCGATATCGTTACGATCGCGACGGTTCTGGTAATACTACTTGTTGCCGCTGTTTATCTCTTGAGTGGTGTCGCCACGTTAAGCGACGCGGCCCATCGCGAAGGCGCTTACCGAATTGCGATTTTATGGGCACTGGCCTATTGCGCGGGCGGCTTCCTCGTCGGGTTTCTTTTTGGAATTCCGCGAGTGCTGCAAGCAAACGATGCCGGTCCTGCGGGAAAGGAGAGTCGTACGCCCGCGGGGTATTCGCAGCGAGTGAACACGAACCTCGAACAGATTTCCGACTGGCTCACTAAAATCATTGTCGGACTCGGTTTGGTCCAATTGCGCAAGATCCCGCAAAACCTCTACGACGCGGCGACATGGATGGCGCGCAGCTTTATGGAACCGAATGGCGACCTCGCCCGAGCAGCTTCCTTATCCACGAGCATCATCGTGTTTTTCTCCGTCACCGGTTTTTTGGGAGGTTATCTGGTCACCCGCCTTTTCTTTGCCGGGGCTTTTCGTCGGGCTGACACCGAAACGACGGAAACAGTCCGCCCCTCCACGTTTGGCGGTGACGATCAGGCCAAGCAAACATTAGCGAAGTTCTGGAAACCGGACGGCAAGAAAATCGATCCGAATCACGAAAAGTGGCTGGTTGATTGGATGACTAAGCACGGCTTAATTAGTGGCGACAGGAAGGTCTCCATCGGACTGTTTATTAATTCGCGTGCTTTTCAGGAACAACGCGCGAAGGCAGTCCAGGAGCTTCCTCAGGGCTAATCACATGTTACCAGATCGAAGAATAGAAACCCTTAAAGACATTCCGACTGATCACGTCGATGCGGTCGTACAGGACTTCAAAGATAGCGGCGCTACCGAGGTTAAGAAGACGGCGCAAGGAGATGGAAAATATACCATCGAGGCCATCTTTGAAGCCGGCTCACGTTATCCTGCTTCGGGCGAGTTTGTCGCGTAATTTAGGCGGGATCGCCCCGGCGACCGCGTAGATCCAGACGCTGCAACGGGCGTCGGCGTTTGGGTCCCAACTAGTGCGCTAGAGCTGCTTCTCGGGATAAATTCTGCTCGCGTGTTAAACCGCCACAGATCAAGCTTCGCGTCCGATGAAAACAAAACTTCTAATCTTCGCCGCAGTATCTTTCGGCCTCGCCGGCCTTTGCTCAGCGCAAACAACGAGCCCGACAGCATCTGTTACGAGCACGACGACTAAGAGCGCCGGCGCGCCCTACATCGAGGGTTCCGTCTGGACGCTGACCATGATCAAAACCAAGACCGGTCTCGACGACGATTACTTTCGTCAAATCAGCGGGACGGTGAAACCGATTTATGACGAAGAGAAAAAACAGAAAATTATTCTCGATTACAAAATCCTGATGGGCGATCCGCACAATCGGGACGAAGCCAACATCATTATTATGGTGCAGTATCCGAACATGGCCGCGCTCGACGGCTTGCGCGATAAAATGGATCCGCTCGTCGAAAAGGTCATGGGCAATGAAGATCAACGTCGTGCGACGGCGGTAAAGCGTCTCGACGTTCGCGAGATTCTCGGCACGAGAACGATGCGCGAGATCACGCTGAAATAGGTTTTAGCGTGCAACTCGCAGCCGGCACGGCTGCCACCACAGTTTCATTCGTCGCGGCCGAGCGGGTTGCGCACGACGACCCATTTCTTCACCGGGACACCGCCGAGGAGATGCTCCTGCAGGATTCGTTCGAAACGTTTCGGCGTCACTTTCGAATACCACACGCCTTCGGGATAAACAACGAGCCAGGGCCCCGACTGACACATGCGGAAACAAAGCGTCTTTGTCCGCATGACTTGGAGGTCGAGTTCTTTCGTCCGTTTCTTGATGTATTCCCAGGTTTCTTCGCCCTCGCTCGGCTGACAACAATCAGGACCGAGACACAAAAAGAGATGGCGTGTCGCGGTACGGACGCGCGCCTTGCGCAGGGCTTTTTCAAGCGGAGGCGAAGGTTTCATGTAGCGAGCCAAACATAAGCCCAGTCACAGCCCTTAGTCAGCCTGCTCGCGAATCTATTTCAGAGTTGTCGCCGATGCACCTTCGTCTGTAGAGGTTGTTTTATGCCCGAAGGTGTCACTTCGTCGTCAACACCGGCGGCGCCTTTGACCCGGCGACATCCGCGCGGGCTTTATACTCTCTTCTTCACGGAGATGTGGGAGCGCTTCTCCTATTACGGGATGCGCGCGCTGCTCGTGCTTTTTATGGTGGACGCGGTCCGCGGCGGAATGGGAATGACCGACAAAGTCGCGACGGCGATTTACGGTCTCTACACCGCGGCGGTTTATTTGGCGGCGCTCCCCGGTGGTTGGGTCGCCGACCGCCTGCTCGGCGCGCCACGCGCGGTCTGGTACGGAGGAATGATCATCGCGGCGGGACATTTCACGCTCGCGATTCCGCGCACGGAAACATTTTATCTCGGCCTGTTGCTCGTTGTCCTGGGCACCGGATTACTCAAGCCAAACGTCAGCGCCATGGTCGGCGATTTGTATCCCGAAGGCGGCGCGCGCCGCGACGCCGGCTTCTCCATCTTTTACATGGGCATAAACCTGGGCGCATTTATCGGTCCGCTTGTTTGCAGCACGCTCGGGGAGAAGATCAACTGGCATTACGGCTTCGGCGCGGCCGGCGTCGGCATGGTGCTCGGGCTGATTCAATATCGGCTGACGCAAAAACATCTCGGCACCGCCGGTCTCATTTCGGCGCGAGAGAAGCGACTCACGTCCACCGAACGCGCAGCGTTTCTCGGCGTCGGCGTTGCCATCGTTCTCATAGTCACGTTGACGCTCACCGGCATCATCAAAATTGATCCAGTCGCCCTCGCCGGCGGCACGACCACATGCATCGTTGCCATGGCGGTGCTCTTCTTCGTCGCCGCTCTGCTCTTCTTCGGACTCGACAAGATCGAGAAGCAACGCGTCGCCGTTATCATCGTCTTGTTTATTTCGGCCGCGCTCTTTTGGTCGGGGTTCGAGCAGGCGGGATCATCATTCAATTTATTCGCCGAGCGTTACACCGTCAGATACGCCGCGCTGTTTCATTACGAATTTCCCGCGGGCTGGTTTCAATCGCTCCCCGCTATTTTCATCATCATGTTGGCGCCGATCATGGCTTCCTTGTGGGTGCAGCTCGCGCGCCGGAACCTCGAACCATCACTTCCAGTCAAGTTCGGCCTTGGGTTGGTATTACTCGGAGTCGGATTTCTGGCGATGGCGACCGCGTCAACGCTTATCGCCGGTGGCCAGAAAGTTTGGCCGACCTGGCTGATCACAACCTATCTCATCCACACTTTCGCCGAATTGTGTGTGAGTCCTGTCGGACTGAGCGCTGTCACCAAGCTCGCGCCGCGTCGTTTAGTCGGGCAAATGATGGGCGCATGGTTTCTGGCTGCGTCGCTCGGAAACTTGCTCGCCGGTCTTCTCGCCGGTCAATTCAAAGCCGACGAGCTGCAGCGATGGCCGGGATTGTTTTTGAAAATCGCGATCGCGCCGGCCGCGGCGGGCATGCTCTTGATTCTCTTTCGCAAACCGATCAAACGGATGATGCATGGCGTTAGTTAAATGGACCCGTACGCAAAACCGAAAGAACACAAAGTCGGCACGAATCGGCCGAAGATCTCGCACCTCCCGGCTAAGATCGACAATCGCACGCGCAAAGATCGGCAGGCAGAGAAACAAGCGGTCGCAGCCGAACGCCGCGCGGTCAAAAAATCCGCGCGCCGGCATTTGAAACAGGAACTGCTATCCGATCTCGAGCAATTGTAATTGCAGCGAGATCCGCGACTACTTCTTGGTCACGATCTTGGCGCTGCCGAGAAAGGTCGCGTTCTCGTCAACCACCAGCCGCGGCGCTTCGATGTCGCCGCGCAAAGAGCAACCTGCCTGAAGCTCGCAGCGGTCCTCCGCAAAAACATTGCCTTCGACTGTCCCCTTGACCGTCACAGATTTCGCCCTGATTTCGCCGCGAATCTGTGCGTGCTCACCGACGGTGAGCGTTCCTTGCGAATCGATCGAGCCTTTCACTTCGCCATCGATCAGCAGCTGGTTACGAAATTTGACCGAGCCGGTGATCGAGACTCCTCGCGAGAGGATGCCGCCGGACTGTGCCGGGGAACGCTCCGGGATGACTAACGGTCTGACCGGTTGGATGGCGGGCGGGGTGGGTTCAGGTTTTCTAGATGCAAACATTTAGGTTCTTCGACTCCTTCAGGTTGGTTGGTGGTAAGAGCTAATCTTGTTCCTCAGAACTGCCCTAAAAGCAAGTGTGCCTTAAAATAGCTAGAGCGATTTGAAAAAGAAGCGGGCGAACAGAAGCAGGCTGCCGCCTATCGCGACGACGTCTTCCACCACCGCGACAATAAAATCCGGGATACGCAATCCCGAAACGACAGCCCGGCGGGCGTGGTAGCCTGCGAAAGTTCCGGCGATGCCGCCAATGACGCCGCAAATGATTCCGAGCACGAGAGACTGACCCGCGGCGGCGAAAACCGCGACAGCGCACATCGCGCCGGTGAGCATACGTGCCGCCAGCGGCCCAGACTCCGTTCGCTTCGGCGTCTTTGGCAATTTATCGGCAACCAATTCTACGAGGGCGATAATGGTAACGATGACGGCGCCGGTAGTTGTTCCCAGGAACGCCAGATGCGACCCGGCCAGCGGCATCCAGCCCCAGTTCGCCAGCCAACTCACCAAAGCGAGCGGCGCAAACGCGCGCAGTCCGCACATGAATCCGATTCCGAGAGCGACAAGGAAAACAAGTATAGGATTCATCTTTTAGGTTTCCGAACTCGTAGTGCGAAAGTTCGATTAGAAAAGCAGGAAGTTCCGAAAATTGGAACCGAAGATTTCTGTTTGCCGCGGACACCGTAGCCATTACAACGTCTGATCCGATGACGCTGCATCTCGACGAAGAACAAGTTCGCCGGCATTTGCGCATGGCGGATTTGATTCCGGCGATGGAGAAGGCGCTGATCGATTTCTCCGCCGGGAAAGTGACACAGCCTGTTCGCTCGGTCATTCCGGTTGATCCGCCGGGCGGGTTTTACGGCATCATGCCAGCACTAACCCCGGACGGGCTCGGTCAAAAAATTGTCACTTTCTATCCGCCAAATGCCGAGCGCGGAATCCCAACGCACATGGCCACGATTTTTCTCACTAATCCGGAAACGGGAGAACCGATCGCGGTAATGGACGGAAGATTGATCACGGAGATGCGCACGGCGGCCGTCTCCGCCGCCGCGA
>JGI12630J15595_10000067_pt1 | contig 15689 bp, 9 predicted proteins | sample JacPinW_OM2H0_M1_FD_15595 | JGI IMG/M metagenome (IMG submission 15595) | reverse complement strand
GTCGCTACCGACCTGGCTTGGCAGGAAGGTATGGAGACATGGAAGCCATTGTCGGAATTTCCGGGAGTTCGGATACCGAGTGCCGCGGCGGAAGCACCTCAGGCATATCCGTTGACGCTGCCGCCAAGTCACGAAATCTCGACGACTGAAGGTCCTTCCATCGCACCAGCCTGGGAACGACGACCAGAGGTCAAACTTTTCCCGGCTTTTTTCTCTACCATCCGGGAAGTGCTGTTCGAACCTGGCCCGACTTTCTCGCGGTTGCCCATTACCGGTCAATTGATGCGCCCAACCACGTTTTATTTGATGCTGCTGCTGATCCAGTACGCTTTGGCCTACCTCTTTTATGCCATTTACATCCCATTCATGGGCGCTACCAACGATTTACAACGCTCGGGTATATCCGTTGGAATGGCAGAAATCATACTCCCTTTTGGTCTCCTATTTTTGGCTGCCATGGCGATCGGGTTCAACTTTGTCGCGGCCGGAATATTTCACTTTATTCTCATGATGCTGGGAGGCGCCAATAAGAGCTACGAAGGAACGTACAAGGTATTGTGCTACTCGAACTGCGCGCATTTGCTTGCTTTTGTGCCTTGCGTCGGTTCGATTGCGGCACTCGTCTTCTTCTACATCGCAAGTATTATTGGGCTACAGAAGGTGCATGGCACTGAAACCTGGAAAGCGGCCGTTGCAATGATTTTGCCAGGTGCGCTCTGCTGTCTTGTTTTGGTTGGCTCTTTCATTTTTATCGCCCTCGCGGCTTCGCACGGATCGTCACGCTATTCGTCCTGATGCAGATTCACAGAGTAAATGGGTCGTGTGCACCAGGGGAGATAAACTTCGAGGCATGGTTCCTCTTTGCCTCGGCGATACTAGCGGTGGGATGCTTTTGTTGGCTCGGACTGGGTTTACCCTGGCCGCATTGTTGGGTCCGACACACGTTCGGGTTTCCTTGCCCCACCTGTGGATCGACTCGATGTGCTCTCGCACTGGCCCACGGAAACGTAGGGTCCGCGCTTCGCTTGAACCCAATGATATTCACCGCCTATCTCGGCATCGGGGTATTCGACGTGTACGCGATTGGCGCACTCTGGTTCGGACTACCGCGATTGCGCCTAACCGACGTTCCAGCCAAGATCAAGCAGGTATTCAGCCTGCTCCTCATCATCGCGGCTACCGGCAACTGGATTTACCTGCTCACTAAAGGATGAGCAGCCGGTTCTGCGGCAATCATCCCGGCGCAAGGGTCTCTCAACGGGTTGCTGTCCGATCTCGAATTGCGGACTCACCTGGTTTTGCTCGGCACAATAAAGTTCCAAAGAATCGAGACCGAGCCGGCGTACGGCGGCCAGGGCCAACTCCGGAGAGTTACATTCGCGGCTCAAATGCCCCAGAATCACCCGGCGCAAATTTTCGCCAGCGATATCTGCCACCAACGCAGCCGCGGCTTCGTTGGAAAGATGTCCGTGACGGGACAGAATACGCTGTTTGACAGACCAGGGTCGCTTCGGGTCAGCTTGCAACCGCTGCTCATCATGATTGGTCTCAACGACGAGAGTGTGCACTTCGCGGATGCGCTCGCGAGCAAGTTTCGGGGCATAGCCAAGATCGGTGAGAAATCCGATCGAACCGTGATCGCTGGTTAGAACAAATGCGACCGGATCGACCGCATCGTGAGGCACGTAAAATGCCTGGACGTCGATGTCCTGAATCGTAAAGGAAGAACCGGTGGAGAAGATCTTATAACGGTTGGCCTCCGCGAATCCCCCTCGGCAAAGGTATTCCGCTGTGAGCGAGTTACAATAAACAGGCACGTCAAATTTTCCGCAGAAGACTTTCAAGCCGGCGATATGATCACTGTGCTCGTGCGTGAGCAGGATGCCATCGAGTGATTCCGGCTCGATACCCAGCGATTGCAGCCTCTGCGAGATTCGCCTTGCGCTGAAACCAGCGTCAATCAGAACCCGACAACGGTCCGAAGTCACCAACGCACAGTTACCGCCACTTCCACTGCCGAGAACGGTGAGGCTAAACACTTTTACCCTTGTATCGCAGCTGCGAACGACTAACAAGTCCGATCAACAAAAAAACCCAACCGATTGTGTTTTGAGAAAGCTTTACCCCCAAGGGAAGCTATCCCTGCGTTCCGTTGAATGACCAATAGGGAGGATCGCGTCCCGACTTCGTCCGGCAGCTGCCGGATCGCGGCCAAGCTCAACCGTGTTTGCTCGGCCTGAGCGCTAGGGCGTGCCAAAGCGAAGCGACGGCGGCCTCGCGATCCGGAGCGCAGAAGAGGTCCGACGTCGCAACTGCTTCCAGCATCGTGACGCGAGGCCTCAGCAAGGCTACGTCGGACTGGCTGTGCGCCTTCCCGGAAATTTCAAAAAGGGTTTGCCAATCGCACGGTTTCCTTGGACTTGTTCCCTATTCCCCCGTCAAGCCGTATATGAACCGCTACATCACCTATTTGATCATGGGCGCACCAGGAAGCGGAAAAGGGACGCAAGGTAAGATCCTGGGTAATATACCTCGCTTCTTTCACTGCGCGTGTGGAGAGGTTTTTCGATCTTTGGACACTCGAACTCCGCTGGGAAAGAAATTTATCGAGTATTCCAGCAAGGGACTGCTTGTACCCGACGACTTAACAGTCCAACTCTGGCACAGCAGCATTGACGCACAGGTAGTAGGGGGCCATTTCAAACCGGATATTGACGCGTTGGTACTTGATGGCATTCCGCGGACTGCGAATCAAGCGAGTCTGATGAAGGACATCATCGACGTAAGACAGATACTCCATCTTTCATGTCCAGACCGGACCGAATTGGTCCGTCGCTTACGGAAACGCGCGCTCAAAGACAATCGTCTCGATGACGCAAGCGAAAGGGTTATTCAAGATCGTCTACGCGCTTATGAAGAAGAGACCAAACCGATTCTCTCCTTTTTCGAAGGCGTCGTGACTACCATCGACGCGACGCAGCCTCCGATGAAGGTCTTGTCCGACATGCTGCTGGCAATCTGGGCGACCCGGGACGGATCGTTGCAGTTCAACGCGTAAGCCTGGAATTTCGCCGGTGCTCCTTCGTTTCATTTCACAGCTGCTCCTCCCCGGTGAAATTTCCAGGCTGTGAACACTCCTTTGCGCGCGATCTTTATGGGCAGCGGAGAAATCGGGTTGCCCACTCTGCAATGGATGATCGAGTCAACAAAAGTTCATTTGGTAGGAGTCGTCACCCAACCGGACAAACCGGTCGGACGATCGCAGATATTGACTGCTCCCGCGCCCAAACGACTGGCGGAATCGATCGGAGTTCCGGTGCTACAACCGATCCGTGTCCGCAGACCAGAAGCTCTAAACCAGATCGCAGAATTGAGGCCCGATTTGATCGTGGTGGCGGCTTATGGACAGATTTTACCTCGACCGCTTTTGGAAATGCCCACGGTAGCTTGCCTGAACCTTCACGCCTCGCTTCTTCCGCGACACCGTGGTGCGGCGCCAATCCAATCATCCATTCTGGCCGGAGATGCCGCTTCGGGTATTACGGTAATGTATGTGGCCGAAGGACTCGATTCCGGAGATATTCTCCTGCAAAAAAGCGTGCCGATTCGCCATCGCGAGACCGGTGGAAGCTTGCACGACCGATTAGCGAAGTTAGCGCCCGAGACATTCGAGTCGGCGCTGGAAATGCTGATTCGAGGCGAGGCACCGCGGGTTCCACAGGAAGAGGACCGAGCGACTTATGCAGGTAAATTGGATAGAGACTCAGGGCTCGTGCACTGGACCGAATCATGTTGGCAGATTGATCGGCTGGTTCGAGCGATGAATCCATGGCCGGGAGCCTACACGTTGGTTTCGTTGCCCGACGAACCACCTCGTCGGCTTAAGCTCCATAGAGTCTTACCGATGCACCGGAGAACAGGCTCCCCGGGTCAAGTACTCGGCAGCACAAAACGAGGATTAATTGTTGGGACGGGGACCGGCAGCGTATTATTGCTCGAGGTGCAATTGGAAGGTAAACGCCGGATGAGTGCTGGCGAGTTTGTGCGCGGATTTCCGTTGGCGGCGGGGACGACGTTGGGCGCGTGGACCTAACGGTACCTCGGCCACAGCGATGGTCCCATCTGTCTGGGCCATCACGCCGTCATGCCGTTTGCGGCGCTCCATGTTCGATCTTCGCTTCGGTGCGCCGGCGCAGGCGATCAAGGTACAAATAAATGATCGGAGTGGTGTAGAGGGTAAGCATTTGCGAAACGATTAATCCACCGATGATCGCCACACCGAGGGGTTCGCGGATTTCCGAACCATCACCCTGCCCAAAGGCCAACGGAACCGCACCAAACATGGCCGCCAATGTGGTCATCATGATTGGCCGAAAACGAACGATACAAGCTTGGTAGATCGCCTCGGCCGGGGCCAGTCCGTGGTCCCGTTCAGATTCCAGCGCGAAGTCGACCATCATGATCGCGTTCTTTTTTACGATCCCGATCAAGAGAATGATTCCAATAATCGAGACGATGGAAAGTTCGACCTGGCAAATAAGGAGCGCCAACAAGGCACCTAATCCGGCCGACGGCAGGGTCGATAAAATTGTAATCGGATGGATAAAACTTTCGTAAAGAATGCCGAGCACGATGTAAACCGCGATAATCGCGGTAAGAATCAACACGGGCTCCGACGAGAGTGAATCCTGGAAAACCTGAGCGGTTCCCTGGAAGCTGCCGCGGATATCGTCCGGCATGTGGATGGCAGCGGCGGCTCGGTCGATGACATCAGTCGCTTCCTTGAGCGAAGTACCCTGGTCAAGATTGAAGGAAAAAGTAACTGCTGGAAACTGACCTTGGTGATTGATCGCAGTCGGTGTATTCGATGTCTGAAAATGAGAGATCGCGCTGAGCGGGACGACGATTCCGTGCGAACCGGTCACATAAATTTTGTCCAGTGCAGTCGGATCCATGAGATATTCCGGGAGAGCTTCCAAGACCACGTGGAACTGGTTGCGTTCGGTGTACATAACCGAGACCTGCCGTTGACCAAAAGCGCTATATAATGCGCTGTCCACTTGCTGTGGTTGGATGCCGAGCTGAGCCGCTTTCTTCCGGTCGACCACGACATCCATCTGCAAGCCCCGTTGCTGTTGATCAGTTGTGAGGTCCTTGAGTTTTGAATCCTTCTGGAGCTGGACCATTAACTTCGGAACCCAGGTATTGAGCTCATTTTGATCGGTGGATACCAGCGAGTAGATGTATTGGCCCTTGGTAGCGCGTCCACCGACTCTGATATCCTGAGCGGCCTGGAAAAAACATCCTATCCCCGGAATGCCTAAAGTCTTTGCCCGTAGGCGAGTAACAACTTGAGTGGCGTTATCTTTTCGCTCGTTCCGAGGTTTCAAAGTGATAAACATGCGTCCCTGATTGCTACTGCCGCCGCCGCCGCTGCCAATGGCTGAGGTAACCGATGCAACGGCCGGATCGCGTTTCACAATGTCCGTCACCTGATTCTGCTTCTCCACCATGGCGTCGAATGAAATATCCTGGGCGCCTTCCGTGATTCCCATGATGCTCCCGGTATCCTGCTGCGGAAAGAATCCCTTCGGCACAATGCCGTAAAGCCAGATCGTCAAACAGATCGTTACTACGGTCACCAGCAACATGAGAAGGGAATGTTTTAACACCCAGCGGAGCGATCGAGAATAGAACCCAAGCATTCCGTTGAACATGCTTTCAGTAACTCGGTAAAAACGACCATGCGGCTGATCGGGACGCTCTTCTTTAATGAGCCGGGAACAGAGCATCGGCGTTACGGTCAAAGAGACTATTCCGGATACCAGAATGGCGATGCTCAACGTCACCGAGAACTCGTGGAATTGCCGCCCAATGATTCCTCCCATGAACAGCAGAGGGATGAAAACGGCGACCAGCGAAATACTCATTGAGAGTACCGTGAACCCAATCTGCTTGGCTCCCTTAAAGGTAGCCTCCATCGGAGAGAGACCTTGCTCGACATATCGAACGATGTTCTCGATTACAACGATCGCATCATCCACAACAAAGCCGACCGAGATGGTGAGCGCCATCAGGGAAATGTTGTCCAAGCTAAATTGCATTAGCCACATCGCCGCGAAGGTGCCGGCCAGTGACAGAGGAACCGCGGTACAGGCGATAAAGGTGGTCGAGATTCGCCGCAGAAACAGAAAACAAACCATGACGACTAGCCCAATGCTGATAAGCAAAGAGGTCTGTACATCGGCCACGGAGGCCCGAATTGTCAGCGTTCGATCACTCTGGATATCAAGATGAATTGCCGGGGGAAGCCAGCGGCGGAGTTGGGGCAGAATTTCTTTTATGCGATCCACCGTCTCGACGACGTTTGCGTCTGCTTGCTTGCGAACAAACATTACGACCGCCCGTTTTGAATTGAACCAGGCAGCCTGCAGCCGGTCCTCGGTCGCATCGAGCACGCGACCGACCGCGCTGAGCGGGATGGGTACGCCGTTTCTTTGACCGATAATCAGATTTTTGTAATCTGCAGCCGTAAACAACTGATCATTGGCATTAACCGTGAAGCTAACGATATCACCATCAATCGCGCCTTTGGGTTCATCTTTGTTTTGGCCCTGCAAAACGGTGCGCACATTATCGATGCTGAGTCCCATCGCAGCGAGGGCCGCTGGATCAACCTGCACCCGGACGGCCGATTTCGCCCCTCCGCCAACGCCGACCTGGCTTACGCCAGGTACCTGCGACAACGCCGGAACCAGTAGCTCGGTCGCCTGGTTGTAGATCTGCGAGAGTGGGACCGCATCAGAGGTCAACGCGAGAATTAACACCGGTGAATCATTCGGATTCGCTTTCCGATAGCTGGGTGGATTCGGCAGACCCGGCGGAAGCTCACTCTGAGCGGCGTTGATCGCAGCTTGGACGTCTCGAGCCGCAGCATTTATATTCCGCGATAGATCGAACTGGAGCGTAATTACCGTACCGTTTAACTGGCTGACAGAAGTGATTTCGTTGACGCCAGCAATATTGGCAAAACGCCTTTCCAACGGAGCGGCCAAGGAGGTGGCCGCAGTCGCCGGGTCAACACCAGGATAATTCGCCTGCACGTTAATCGTCGGGAAATCAACTTGCGGTAGCGGGGCGACGGGCAAGACGCGGTAGGCAACTAAACCGGCCAGCATCAATCCGATTGCCAAAAGCGAGGTAGCAATCGGTCGACGAATAAATGGCTCGGAGATACTCATACATTAACTGCGGATTTCGAATTGCGGATTTCGGATTGGACATTCCGCGATCCGCATTCCGCAATAGCGTTAATGGGTCATCACAGGCTCCAACTCAACAGGTTTAGGCGGGGTTTGCCTGCGTCGCCGGCTAAGGAATTTGCCCAGTTTATCCATATACAAATAGATCACTGGCGTAGTGTAGAGTGTCAGGATTTGTGAGACCAGAAGACCCCCTACGATCGTGATGCCGAGCGGCTTGCGGAGCTCGGCTCCAGTTCCTTCCTGGATGGCAAGAGGCAGAGCGCCCAACAAAGCTGCCATCGTGGTCATCATGATCGGCCGAAAACGTAAAAGGCAGGCTTGATAGATTGATTCTTCCGGTGTCTTGCCCTCCTCCCGTTCGGCGTCGAGAGCAAAATCGATCATCATGATCGCATTCTTCTTCACGATACCGATGAGCAGTATAATGCCGATGAGCGCGATCAACGAAAAATCAATGTTAAAGATCAGCAGCGCCAGCAACGCGCCAACACCAGCGGAGGGCAAGGTCGATAAGATAGTGATCGGATGAATATAGCTTTCATAGAGGACACCCAGTACGATATAGATCACCACCACCGCCGCGAGGATAAGATAAGGCTCGGAAGCCAGCGATCGCTGGAACTCAGCGGCAGTTCCGGAAAAGCTGGTTGCGATGGTATCAGGCATCCCGATCCCTGCCTTGGCCGCTTGAATCGCTTTAACGGCCGCACCGAGTGATTGTCCCGGAGCCAGATTAAAAGAGACCGTGATCGCTGGGAAGAGATTCTGATGCAGCACCGAAAGCGGCGCGGTAGTCGTGCGCAAGGTGGCAAAAGCTGATAGCGGAATTTCGGGGCCACCCGTAGTGATCGCTCCATTCGCGGTAACGGAACCACTGGCCGATAGGTTAGCCTGGCTGGATCCGGAAGCATTGACGTAGATCTTGTCCAGCGCATTAGGCGAGGTCTTGAAGTTGGACTGCGCTTCCAACACCACCCAAAACTGGTTCAGCTGCGTGAAGATGATCGAGATCTGCCGTTGGCCGAAGCAGTCGTAAAGCACATTATCGATCGCATCGATTTGCACGCCTAACCGGGAAGCTTTCTCCCGATCGATATCCACGACAACCTGCTGTCCTTCCGATTGTTGGTCGCTAGCGACGTCGCTCAAGGCGGGCGACTTCTTCAGCTCCTCCAGAAACTTCGGCGTCCATTGAGCCAGCTCCTCGGAATTTGTGTCCTCCAACACATACTGATACTGAGTCCGGCTGACTCGAGTATCAATCTGCAGATCCTGCACCGACTGCATGAAAAGACTGATCCCCTGCAGATTTTTGGTCGCTTCGCGAAGCCGACCCATGATTTGTTCGGCGCTGGAGTTCCGTTTTTCGCGTGGTTTTAATATGATATACAGGCGGCCGGTGTTTACGGTCGGATTCACGGTTCCCGCACCGACAAATGCCGCGACACTTTGAACGTCCGGATCTTTTTCAACGATATCGGAAACTTGTCTCTGCCTCTCCAGCATCGCCTTAAATGAGATGTTCTGAGCAGCATCGGTTACCCCAATTATTTCTCCGGTATCTTGCTGCGGCAGAAGACCCTTCGGAACAATCAGGAAAAGATAGATGGTTAAAACCAGGGTCCCGATCGCAACGAAGAGCGTAAATAGTCGATTCCGCAAAACCCACTTCAGTCCCACCTCGTAGAAATGCAGCATTCCGTCGAACACCTGTTCACTTAGTTGGAACAGTTTACCGCGTTTCTTGTGATCGATCGGCTTAAGGAATTTCGCGCACATCATGGGGGTGAGCGTCAATGAGACGATGGCCGAAACGATGACGGCAACGCTCAAGGTAATCGCAAACTCTCGGAAGAGACGACCAACAATGCCGGTCATAAAGAGCAGCGGGATGAACACAGCGATCAGGGAGATACTCAGCGAAATGACGGTAAAGCCGATTTGTCGCGCGCCTTTTAATGCTGCGGGCAATGGTTCCTCACCAGCCTCAATGTAACGGAAGATGTTTTCGATCATCACGATGGCGTCATCGACCACAAACCCGGTCGAGATCGTTAGCGCCATCAAGGAGAGATTATTCAGACTGAAGCCGACCAGATACATGATCCCAAAGGTACCGATCAGAGAGAGCGGTAAGGCGACACTTGGAATCACCGTGGCCCAGAGCCGGCGTAAAAAGATGAAGATAACCAGTACGACCAAGGCCACGGTCAAGATGAGCGTGAATTGCACATCGCGTACTGAGGCGCGGATAGTTTCGGTCCGATCCGTCAGGATAGAAACGTGTACGGTGGGAGGAATCGAGGCAGTTAACTTGGGGAGTAGCCTTTTGATCCGATCAACAGTCTGAATGATGTTGGCGCCCGGCTGTCTTTGCACGTCAAGCAACACGGTGGGGGTGGAGCCGACCCACGCGGCCAGTTGATCATCCTCTACTCCGTCGATTACATCCGCTACGTCACTCAAGTGGACCGGCGCTCCGTTCTTGTACGCGATGATCACCGGGCGGTATTGCTCGGCCGTAAGCAGTTGATCGTTCGACCCAATCATGTAGGCTTGCTTTGATCCGTTAAAGCTGCCTTTTGGTGCGTTCACATTCGCTTGAGTTATCGCGTTACGCAGATCCTCCGGACCCATACCAAGAGAAGCGAGTGCAGCGGGATTGAATTGAATCCGAACCGCAGGCTTCTGATTGCCTTCGATCGTGACCAGTCCGACACCAGCAACCTGACTTAGTTTTTGGGCAAGGAGTGTGTCGGCATAATCATTGACTTTGGCGATAGGCAAAGCTTCCGAGTTAATTGCCAATGTCAGAATTGGCGTATCAGCCGGATTAACCTTGTTGTAGACTGGAAGATTTGGCAGATCGTTGGGGAGGTACCCTCTCGCTACGTTGATCGCTGCCTGCACATCCTGGGCTGCGACATCAATGTCGCGGTTGAGGTCGAACTGCAAAGTGATCGTGCTGACTCCGAACGAGCTGGTCGAGATCATCGAAGTCAGGCCGCTGATCTGATCAAACTGCGATTCCAACGGCGTCGTGATCGCCGAAGTCATCACTTGCGGACTTGCTCCCGGATAGCGGGTCACTACCTGAATGGTAGGAAAATCGACTGTCGGTAGCGACGCAATCGGGAGCAGCGAATATCCGAGCAGGCCCAGCAGGATGACGCCTGCCATCAGCAACGAGGTAGCGATTGGCCGCCTGATAAAGGGTTCCGAAACATTCATAAGCTGGTAGGGACCGGTTATCGGTAGGGACGAGCTCCCGCTCGTCCGGAACGGACCGGTAGGAGCCCGGTCCCTACCGCTCACTTAGCCGCCGCTGGTACTCCTTTGTGGTTGCGCGGCCGGCGTCTCATCGGAAGCAGCCGTTTTCTGGCCGCCCTTCTGATTTCGGCCGGTACCATTGGATTTGCCCATTCGTTGTGGCGAATTACTCGGAGCAGTCAGAATGATTTTTGAACCCGGCTGTAGCTTGTACTGCCCGTCAACCACGACCTGCTCTCCTTCTTGCAGACCGTCATCGATCAGAGCCAGACCGTTGTCGATTTGATTGACCGTGACCGGTCGCATCTCGACGGTCTGATCCGGTTTTATCACATAAGCAAACGAGCCGTTTGGTCCCCGCTGAATCACAGAAGCCGGTACCACCAGTCCATCTTTACGGGTGGTAACCAGCAGTCGCGCGTTAACAAATTGGCCGGGCCAAAGCTTCTGGTCTTCATTCGAAAAAGTGGCCTTTAACTGGATCGTGCCGGTCGTTTGATCGATCTGATTATTTACCACCGCAAGGACGCCTTCGCTCAACGGCTTAGTATTATCGCGATCTACGGCAAACACCTTGAGTTCTCCTTTGGCAGCTTCCTGGTTGATCTGACCGAGCTGCTGCTGCGGAAGCGTGAACAGCACGGAAATCGGCTTTATCTGGGTTATGGTCACGATCCCACTCGTGTCAGACGCGTGCACGATATTACCAACATCGACCTGGCGAATGCCAACCCGGCCCAGGATCGGTGACGTTACGCGAGTATAGTCCAAATTTACTTTGGCACTCTCGATATTGGCGTCATCGGATTTCACGAGCGCCTCAAACTGGGCAACTTGGAATTTGGCAGTATCGTAGGTCTGGTGATCGAGGACGTTCTTCGCCAAAAGATCGCTATCGCGCTGGAACACGACCTTTGCGTTATCGAGCTGAGCTTGATCCTGAGCTCGTTTCCCCAGTGCTTGATCGTAAACCGCTTGATATGGCGCGGGATCAATCAAAGCTAAAAGATCGCCGGTCTTCGCTTCCTGCCCTTCCTTGAAGTCAATTTCCTTTACTTGGCCATCAACTCTGACTCGGACATTTACCGTGTTGTATGCCTGAACGGTGCCGATCCCATTGAAATAGATTGGCACATCCTGCTTTTTCACCGTACCACCCACCACCGGGACAGGTGCTCCCGCTGCTCCGCCGGGGCTCTTAGCGCGGCTTTGCGAGTCCTTTGCTTGTGCCTCCGACTGAGCGGGATTCTCAGAGGGAGAGCCTGACGGCCGATGCAGATACCACCACACTCCGGCGACTCCGGCCAAAAGGATTAGAAGAATGATCCAACGAGGCCCGCGCATATCTTATTTCCAGGATCGCGTCGGTTCCGATAACCGGCTTGGCCGCGATCCAAGATAATACACGGTTTTCCGACCGCCCGGTAATGGGGAAAAAATAACTCTCCTTGTCCTCCTTGCGGATCGCGTCAGTTTTCTTGCAAAATTCATGGTTTTTGCCGTTCGATTTTCAACGATTCCTCTTCAGCCGCATCGTGTCGAAATGGCTCCCGGACGAGTTGCACCTTTCGTGCCGAGTCATAGAGCAACTGCGCGGCCAGCGATTGTTCACGCATACAAAGACGCGCACGCCCCACTAAGCCGTGCCCGATTTCCGTCAACGGTCAGATGAGGTAGGCAAGCGGTTACGAACACCGGCCGAAGGGGGACGGAAACAAAGGAGTAATGGAGCAAAAGAGTGGTGGACCAAGGGAATCGGCAGTGACCAGAGATGCGTACATGGCGTCTCCGGCGTCGTCTTCGATAGCGGTCCGGCAGCTAGCCGGCAGTTGCCGGATCCCGCATAGGCGTTTATTGCTTTTCCGCAGCCTCGCTCCATCGGTTCCGATCCATCAAGAGTAAACATTGATTGTTCATCAACCCGACAGTCGATTTCAGTGGAAAGTCATTCAAGCCCTGCGGAAGACCGAGGATAATGCTAGCCCAATCTCTGTACTCTCCAAATACAATGTCCGACAGAAAATTGGCATCGCGCGAGACCGGGGTCAGGTATAAACCGACGATCGGCGCGCCTAAGGACTCATCATCGTGGTACTCGGCAAAGTCTTTCCGATATGAAGGCAACCAAAGTGATTTGCGATCGGCGTACCAGGCCATCGCCCATGGCATATCAGAGGCGACAATTTCGCTCGGCTTGGTCAAAGCTCCGATCATCTGGATCGCTCCTGGAGCATAAGGAGGAAACTGAATGCGCGGGCCATCGAACAAAAATCCTAGGAGAGTTGGCAATCCAGTAATGAGAAAGAATGCAGCGTAAATTGCATACCGATAGATCGAGAGTTCCAACTTAAGCCGATAGAAAAAGACGATAACCATCGCGTACCCGTAAATAGCTACCGATGGACCAAGTAAGATTAGCGTCTGATTTGGACTGAGGGCCTGCGCATTCGTACCGACAAACACCGAGCCGGCAAACGCACCGAACAACATCAGAAATAGCAGCCATTTGAAGGCGTTAGTCTCCTGCTGTCTAAATGGATGGAACAGGCTAGCAAGAAAGAACGGCGTAACCGCTATTCCGCCCAGCAGGAGATACAAAGAACCAAGCTGCTCTTTGAAGTTGATGATCATTCGTCCTCCAAATACGGGAGGAGTAATCTCCGCCAGATCGGGATCATTCAGTCGCATCCAACCGGCCTCAGAATGGACCACGTGATCCAGTAGCGCGAATGGACTAATGCCAAATGGAGTCTTAGAGACCTGCAGATCCCGTACCATCCAAACAGAAAATAAAGCGAGGCAAATTAGGCCGGGTAAAAGCGCTCCGAGCGGCCGGGGACGAAAATATGCCCAGCAAAACACCCAGCTCGCTCCAGAAATCCAAAGAGTGATCGGATGACAGAGGGCCAACGCACCTTGAAAAACCCCAAGGACAAACAGCCAAAGAAAGGGATTTCGGTCATCCCCTTTTGCACGCACCGCCTTAGCCAGACACCACAGCGAACAGGTGGTGAGAAACAGGAGCAACATCTGGGGTAAACCAGAGAGCGAAAACTGCCAAAATTGATCGGCCACTAGCACCAGTCCAGTGGCGAGCCAAGCCACCTTGGCATCAAACAACGATCGGGCGAGGACGAAGTTGATGAGCAAAGCCAACAAGAAAAAAAGAACCGATACCGCGGCAATCAAACGGTCACCTCGATATACCGGATTCCCGGTGTCTACTCTTTGATCGAGCTGTGAGCCTAACAGGTATAGGGCGCCGGCATTCACAATTGGGTTCAATGGCGCGTGGTAGAGGTCCGGAACATTCCCAGCAGGTACCTGCCCGAATATCTGCTGCAGAAGATGCGCTTCTAAGGGACGGACATTCTTAGTAGCAAATCCGTTCCCGCGAGCTATCTCGTGCGCAATCTGCGCCTGATCGATACCCGCCTGGGTCGAAAGACCCCGAAATTGAATCAGGAGATAAGCCAGCGCCAAGGCGATGACGGCCACGAGCGAAAGTACTAGTCGAAAAAATCCAGCGATTTTCCCCTGTTCAAGTGAATGAACGAAACTTTGTACGTTCATCTCTTTCTCTTTATTAGCCGCCGCCTTCGGAAATGTTCAGCTCCTTCAGCCGGCGATGCAGTGTGCGGCGGCTAATCCCAAGCTTTTTCGCCGCCTCAGTCCGATTCCCGCCGGTCTCGTCGAGCGCCCGCATAATGAGCCGCATTTCCTGTTCGTGTAAATTCATTTGTCCGGCTTTTTCTGCGCCTGCCGTAAACCTCGACCCGGCTGCCTGAGAGATCGTTGGGGGAAGGTCGTGCAAAGCGATTTGGGAGCCGGACGCCAGCGTAACGCCGGAATCGATCGCCCCTTTGAGCTCCCGGACATTGCCAGGCCAGTCATAGCGAAGCAAACAATCCATTGCCTCCGACGCCAGTGGACGAAATGGTTTTCCATCGCGTTGGCTAATCTCTCTAAGAAATGCGTTCGCAAGCAACGGAATGTCTTNCTTCCTTTCGCGCAATGGTGGGAGCCTAATTTCAACCACGTTGAGCCGATAAAACAGATCCTCACGGAATTTGCCTTCGCTGACCAATATGCGCAGATCCCGGTTGGTGGCGGCAATCAGTCGAAAATCTGACTGAATTGTTTGATTGCCGCCGACTCTCTCGAACAAACCCGGATCCAGCGCGCGAAGCAATTTTACCTGAACGTTGCTATCGATCTCACCAATTTCATCGACGAAAAGCGTCCCCCCTGCCGCTTGCTCGATCCGGCCGATTCTTTTCTCTATCGCTCCGGTAAACGCTCCGCGTTCATGCCCGAAAAGCTCGCTTTCAACCAGCTGCGGAGAAAAAGCCGCACAATTAAAGGCGATAAAGCGGTTCTTCGCTCTGCTGCTAAGATGATGAATCGCGTGAGCAACCAATTCTTTGCCCGTACCACTCTCGCCAGCGATCAAGACCGTAGCCAGGGTTGGGGCGACCTGGCGGATGGTATTATAGACCCGCTGCATCGCCAGCGATTCACCAATTAGACTCTCCAGCCCATAACGATCGTCTACTTGTTGACGCAATTGCGCGTTTTCTTCCACGAGCTGCCGGCTCTGGATCGCCCTGCTAATCTTGATCGAGAGCTCGTCGAGATTAATTGGCTTAGTGACGAAATCGTATACCCCACGTTTGATCGCATCGACCGCTGTCGCGATCGATCCATACGCAGTCATTAGCATACAAATTGGGGCGCGCGGGTTCTGCTGGATTTTAGCGATCAGACTTAGCCCATCCTCGCCACCCAACCGCAGATCCGTGAGAACCAGATCGACGCGGTCAGCAGCAATGACATTAAGCGCTTCATCGATATTGCTCGCTGTATAGACATCAAAATCCTCTTCCAGCGATTGTCGCAAGCCGTCGCGAGTATGTTTTTCGTCATCGACGATCAGAATCGTGCCCTGCATGAATTAAATCTCGTGTCGGAACAATGCCACTTAACGGGACAGATTCCAAGGCCGGGGTGTGCCAAGTCGGCGCAGATGGGAGTGAAATGCCGGGAAGACCGATAACGTCACCGACCGGATCATCCACGATCGTTATCTTCGGCAGCGGCGAGAGGCCTAACGGGACAGTCGCCGCTACCGAAGATACCGTCCCTTCACTACTC
>JGI12630J15595_10000061_pt1 | contig 15876 bp, 16 predicted proteins | sample JacPinW_OM2H0_M1_FD_15595 | JGI IMG/M metagenome (IMG submission 15595) | reverse complement strand
CCTTGTCGATGCGCTCGGGCCGGTCCAGCGCGTAAGCGATCGCCAGCAGACCGCCAAAGGAATGACCGATCAGCACCAGCGGCCCGCCGCTTTCCGTGCGCGCGCGCATGACGACGGTGTCGATGTCGTCCAGCAGGGCGGTGAGGCTTGGTGCGTGGCCCCGCAGTCCGCCGCTGCGGCCGTGGCCGCGGTTGTCCATGGCGTAGACGGCGGCGCCGCGGGGCGTGAACCACTCGGCGAGGTGTTGGTAACGACCGCCGTGCTCACCCAGCCCGTGCACGAGGACGAACGTCCACTGATGGGGCACGCCCTCGGCCTCCCAGTGACGCAGGTACAGATCGAGCCCGTCCGACGTCTTGAGCGTGGCGGTCGATTCCTTCACGGGTTCAGCTGGCGGAAGCCTCGATAGATGCGCATCGCCTCCGCCTCCGCCTCGAGGAACGAGGGGGCGAAATCGCGGATGCCTTTGAGGCTGAAGCCCCACATCCCGGGCTTGTCGCGGCGGAAGTACGAGTTGGGGCGGTAGGTCGGAGGGTAAAACGTAATCGGCTCGCCCTCCATCTTCTTGATCACTGGCCGCGCGGCGAGCACGTCCTCGATTGGCATGCCCGACGGCAGCCGGCCCTGGCGGATCTCGAGGCGGCGGAGCTTGGCGATCGGGTTCTCCTCGTCCTGTAAGGCGGCCCTGGCGTGGAATCGTTGGGAGATGTCATTCAGGAAATAGAGCGTGGCGATGGCGTCGGTCTCGTCCCCGAGCAAGCGCAAGAAGCCGGCGGCAGAGAGGGCCGGACCTTCCTCGTTGCGGAGATGCCGGAAGTACTCCATCGCGAACAGGTCGGTCGTGTTCTCGGTCGCGAGCCAGAAGGCGTCGCCCCGCCAGGCGCGGCTCCGCGTAAAGGCGCGTGCCTCATCCTCCAACTCGGCCAGCCGAGTAGGGACGACATCGTACAGCCGGTAGAAAAGCACTCGGCGCATGGTGGTATCGGGGCGCTCGTTAAGGCTGCGCGGCGGCGGAAGCGGCTTTCATTCTAAGTAGTCGCACGCTGTGCGGCGGCAGGGTGAGGCGCAGGCTGTCGCGCTTGATCCCGAGCGCGCGGCCACCCCGCCGCGACGACCAGAGGTCGACGACCGAGAAGGTCCCGTCGGCCCCGATCGCTTCGCTGAAGTGCAGTCGGTACGGACGCGCTGAATCGGTCCAGTTGTAGATCGCCACTACGGCGCTCCCGTCAGGATCGCGACGTACCCAGAGTGGCGGCAGCTCCTGCGGGGAGGCAAACCAGTGGTCCTGCGCCTCACGCTCGGGAGCGCTGAAGAGATGCACCGGCTCGGCCGCCGGGCCGCCAACCAGTCCAAGGACATTGAGATTGCGCAAGAGGGCCAGGCGGTCTGCCGGCAGCGTCTCCAGGTCGTCGCTGAGCATGAAGATCCCGCCCGATAGCGCCCCGATGGTGATCATCACGCGCGCCTCGTCGGGCGTGAGCTGCGGCGCCGGGGCCATCACGACGTCGGCGTCGACGGCGAAGAGCGACCGGTCAAAGAAGAGCCGGGCGGCCTGGTTGCGCGCCATCGAGAGGATCAGGGGAAAGCCGACGTGCGGTGGTCCCGCCTTGCCATCCTCCATCTGGGGCACGCCGACATCGCCGCCCGTCCTTGCCCCATGCACCAGCCCCACGATCGGCATCAGCGGCGCGCCGCAGGCGAGGATGAATGCCTTCTCCGGCTTGCCTGGAGGGTTGACGGCATCGACGATTTGCTTCAGCCCCATTCGCAATGCCTGCGTTCCCGTCACCTCCGGGTCGTGGCGCGTCGCCTCGTAGGCGCCACCGTAAAGAAAGTCGAGCTTGAAGTAGGTGAAGCCGTCTTTGCGCAGCCCTCGAAACAGGTCACTCAGAAAGCGCTCGACATCCGGATGGGTCGGGTCGAGGATGTGATATGCGCGGCTGAGACGGGGATCGACCAGTGGCGAGCCGTTGCTCGACTTGAGGAGCCAGTCGGGATGCGCCGCGGCCAGCTGCGAGTCACCGGCTACGTGAAAGGGCGCGAGCCAGATGCCGACCTCCAGCCGGTGGCGATGCACCCGGGTCGCCAGCGCGTGCAGCCCTCCGGCGAAGAACTCGTTCGCGATCCAGTCGCCCCACCGTTGCCAGCGTGGCATCCAGCCGTCGTCCAGCTGGATCACCGGCCGGAAGCCGTTCGATGAGCTCTTCGCGATCTCGGGCATCCGCCTGGCGAGGAATGCCGCATTACGCGCGATGTCGGCTTCGGTCACCGCCAGGCCGAGGTGATACCAGCTGCACCATCCGCGGGGGACGGTGGGAAAAGTGCGCGCGCCAGTAGCGTGGCCGGCGGCGCTGAGGGCTTTGCGCAAGGTCGCGGTGCCGTCATCGCCGTAGAGCAGCAGGATGGGGTCTGACACCAGGCCGGTTGCTGGCGGGACTTCGAGGCGGAGCTCCTCCGGTAGGCCCGAGCGCTGCTCGGGCTGCGACAAGGGTGAGCCGGTCTGTTCGGCAACGAAGCTCGCGATGGCGGTGGGGAGCGAATCGCCATCGTGCTCGTCGCGGTGATAGTGCCAGCGGAAGTTGGTGGCGAAGCGGCTCGCCTTGAGCACCTGGGCGACGAACATCGTCTGGCCTTCGCAGATCGCCGCGGTCCACCAGGAGGTGGCGGGCGCCTTGTGGTCGCCCTCAGTGATCGCCTCATCGAGTGGATGAATGCCGGCGTAATCCCAGGACTGGTAGCCGTTGATGAGCGCGCTGGCGCGCCATGGCTCGTTCCCCACGTGCAGGGTGGCGCCGCCCCCGTCGACCGCGACCGGCCGCCAGCCGTTGAACGTGAGCGGCAGACTGCCGTTATTGTTGAGCTCGCATTCGATGACCACTCCGCCCTCGTGGGGGATAAGCCGCGCGGTCGCCAACGCCGGGCCGGCCTGCCAGTGGAGGGCGAATCCGTCCTGGTGCGGGAGCGATGCGGTGGTGCTCGGATACCACTCACCGTTCAGCTTGACGGCGCAGGTGGCGTGCTCAAGCAGCGGGCGATCGCCGGCGAAGATGGAGAACGTACCGGCCTGCTGGTCGGCGAGCGGCTTTAAGTCCAGATCGCCGTCAGTCTAACGTCAAATTCGGAGCGCGCTGCCGCCGGACGCGCCCGAAGGGCTTGCGGCCCTCGAGGGCCTGGATGAATAGATAGATGTGGCGGGCCGCCTGGGTATCGAGGCCACCCAGCCAGATCGGATGCATCTTGAGCTTGGCCGCCAGCAAATCACGGACCTCCCGGGCCTCCTCATTGCGACGCTCGGTGAGGTCCTGCACCGCTTTTCCCCTTTGCGTGGCGTCCCCAGCCACACGCGCCCCGTCCCCAATAAGGTGACCGTAAGCGCAAAGTCAGCCGCTAATGTACTGCCTGCTCAAGCAAAAATCAATGGCGGGCCCCCGTGGCAGATTCAGCGAAGCATGCCACGAACTTCCTTGACGTGATTGACACGTGGGTTTGCTCCTCACTGCGGTCNCGTCGAAAAGAGCGGGCGGTGATTAGTGTCCGCGCGACTTCACGATCAGCTCGTCCATCCAGGGCGGAGCCATNACATGGACCGGGACACGGTTAGGCCCGGCGATCAGTAGAAAGTCGCCGCGTTGCGCCGTTTCGAGATAGTTGACCTGCGGCTCGGTGAGGTTGAAGGCCTTCTGCAGCTTGGCCGCCTCGGAATGCTTGAGTGAGCCGAGCAAAAGGATGCTTGGGTTTGTGGCGAGAACCGCCCCATCCTTGGTTTCGAAAAAGTCGCCGGGATTCTGGCTAACCAGGATCAAACTGCCGCCGTACTTGCGGATCCGGCGGGCCAAACGGATCAGGAATCGTCGGATGGGCTCATGCTCGAGCAGGAGCCCTGCTTCGTCGATAAGAAGGTGCCGCGGTCGACGATCGCGCCGAAGTGCCGTCCACAGCCAGTTGGCGAGCAGTAAGTAAGAAGGGGGAATCAGTTCCTCGCTGAGGTCACGAAGATTGAACCCAACGATGGCGGCGCCCAGGTCGACGTTCGTCGGTGCGCTGAAGAGCTGTCCGAGCTCGCCGGTTACCCAACGGCCCAGGATCGTGCTGGCTCGCGATCCCGGCTGAGTGAGTTGGAGCTGACGCCAAATATCACCGAGCACCGGTGTCTGCTTGCTGTTTGAGATTACCGATCGGGTTATTGCTGCGATCTGCGCCCGCTCGACCTCGTCGAGCTTGCCGCACATCAGACCGATCAAGTCGAGCACGTCGCTGAGCTGGTCTGTCGGTTCATCCCCATCGATAGTGAAGAGGAGAGGATCCAGCGCGTTGATGGCGTGGTCCGCCCCGGCCGCCAGGTGAAGGTACGTCCCGCCCAGCGAGCGGATCATGCCGCCGTACTCCGCTTCGGGATCGAGGACGATCGCGCCAATGCCCCGCGTGAAGCCGCTCAGCACGACGGATGCCGCCGCGTAGCTCTTGCCGGCGCCCGAGTGCGCCAGCACGGCGATGTTGGCATTGCTGAATCGCTCCTCATCAAAAGGATCGAAGACGCAGAGGCCGCCGGTTTCTTTGTTGTAGCCCCAGTAATGGCCGTCGGCGTCCGCCAGGTCTTCCTGGAGCCAGGGCATCAGGGTGGTTACAGCGCTTGTGTGCAGGATGTGCTCGCGGCCAAGCAAATCCATACCGAGTGGCCAGGAAGACACGAGGCCCTGACGCATTTCAAAGAATGGCTGAACCGTTTGCAGCATCATGCGGCGGCAGCTGGCCTGTAAAGCCTCAGCCTGGCTGCGAAGCTCAACTGGATCGTCGGCGCCAATCGTCAGGTAGAAGCTGACCGCAAACGCCTTTTCCTCATTGCGCACCAGCGCCTGGTGAACCGCCAGCGCCTCCGGAAGAGTTCGTACGCTTGTCCGATCGACCTCGCCTGAGTCGACGCGGGCCAGATCGTCAGCCCGCAGGTCCCGAATCCGATGGTGCAGCATGGTGAGCATGCGATCGGTATCGAGTGGCAAGACGTGGATGCTGACGTGGAGCTCTCCCTTGAAGCTGAGCAGCGGGAGGAGCCAGCCCGGCTCTACCTCCTCCCCCGGGTAGCGGTTGACAACAAAGGACAGATACTGGCGATCGTTGAGCTCGACGTTGTCGGCGCGGTGGGCGAATGCCTGGCGCTGGGTTGCGGGGACGCTATCCGCACACCCGCGGCCGTAAAGCTCGGCGACCAACTGGGCCAATGCGTCGTCGCCAAGCAGCCGGCCCTTGATGCCGATTCGGCGAAGCTGCTCGATCAGCGCTTGAGCTCGGAGGCGAAGCGGCGTCCCGAGGTCGCTGGCGACGATGGACGGTTGGTCGCCTGATCGGTCGAAGCGAAACAACCATGAGCGCAGCAGTTGGCGGCTCGCATCGACAGGTCCAAGAACGATAAAGATCTCCCGCTGGTAAACGGGCGTGTCCTGGAGGTGGGCGTTGATGAAGCTACGAGTCAATGCCCCGAAGTAGGCCGAGGCGTCTGCGAATCTGGCGCGGTCTGGTTCGCGCGCATCTCCGCCCGGCACTCGTCGAATTCGGAGATACAGTTGTATCGGCCCACTTTGCGCATGCAGGAGGTCACGAAATGCCTGAACTGCGCGCGACTGTTGCTCGGGTGCGAGCCCCTGGAAGTTCAGTGAGCTGGTCGCGACCACCGCCCGGGGCGCTCCGCCTCGGAGTCGAATCAGTCCGTCCTGGACGCCCGAGACCTCGTCGCCAAAGGCCGCCCGGCGGAACAGCTTCACCACGCCAGCCTTAGTCGGTGCTGAGGGCCAGCACGAATGACGCGGCAACGATTGCGGCGGAGTACGTCGTCTCCTCTGTCTGAGGGATGGCAAGCAGGACGCTCGCGGGCTTGTTCCCCACATTCAGGCCGTGATCGGTCTGGTCGACTGCGGTGCCCTGGTCGGTGCGAATGCCGATCACCAGAATGTTTTTACCGATCATGATCGGCGCGGGCGCTGATTGATCAACGGGGCTGATCTGCCTCGCAGCATTGGGGATCGCCATCACGTCCACCCGGTCGCCCGGCTTGAGCACGCCTCCGACGGCGGCCGCCGGCGCTACCGGTACACCGATGATGCGGTATCCCGGCGGAATGTCAAGACCGGAGCCCAGCAGGGTGGCATTCTTGGTGGGAGCCACCTCGCGGGCATCCACAAATTGCCCCTCGAGAATCGGAAACGAGACGATCTGGCCGATGGCCTGCTCTGTGGATCTCAAGACGGTCCCGCCGACCGACCCGGGATTGACGTTCCGGACGCCGATATCGGAATCCTGGATACGGGTACCCACCGTCAAGTCATGGCTCGCGACCAATGCTGTGGCCTGGCGAGTGTGCGAGTAATAAAACAGGCCGGCGATTCCCGAGAGGATGACGAAGACCGCGAGATAGAGACTCCGACGCATGGCCCCTCCTATCCGCTCTCAGCGGCAAAGTTGACGGAAACGGAAAAGCTCGAAGCGATCGCATACGAGGCCACGTGGCCGTCGGGATAACGTGTCGCGATGAAGAGTGTGACCGGTACCACGTAATCCCGGGGTTGGCCGCCGACGATTTGATTTGGAGTGTTCCACTGCAGTCGCAGCGGCTCGGCGGCAGGGTGGGGGCCGCCGGGGACAGTACCAACGCCTGGTGGAGCGTCCGAACGCGCCCCGTCGAGTCGCCATCCGGTCAACCAGGAGTGCCCGAAACCGCTAGGCACGCCGTCGATGGTCAACTGACCCTCGCGGATTATCAGCAGCTGGACCAAGAGGCTCGTGAGTGCCCCGCGCAGACCGTCGATATGCCGAAATGCGGTGCTTGCGGGCGAGCCGACGGGTATTCCCAGGTAGGGGATGACGCCGACCACCGCTCGCGGCGGCACGTAACTTCGCGAGGGCCGCGTGCTGGCGGTCGCCGTCGCGTGATTACCGACTTCCACGGAAAACGGCCGACGCAGCAGATGAACCGTGCCGTAGCGGTCGTACACGGCGGCCTGGGCATGGCCGGAGATGAAGGCCACAATTCTTGCGTCGTATAGTCCGGCAGCCTGATAGACGTGAGGCACCTGGATGGAAGTCCCAACCGTGGCGCTGAGAGTCGTCATCTGTCCATCACCGAAATCGATCGACCAGCTGGTTACTGACCAGTCCTCGATGGCCATGCTCAGATACAAGTTGAGATCCTGGGTGAGGGCGTTGCTGAGTACGGCGGAGACCAGGCTGGTCGAGCCCGCCGTCGCTATCGCCGGGGACACACTGACCCGAAGGTCGAGATCGAGCCGGGCAGCGGCATCCGCCTGTGGTGGTTGTCCGACCGGGGTCGCCGCCGGGCTAGCGCAGAAGACGGTTGTCGTCCCGAAATTTGGTGGGGGCGTATTGGGAGGCGGCGTATTGATCTGTCTGTTGGTCCGTCGATCGAAGACATATACCGCCCAAATCCACGGACAGGAAGGACTCGCGATCGGCTGGGCGACCCACTCCGAAAAGAACGGGGATTGATGACCGGAACCGGTTGGGGCAGGGAACGCGAAGGTCGAATCGCTGACTTGCGCATAGACAAAGGCGTGTCCCGCGTACCCCGAGACCGAGGTAATGGAGACGGTCGTGACCGTACCATTCACGCCCTGGCTATCGGTAGCCCCGCTCGCCGCCAGCGCCAGACCGAGTGCGAGCGAGAGCGCGGCTTTCGTCGCAGTTGCGGCGGGATTCACGTCCGGATCTCGGCGTTCGCCGCAACCGTCACCTCAACGACACGCACCCCGACCCATCCGAGCAGAAAGAATCGGTACGGGACACGGATGCGCGCGCAGACTGCCGGCCGATCGAGGCGCGCGTGTGTGTACGGATCCGTAGCCGGTGTCAGATTGACGATGGTGATGTCTGCAGAAGCCGCCACCTGTGCCGGCGCCGGGATACCTGGCATGCCCAAGAGGTTGCGCATCAGGTAGTCCCGGGTCGTCGACGTGGCGAGAGCTGGGTCCAGACGAAGCCGGCCCGTCTGACTGTAATAGCGCTCGTCTACAGACGTCGCAGCCGTGACCGTGGCCAGATCTACGGCATACCGAAGGCGCAGCTTCTGCATTTGTAGGCTCGTCATATCGACGGCGAGCGCGAACACGAGGATCAAGGTCGGCATGAGCAAGACGGCATAAAGGACGCTCTGACCGCGGGATCGACTCAATGGTTGACCTCGCCACGACCGACGTAGCGCGATGAGAGCATCAGGTCTCGGGTGAAAAGGAAGGGGATGGCCAGATGGCGATGGCTTGTCACCTGCACCGTGATCGGCTGTCCCCAGCGAACATACGCGGGCGAGACGTTGACCTGCACGTGCCTCGGATCGAGCCCGGCTGCGACCAGCTCAGTGTTTATGCGGTCCCGCACGATGGAGTCATCTTCGCCGCGCTCCCCGGCAACCCGGGCTCCGATTGCTGCGGCCGCCTGCTCGCCGATCCAGATGTGAATCAAACCCCCGAGTTCGACGATGCCGAAGAGCACCGGTAGCAAGATGAACGCAACCGCCAGCACCGCTTGAAGCGTTTCTTGCCCACGCTGCCGTTGCTGGCGGGTACCCGTCATGACGTCTGGGTCAGTCGCTGAACCATCTGGCCGATCTTGGCGACCAGACCGTTATTCCACGCCATGATGCCGACGACGAGGGTTCCGAGGATGATGGCCGCCCCGATGACCCATTCGAGAGTCGACTGTCCGCGCTTCAAGCTGTTCACGTTTTCCCTCCAATTTCCTAAATCGCTTCGCTTGCCGAACGCGCCTCGCCTCATCCAAACGCCCGCTGCATGATCCCCCAGAAGAGCGGAACCACGATCAAGATCACGAACTCAGGCAGGTAAATACCTCCAAGGACCGCAAGTAATTTGGTGCCAACCGCTGCTGCCTGGGCCGTGCTCCGGTTGCGCTGATTCATCCGAACCATCAGTTCCTGGTCGCGCAGCGTCAGGTCCAAGTCACTACCGATCCGCTTGCTCTGAGCCACGGCGCCGACAAACATTGCGATGTCATCCACGCCTGTCCTTGAGCCGATCTCCTCGAGCGCCTGCTCGATGGTTAACCCCAATCCATAGCGGCCCAGAGCCCGCTGGATTTCAGCCCGGAGCAGGTTGTCCGACTGGCTATTGGCGGAAAGGATGTGGAGAGTCCGTTCGAGTGGCATACCAGCCAGCGTGAAAGCACGGAGAATGCTGATCAGTTGGGGTAACTCGCGCTGTAGCGCATCCTGCCGCCTGCGTCGGCGACCGGCCAGGTAGCGAGCCGGCGCCACATAGCCAGCCCACGCGAAAAGCGGGACGAGCATGAAGGCGCCCGACAACAGGATCGCCACCAGACCTGCGAGCAGCGCGCCCGCTGCCGCGCTCATCAGCCGAAGCACCCGGAATTCGACCCCGTCAATCCGATCCGGCTCTAGGCCGGCTTGAATCAAGTAGAGGGGATCGATGCGCGCCGGCCGAAGATGAAGCCGGCTTCCCCAGAGCAGTGCGATCGGACGGACCCACCGCTGATACCAATCCTCGTGTCCCCGCTGGTGAAGCCGCCATTCGACTGGAGACAGCGTCGTGGCTCGAATCAGGTCGTTGGCCGACGGTTTGACGGCTCGAACCCCACCAAAGACGGCTTGCAAACCAGTGAGGCAGGCCAGCGCCGCGCACAGAGCCCCGAGTGTCATGCCTCGAACCGAGCGATCCGGAAGCTCAGGGCGATGCCAGCAATCTCGAGCACCGCCGCCAGCGGAAAGAGAACGAAGCGACCGAGCATGGTTTCATCCAGAACGCTCAACAGTTGTGGGTTCACGAGCCGGAGATAGAGGTACATACCCGGGACGAGGACGGCAAGCAGCCAGATCTGTGCGCGCTGGCCTGCTGAGCGGGCCCGAACCTCGTTCGCCAATTGAACGTTGAATTGGACGGCGGACGAGAGCTCGACGAGGAGGGTCCGAGCCGCCTGTGTCGGCAAGTGGTTGGCGTCGCAGATACTCAGGGTTTCCCAGATCAGGCCGAGGTTTCGGGTCGTGACGTGGGCACGGACCTCGCGAAGGCTGTCGCACAGAGGAACGTTGAGGAGGAAACGCTGAATCACGAAATCGAGGTCCTCGCTGACCCACGGATCGCTACAAGCACGTCGGGCGTGCCGAAGTGCGTCGAGATACGTACTGCTAGCGGTCAATCCAGCGACGATCGCTTGCAGCAGCGCGGGTGCAACGGCCTCACTTCGTCGGGCCTGCGCATGCACTAACCATGCGAGGTAGAGCCGGGGCAGAATCAGGCCGGCCGCGGCGCCGAAGGCTCCTAGGACCGGCGACTGCTGCCAGCCGATGGCAGACAATGCCACCGGGGCGATGACCGCCATGGCCACGTATGAGCCCGGGTTGCCCACGATCCGGGCGGCGGCCAACCGCTGCTGGTAACGGCTGAACAGGCGGTCGATCAACTGGCTCGACCGGCCGGGTCGCCCGTGATGCCGAATGGCTAATCCAAGGCTGACGATGCCGATGGACAGGCATCCGGCGGCTACGAAATCCACCGCATTCCCTGGAGTTCGAGCTTCCGAAGTAACCTGGGCCCAGGTCGATAGTCCGAAAGGCTCGTGAACTCGACCTCCATTCCCTGTTGCCCGACGACCAGCTCCGTTTTGAACACAGGGCACAACTCGTACCTGCCGCTTTCATCGGCCTCGCGTAGCTCGGCGATTTCGAGGACGCACCGGCGTCCGTCCCGAAGCCGGCTCACGAAGACGACCAGATCGAAAACACCTCCGATATAGCGTCGGATCTCAATCGGACTGAGCTGTGCGAAATCTCGGCTGATCAACAGTTCGAGACGCGCAAGGGCGTCGACGCAGCCGCTGGCATGGATGGTGGTCGCGGAGCCGTCATGTCCAGTGTTCAGTGCCTCGAGGACGTAATACGCCTCTTTGCTGTGGCGGATCTCGCCGATGATTAGCCGGTCCGGACGCATACGAAGGGCGTTTTGTACAAGGTCGGCTACATCGAGTCGGCGGTCTTGCGCGGTCTTGCCGGCGAGCTCCCTCGAATGGACGCATTCCAACTTGACCCAATGTGGGTTATCGAGCTCGAGTTCGGCGGTGTCCTCGATTGTGATCACGCGTTCGTCGTCGGGAAAGGCGCTGACGATCGAGCGAAGCAGCGTACTCTTCCCTGAACCGGTAGCGCCGGCAATCAGGATGTTGGCTCTCGCAACGGCCATCGCCTCCAAGAACGCCGCCATTTGACCTGACATCCCGCCGCTGCTGACCCAGCTCGGCTGGCTCGGATTGCGCTCATCGGGCAGGAGGGCAAGGCGGACGCGATTGAACTTTCGAATACACAGGGTGGGACCACCAACAGGCGCAAACACAGCGTTGGCTCGGCTGCCATCGACCATCCGGGCGTCCACCAATGGCTTGTCAATGTTGATCTCGCGGCCAACTAAGGCAACAATCTTCTGGATGGTTTGCTCCAGCTGCGCCGCATCGCGGAAAGCCGTGTGGGCAAACTCCAGCCGACCTCGACGCTCGATGTAGATCTCGTCGAACCGATTGACGAGGATGTCGGTAATCTCGGGGTCGGCCATCAGTGGCTGCAGTGGTCCAAGTCCCACCAACTGGTCGAAGAGGTTGTCGACCAGGACCGACGTAGGGGCGAGGCGACGTTGGGTTACGGCGTCGCGAATCCGATCCCTGAGGATCGTCGCCCGCTGAGGATTGACGGAGAACGGATCAAGAAGCTCGGGGTCGACCTGGGTCGCCAGCTGTGCGCGCACGAAATGGCGGAGTTCGTCGGGAGTCGGTGTCTCCGTGGTTGAGACGTTTTCAGCCAGCACGGCGGCGCTTCGAGAACCAGACGAACGGCGACAGGATGGATCGTGATTGGGCCGGCACCTTGAGGGCCGGGTAGATTGACGCAGCGAGTACGGATAGTGCTTCGATCGACGCGCCACTGCCCCGGACCACCAGGGGCTCGTGCCGGTTCTCAGCGGTGTCGAAATCGGGGTCATAAGGGATGCGCGCCACGAGGGAGCCGTTCAGATCGCCCATGGGCTCGGCCAGGTTGAAGCCTTCGCGCATCTTGTTTGCCACATAACCGAGCTTTGCGCCGAGGCCGATTCGCCGCAGCGCCTCGACCCCTCGATAGAGCGACTGCACGGATCCGGCTGTGGGCGTAACCACGCAGTAAATCCGCGTCGCAGTCTCTAGGAGGTAGGTCTCGAGATCGCCGAGCGTGGCGGAGATGTCGAGGATCAGAAACTGGTAACCCGCGGACTTGAAAGTCGTCAGAATATGCGCCGCTTGTGCGACGCCCAAGAGTTCTGCTCGATCGCCGGACAAGCACTTGGAAGGACCGAGCATGATGTCCAGGTTTGTGGCCGGATGTCGAACGACGAAATCGCGTGGGTCCGGGTGAGGAAGAGTCAGATCACAGAGATAGTCGAGCATCGTCGGTTGGGCAATGCCAAGGCGAGCCGAGACGTTTGCCGACCCCAGGTCGAAATCGATGAGGCCGACCCGCAAAGGTTGGGACGAGCTGGTCGGAGATTCTCGGTAGCGACCCTTCAGCGCAAGGAGTGCCGCCACCTCAGTCGCGAGCGTGGTTCGGCCCGTCCCGCCTTTGGTCGAGAAGAAGGCGATGACCTGCGGCCCTCCCAGGTACACGGGCACGGACCCCATGGCTTCGCCTTGGCTTGATGGGCCCCCTTCGTCAGTGTCGTCGCCAGAGCCAGGCAGCTCGATGACCTCGTCCTCGATGGGCGCCACGTCGACTGGCGCGGATGGCTCGCTCGAAACCGAATGCACGCTGGCTGCAACCAGACTCAACTGCGGACGTTGCGACTGAGGCTGGCGTTGTGGTCCCGGACCGGGGCGCCCGCTCGGCGCGGGCTCAGCCGGCAGATGTTCGCTGAACTTGAACTCGATCGCTGCTAGTGCCCAATGGATGAGGGAACGTCCTTCTGGTCTGATCCAGGCGATCGCCGCGCCCAACAACGCTGCGACCGCCGCCGCGAGCAGCTGAAGTGGGGCAGGTAACGAGAGGTGGAGGATCGTGTACGCCGCGAGTAGCCCGAGTACCAGGGCGGCTAAACGGGTGACTGAGAGGCCCAGGATGAACTGGTCTTCGCCGTTGAGTTCGTGAGGAATCCGCACTCCGCGCATTGGCCCCCTCCAAGGTGGCGTCTTTGAATCAGCGCGGAAGTTGGCCCGGAGGAGATGAGTGCGGCGTTCGGTGTTAGGGCTGCGCTGTTGTTTGCTTACGCGCAGCGACTCTTTGCTTGGCCTTGGGTGTTGGTGCCTGCACCAGGATTCGAACCCGGGACCAACTGATTAAGAGTCAGCTGCTCTACCAACTGAGCTATGCAGGCGCACCGGCTATTCTAGCCAGCCTCGATTTGAGCCTGCGTCGCTCAACTACTTCGTCGAATCACCCCCCTTACGTTGTCAACCCGCTCGACGTTCGTGGCGCGGCTCGAGCACCTGCTCGCTGGAACTTTCGGGGTTCACCATGACCACCTCGAAGAGATCCTCGAAATTCACATTGAAGAATTTGATTAATGCCTGGCGCAACTTCGGACCCGGCCGGCGGGCGCCCGACTCGAGAGCCGGAATATAGTTCTGGCTGATGCCCAGGTTGTGCGCCAGTTCGCGTTGCGTCAGACCCTTCTTCTCGCGCATCGCTCGCAGCCCGGTCGCCCGAACTTCAACATTCATTTCGGCATCATTACACCGTTAGGTATATTTGTCAAGACATGCCTACAAAAAGGTCTAGGCCAACCGGTCGCCTCATCCTCTCGGGCCTGACTGCCTTCGGCTACCACGGCAACAACCCAGCCGAGCGGAAGCTCGGCCAGACCTTTACCGCTGACCTCGAGGTGATTCTCGACACCCAGCGGGCCGCTGCCAGCGACAGCGTCGACGAAACCGTCAGCTATCCCCGGCTTGAGGAGGCCGCCCGGAAAGTCCTCGAGGGCGAGCCCGCGAACCTCCTCGAGACGGTGGCCGAGCGGATCGCGAGTGCCATTCTGAAGCAGCCCGCCGTGGTCCAGGTGACGGTGCGCGTCAGCAAACGCCCACCCCTTCCCAACCTCGACGCCTTTACCGTCGAGATCACGCGGCCCGTCGAGATCGGCGATCTGCCTCAGTAGACTCAACCGGTGCCTGCTCGCCTGATCGACGGCCGCGCCCACGCGCGTGCCATCCGCGAGGAACTGAAACTCGCTGTCGAGCGCCATCCCAACCAACGCCCGCCAGGGATCACCGTCGTCCAGGTCGGTGACGACCCTGCGTCGACGACCTACGTCGGCGGAAAGCACCGGGCGGCCGAGGAGGTTGGCTTCAACTCGGCGATCGAGCATTTCCATGAGATCACCCAGTCCGGGCTGCATCAGCGGATCGCGAGGCTGGCTAACGATCCGGCCACCGACGGCATCCTGATCCAGATGCCGCTTCCGGGCGATCTTGATCCCGATCTAGCGCTCGAACAGATCCCACCACATAAAGATGTCGACGGGCTCCATCCCTACAACGCCGGCCGGCTGGCCCAGGGCAACCCCAGCTTCATTCCGGCGACGCCGCTGGGCGTGCTCGAGCTGCTCCGCCGTGAGCACATCGATCCGACCGGCCAGCGCGCCGTGGTGGTCGGGCGCTCTCGCCTCGTCGGCCGCCCGCTAGCGCTGCTCCTTCTGCAGAACCACGCGACCGTCACGATCGCGCACTCGCACACCCTGGATCTGCCCTCCATTACCCGGACCGCCGACATCCTGGTCGCCGCGACCGGCAAGCGCGGCTTGATCACGGGCGAGCACGTCAAGCCTGGGGCAGTCGTCATCGACGTCGGCATCACGCGCGACCCCGACACCGGCAAGCTGACTGGCGATGTTGACCGGCCCAGCGTCGAACCGGTGGCCGGCGCGCTGACTCCCGTCCCCGGCGGGGTCGGCCCGATGACGGTCGCGATGCTGCTGGTCAACACCTACCGTGCCTACCGCCAGCACCTCGGCGAGGGATGACCTACCAGCAATCGCTCGACTATCTGACTTCGCTCGGCCGGTTCGGCATCAAGCTCGGTCTGGAGCGAACCGAGGCCCTGCTGCACGAGCTGGGCGATCCGCAGGAGCTCTTCCAGGGTGTCCTGGTGGCGGGCACTAACGGCAAGGGCTCGGTCTGCGCCATGGTGGCCAGCGTTTTGCAGGCAGCCCGCTACAGAGTCGGCCTGATGCCAAAGCCTCACCTCATCTCCTACACCGAGCGCATCCAGGTCGACCAGCGGCCGATTAGGGAGGATGACTTCGCGGCGCTGCTGACAGAACTGCAGCCCGCCATTAATAGAGTTGCAGCCGACCTTGGGCCGCCGACGGAGTTCGAGATCCTCACCAGCGCCGCGCTCTATTACTTCGCGCGCGCCGGCATCGACCTGCTGGTTTGCGAGGTTGGCCTCGGCGGACGCCTCGACTCGACCAACGTGCTCGATCTCGGGGTGAGCGTCATCACCAACATCGCGCTCGACCACACGCAGTATCTCGGCTCGACGCTGGAGGCGATCGCATCGGAAAAGGCCGGCATCCTCAAGCCGGACAGCATCGCCATTACCGGCGCACAGCCGCCCGCCCTCGCCGTCATCGAAGCGGCGGCCCAAAAACACAAGATTCCGCTGCTCCGCCTCGGCCCGGAGATCGAGCTCACCGCGACCGACAAGCAATGGGCGGGCGTTCTCGCAACAGTGACCACGCCGGCGGGGACCTACCGCGACCTCCGAATCCCCCTGCTCGGCCTGCACCAGGCGGAGAACGCCGCGCTGGCGGTCGCTGCGGTCGACGCACTGCGCTCACGCGGGTGGGAGATCTCCGATGGCGCGCTCCGCGACGGCTTGGCTCGCACGCG